>Ga0310695_10001131_pt1 | contig 64664 bp, 51 predicted proteins | sample RumenRJG_04DNA_FD_203882 | JGI IMG/M metagenome (GOLD analysis project Ga0310695, IMG submission 203882) | Bovine rumen microbial communities from Lethbridge, Alberta, Canada - RJG_04 (v2) (version 2) | ecosystem: Host-associated > Mammals > Digestive system > Stomach > Rumen | place: Canada... | reverse complement strand
AAAAAGCCAAAGCTTTACTGCCTGCTTGCCCAGGCAGTGATCATCCTCGGTATCGTATCCCTTCTGTTATATGTGGATGCCGACAGGTATGCCGCACTTTCCTCAGGATTGATCGCATTATTGGCACTTCTTGCCATAGTCCAGCTTGTGATAGCTTTTTTTCGCCAGATCAGTTATAATCCCTATTCATATAATACCATATTTTATATGGGCTTTGCCCTGTTTTTTGTAACCGTAATGATTATGGAACTCTTTATTATGGTGGATCTGATACGTTTTCCGTCGAATAACAGTTTCAATAAGAGCCTGCTGATGCTGCTGACATCGGCGAGAAATTTTGTCGGGATCTCAACTCCCTTTGTTATAGTCTTTGCCCTTGCCCTGTGTATATCCAATATATCCCTGATAAAACATGAAGGTAAGCGTGTGGTGAATATACTGGGGATCATACTGTCCTTTCTTATGATAGCAGGGGTAGCACTGTTGTTTTTGATTACCCCCGAGCTTTCCAACCTTTTATCTGCTGTATATCTGTATTTTGAGTGCATGCTGATCGGAACCATAATAGCTGATACTGTTGCCGCAAGGATAGAACCCAGGTACGACCGTGACTATCTGATCATACTGGGGTGCGGCATTGAAAATGACGGGACACCCACCAATCTCCTTAGGGGAAGGATAGAGAAGGCCCTGGAGTTTGCCGAAAAGCAGAAGGAGCATACCGGCAGAGAAGTAACCTTTATTACTTCCGGAGGACAGGGCCCGGATGAGCCGATCCCCGAGAGCAGGGCAATGAGAAACTATATGATTTCGAAAGGAATTCCGGCAGAGCGGATCATAGAAGAGAACAGATCCACAAGCACATTTGAGAACATGAAATTTTCAAAGGAGATAATAGATACCCTTCCACCCGGAGGAAAGATTGCATTTTCCACAACCAATTACCACGTATTCCGCGGCGGCCTGCTGGCAAGAAGGGTGAAAATGCGTGCGGTGGGGATGAGCGCGGATACAAAATGGTATTTCTGGCCCAACGCTTCGGTACGTGAGTTCGTCGGTCTTTTGACAGCACACAAACTGAAACAGGCAGTAATCTTCGGATGTCTTTTTCTTTTTTATGCTTCCTTGACGATCCTGTATCGTTTATAGTCAGGTTTTGTCAGGGTCTTCGCCATGAAATGTTTTAGTCGAATTTTTGTTTATTTTTCGTATATAATAGTGATAACAATAAGAAATCATTATAGGAGGTAGACACATGAAATCAAAATTCGCAAATATGAATGAAGAGCAGAAAAATCTGGCAAAGAACTGCAAAAGCAAGGAAGAATTAAGCAATCTTATGGAAAGCGACATGATGAAACTGTCCGAAGACCAACTGGATAATGTTGGCGGAGGAGAAGGTTCCGCTTCACCAAAGTGTCCCCATCCCGAAGAAGGAGGGATGTGCGGAGAATGCGATTACAGAATGGTGAACGGCATCAAGTGCCCCGCTTGCGAACTCGGAGATTCCCGTGAGGGTGTAAGTCCTGAGATGGTCAGCAAGGATTTGGCGGCGGGTAAGCTCACCGGTGCTGCTTTCTTCGCCTAAAGATTATAGTTTCACCCTTACTGCCTAAAGAGGTGTCTGAAAATGGATTACACAATGCTTGTTAACCGGGATCACCCCCTGCCTGAGGGATTCCAGCCGGATAATCTGGTGGATCTTTTTTCTCTGGATAACCGCCGCTTCCTTATGGATCCCAAACGGATGTTGCTGGAAGCCTCTGCAGCTTTTGCGCTGAATCGTATGTGCGCCGATGCCGAGAAAGAGGAGAATCTGACGGATTATTATGTCTTTTCCGCATGGCGCAGCCACGAGGAACAGGAGAACATCTACCGGTGCAGAAGACAGGATGGTTATGTGGCACTGCCGGGCTGCAGTGAACATGAGACCGGTCTTGCCATAGACATCGATTCCGCAGGACCGGACAGGGATAAGCTGTATTTCGACTGGCTTCAGAAAAACAGTTGGAAATACGGCTTTATTCTCCGCTATCCTGCGGGCAAGGAACGCATCACCCGGATAGAATTTGAACCCTGGCATTTCCGTTATGTGGGTGAGGAGCTTGCCGCCATTTTGTACGAGAATAAGTGGACTATGGAGGAATACTATAACCGCTCCATTCCACCCAGGGATCCTTATGATCCGGAATATATTTTTGTGGATATATTCGGCTCGAAGATGAAGGGTCACTGGCAGGTCTGGCCTGACATCGACCTGGAAGACCTGCGAAGGGTCAACCCTGCCACGGTGGGCTGGGTCCACATGGAGGCAACCCCCATAGATTATCCCGTCGTAGGTCCGAGCTTAAGTAATAACTGGTGCCTTACCCACAATTTCAGTGGGGAACCTTCTGCCCACGGTATGGTCCGTCTCTCTTACGGGGCGGATGAGCGGGATCTGGTATTATCGGCTCACAATATGCTGGATACCACAATGTTTATGAAGATGGATGAGATTCGAAAATCCGGGAGTTTTAAAGACTATCCCTCTCTGGAGCTGAACATAAATGGAGTCAGGTACCTTGCCCGGTGGTTCTCGGCCAATCTCGTTGAATTTGGCACGTCTCCTTCTATGCCCCCTTCGGGAGACCCTGTAGAACGGGCCAAGTGGCTTGCGGAGATTCGGGAACGGGCGGAATTCGTCTCGGATACGGTGCCTGAGCCAACCGACAGGATCCTCGCCTGCCTTACCTGTGCTGAGCATGCCGGCAATCCCACCACAGCGCTGTATGCTGTAATTTCAGATAAAACGTGAATATAAAGCTCATTTTTTATTCAAAAAGAATTTCCAAAAAATTGTGGGGTGAAGTGATGAGTAACAAAAGAATAAAGTGGCTGGTTCTGGGGCTGTCAGCGACTGTGGCCTTGTGGGGGTGTGGGGCTCCGGCAAGCAGCGCATCAGGCAGTATTCAGGAGACCAGTTCAAAGGTTCAGCAGCAAGAAGAAGGAGAAGTTATGACAGACAATATTAAGGTTTATGGACAGAACAGTATCAGGATAACCATGGGGGACAAGAAGATCTATATCGATCCGTTTCAGATGAAGGAAGCACCAAATGACGCAGACTTTCTTTTCATTACTCATGAGCATTCGGATCATTACTCACCGGCGGACATGAAGAAGGTTGCAGGAAAGAAAACGATCCTTATCATGCCTGAGAGCATGCAGGGCAAGGTGGCTGAAGCAAAGGGAATCGTATCCCGGATAGAAACGGTTAAGCCATCCGAGACTAAGACGGTTGATGGCTTGGAGTTTACCACTGTGCCTGCCTATAACACAAACAAGCAATTTCATCCCAAGAGTAACGGCTGGGTTGGATATATCCTGAATGTTAACGGCACAAAGATTTATATAGCCGGTGATATGGATGCCACAGACGAGGCCAAGGCTGTTAAATGTGATGTGGCCTTGGTTCCTGTGGGAGGTACATATACCATGACTGCCCCGGAGGCAGCAGAGCTTATTAACATAATGCAGCCTAAGGTGGCTATTCCCGTGCATTATGGCAGTGTAGTGGGATCTGCCGCAGATGCAAAGACCTTTAAAGAGAAGGTTAAGGCCCCCATCAAGGTGGAGATTCCCTTCTAAATAATCTTGAGGTTAAGGATTTTGTGTAATGGATGAGCGATTAAAGAAACAGCTGGAGTTTGCCCTGGAGATAGATAAGGAAAAGGAAATCTTCCGGCAGACCAGCATTTCCGGCAGAAGAAGGAAAGAAAATGATGCGGAACATGCCTGGCATATGGCCATTATGGCCTATATTCTGCGGGAATACTCCAATGAGGAGATAGATATCTCCAAGGTAATGATAATGTGCCTGATTCATGATATCGTTGAGATAGATGCGGGGGACACCTACGCATATGACGAGGAAGGCCTAAAGACCCAAAAGGCCCGGGAGGATGCGGCTAAGGAGAGGATATATTCTCTTCTGCCGGAGGACCAGAAGGAGGAGATGATCGCTCTTTTTGAAGAATTTGAAGAAGGATTGACTGCGGAATCCAGATTCGCCCATGCCATGGATAACCTCCAGCCCCTGATGCTTAATGACAGTAACGACGGTGGGGACTGGAGGGAGCATGATGCCCGGGCTGAGGCCGTATACAAGCGCCACGAAATGACCCGTAAGGCCTCGGAGAAACTCTATGAAGTAACGGATATGATCATCAAGGATAATATAAAAAAGGGGAATTTAAAATAAGATGTTAATTGATCGTATTATAGAAATCAGTAAGGAGGCCGGGGGCATTATGCTCGCGGCTAAACGTCCGAAAATAAAGGAGAAGGAAGGCCACGCCAATTTCTGTACCGAGATGGATGAAAAGATTCAGGAATTCTTAATTGAGAAGTTGGGAGAGATCCTTCCGGAAGCGAAGTTTCTTGGGGAAGAAGAGGGACAGGATGTATTTTCCTCGAAAATGAAGGAAGGTTACTGCTTTGTCTTAGACCCCATAGACGGCACATCTAATTTTATCTACGAATACAGACCCTCGGTAGTATCCATCGGTCTTTTAAAAGACGGGAAGCCACATATGGCAGTGGTTTATAACCCTTACGATGATATGGTATTCTCGGCTATAGCCGGAGAGGGTGCCTTTATGAACGGAGAGAGGATCATGTCTTCCGAGGCCCCTCTTTCGGATTCTTTAGCGGTGTTCGGCACCGCGCCTTATTATACGGAATTACAGGATCGGACCTTTGAACTGGCAAAGAAGCTCCTTCCCCTGTGCGTGGACTTAAGACGGTCCGGGACTGCGGCCTGGGATATGTGCTGTGTGGCCATGGGCAGGTGTTCTCTCTATTTTGAAATGAGGATCCAGCTCTGGGACTATGCTGCCGCAGCACTTATTGCCAAGGAAGCAGGGTGCAGGGTGACGGATATGGAAGGAAATGAACTGTCCTACACCGGTCCAACCACAGTCCTGTGTCTTGCCAGGGGGGTTAAGGAGATTCCGGAGATTTTCATGAAATAAAAGCAATCAAAGGGGAGCCGGCGAAACCGGCTCCCGATTTTTTTTGTATATTATTTAATTGCTACTTCCTTTCCGCCCACATAAAGCTTATATCCGTTGCCGTGGATGTTTGAATTATCAGCCTGTTCATTTTCAAGGGAATCCACGTATGAATCTGCCGTAAGATTGATTACGGAATCCTTTGAAAGGGAAAGCTTTATTTCCTTAGCCTGATTTGCGGCATCTATGGCACCCGTAAAGGAAGAGCCGTTCTTTAAAGTCAGATCAAGGGTAGAGATAGAGTCTGCTATTATGGAGCCGGTTACCTTCTGGTTATTCATTTCCAGGGTAACATTTCCGCCGTTTGAACCTTCCCGCCCCCACTTGCCGGCTTCGATTCTTAAGAATTCTCCCACTGTGTTGGTTATGGTGTTATTCTCCAGATAGATCTTCGCTGTAGTATTTGTTACGTAGATAGTGTCCCCGTTTTCAGTGATAAGGGTGGAATCCTTGGCTGTAAACTGAGCCGTTCCTTCGTCTGCATCGCCACTCATGGACTGATAGAGGAATACGTTCTTATATGTGCCGGAATTACTGTTAAGCTTGGTGTTATTATCCTTAACCGTAGTGTTGTTAATGGTTATGGAATTCTTTCCTTCAACTATCAAACCTTCAGATACGTTGGAAATGAGGTTTGCGTTATTAACGGTTATATTTGCCGTGGAATATACCGCGGGTGAGCCAACCCCGTTGGTGGTATAGGTGCCGCCGTTTATGGTCATTGTACCGCCGCCCCGGTCTGAACGGATGGCTGCGGAGGACCTGCCCTGGGTGGTAACAGTCAGGTTATCTGCAGTGAGGGTTCCGCCGCCGGTTACCATTATGCCGCCGGAGCAGTCATTTGAGGTGTTAATGGTGGAATCCTTTATGTTGATGGTTCCATTATTGTAGGCAAATACGGCATTTGCATGCTTGCCGTCGGTAGTTACCTTACTGTTTGTCAGGGTCAGGTTTGCACCGTTATACGCCAGGACGGCTGCATTTGTTCCGTAAAAATCTGCTTCATCTCCGTCAGCATCACCGGATTTAGTCACGGTTGCATTGCTGATGGCAGAGCTTCCGCCGCTTACCAGAAGGGCCTGCTGGCTATCAGACATACTCTCATAGGTTTTCCCGCTTTCCGTAACATCAGTTGAAAGGGTTGTTGCTCCGGTGTAGGATACATTTGCGGAAGATCCTCCGCCGCCGCCGGGCTTTCCTTTTGAGCCTTCACGGGAACCTTTAGAGCCGTCGGGGGCTCCTTTTGAGCCATGCATTTGTGACTCTGAAGGGGTCTCAGATGAGGAAGTATCGGCTTTTGCCTGAACACTTGAGCATCCTGTAAGTGATACGAAGGCAAGCATAACTGCCAGGCCTGAAGCCAGGGTTAATTCCTTGATTTTATTAATAGTTGTCATAATAAGCACTCCTTTTTGTTTCTATGTTTTTTCTTTACAAGGTGAGTATATGACCTCAGCCTTAATTCAGACTAAAGGTTAAAAAATTTCCTACTATAAATCTCTCAAATGTAATAGAATAATACTTGAAGGTAATTAAAAGAAAGGGGAAATGAAGTTGGAGCGGAAGGATCGAACTATAGGAATCGTAGGAACCGGTATGATAGCATGCAGCATGGCTGTACTTACCTCATACCACGGATTTGAAACTGTTGTTTATGCACGAAGTGATGCGTCACAGAAACGCTGCCTGGATAATATAGAGGCTTTCATGGACCAGATAGTTGAGCATGAGTTTATGACGCCGCAGCAAAGGGAAGATTGTCTGGGCATGATACATTTCGCCTTTGATTATAAAGAAATGTCAGCGGCCGAAGCGGTATTTGAATCTGTCATCGAAAAAGCAGATGTTAAATATGAAGTTTACGGACAGATAGAAGCTGACTGTCCCAAAGTAAAGGCCATATGCTCAGTCAGCTCCTCCATAGTACCGGCGGTTTTAGCCCGGGGCGCCGGAAAATACGCAGACCGCATAGTGGTAACCCATCCCTTTAATCCGCCCCATCTGGTACCCCTCTTTGAAGTATGCGGGTCAGATAAAACCGCCGACGGGGTATTGGATTATGTTATGGGACTTCTTGAGGAACTTGACAGAAAGCCGGTTTTACTAAGCAAGCCCACTCCGGGATTTATAGGCAACAGATTGCAATTCGCTTTATGGAGAGAGGCTCTTGCCCTTGTGGAAGAAGGAATCTGCGGACCAAGGGAGGTCGACAGGGTGCTGGAATACAGTTTCTGTCCCAGATATACCTCCATAGGTATATTTGAACATTTTGACAACGGGGGACTGGACCTAAACGCTAAGACCTGTAAGAATGTATGGCCCATCCTTTCTACTGCAACAGATATTCCGGATTTCATGAAGAAGCTAATGGAAGAAGGGAAAATGGGAGCAAAAAGTGAAACAAAAACAGGTTTCTATGACTGGAATGAGGTTGATATGGAGGAATATGCAAAGCGGGTTTCTGAGCCATATTGGAGGATTTTCAAATAGAAAAGCATAGGGGGAAAAAGATATGTTAAGACAGAAAGATAAGGAACTGATAAAAAAACTAAATCTGGAATATCCGGCCGTTGCCATAAGGTTTTGCTTTGAGAAGCCGGATTGTGCCCATTATGACGGGGAGAAAGTGGCATTCTGCCAGTATGTAAAATATGCTCAGGATACTAAGAAACATTTCTACATGGTCTGTGAAGACGATGCCTGCTACGGCAAGCTGGCCATGGGCATGATAGACAAGCCGCCGGTTACCGCCAGCGGTCAGGCAGGTTACGATTTCGGATGTTTTAAGACCCCCATGGGGAACCGCCAACTCTACCAGCAGCTTCCCATCCTGGAGCCCCACACCATAAACTACGTGGAATTCTGTCCGGTGGAGACCTGTGATTTTGATCCCGAATTATTATTCTTCGTGGCAGACCTTCCCCAGGCAGATATTATAATGCGTGCCACCTCTTATATATCGGGAGATCTTTGGGAATCAAAGTCTGCTCCCGTTATAAGCTGCAGTTTTATGTATGCTTATCCTATTATATCGGGAAAGGTTAATCACATCACTACCGGCTTCTATCATGGCCTGAAGCGGCGTAAAGCATATCCGGCAGGGCTTAGGATGATCTCCATTCCCTACCAGAAGATGCCGGAATTCTTCCAGGCCTTAGAAGAGATGGATTGGACCCTTATCGCCTTCAGGGAGGATGAAGAAAGTAAGGCGGAACTGGCTAAAAGAATGGCCCACTGGCAGGAGATGGCTAAGGCCATCGGAAGCACAGTGGACTTAAAATAAAATGGAGGTAGTGTTATGAATGTTTCAGATTCTATTCGTTATGTAGGAGTAAATGATCACAGCGTTGATCTTTTTGAAGGACAATACCTGGTTCCCAACGGAATGGCTTACAATTCTTACGTAATACTGGATGAGAAGACGGCCGTATTTGACACCGTTGATGTTCATTTCGGTGAAGAGTGGCTTGGAAATGTTGAAAATGCACTTGAAGGCCGCAAGGTTGATTATCTTATTATTCAGCATATGGAGCCGGACCACAGTGCAAGTTTACTTGCTTTTCTTGAAAAATATCCGGAAACTACAGTTGTGGGTAATGCCAAGACCTTTGTTCTTTCAAAGCAGTTTTATCCCGAGGTTATCATAAAGAAGGCCTTAGAGGTAAAGGACGGGGAGTCCCTGTCCCTGGGCAGGCACAAGCTTAACTTCCTTTTTGCACCTATGGTGCATTGGCCGGAAGTTATGGTTACATATGATGAATATGAAAAGACCTTATTTTCAGCTGATGCCTTCGGAAAGTTCGGTGCCCTGGATGTATCGGAGGACTGGGACTGTGAGGCCCGTCGTTATTATATAGGCATCGTAGGCAAATACGGGGCCCAGGTTCAAAAACTCTTAAAGGCAGCATCAGGCCTCGATATTAAGAGAATATGTCCTCTTCACGGTCCCGTGCTGGAGGATAATCTGGACCATTATATAGGGAAGTATGATACCTGGTCATCCTATAAGCCGGAGGACTCAGGTGTGCTTATAGCTTATGCCTCCATTTACGGTCATACTAAGACAGCTGCCGAGAAACTGGCCCGGATCCTTGAGAAACTGGGGGAGAAGGTGGTAGTTGCCGACCTGGCCAGAGAAGATATGGCTGAGTGTGTGGAGGATGCTTTCCGCTATGACCGTCTGGTTCTTGCCTCAGTTACATATAACGGTGGGATATTCCCCTGCATGGAGGCATTTATCAACCATTTGACAGAGAGAAATTATCAAAACCGCAAGATTGCTTTTATCGAGAACGGAAGCTGGGGTCCTGCAGCTAAACGTGTTATGCAGGCTAAGTTCGAAAAGAGTAAGGATATAACCTTCTTTGAAACAGCCGTTACCATTAAGTCTTCCTTAAACGGGGAGTCTGAAGCGGCTTTAGAAAAACTGGCGGAAGAGATTCATAAGAACTGATTAAATGTTAGGAGGTTGAGAACATGCTGCAAGTGGGAACAAAAGCACCGGATTTTAAACTGCCGGACCAGAACGGAGAGATGCACTCCCTTTCAGATTACAAGGGCAAGAAAGTCATTTTATATTTTTATCCCAAGGATAATACTTCAGGGTGTACGAAACAGGCCTGCGGGTTTTCAGACCGTTACCCCCAGTTCCGGGAGAAAGGGGCTGTAGTCCTTGGAGTAAGCAAGGATTCAGTTGCTTCTCACAAGAAGTTCGAAGAAAAATACGGATTGCCCTTTACCTTGCTGTCAGATACGGAACTGACGGTGATAAAGGCCTATGATGTTTGGAAAGAGAAAAAGAATTACGGGAAAGTGTCCATGGGAGTGGTGCGCACCACTTACCTCATTGATGAAAAAGGAATAATCACGAAGGCTAACGATAAGGTAAAAGCCGCAGATAATCCTCAGGAAATGCTGGAAGCCATAGGAGGATGACCATGAAAAAGAATACTGCCGTAATACTTGCGGCTTTAATATCTATATCTGTATTTGCAGGATGTTCACAGCCGGCCGCGGCGCCATCATCGTCCACACCGGCAGCCTCATCAACAAGTGTTGCGGCCTCCTCATCGTCCAAGGCTGAAGAGGATATTTCAGGAACCATTAAAACCATGGCAGATGTTTTTAAGGTAAAGAACAAAGAAAACTGGATGAGCGCCTATGATGAGCACAAATTATGCTATGTATTCGAGGTAAATGGTACATTTTACCGTGCATATGCCACCATGAAAAAAGACGTCTTTGATAGCCTTCAGAAATTAGTCTCATCACAGGAGGAAACTCCGGAAAAAAGGGAGAAGGTTCTTTCCGCACTAAGCGTTGATAAATGTGAGAATCTAAGCCACTTGATCCCCAAGCAGGAAGAGCTGGATAAGCTAATCGGAAAGACGGGCAAGGACCTTTTCGATGCCGGCTGGGGTTCCAGAGGCTTTAGTCTGGAGGACCCGGAAGGGCAGCAGTTATATGCTGCAAAAGACCTCTTCGAATACACGGTTATCTTTGAGGGCAAATACGAAGGTAAGCCCATCAACTGGGATACTGAAGAATTTGATGAGGGGAAATATTTCTCTGATAAGAAGGTTAAATCCGTGAAATTCAGAGGTGTCAGCGACGCCGCAGCAAGTCTGGATTAATACAAAAGGGCCGGTTATCGATTCTTCGATCGCCGGCTCTTTTTTAAAATGGTAATGCTTTACCTTCTTTCAGCCACTGGCGATATTCTGCCGTGGCAGTAAATACCACGTCACCTGAAGAATTCAGGGCAGTTTCAACTGAATCCTGGATAACGCTTATTATGAATCCAACACCTACAACCTGCATTGAAATATCGTTGGGAATACCGAAAAGTGAGCATGCCAGAGGGATCAAAAGAAGTGAACCGCCTGCTACTCCGGATGTTCCGCAAGCTGCAAAAGTTGATACGATACAAAGCAGTAACGCCATCGGAAGTGTAACTTCCACTCCCATAGTAAATGCAGCCGAAAGCGCAAATGTTGTAATTACCGCAGCAGCACCGTCCATATTGATGGTCGAGCCAAGAGGAATGGATACAGAATATAAATCCTCATCCAATCCCAGTTCTTTGCAAAGTTCCATATTGACCGGAATATTTGCAGCAGAACTTCTTGTAAAAAAGGCTGTGATACCGCTTTGACGAAGACATCTAAATACCAGCGGGTAGGGATTTCGGCGTAATGTAAATGCCACAATAGCCGGGTTAACCACAAGTGATGAAAACAGCATGGATCCTACAAGCACAAGGACTAATTCTCCGTAAGTGGTGAATATGTGAATTCCGTTAGTTGATACCGCATCAAAGACCAGTCCCATAACACCGAAGGGTGCAGCACAGATTACCCAGCGAACAACGGCTGATACGGCATTCGAAAGATCACTGAAGACATTTTTCGTGGTATCATTTGCTTTCTTAAGAGCCAGTCCGAGAACGATTGCCCAAAATAAGATGCCCATGTAATTTGCTTCCGCTAAGGCTGAAACAGGATTGGCAAAGATGCTCCTGAGGAGATTTAAAATAATATCTGCCAGGGAATCCGGTGCGGTATATCCCTCCATGGCATTTAACCCGTTCAAGGATATCTTCACCGGAAATAAAAAGTTGGCAAAAACAGCAACTATGGCAGCCAATAATGTGCTAAGCATGTACAATACGATTACTGTACGAAATTTTGAAGCATTTCCTCCTTTTGCATTGGCGATTGATGATGCAACAAGGATAAATACAAGAATAGGTGCGATGCCCTTTAACGCACCTACAAAAAGTGTTCCGGGGATGGCAAGCCAGCTGATTTGTGGAAGTGTCAGGCCCAGAATGGCTCCTGCTACAAGCCCGATAAATATCCTAAAGATCAGGCTTAAGGAATTCCACTTCTTAATTAAATTCATGATAAAAGACCTCCTGAAGTTTCCTGTGAATCTGCGGTTTTAGACCGCACGATGCTCATTATACCAATGTGGAATGGTCTAATCAATGACGCGCGTTGAAGTATTATTACTTTAAAGTGGTAAGAAAAATAATTATTATCCTTTCAAAGGATTCCGTAATTAATCTTACAGCAGATTCATATGTGGATTCCCTTGAAAATGAACAGGCTGATAATTCAAACATCCACGGCAACGGATACAAGCTTTATGTGGGAGGAAAGGAAGTAGCGATTAAGTAACATAAGCATGGGTCCTGATATACTCCAATATGGCTTTCAGGCCCTCCTCATTAGGATGGAGACCGTCATTTTGCATCAGTTCCTTTTTAGCTTCCCCGTCATCTCCGATGATGGCAGCAAAGGTATCGATGAAATGAGTGCCGGTCTCTTCCGCTATTTTTAAGATATAGCTGTTGGCCTTGGTGATGGAGGCATTGGTTATGCTTCCCCAGTATTTATACCTTTTTGTGATGGGATAAATAGAGGAGCATAGTATCTTTGTTTTGGGACTGGCCAGCGCTATCTTTGTGACCAGATCCGTATACTCGTCTATAAAAGCCTTATCATCCATTATGGCAATGCCGTTTATACCCATGGCAATAACGATGTATTCAGGCTTATGCTCCCGCACCACATCGATGATGAGCTTCTCTTTCTTATCAAAAGGATCCACAATCTTATAAGTCTTCTGGTAAGCCAGAGTCTGGGTTCCTTCCGGTCCTGTCCATATCTGCTTGGTATCCTTGCCGCCGCCCAGTAACCCGAAGGGCCACATCCAGTAGGTGGGGGAGTCGCAAATGAAGTACAGTTTATCCCTGTAAGCGGTTCCCGCATCTTTTGTGAGGCCTAAGAGTGCCGGAGAATCGTAATTAACCGGGGTAAACTCCGGATGGTTCTTGTAAATGTATTCCTTGGACCGGTCAGCCGACGGCTTGCTTTCGGCGGAAGAGGAGGACGCAGTTGTACTTCTGCTTTTGACGTCAGTGGCAGAGCTGCTTATGCTTTTGCCGGAACCGGAAGAAGAACTTCCGTTGTTTCCGGACTTCTTCGATACAAGACTGAATATAAGAAGCCCAAGCAGAAGCAAAACCCCTATAATAAGCGTGCTAACAAGAACTTTTTTCATAGCGCCGGATCCTCATAAACCCTAATTTATAACTACATACATCATTTTAATACATTCAGACGGGTAAAGAAAGGGTCCCTTGTCATAAAGCCCCATGTATCAGGGGCATTTCGAACCGGGTACAAGACAGATTCTTAAACCCCTGTTTTTGGGTGTGGTTTTTTTCCAAAAAATGGAGTATAATTACTAATTGAAAGGGATAAATCATAAGAAACACGCAATAGAGAATAAAGAGTAATGCATATAACAGGAGGAAAAGGATGAATAAGAAACGAGGGATGGTTTTAATATGTATGTTGATGGCGGTTTTGATGATGCTTTCGGCGTGCGGCGGCGCAGGCGGGGCAGCTTCAACCGCTGCATCGGGTGCTTCAACAGCTGAAATCTTAAAAGGAGTTCTTGATCTTTTTGTTAAAGAAGATACCTATGCAACATTTAAAGAACTTTATAAAGGTGCAACCTTTGAGGAGAAACTGGACGGAGACAGTATTGTAGTTACCGCCAAAGGTAATGCGAGTGTGGAAGGAACATATACATTTCCCGTTAAGGATGGATACCTGACCTTCGAAATGAACTCTAAGAATGTAGCCGGGGCAGTACTCTTTACCTATCTTTCGGGTTGCGTAGGGAAGTATTACGGAATCAACAAGCTCCTCTTTATGGGATATTTAAACGGATTGACCAATATGGGAATAAAGAGTAATGCCTATGAGATGGATATAAAACCTGACAGCACCGGAAGTATGAAGTTGTATATCGCCGGGAAGCCGGATATGAAGGAGCTTAATGAGATCTATTTCAATGATAAATGCATGGATGCCTTCGGGGATGCCACATCATCATTTATGACAAACGTAGGTAAAGTTATCATTAATTCATCCATTGATGGCATAAACGGTAATCTTCAGATAGTTATAGGAGAATATGAAAAGAATACCGATGTTACCTATAAGTCTGTTTTAACCATCGTTAACAGACTTAAGCCAAAGGGGTATGAGGCATTTTTAAAGGACTTTACAGAGATTAAAGAGATCTCAGCAAAAGATTATAAGGTGATGACCGATTGCGACGCGTATATGAAAGAGCATGAGATTGAGAAGTCGGATGGATATAAATATATTGTAGTAATGATAGGGGAGAATCAATAGGGAATCAAAGGGACGGTTCTTTTTGACTCACCATTGACTCCTGACGGATACAATTACCGTGCTGTGCAGGACAGAGTAAATGAAATATTGAGATGAGAATGAGCCTGGTGGGTTTAATCCTGCCGGGCTCCGTATTTAGCTAATCTGTTGGAGTAAAAAAGCCCTTATTTCAAGGGCTTTTATTATTTCCCTTGTATCAATAATGGGAGCTTGTCATCCGTTAAGCACGGCATATTAATACAATCTAACGATGAACTCCTATGTAAAACTATATAAAAAATCCCAGCGTGACAGATGAGATTCTTGATAAGTATTGACAAAGATACAAATCGTTGTAGACAGACTGTCCCATGCTGTGTATAATCAGACTTACTTTTCTGACTTTCTTATTCTTAAATGTGGTCAAATCATATCTAATTTATCAGTTTTTCCACAATAGGACTTAATTTTATAGAGAGGAGATGTTACAATAAGTTTGAACGAAAGTGAGATTTCATACCAGAACAAGGACATTGTCAGCAAGGTTTTTGCCGACAGGTTCAAGGGAAAATCATTAAGCGTTTATGGTCTTAATGTTCCCAGAGTGGCAGATGTTCTGCCCACAAATCTTCCGGATTTCTCTGCAAATGAGTTAAAGATCGATAATCTCTTTTTGCTGGAAGACGGAAGCATAGCTATAATAGACTATGAGAGCAAGTACAGTAAAAAGAACCGGAACAAGTATATCAACTACATTTCCAGGGTTTTAAAGCGTTATGAGAACGAAGGTATCTATGACGTAAATCTTCGGATGATAGTTATATATACCGGGGATGTGACCCGAGATCAGGTGTCAGATTTCTATGACAGCGGAGCGTTTTATCTCCGGATAGACAGCGCTTTTCTTTCGGAGATAAACTCTAAGGAAGTCCGCTCACGCCTGGAAGATAAGATAAATACGGGTCTTCCTTTATCCGATGAAGAAATGATGGAGTTCATCATTCTTCCGCTGACGTACAAAGGCGAAGAATCCCAGAAGAAAGCGGCAGAAGAAGCTGTTGAATTAGTTGAAAAGATTCAAGATGAGGAGGTAGCTTTATTCCTCCTGTCAGGTGTAATTGTATTCAGCAAAAAGAAGCTCAGTAAAGATGTTCTTAATAAAGCACGGAGGTGGCTAAGTATGACAGATTTAGGACAATTATTAGAAGACGAGAAACAGGAAGCTATTAAAAAAGCTGTGGATAGAGTTATAAAAGAAAAAGATGCTGAAATGGACGCTAAGATTACGAATCTTAGAGCACAAAAGGACGCTGAAATCATGGATCTTAAGGCACAGCTTGAAGCACTAAAGAAAGCTCCTAAGGCGTGAGAAAAAGCAATAGCCCCTTGCAAGGGTAGTGAAGAAAAGGAATACTGCATAATTGAGAAGAATACAACGACTTACCACGATTATTCTTATACTTATTCTGTGCCTCTCCGGCTGCAAAAAGCAGGAGAGGCTTGTAAGTTCTGCACCCCAAAGCACTTCCGCACCCCAAAGCACCTCTGCCAAAAAAGAAGACACCCTCTCCATTTGCATGATAGGAGATGTGCTTCTTCATGATGAGCTGGAGGCTGCAGCAAAGCAGGCGGATGGAAGCTATACCTACGATTTCTTATTTACACAGCTTAAAGATGAAATAGAAAGCAGGGATATTGCCATCGTTAACCAGGAAGTGATCATAGGGGGCAAGGAGCTGGGAGTAAGCGGATACCCAAGTTTTAATGCCTCGTACGAGATGGCGGATGCCCTGGCAAAGACCGGTTTTGACGTAGTATGTCACGGAACCAACCATGCCCTTGATAAAGGGAAAAGGGGAATCCTTAATGCCCTGTCCAACTGGAAGGAGAAGCATCCGGATATTCATGTACTGGGCATTAATGATAGTGAAGCTGATCTGGATAGGATATGCATCATGGAAAAGAATAATATCAAGGTGGCCATCCTAAACTACACCTACGGCACCAACGGAATAAACCTTCCTAAGGATATGCCTTATGCCGTAGATATGCTGGATGAAAGCAGGGTCCGAAAAGATATTAAAAAGGCCGAAGAGACGGCGGACTTTACCATAGTCTGCCCCCATTGGGGCACGGAATACAGCCTTGAAACAGATGAGATGCAAAAGAAATGGACCGCAATTTTCAGAGAATGCGGCGCAGACCTGGTGATAGGAACCCATCCCCATGTCATAGAGGGAGTAGAGGAGTTCGCCGATAAGGATAAGACTACCCGGACAAATAATAAGGGGAATGGAGACATGCTGGTGTATTATTCCCTGGGTAACTTCGCAAACTGGACCTCCAACACCGGAAGTGTGGCAGCCAACTGCATGCTGGGAGGAATGGCACAGGTAGTTATAAAAAAGAAGAACGGCGGAGAGACGGCTATAGATAACTACGATATGGTTCCCCTGGTGTGTCACGTTTCAGATAATTACAAGGAGATCAGCGTCTACCCCTTAGACCGTTACACCAAGGATCTGGAGGAGAAAAATGCCATCCGCCGCCAGACTTCGGAGTTTAGCATAAATTATTGCAGGAAGCTGTGGAATAGCAGAATAAGATTAAATTGACACGAACTTATGTTCGCATTATAATGTTCTCAGGTGTTAATGATAAGATTAGGTTTTGAATCGGTTTCGAAGGAAGAGCAATGGACATTCTGAAAGAACTTAATGAAGCACAGAGAGAAGCGGTTACGACTACGGAAGGGTATGTTCGTGTCATAGCGGGGGCGGGCAGCGGTAAGACCAAGGCATTGTCCACCCGTTTTGCATATCTGGTAAATGAGCTCGGTATCATGCCCGGGCATATTTTGTGTGTCACATTTACCAATAAAGCGGCAAATGAAATGCGGCACCGGATCCACAAGCTTATAGGAGATAAGGATACGGGATATATCAACACATTCCACGGTTTCTGCGTATCTGTTCTGAAAGAAGACCCCAATGTTATACAATATCCCAAGAATTTTATGGTCCTTGATAATCCGGATATAGATGATATGCTCAAGATTATTTACGAAGAGCGGGGTCTGTCACTGCGGGATATGTCCTTTGCAGCGGCCCGTGATATGTTTGAGATCAGGAAGACCAAGAAGGAGCCTGATTATCATATAGATATGTTGACACAGCCCCTGGAGGTTTTAAAGGAGAGATATGATTCCGCAGTCAGGGCTTCGGATATCCTTTTCTACGGCTATTTGTATCAGGAGCGTAAATGCTTCGCCTTTGATTATAATGATCTTATTAAGGTCGTCCTGCATATTTTCAGCGAGAATCCGGATATTAGGCTGAAATGGCAGCAGCGCCTAGAGTATGTCATGATCGATGAGTTTCAGGATATAGATGACCTTCAGTATGATCTTATGGAGGCACTGACAGGCTTTCATAAGAATCTCTTTATAGTAGGAGATCCGGACCAGACCATTTACACCTGGCGCGGAGCGCGGGTCGGCTATCTTCTTGATTTTGACAAGAAATATCCCGGGGCTAAGACCATCATGATGAATAAGAATTACAGGTCCACACCCCAGATACTCGGAGCTGTAAATTCACTGATAGATAAGAATACCAACAGAATTAAGAAAGATTTGGAGGCTGTCCTGCCTTCCGGAGAGAGCGTTCTTTGCCACATGGCGAAGAATACTGCAGAGGAAGCTGACTGGATAACCGGGGAGATTCTGGCTCTTAAGGGGCAGGGCATAGCATATAAGAACATGACCATCCTTTACCGGGCACATTACGTTTCCAGGGCTATGGAAGAAGGCCTTATGAAGGAGAAGATCCCCTACACCATATATTCCGGGGTTCAGTTCTTTGGGAGAAAAGAGATAAAGGATGTGCTGTGCTATCTCAGGATGATAGTATATCGGGACGACATTTCTTTCAGGAGGATCGTCAATGTCCCTAAGAGAAATATAGGTAAGCGCCGCATGAATTTCCTGGAGGAATACGCTAAGAATAACGGGTGCTCACTCTATATGGCTCTTTATGAGAATCTTGAAAACGAGCTCATTAAGAGCACCAAGGCCGGACAGTTTATTAATCTGATAGAGGATTTTGCCGCAAGCTTCGAGGAAGTCTCTGTCTCTGAGGTTCTGGCGAAGATTATAAGTGCCAGCGGCTATGAGAAGATGCTTCGCACGGAGGGGGCCCAGGATAAGCTGGATAACCTGGCAGAACTGAAGCAGTCTGTATTTGAATATGAGACCACATGCGGTGAAGAGGCGGGGCTGGAGGATTACTTAAGGTCCATAGCTTTATTTACAAATGCTGATTCCGATACGGAGGCGGAAGACAAGGTTAAGCTTATGACGGTCCATGCGGCTAAGGGACTGGAATTTCCCTATGTATTCCTGTGCGGTATGAATGAAGGAATATTTCCATCAAGGAAGGTTCATACCCTGGAGGCTATGGAAGAAGAGCGGCGGCTGGCCTTTGTAGCCATGACCAGGGCAGAGAAGCGCTTGTACATATCAGAGGCCGGAGGGGTAACCTTCGACGGAATACCCAGATATCCCTCCAGATTTATTACGGATATAGACCGAAGTTTTCTGGAGTATACACAGACTCCGGATGAGTCATTGATAGAAGGGGCGAAGAAGTACTGCGCCTTACAGAGCAGACACCTTAAGCCGGCAGAGAAGCTGAATCTCTTCGAACCGGGGCAGCGGGTGGAACACGCCGTATTTGGCCCGGGCACAGTCCTGGAGATCAATACGGAAGAGGAAAGCTACCTGGTGCATTTCGACGGGATGGCCACACCCCGGCAGATAGCCATGAAGGTGGAGATGAAGGGGATATAAATATGTCACTGCAGATCATAGCCGGGGCCTCCGGCAGCGGCAAAAGCTACAGGCTTTTTCAAAACATCATAAAGAGCTCCATGGAGAATCCGGATAAGAACTATATCGTAGTCGTTCCTGAGCAGTTCACCATGAGCACCCAGAAGGAACTTGTGAGACTTACGCCTAACCACGCCATTTCCAATATAGACGTGGTTAGTTTTGCGCGCCTTGCTTACCGCATCATGGAGGAGACGGGACGGGCGAATACCGCGGTGATGGATGAGATAGGCAAAAGCCTGATCCTTCGAAGAATAGCCGGACAGAAAGAAGATGACCTTACCATCCTGGGGGGTAATATGAAGCGCATCGGCTATATCAGCGAAATGAAGTCCGTAATCTCTGAGTTTACCCAGTACAGCCTCTCACCGGAGCGTCTGGAGAAGCTTATAGAAGACGGGGAGGCTTTCGGCGCTTTAGAGTATAAGCTCAGAGACCTTCTTATAATCTACAGGGCCTTTCAGGAAGAGATTAAAGATCGGTATATCATCCCGGAAGAGGTGTTAAGCGTGTTGGCTGATTGTACGGAAAGATCAAGCATTTTAAAGGACAGCGTCATCGCTTTCGACGGTTTTACCGGTTTTACACCCATCCAGTACAATGTTATAGAAAAGCTCCTTCAGGTATCGGCCAAGGTTATCGTTACCGTAACCCTGGAGGGACATTACGATGGAGCGGCAGAGCCCCTTGACCACGAGCTTTTCTGCCTCAGTAAAACCACCGTACGAAAATTGATGGACCATGCAGGGAACATAGGCGCCACAGTTGAAGACATAGAATACATAGAGGGCAACTTCCGATTGGGAGAAAACAGCGAACTCTTATTTCTGGAGCAAAACCTCTTCAGATACAGGCATAAATCTTATGACCGGGAGCCGGAGAAGATTAAGGTTATACGTTGCCTGACCCCGGAAAAAGAGCTGGAATTTATAGCCGGGGAGATCAATCGTCTGGTCCGTGAGGAAGGCTACAGATACAGGGATATCTCCATCGTTACGGGAGATGTGGCTACTTACTCCAGACTGGCTCCCCATGTCATGAAAGCCTACGACATCCCGGTATTTTTGGACTACAAGAGGGATGTTCTTCATAACCCCTTTATTGAATGTATAAGAGCAGCGCTGTCTGCGGTGTCCGATAATTTCAGCTTCAATTCCATCTTCCGCTTTATCAAATGCGGTATGCTGGATATTCCCGCTGATGATATCTTTATGACGGAGAACTACTGCATCGCCAGGGGAATAAAGGGACGCAAGAAATGGGGACAGACCTGGAAGAATTATAAGGATTCTTTATTTGATGATGAAGATATAGACCGGATAAATGAGGCAAGAGAGAAGGTCTGCAGGTCTCTCTTTGCCCTGGCGGACAGCTTTAAGGGTAATTCCACGGTAAAAGAAAAGACGATTGGATTATACGGTTTCCTTCAGGAGATCAATGCCCAGCAGCAGCTAAAGACCATGGAATTACAGTTTGCTGAGGCAGGAGACACTGCAAAAGAGAAGGAATACAACCAGATTTACAAGATAGTGATAGACCTTCTGGACGAATATGTAGACCTGTTAGGTGACGAAGAGATGTCTGCGGAGGACTATGGCCAGATCCTGGATGCAGGTTTCTCCGAGGCAAGGATAGGTATCATTCCTCCAGGAATGGATATGGTCACTCTGGGAGACATTACAAGAACGAGACTTGGGGATATTAAGGCCTTATTCTTTGCAGGGGTAAATGACGGGATAATTCCGGCTGCAGATGCGGGAGCAGGGCTTATATCCCAGACGGAGCGGTCCTTCCTGGCAGGGAAGGTGGATCTGGCTCCCACAGTCAGGGAGAAAGCCTATATACAGCGCTTCTACCTCTATCTTAACATGACCAAACCGAAGGATAAGCTTTATATTAGTTACAGTGCTTTAAGCAGTGACGGTTCGGGGTTGATGCCCTCCTACCTTATAGCCACGGTTATCGACCTTTTCGGTACCGGCATTCAAAGCCCGATTGCAGCAGGGATAGAAACTCTTTCCACTCCGGAGTCATCCCTTGTATATCTGACAGAGCATTTCAGCGAGGCTTTATCAGGGGATGAAGACAGTTTGTGGAGAGACCTTTACAGGTGGTATAGGGGAAGTAAAGAATATAGTCCCCGTGTTGAGAGGCTTAGCCAAGCCGGCACATACCATTATGATCCCGAGGAGGATAATCTGGATGAAGACCTGGCAAAAAATCTCTACGGAGAATTCTTAAAGAATTCTGTAACCAGACTGGAACTTTACAGCAAATGTGCCTTTGCTCATTTTCTCCAGCGAGGCCTTAAGTTATCAGAGAGGGAAGAGTTTGAGATAACACCCTTGGAGATAGGAAGTACCGTTCATTCGGCCTTGGAGCTTTTTACACGGAAAATGATGGATATGGATTACGGCTGGTCTACCCTGCCGGAAGACCTGTTGGAATCCATGACAGATCAGTGTGTGGAGGAGACGGCAGACTCTATGTTTACGGACCTTTTTAAATCCTCCGCCCGTAATGAATATATGATAAACCGCATAAAGCGCCTTATGAAGAGGACGGTCTGGGGCCTGAAGAAGCAGATGCAGTCCGGGCTTTTTGAGCAGCGCTATGCGGAATACCCTATTGACTTTGATATTAAGGGTAAGGATGCGGATAACTTGCGAGTCTGGATGACCGGCGTTATAGACCGTATGGATGTATATAAGAAGGACGACAAGGTATATGTAAAGATCATAGATTACAAGACCGGAAGCCGTGATTTCGATATCACCAGATTTTATAACGGTCTGTCCATGCAACTGGGAGTCTACCTGGAGGGAGCCATGCTGGAGCTTTCCAAGGAGAATCCGGGCAGTGAAGTAATACCTGCAGGGATCTTTTATTACAACGTAAATGACCCCATAGTCCGGGGAGAACCGGGAATGAGCGAAGATGAGGCACAGATGAGCGTCGCTAAAGAACTTCGCATGAAGGGACTTTGCAACAATGACCCGGAGATTGCAAGAACCATGGATATGAACTGCTCCGGTGCCTCAAGCGTCCTGCCTGTCGCCTTTAATAAGGATGGCAGTATAAAGGAGAGCAAGGCGGCTGTATCCACAGATAATTTCAAGGATATGAGAAAATATCTGGATAAGATGATATGCACCCTGGCGGGAGAGATCCTTTCGGGAAAGGGAGAGATCAATCCTTACGGACTAAAAGAAGAGACAGGCTGTGACTATTGCTCATACAGGGCAGTATGTCGTTTTGATCAGTCGGTAGAGGGCTTTTGTTTCAGGGAATGCGAAGAAGCATCCTGGAATGATCTTAAGCAGGAATGAGATTAGAGAGGAAAAAGACATGCCCCAATGGACACCTGAACAGGATGAGGTTATAAAATGCAGAGATTGCAACGTACTGGTATCTGCAGGAGCCGGCTCCGGCAAGACATCGGTTCTTGTTGCTCGTATCATAAGTATTATCACTAATAGCCAGCATCCGGTAGATGTTGACAGTCTTATTATAGTGACTTTTACCAAGGCTGCTGCAGCAGAGATGAAGGCCCGTATAGGGGCTGCTATCATTAAGGCCTTAAAGGACGACCCTGATAACCTTCATCTTCAGAGACAGCAGACCCTTCTTCATAATGCCAAGATTACTACTATCGACAGCTTTTGCCTGGATATAGTCCGTAACTTCTTCCACAAGATTGACCTGTCTCCGGACTTTCGTATTGCGGACGAGGCGGAATTAAAACTTCTTAAAGAGGATGTTCTGGATGATATGCTGGAGGATATGTATGCTGAGGCTGATCCCGGATTCTTAAAAATAGTGGAGTGCTTTACTCCGGGCAAGAGTGATGAAGGCTTAAAGCGCATCATTTCTGACATGCATACCTATTCCATGAGCTATTCCGACAGTCACGGATGGATCAGAAAGAGTACGGCCTACTATAAATGTGATGAAGGTGTTTCCGTAGATGATAATCCGGCGGTAAAGGCCTCCTTTGAATATGCCCGGATAATAATAAATGAGCTTATCTCCAAATATGGCTTTTTGGTAAGACTGGCAAGTGAGGCAAATCTGGCAGATAAATGGCAGGAGATCGCCGCAAATGAAAAAGCCGTCATGGAGTCCCTGGGAGAATGCGAAAGCTACAGTGAACTCTACAGGGAGCTTGAAGGATTTTCCTTTGCAAGGCTTTCGGGCAAACATCCGGAAACAGTAGATGAAGAAAAGATAGATATCTATAAGAATCTTCGGGATGAGATAAAGTCCAGGATAAAGGATCTTAAGACCAAGATCATTTCATTTTCTCCGGAGGAGATCATCACTACCCTTATATCCTGCGAGAAAGATATGAATACCATAGCGGATATGGTTATCAGGTTTGATGAGGAATACTCTGCCGCCAAGAGAGAGAGAAAGATAGTTGATTTTAATGATATAGAGCATTTTGCCTTAAAGATACTGACCAATGCAGATAGCAGCAGAAGTGATATTGCAAAACAATACGCTGCCTCAGTACATGAGATATTTATAGACGAATACCAGGACTCTAACGGGGTCCAGGATGATATATTACGTGCCGTATCGGGGATGGAAGAGGGCAGAAATAACATCTTCATGGTAGGGGATGTTAAGCAGAGTATCTACCGCTTCAGAATGGCAAAGCCTGAGCTCTTTATGGAAAAATACGATACTTATACATTGGAGCCCGGCCCCGAGAGGCGGATTGACCTTCATAATAATTTCCGCAGCAGGCGGGAGGTTATAGAATCCGTTAATTTTATGTTTCGCCAGCTAATGCATACGTGCGTAGGAAAGGTGGAATATGACCGGGCGGCCCAGCTTGTCCTGGGAGCCGACTATCCTTCCTGGGGTCAGGGTCATGAGAATGACACGGAATTTCTCATTCTCACAGCGGGCGAAGAAGGTTCCCTGTCGGGATACAACAAGAGATATACGGAATGTATCATGGTAGCTTCCAGAATCAAGAAGATGGTGGAGTCGGGAGATTTTCTCGTGACTCAGGACGGGAAGATGCGTCCTGTACGTTACGGAGATATTGCCATACTCCTTCGAAGTGCCAAGGACTGGAAGGATGTAATGGCCTCCGCCTTAGAGGAAGCAGGCATTCCCCTTAAGGAATCATCCACCACCGGATATTTTAACGCCCCGGAAGTCCTTCTTACCTTATCTCTCTTGGAGATCATCGATAACCCGATGCAGGACATTCCTCTGGCAGCAGTTTTAAAATCCCCCATAGGGAATTTTTCTTCCCGGGAGCTGGCTCTGATTCGGGCACAAAATCCCCGTGGATCATTTTACAGGGCGGTTTCTGAATGTATGAAGCTTACGGAAGATCCGGAGATGGGTGATATTGCAAAGAGACTTAAGACCTTCTTTGAAGAGATTGAGGAATTCCGGAGACAGGCGGTATACCTGCCGGTAAATGAGCTTATAGAGCTGGTGGTCACAAAGACCGGTTACTTAGAAATGGTATCTGCCATGCCGGGAGGAGCCACCAGACGGGAAAATATATTGATGCTTATGGAGCGGGCAGTGGGATTTGAAAAGACCTCTTTCAAAGGCCTCTTTAACTTCCTCCGTTACATTGCCCGTATGAAGAAATACGAGATAGATTTTGCTGAACCGGAGTCTGCTCCCACCGATGAAGACAAGGTCAGCATCATGACCATTCATAAGTCTAAGGGATTGGAGTTTCCGGTAGTATTCCTTTGCGGTACTTCCAAGTCCTTTAACAAGTCGGACAATCGGGCACCCGTTGTGCTTCATTCCGATATGGGGGCAGGGATAGATTATATAGACCCTGACCGCAGGATCAAATATCCTACCATAGCCAAGAATATCCTCTCGGCCAGACTGGAGATGGAGAACCTGGGGGAGGAACTTCGAGTCCTTTACGTCGCCCTTACCAGAGCCAAGGAGAAGCTCATCATCACCGGATATATAGAGGATGTGGATGATAAGAGGAGAAAAATGGGCTATATTGGCCAGCGTCAGACCCGGGCTCTGGGATTTTCAGATATTATGAGTGCCGGTTCATTTTCGGATTGGATATTCATGACCACAATGAAGGATGATTGTGACTGCCTAAAAATTGAGTGCCTCACAGCTGACCAGGTAATGGAAGAGTGGGATCAAATGAGGATTATGGAAAATGTAACCCGGCAGGCAGCTATGATCACCGTTGACCCTGAGCCGGAAGAATACTTCGACCTGATAAAAGAGAGATTTAGCTATGAATATCCCTACCCCGCAGAGGTTAACCTAAAGACCAAGATGTCCGTATCGGAGCTTAAGAAGAGGGCCTACCTCTCCCATCACTCCGACGAGGAGGAAGAGCCGGAGACCAATATATATAACGAAGACGTGGTCATCCCCTATGTGCCTGATTTCGTGGAGAAGAAGGAGGAGCACGCCGGCATCAGAAGGGGTAATGCCTACCATGCCATTATGGAGCATTTTGACTACAAGTGTCCCGACATGTGGAAGTCCTTAGAAGACCAGCTCTCCCGTATGGTTTCCTCGGGATATCTGCGAGCTGAAGATAAGGAGATAATCTTCAGAAAATCCTTTAAAGCCTTCTTTGATTCTAAACTGGCAGGGCGGATGAAGGCTGCGGCGGAGGAAGATAAACTCTACCGTGAGAAGCCCTTTGTTATGGGAATACCGGCAAAGACCGTAGTGCCCGAAGTGACCACAGATGAGCTGGTGGTAGTCCAGGGAATTATCGATGCCTACTTTATCGAGGATGGCCAGGTAATCCTGGTGGACTACAAGACCGACAAGGTGGACTCCGAATCTGAGCTCATCGACAGGTACCGTGCCCAGCTGGACCTTTACGAGGAAGCTGTAATTAAATTCTCCGGACTTCCCGTAAAGGAAAAGATAATCTATTCCTTCTGCCTGGACAGGGAAATTGTCTTGTAATTATGGCGTTTTCATGGTATTTTTAACTGTGGTTACGAAAAGACCGGTTATTTTACAGGAGTGATGTTAATGGCTAAGAAATACGACGTTATTATAATAGGCGCGGGCCCTTCGGGCATTTTCTGCGCATATGAACTTATAAAAGAGAAAAAGGACCTTAAGGTTCTTATGATAGAGAAGGGACGCAGCATCGAGAAGCGTAACTGTCCAAAGCGTAAGACCAAGAAATGCGTTCACTGCAAGCCCTGCTCCATAACCACGGGTTTTGCAGGTGCAGGAGCATTTTCAGATGGTAAGCTCTCCCTTTCCCCGGACGTGGGAGGTAACCTTCCGGAGATATTGGGATATGAGAAGACCATAGAACTTCTTAAGGAATCTGACGATGTTTATCTTGCCTTCGGCGCAGATAAGAATGTCTACGGTATCGATAAGGAAAAAGAGATCCGTGAGATCCGCCGTAAGGCCATTAATGCCAACTTAAAGCTTATCGAGTGCCCAATAAGACACTTAGGAACCGAAGAAGGTTATAAGATCTACGGCAAACTCCAGCAGCATCTCCTGGATGCGGGAATAGAGATCATCTTTGACACCATGGTTAAGGATATAGTTATAGAGGACGGCCAGGCTAAAGCTGTTGTCTGTGACGACGGTAATACCTACGAAGGTAAGGAGATCGTAGCTGCCATCGGCCGTGAAGGAGCTGACTGGTTCGCTCATATCTGCCGCGAGCACGGGGTTGAGACCAAGCCCGGAACGGTAGACGTGGGAGTACGTGTTGAGGTCCGTGATGAGGTTATGGAATTCTTGAACAAGAACCTCTACGAGGCCAAGCTCATTTACCATACACCCACCTTTGATGATAAGGTAAGGACCTTTTGTACCAACCCTTCCGGGGAAGTGGCTACAGAGTACTACGAGAACGGCCTGGCTGTAGTTAATGGCCATGCATACAAGGCTCAGGAGTTTAAGACCAATAATACCAACTTCGCCATCCTTGTATCCAAGAACTTCACCAAGCCCTTTAACTCACCTATAGAGTACGGTAAGCAGATAGCCCAGCTGGGGAACATGCTCTGTGGCGGCAAGATCCTGGTTCAGACCTTCGGTGATTTCAGGAGAGGAAGAAGAACTACTGAGGAGAGACTTTGCAGGAATAACCTTATTCCTACCTTGAAGGATGCGGTTCCCGGAGACCTGTCCCTGGTATTCCCCCACAGAATTATGGTGGACATTGAGGAGATGCTTCTTGCCCTTGACAAGGTTACTCCCGGTATCGCCAGCGAGGAGACCCTGCTCTACGGCGTAGAGGTAAAATTCTATTCAAATAAGGTTATTATCGATAAAGATTTTGAAACTACGGTTAAGCACCTTCGTGCCATCGGTGACGGCGCATCGGTTACCAGAGGCCTCCAGCAGGCATCTGCTAACGGTATCAGCGTGGCAAGAAGTATCCTGGCCGCATTGGGTTAATGAATGACAGCAGTTGAGATTAAGGACGTCAAGGGCTTTATGGGAAAGCTCCTGGCGTCTGATACATTTGATGATTATTCAATACTGGAGGCCGTTATCACCAAGGCCAACACCTTTACCATAGACGGCAGGCTGAATGAAGAGTATCTGTCAGACCTTGAAAATGAAGGAGAGAGTCCCACAGGCAGACTTCAGACCTGGGGTAAGGTGAGAACTTTCTGCTTTGAGCTGGTTAAGGGAAAGACCCTGCCGGTTTATATGAAGGTGGTTTTGCAGAAATCCGGTGAGGAAGCTGACCATTACCTGAATATAGTCTATGACAGGAAGGAGCTAAGGGTGGTTACAGGTACATCTCTTAGGACCTTTACCCTTGATAAAAGCATAGAGAGGGAATGGGATAAGTCGGCTGAGGATCTGTTAAAAGAGTTTACTTAAAAAGACAGGGGACGGTAGAACCGTCCCCTGTAAAAATATCTATTTCATAACTATAAGCTCGTACTCTCTGCTTCCGACGCCCAGCTTCTCGGAATGCTCCAGGGTCTCTTTCCATGAAACGTTGGGATTGCTGTTATGCCATACATCGCCGTGGTCATGGAAATCAGGGCTTGCCATGTTATCACCCAGCTGGCTGTTCCTGATAGGCTCAGCCTTCTGGCAAAGGTCTACGCAGGCCTGGTCCAGTGCAACAGGGTCAAAGGATGCCAGCATTCCGATATCCGGAAGGATAGGCGCATCATTTTCACCGTGGCAGTCGCAGTTAGGTGAGATATCCATCACAAGGTTGATGTGGAAATTAGGTCTGCCGTTAACAACAGCCTTCGCATATTCGGCCATCTTCTTACCCAGAATCTGAGGTGCATTGGAGTTCTTGTTTCTGATGGCATCGAAGGCGCAGGCACCTATGCAGCGGCCGCAACCCTTACACTTCTCGGGATCGATCCAGGCCTTCTTATTCTTATAGCTGATGGCATCGGAACCGCATTCCTTGGCACAACGCTTGCAGCCCTTACATTTCTCTTCATTTACGTGGGGCTGGCCGCTGTTATGCTGCTGCATTTTTCCGGCACGGCTTCCGCAGCCCATACCTATATTCTTAATGGCACCGCCAAAACCTGTCATCTCATGGCCCTTGAAATGATTAAGGGAAATGAAGATGTCTGCATCCATAACGGCACGTCCTATATATGCTTCCTCAAAGTATTCCCCATTGGGAACGGGAACGGCGATATCGTCAGTTCCTCTAAGACCGTCTCCTATGATGATCTGGCAGCCTGTGGTAACGGTATTAAAACCGTTGATATTGGCACAGTCCAGATGCTCCAAAGCGTGCTTTCTGCTTCCGGGGTACAGCGTATTACAATCTGTCAGGAAAGGAAGTCCTCCCTGGTCTTTGATCACATCAGCTACTGCCTTGGCGTAGTTGGGGCGTAAGTAAGCAAGATTACCCAACTCTCCGAAATGCATCTTTATGGCAACGAACTTGCCTTTCATATCGATAGAGCCGATGCCGGCTTCTTTTATAAGCTTCTGAAGCTTATCCGTAAGGCTGACATCAAGCTGTGTTCTGAAGTCCGTAAAATATACCTTAGACTTATCCATTTACCATCCTCCTTTAAGTGAACGACTGTTCAATCATTCTACCATAAAATGCAAAAAAAAAAAAAGTACAAATGATTTATTATGAGATATTATTATTACTTTCAAAGAACAACCGTAACTGATATAATGGTAATGTTATTTTTTCAGATACGGAGACATATTTTGATGGAACATAAAACAGACATAGATATAGGGTTGACAAGCGAAGAGGTAAGGGAGAGGGTTGCCCAGGGGCAGATTAACCGGACCATGATTTCCACTTCCAAGAGTATTAAGGACATTATCATTGATAATGTCTGTACATACTTCAATCTTGTATTTACGGTAATAGTGGTTTTGTTAATTCTGGTGGGGTCCTTCAGGAACCTGACCTTTTATACAATAGTAATAGCCAACACCCTGATAGGTATAGTTCAGGAGCTTCGTTCAAAGCAGACCCTGGATAAGCTCCAGATGCTTAATGCACCGAAAGCAGTGGTTCGCCGGGACGGAAGTAACCGGACGGTTTCCTCGGAAGACCTGGTAGTAGACGATATAGTCATATTCTCATCCGGCAACCAGATCTGTGCCGATGCTGTGGTAGTATCCGGCAAGGTTTCAGTTAATGAAGCCCTTATTACCGGTGAATCCGATGAGATCACCAAGGAGCCGGGAGATTCTCTTCTTTCCGGAAGTTATATAGTATCCGGAAGCTGTGACGCTCAGCTGACAAAGGTTGGAAGTGAGTCCTACATTTCCAAGATTACCCTGGCTGCCAAGCAGACCCGTAAGGGAGAGCAGTCGGAGATGATCCGGGACCTTAACAGACTGGTTAAGATCGTGGGTATCATAATCATTCCCATGGGAGCCATTCTTATAAGCCATCAGTATTTCGTACTGGGTAATACTATTGAAGCCAGCGTGGTTGGAACGGTGGCTGCCATCCTGGGTATGATTCCCGAGGGACTCTACCTCCTTGCAAGTGTGGCCCTGGTGGTAAGCGTTATCCGCCTGGCCCAGAAGAAGGTTCTTGTAAATGATATGAAGTGCATTGAGTCTCTGGCCAGAGTTGATGTTCTCTGCGTTGATAAAACAGGTACCATTACGGAGAATACCATGGAAGTGGCAGGGGCAGAGCTTATTGACGGTTACACTATTGATGAGGGCGTGTCCCTTGATCTTCTTGTAGGCCGCTTTGTTGCGGGAATGACGGGAGATAATCAGACCATGCAGGCATTGAAGGCACATTTTCAGGAGAGGGATAATGTAGTTCCGGATGAAGTGACCGCCTTTTCGTCCTCATATAAGTACAGTTCCGCTACCTTCGGCGATAAGTGTTACGTCCTGGGAGCCCCTGAGTTTGTTATGAGAGACCGGTACGAGACATATCGGGGACGGGTGGAGGAACTTGCTTCCAAGGGATATCGTGTCCTTATCTTCGGTTTGTATTCCGGCAGGGCTGACGGTAAGCAGCTGACGCAGGCCGTTACTCCCATAGCCTTTATTACCCTTACCAATCCCATTCGTAAAGAGGCTGAGCAGACCTTTAAATACTTTGTGGAGCAGGGAGTTGAGATCAAGGTTATATCGGGAGATAATCCCCTTACTGTATCCGAGGTGGCAGGCAAAGCAGGCATTTTAAACTCTGACAGGTACGTGGATGCCACAACCCTTGTAACGGATGATGATATCAGAGATGCGGCGGAGAAGTACACCATCTTTGGCCGTGTTACTCCGGAGCAGAAGAGAATGCTTGTCAGAGCCCTGAAGGCGGCTGACCATACCGTTGCCATGACCGGTGACGGTGTTAATGATATTCTGGCCCTTAAAGATGCCGACTGCAGTATTGCCATGGCATCGGGAAGTGATGCAACAGCAAAGGCGGCCCAGCTGGTGCTTTTGGAATCAGACTTCTCATGCATGCCTTCAGTTGTATTGGAGGGAAGGCGTGTTGTTAATAATATTGAACGTTCCGCAAGCCTCTTTTTGGTAAAGAACATTTTCTCGTTTTTGATGGTGTTCTTTGCAATAATAGCCATGGTTACGTACCCTCTGGAACCCTCTCAGATCTCCCTGATCAGCGTATTTACCATAGGTGCTCCGGCCTTTCTTCTTGCCCTGGAGCCCAATAAGAATCGGATACAGGGTCACTTCCTGTCATCGGTTTTGTTCAGAGCGCTTCCGGCAGGACTTACGGACTTTATCGTTATAAGTGTTTTTGTTGTATTTTGTCAGATATTCAATATTCCCACCTGGGAGATATCTACAGCCTGCACCATTATCATGTCGGTTGTGGGATTACAGATTCTGCTCAGAATAAGCAGCCCCTTGAATCTCTACAGGGGAATCACCTGCCTGCTGATGCTTATCGGCCTTGTGGGAGCGTCCCTGCTTCTTCATGGTTTATTCGGCCTGAGGCCTATTTGCGAACAGTGCGTTATGCTTCTGCTTCTCTTTTCCGTTATTACCATGCCCATACTTCTTACCATGAGCTTGATCGTCGACAAGATCAGGGAGAAATATAACATGCGTAAAGAATATAAAAAGCACAAAAAATAATTCTTGACAAAGAATGCCCTTGAGAATATAATTTTTTCCAGCATCGGAAATTATTCTTAAGGGCATTTGCCCTCTTTGTCCCGGTAAGGGACTTCTTTTAACACTTAAGATTTTCTATTGATTTTCACTGATTAAAAAATACTGCAAAGATGCTAAAGCATCTTCGCATAAGGAGGTGAAGCTACGGAAAAGTACAAATATTCAGTTTGCGGACTGACTGACGTCGGAGTAAGAGGCGGAATCAATCAGGACGGGATTGTCCTGAAGCATGTGGACTGCGGGGGAAGTGAGTGCGTCATGGCGGCGGTATGCGATGGCATGGGAGGCCTGGATATGGGAGAAGTGGCCAGTTCAGAGGTTATAAGAGAGTTTGAGGCCTGGTTTTCCCTGAATGCAAGGAATCTGATCTCCCGATTTAATCCGGAGGAAGCAGCCCGGCAGTGGTGCAGGATCTTAGACCGTCTAAACACGGATATCCGCAGGTTTTCCCTGAAGCATGATTTGGAAACAGGCACAACCTTTACGGGGATTCTAATGGTAAATGAGTCCTTTATGGCGGTCCATGTGGGAGATTCAAGGATCTACCATATCGGGACTGAGACCACCCAGCTTACCAGGGACCATACCTTTGTGGAGAGGGAAGTAAGAGAGGGAAGGATGACCAGACAGGAGGCCATGTCCGATATGCGGCGGAATCTCCTCCTTCAGTGCATAGGCGCATCAAGGAGGATAGAACCCCAGATTATAACCGGCAGGGCAAAAGCCGGCACATATCTGCTGTGCAGCGACGGATTCAGGCATGAGATAAGTCCCCGGGAGATGGAGGAGTCCTTTGGAGGGGGAAGGCTAAAAGACAGATCCGCAATGAAAAAAGAAGCCCGCCGGATGGTGAATGAGGCCATAGGACGGGGTGAGAAGGACAACATTTCCGTAATATTGATAAAAAAGAACTGAGAGCTTGGAAAGGAGATTTTAAAAAACGGGAGAAATACTGGAAGGAAAATACGAACTGCTGAAATGTATCGGGCAGGGAGGCATGTCCAGGGTTTACCTGGCAAATGACATGCGGCTTAACAGAAACTGGGCGGTAAAAGAGGTGAAAAAGAAGGGGAACGGCATAAAGGATGAGATAGTCATTAATTCCCTTATGGCGGAGGCTAACCTGGTTAAGTCCTTAGACCACCCGGCTCTGCCCAGGATAGTGGATATCATTGACCGGGAGGAAACCATTTATATAGTCATGGACTTTATAGAGGGAGAATCTCTGGACAAGATACTTACGGAAAAGGGCCCTATACCTGAAGAGGAGGTAATAAACTGGGCCATTCAGGTGTGTGATGTCCTGGATTATCTACATTCTCGAAATCCACCAATAATCTATCGGGATCTTAAACCCGCAAATCTTATGCTCAAGCCTAACGGCGTCATTTGTATCATCGATTTCGGAATAGCAAGAGAATATAAGGAAATGAACGCTTCTGACACCAATATACTGGGAACCAAGGGGTACGCCCCTCCGGAACAGTACAGCGGTCAGACTGATGAGCGGTCGGATATTTATGCCCTGGGAATGACAATGCATCATTTGCTCACAGGCATCGATCCCAGAAAAGGCCAGCCTTACGTTCCTGTAAGAGAGGTTGATCCCGGCCTTTCCGAAGGGATTGAGGCCATTATTAATAAATGCACGGAGCCTGCGGCGGAAAACAGATACCGAAACTGCCGGGAGTTAAAGCAGGATCTGGAAAACCCTTATCACGTCACTAATAAGTGGAGGCAGTCCCTGAAGAAGAAACTGATATGTTTTATCCTGGTGCTTTCCTTGGGAGCGGGAACCCTGGCTCTGGGGATAATCCTTGGTATAAAGGGCTTCCTTATGAATGAACAGGACTATGATCTGAAGGTTAAGGGCAATGATCCCGAGAGTTTTTACCAAGCCATGGAGATATATCCGGAAAGGCAGGAAGCTTACCTCAGCCTGGCAGAACTGTATCGCGACGGGACTTCAGACAACAATGCTCTTATGCGTCTTCGAAACGCAGTGCTTACAAACGCCCCGGAGATAGCTTCATCCGGAGGCGGGGAAGTATTCTACGATATTGGAAAACTCATTTTTTCCGAATATGAAGGCAACTTAAAAAACAGGGCCGCTGTCGCCAAGGCTATGTTTGAAAAAGCTGCGGAAGAAGATTTTAAGTATAAGGACATGGCGGAGACCTACCTGAAAATATGCTCATTTTTAACTGAACAAAGCACCACCTCCGAGCATTCAAAGGCAGACTACAGGGAGATTCTTGATAGTCTTAAAAACTGTATGGATACCGTGGAGAAGGAAGATACCAAGGAATCCAACTATGACCGCATTACCTTATATTATGTGATCTCCCTGATAATTAACGATCAGTCGGTCTACATGGCCGGCCTGGGAGTGGACAAGGGCGAAGTAGCCGGCCTCCTGGATACGGTTTACCACCGCGCGGAAAGCATTACTTCATCCCTGACTTATGTAAACAGGCTTCAGGAGAAAATGAGCCGTGACCGGCAGGACTTTACGGAGACTCTTAACAGAAGATACGGTGCCGGGGAGAAGAAAAGAAGGGCAGGTGACATCCTGTGAGTGCACAAAGTTATATCCTGATATCCGGGATTTGCATGGTATCAGGGTTTGTATTGCTGCTGGCAGCAGCGATTATGTGGTTTGCCGGCCATATAGGCCGGGTCATTTCGGAGCTGAAGGGAAAGAAAAATAAAAGATATGAGAAGATTAAAGTAATAGAGGATTTAATGATAGTAAACAGTAAGGAGAGGATTGATTATTAGAGAAACAGGAAGAATAAAGAAGGGCCCTCTGGTGCTGGCAATGGTCATATTTCTGACCATGATACCCGGGGTGCCTGTAAGGGCAGAAGAGGCGGTCCCTATGGGGGATAAGCCGGAAAGAAAGGATATAAGCATATCCTTTGAAAATAAAGAGATAACCTATATTCTGGGCGAAAACAATTTAACTGTCTCTGACTGTAAGATCAAAGAGGCCGGGGATTTTGAAGAAGGAGAAATAACATACTACATGCTGGGAGGCATGGGGCTGGATATCGAAGAAAACACCGGCAGGGTATGGGTAAGCGACATCTCCTCCCTGGAAAGGTCCGTAAGGATAATGGGTGGTGAAATGCGGGTAAATGTCTATGCGAGGTTAACCCGGCAGGAAGAGGGCTCTATGGCAGGATGCTCTTACTGCATAATAATTAAACATGGGGAGGTTTCTTTAGATACCCCCTATATTCTTAAGGGAACCCTTTCATCGCAGGATAATCCCCGCGGGCTGTATTCATCCGATGTGGAGGTCCTGCCCGGGCAGCCGGACAAATATGAGATCGCCCTGGGAAGGCCCGAGGATTTTAAAGATCGTGTCATCATCACATCGGAAGGTACAACAAAAGATTATGTTTATTTAAGGAATAAGGAAACAGGAGGCATCTCCTCCAGAAAAGAAGTAACGGTAAATATTGATAAAAGTGCCCCCCTGACCTCCCTTTATTATGATTACCGGTCCGGAAAAGCGGTGGTTACGGTATATGAGTCTAATTTCAGTCCGGATCTTTTGAAGGCAGAGGCAAGTCTGCGGGACATTTCCGGTAATCCGCTAAAGGCACCCGATATTACCTTAATGCTTTCCGAGGCCGGGTGGACCCATGTGGGAGATATGCACAAATGTCATCTGGAGAACCTGCCGGATGGAATCTATGACCTGTCAATAAGCTGCCGTGACGAGGCAGGTAATACCGCCACAGACAAAAGCTGCAGCTTTATCAGAGATACAGCCGGTCCGGAGAGGCCTCAGATAAGCTATGAGGTCCCTTTGGCGGAAAAAGTGCTGAATACTTTGACTTTCGGCTTCTACAAGCCTTCCCTGGAAGTGACCTTTACTGCAAGGGATGAAACCAGCGGTGTGGAAAGCTTTCAGTGGACATACATGGATATCCCCGGGGAAGGATCGGCAGGGGATAGTCTTCACGGAACAGTAAAAGCTGTCCGGGATGACAATGATAAAACTAAATACTATGCTAAGATCCGCCTGCCCCTGGAGTCGGGGAAACAGCTTAAAGGATACATTTCCGTAAAGGCAGCAGACGGGTACGAGATTACTGACCCGGGTTACAAAGCCAATGTCAGTCAGATCCACACCGACAGCACGAAAATAGTGGTGGTGGACAGCCTGTCGCCGGAGCTTACGGTAACTTACCTTCAGCCGGAGGGAAATGACGGGGAAACCGCCTATTACGGTAAGGGAAGCGGCGGTAGATTCACAGCAGAATTTAACCTGAAGGAAGCAAACTTTTTCCCGGAGCACTTAAACGCCTGCATCATTAAAGATGACGGAAAACCCGAGAAAATCGACCTTTCCTGGAACAGTAGGGGAGATTACCACAGGGCTGAGTATACGGTAAGCGGCAAGGGGAAATATGTGATCACCCTGGATTATACCGACCCTTCCGGAAATAAAATGAATCATTATGAATCCGGCGTGAAGATAATTGATGATGAAAGCCCGGAGTTAAGCCTGTCATTTGAAGGCCCCACCGGGGGAAACGCCGCAAAGGAGGAAAAGGGAGTTCTGTATTTTGACGGTAAGGTAACAGGCAGAATATCCTTGAAGGAGAAGTACTTTGATGAAAAAAATCTGAAGCTTACTCTCTCCGGCATGGGAGTAGAGTCCGCCCCGGGAATCAGCTGGGAGACAAAGGGGGAGGATCTTCATGTGGGAACATTTACCCTGTGGGGAGACGGAGAGTACAGGATTGATGCTGCTTATACCGACAGAGCCGGAAATGAGGCTCCCGGATATGCGTCTCCAAAAATAAACATTGATACCCTTCCTCCGGAAGCAGTTGTAATGGTAAATGATGTGATCTCTTATGTCCTTCGGGATGAAAACTACGATTCCAGCTCTATCAGCATTATACATAAGGGACTTCACTCTTCCGAGGACGTAACGGGCCGTTATATAAACACCAGATCCGGGGATAAGGAGATTACGGGAAACTTTTATATCCCCGGGGAAGAGGAAAACGACGGAATCTATGTCCTGTCCCTGGAAATGAGAGATAAGGCAGGGCATCTTACAAAGAAAGATACAAGATTTGTTATTAACAGATACGGTTCGGTCTATGAATATGATGACTACCTGGCGGGTCTTATAAAAGATGGGGGAAAGATTATAAAAAAGGGTGCCGGCGAGGATTGCGCTGTCTCCCGGGATCTGGTCATCAGGGAGTATAACAGTGCCGGACTGGTGTCAGGTTCCTTAAACATTCAGATAACAAGGGACGGAGAACTGACAGAAGCCGTCAGCTCGGCAGTATGCACGGATTCCGGAGAAGGACCCTCCGGCGGGTGGCAGCAGTGGACATATGTTTTAAGCCCGGATAATTTCATGGAAGACGGAGAATATGTTATTACCCTGTCTTCAAGGGATAACACGGGTAATGAGTCTGTTACGGACAGGATTTCATTTACGGTGGACAATACTCCGCCGGAGCTTGTCAGGGTTTCCAATCTTGAAGAAAGAATAGTTAATTCCGACAGCCTGACGGTTGGCTACAATGTGACCGATATGGGAGGATTGAGCCGGATCCTGGTAATGGTAGATAATAATATACTTCAGGAGATAAGGGATTTCGGCGGAGACCCTAAGGATTATGAGGGAGAATTCAATCTGGATTCCGGAAGCGGCAGGCAAAGGGTCCGGATAATCGCGGAGGATCTGGCGGGTAATATTACCGATACGGACAGCGAAGAATTTTCCACGGGGGATAAATATGTCTTTAACCCGGAGATAACCGTATCCACCAGCCCTATTGTGCGCTGGATGGCTGATAAACCGGTATTTTTCGGCTCCATAGGCGGGGCGGGAGGCGCCCTGCTGCTGGGATTATACCTATTATTGAAGCGGATATGATGCTTATTAGCACTCTTCCTTAACGAGTGCTAAAAAATCCTTGACATTGTAAATCCACGGGTTTAAGATATGTATTGCAGTAAAGTAGAAGGAGTGATTGCAATGTCCGCAAAAAAAGGTTCATTATCAATAAACAGTGAGAATATATTTCCTATAATTAAAAAGTGGCTGTATTCAGACCATGATATTTTTATGAGAGAGCTTGTTTCCAACGGCTGCGATGCCGTGACCAAGCTCAAGAAGCTTGATATGATGGGAGAGTACACCCTTCCCGATGACTATAAAGAAAAGATAGAGATTATAGTTAGCCCCGAGGATAAGACCATTCAGGTTATAGATACGGGTCTTGGAATGACTGCCGAGGAAGTTGAGGAGTACATTACCCAGATAGCATTTTCCGGAGCAACCGACTTTCTTGAGAAGTACAAGGACAAGACCAATGAGGACCAGATCATCGGTCATTTCGGATTGGGATTCTATTCTGCATTTATGGTAGCAGATGAAGTACATATTGATACTCTTTCCTATAAGGAAGGGGCTAAGGCCGTTCACTGGGAGTGTGACGGCGGTACCGAGTACAGCATTGAAGAAGGAGACCGTACTGAAGTCGGAACTAAGATCACCCTCTTCTTAAGCGAGGAGTGTGTTGAGTTCGCCAACGAGTACAGGGCAAGAGAAGTTTTGGAGAAGTACTGCGGATTTATGCCGGTACCCATCTTCCTTTCAAGAACCAACGCCGAGCCGGAGTATGAGACTATCCTTCCGGAGGAGAAGCTGGATACGGATACCGTTATCGAGACCGTAGTGGAAGAAGCCAAGACGGAAGAAAAGGAAAATGAAAAGGGCGAGAAAGAGGTTGTAGAAGTATCTCCCAGAACGGAGAAGCTTAAGATCTTAAAGAGACCTGTCCCCTTAAATGATACCACTCCCCTTTGGACCAAGCATCCGAACGACTGTACCGAGGAAGAATACAAGGAGTTTTACCGGAAGGTATTCTTAGACTTTAAGGAGCCCCTTTTCTGGATCCACTTAAATATGGATTATCCCTTTAATCTCAAGGGGATCTTATACTTCCCCAAGATCAATATGGAGTATGAGTCCATTGAAGGAACCATTAAGCTATATAACAACCAGGTATTTATAGCTGATAACATCAAAGAGGTTATTCCCGAATTCCTTATGCTTCTTAAGGGAGTCATTGATTGTCCGGATCTGCCTCTTAACGTTTCCAGATCTGCTTTGCAGAATGACGGATTTGTTAACAAGATCTCCGACTATATCACCAAGAAGGTGGCTGATAAGCTGTCCGGCATGTGTAAGACGGACAAGGAGAATTATGAGAAGTACTGGGATGATATCAGTCCCTTTATCAAGTTCGGATGTCTTAAGGATGACAAGTTCTGTGATAAGATGAACGATTACATCCTCTTTAAGAACCTGGATAATAAGTATCTTACCCTGCCGGAGTTCTTAAAGCCCGTCGACAAGCGGTCGGAAGAAAAGACCGAAGGCGAGTCAAAAGAAGAAGAGAAGGCGGCTGACAAGATGCCTGATAAGATCGTGGTATATTATGTTACTGACCTTAAACAGCAGAGTCAGTATGTGAACATGTTTAAGGAACAGGGCAAGGATGCCGTTATCTTAGATCATAATATCGATACATCATTTATTACACAGCTTGAGCACAGGAATTCCGATTATACATTCAGAAGGATCGATGCGGATGTAACGGATGACCTTAAGGGAGAAGCTATAGCCGAGGAAGAGCTGAAGAAGCTGGAAGAGGGTCTTACCAAGACCTTCAAGGAGGCTTTGGGCAGGGATAACCTTAAGGTTAAAGTGGAGAGCTTGAAAAATGAAAACGTTTCCTCTATGATAGTCAAGGATGAGGATGCAAGACGTATGCAGGATATGATGAAGATGTACCGTATGAGCGGCATGGACTTCGGAATGATGGGAGGTAATGATGCCACCCTGGTATTGAATGCCAATAACAAGCTGGTTAAGTACATTTTCGAGAATGAAACAGGGGATAATGTTAAGCTCATGTGTCAGCAGCTTTACGACCTGGCTATGCTTGCAAATGCACCCTTAGAACCACAGGAGATGACACAGTTCGTTGCAAGAAGCAATAAGATTATGGAACTTCTTGCAAAATAGTCGGTTTGTCAAAGGGGAACTATGAAAAAGCTTTACCGCCCGGTATGCATTTTATTGACGGTTATTACTATCGCAGGCTGCGGTCCTGTCAAACAGACAGGATCGAAGTCTGCTGTTTTGGTTAAGATACCGGCTGCCTCAGTGGGGATGTATGCCTATGAGCAGTTGAATGATAAAGAGAAGGCGGTATATAATGCCATGGAATATGCCATGGTCAATCATCAGGACAAGGTTCCCGTGGAGACTTTGTCGGATGATGATATGAACAAGGTCTTCTTCTTTGTATTAAAGGACCATCCGGAGATTTTCTGGTGTACCGGCTTTGTACGTCACAGCCTCAAATTTGCCGATGCCACCATCGAGACGGAGTTTGAGCCCCAGTACAACATGACCAAGGAGGAACGGTACGAATATAAGGAAAAGATCGACCGGGAAGTTGAGTCATGGATGGCAGCCATTCCTTCCGGGGCAACTGATTACAGAAAGGCGAAGATACTTTTTGATACCATCGTTTCCAAGGTGGATTATGATGAGAACTCCGATAATAACCAGAATATAGTAAGTGTATTTGTAAATCACAGATCCGTCTGCAAGGGGTATGCCAGAGCTTTTCAGTACCTTTTGATGAAGGCGGGGATAGATTCCACCGTGATAAACGGCAGTGCCGACGGTGCATCTCACGCATGGAATCTGGTTAAGCTGGACGGGGAGTATTATCATTTTGATGTTACCTGGGGAGACCCTTCATTTACATCAAACAATAATACGGATGATTTTATAAATTACGCTTATTTCGGAGTCACAACAAAAGAGATCTTAAAAACCCACACCATAGATAAGGAAATGGATATCCCCGTGTGTGATGCCCTGAAGGATAATTACTTCCTTCGGGAGAAACTCTATTTCAGAGATGAGGATCCCGCGACCGTGGGAAAGGCCATACAGAATGCGGATGCCAAACATGAGAAGTTTGTGTCCCTTAAGTTTGAGACAGAGGAATTATATCAATGGGCTATGGATTATTTTATAAAAAAACAGCATGTTTTTGATTTTTACTCTTCCTCTCGTCACTTTTTTATGTATAATAATGATGAATTATTAATACTTAGTATTATCAGGGAAAAAGGAGAATAAGATGAGTCAGGCTAAAGTTGATGCATATAAGAATGAGAAGGCTAATCGTAAGGAAACCATTAAGAAGGACAAGCGAATGGGAATTATCCGTGCCCTTATTGCTTCCTGTCTGGTAATAGCCCTTGTTGCGTGGGCAGGAGTTTCACTTTACGGTAATATTTCAAATCAGGAGAGATCTCAGGCAATTGTAGTGGATTATGAGGACGTTGCCGGTTATATCAACTCACTTCAATAGCACTATTGCAAAAATGTCAGAATTGTTGTATTATAACAGGGTAGGCTGTTTATGCTAGTGACAATCTGAACGGAGGGTATAAATATGGCTAAGATACTTATAGTTGATGATGCCGCATTTATGCGAATGATGATAAAGGACGTTATTACCAAGAACGGATTTGAAGTTGCAGGCGAGGCTGTTAACGGTATGGATGCTGTTGACAAGTATAACGAGCTTAAGCCGGATCTGGTACTGATGGATATTACCATGCCGGAGATGGATGGTATTCAGGCCTTGAAGAAGATTAAAGAAGGCGACGGGAATGCCAAGGTTATTATGTGCTCTGCTATGGGTCAGCAGGCTATGGTTATCGAGGCTATCCAGTCGGGAGCCAAGGACTTTATCGTTAAACCCTTCCAGCCGGAGAGGATACTTGAAGCAGTTCAGAAAGTATTAGGTTAGTTTGTTATTTGGTTAATATGCGGCGCAGGATTAATCCTGTGCCGTTTTGTCATTTTTTACTACATTTAGTATGAAAGGATGTCGCAATTTACATATAATTTTTACAGAGTTTTACTGAAAAACTAATAATTTGCTTCATTTTTTTCAGAGATACTTTTTCTTTCAGATGTTAAATGCCTTGAAGCAAAAGGGGTTAGCCCCTAATCAGGTACTTTTATCATGAACTGCTACATAATGTAGTAATACAATATGCATAATTCCTATGTAATGTGGATATATCTTTATGTGGGTTTTATCTATAATATTATCAGTGTTTTTGCGGTCTGCTATCAGATTGCATAAAAATATTAAAACAATCATAGTAGTTTTAGTAAGGAGGAACAAAATATGTTGACACCACGTCAGAATTTCAATGAGGTTATCAAGGGAGGTAAGCCGGAGCGTTTCGTTAAGCAGTACGAGTTCATTAAGATCTTAAGCCCCACACCTTTCCAGATGACTAATCCGAACCCCAAATACGGCGAGCACAACAAGGTTAATGCATGGGGTATTACAAAGTCATGGCCGGAAGGAACACCGGGAGCATTCCCTGTTCATACACCAGATAAGATCGTTATTAAGGATATGGAGCACTGGAGAGATTACGTTCATTTTCCGGAAGTAGTATTCCCGGAAGAGAAGTGGAGACCACTCCTTGACCAGTCTGAGGCAGTTAACAGAGAAGAGTACTATGTATCACCCTTCGTAGTTCCCGGACTTTTCGAGCAGTGCCATTACCTTATGGAGATCCAGAACTGTCTGATCAACTTCTATGAGTATCCCGATGAGATGGCAGACCTTATTAAGGCTCTCGCTGAGTGGGAGATCAAGTATGCTGGAGAGATCTGCAAGTACATGAAGCCGGATGCATTATTCCATCATGATGACTGGGGCAGCCAGATTTCTACCTTCCTTAAGCCCGAGATGTTCGAAGAGTTCTATCTCCAGGCATACAAGGATGTATACGGATTCTACAAGGAGAACGGCGTAGAGATCATCGTTCACCATTCAGATTCATATGCAGCTACACTTGTACCTTACATGATCGAGATGGGTATTGATGTATGGCAGGGTGTTATGAAGTCCAACAACATTCCTGAACTCATTAAGAAGTACGGCGGACAGATCTCATTCATGGGTGGTATCGACTCTGCAGAAGTTGACTTCGAGGGATGGACAGAAGATATCGTTAAGCAGAAAGTTCGTGAAGCTTGTACAGAGCAGGGCGGCAAGCTCTACTTCATTCCTAATGCTTCACAGGGTCTGCCTGTATCTACATTCCCGGGCGTATACGAGTGCATCGATAAGTATATTGATGAAATGAGTAAAGAAATGTTTTAGTTAAGCAAATCTTTATAAAAGAATTATTGAACGTTTGTTCGAATGATGGTATACTGACAAGGTGTACCATCATTCTTTTTGCTATGAGAGGAAGTACGGAATGGACTTCAAACTACATTCAGAATATAAACCCACAGGCGATCAGCCCCACGCCATAGAAGAACTTGTCAGAGGCTTTAAAGAGGGTAACCAGTTCCAGACCCTGCTTGGTGTTACCGGCTCCGGTAAGACCTTTACCATGGCTAATGTCATCCAGGCCCTTAATAAACCTACCCTGGTCATGGCCCATAATAAGACCCTGGCTGCCCAGCTCTACGGAGAGTTTAAGGAATTCTTCCCGGAGAATGCAGTAGAGTATTTCGTGTCCTACTACGATTATTATCAGCCTGAGGCTTATGTTCCTTCTACGGATACCTATATAGCCAAGGATTCTTCCGTAAATGATGAGATAGATAAGCTGAGACTGTCAGCCACTTCATCCCTTTCAGAGAGAAGGGATGTTATAGTTGTGTCCAGCGTATCCTGCATATATGGCTTGGGCAGTCCTACGGATTACATAAACCTTATGATCTCCCTGAGGCCTGGGATGGAGGTTTCCAGAGATGATGTGATAAGGGACCTGGTTCAGATTCAGTACACCAGGAGTGAGATGGATTTTCACCGTGGAACCTTCAGAGCCAGGGGAGACGTACTGGAGATATTTCCTGCCAACTACGGAGAGAAGGCTGTTCGTGTGGAGTTTTTCGGTGATGAGATCGATCGGATCACGGAAGTGGATGTGGTTACGGGAGAGGTGCTCTGCCGCCTTACCTATGCTGCTATTACTCCCGCATCCCACTATGTTATCCCACCTGAACGTATAGAGAAGGCTGTGGCAGATATAGAGGAAGAACTTAAGGAGCGGGTGAGATATTTTAAGAGTAACGATAAACTGTTAGAAGCTCAGCGTATAGCGGAGCGTACTAATTTTGACATAGAGATGCTTAAAGAGACGGGCTTTTGCTCGGGGATAGAGAACTATTCCAGACATTTATCGGGACTGGCTCCCGGGACCCCTCCCTTTACCCTTATAGATTATTTTCCTGATGATTTTCTGATTATAGTGGACGAGTCTCATATTACCATACCCCAGGTCAGGGGAATGTATAACGGAGACCGTTCAAGAAAGACCACACTGGTGGAGTACGGTTTCAGACTCCCCTCGGCATTGGACAACAGACCGTTAAACTTCGGGGAATTTGAAGGAAAGATAGATCAGATGCTCTTTGTATCGGCTACTCCTAACGATTACGAAGAGGAACATGAGCTGCTTCGTACAGAGCAGATTATCAGGCCTACGGGGCTTTTGGATCCGGAGATTGAAGTCCGCCCGGTGGAAGGTCAGATAGATGACCTTATAACACAGATCAGTAAGGAGACTGCCAAAGAAGGCAAGGTTCTTATCACCACCCTTACCAAGAAGATGGCGGAGGACCTGACACTTTACCTGCGGGAGAGCGGCATAAGAGTCAAGTACATGCATGCCGATATTGATGCTCTTGAAAGGGCTGAGATTATCAGGGATATGCGCCTTGATGTTTTTGATGTTCTGGTGGGGATTAATCTTCTCAGGGAGGGGCTGGACATTCCCGAGATTACACTGGTGGCGGTGCTGGATGCGGACAAGGAAGGTTTCCTTCGTTCCGCTACATCCCTTATTCAGACTGTGGGACGTGCTGCCCGTAACAGCGAGGGTCATGTTATAATGTACGCCGATACCGTAACGGATTCCATGAAGACTGCTATAGACGAGACCAACAGAAGAAGGGCTATCCAGGCGGCATATAACGAGGAACACGGTATTACTCCGGAGACGGTTAAGAAGGCAGTAAGGGACCTGATAAGCATCTCGAAGAAGATCGAGAAAGAGAACTTCGAGTTCAAAAAAGATCCGGAGTCCATGGATAAGAAAGAGTTACAGAAGCTTATTGCCAAGGTGGAGAAGCAGATGAAACGCGCTGCTGCGGATCTTGATTTCGAATCAGCGGCAGAGCTGAGAGACAAGCTTATAGAACTGAAACAGAATCTGCTTAGTATAGAAAAGCCCTAGAGGTATTAAAAAAGAGGATAAAACAATGGGTAAAGCCATAGATTGGAAAAAAGAAAAAGAAATGATAAGGATAAGAGGGGCTGCGGAGCATAACTTGAAGCACCTTGACGTTGATATCCCCCGTAATAAGCTGGTGGTCCTCACCGGTTTGTCGGGATCCGGCAAGTCAAGCCTTGCCTTTGACACTATTTACGCCGAGGGCCAGAGGAGATACATGGAGTCCCTGTCTTCCTACGCCAGACAGTTCCTGGGCCAGATGGAGAAACCTAATGTAGAGAAGATAGAAGGCCTTTCTCCGGCTATATCCATTGATCAGAAGTCTACTAACAGGAACCCCAGATCTACAGTGGGAACGGTAACTGAGATTTATGATTATTTCAGGCTTCTTTATGCCAGGATAGGTATACCCCATTGCCCTAACTGCGGCAAGGAGATTAAACGCCAGACCATAGACCAGATGGTGGACCAGATCATGGAACTGCCGGAGAGGACTAAGCTCTCCCTGCTGGCACCTGTAGTCCGGGGCCGTAAAGGAACTCATGCCAAGGTTCTGGAACAGGCTAAGAAGAGCGGCTATGTAAGAGTTATGGTAGACGGCAATATGTATGAGCTGTCGGAGAATATTGAGCTTGATAAGAACATTAAGCATAACATAGAGATCGTTGTTGACCGTATTGCAGTAAAAGAGGGAATAGAAAAGAGACTGACGGATTCCATAGAGAATATCATGAAGCTTACCGACGGTATCATGACTGTGGATATTGTAGACGGGAAGACCTTGAATTTCAGTATGAATTATGCCTGCAATGACTGTGACATCAGCATGGAGGAACTGGAACCCAGAAGTTTTTCCTTTAATAATCCCTTCGGGGCATGCCCTGTCTGCTATGGACTGGGTTATAAGATGGAATTCGCTGAGGAGCTTATGATCCCGGATCCCTCCCTTTCCATATCGGAAGGGGCTATAGTAGCTCCCGGATGGCAGTCAAGTTTCAAGAAAGACAGCTTTTCCAATGCCCTTCTTACTGCTATGGCTAAAGAATACGGCTTTAGCCTTGATACTCCTTATGAGGATTATCCCCAGAAGGTAAAGGACCTTATTGTTGAAGGTACCGGAGGGCACAAGGTTTATGTACATTACAAGGGTCAGAGAGGAGAAGGGGTATACCCTGTTGCCTTCGAAGGACTTGTAAAGAATGTGGAGCGCAGGTACAGAGAGACGTCTTCGGAGGTATTAAAACAGGAATACGAGGAATTCATGCGGATATCCCCCTGCCAGGAATGCGGCGGCCAGAGGTTGAAGAAGACCTCTCTGGGGGTTACGGTATCGGGAAAGAATATATACGAGATAACATCCATGTCTGTTAAAGAACTGGGATCCTACCTTGAGAACATGGACTTAAATGAGCGGCAGCTTCGCATAGGACAGCAGGTATTAAAAGAGATTCGGGCAAGGATCAGATTCCTTATAGACGTGGGCCTGGATTATCTGACCCTGTCCAGGGCTACGGCCACACTCTCCGGAGGAGAAGCTCAGAGGATACGACTTGCCACCCAGATAGGTTCCGGACTTGTGGGCGTGGCATATATACTTGATGAGCCAAGTATAGGCCTTCACCAGAGGGATAACGATAAACTTCTTAATACATTAAAATATTTAAGAGATCTGGGGAATACCCTTATAGTTGTGGAACATGACGAAGATACCATGCTGGCTGCGGATCATATAGTAGATATAGGACCGGGAGCCGGAAGCCACGGAGGAGAAGTGGTGGCCCAGGGAACTGCGGAAGATATCATGGCATGCCCCGAGTCCATTACCGGGCAGTATTTAAGTCATAAGATTACGGTCCCTGTTCCCAAGAAACGTCGGAAGCCCAAGGGATTCCTCACCGTCAGGGGAGCTGAGGAGAATAACCTTAAAAACATCGACGTATCATTTCCGGTAGGAGTATTTACCTGTGTTACAGGTGTTTCAGGCTCCGGGAAGAGTTCTCTTGTTAACGAGATATTATACAAGCATCTGGCCAGAAAACTTAACAGGGCCAGGATTATTGCAGGAAAGCATAAGACTATAGAAGGAATCGACCAGCTTGATAAGGTTATAGATATTGACCAGTCCCCCATCGGAAGGACCCCCAGGTCCAATCCGGCCACCTACACGGGAGTCTTTGACCATATCAGGGATCTCTTTGCCTCTACAAATGATGCCAAGGAGCGGGGATATAGCAAGGGAAGATTCTCCTTTAACGTAAAGGGAGGAAGGTGCGAGGCCTGTAACGGAGACGGTATCATAAAGATAGAGATGCACTTCCTTCCGGATGTGTATGTGCCTTGTGAAGTCTGCGGGGGTAAGAGATATAACAGAGAGACCTTAGAGGTCAGATACAAGGGCAAGAATATCTATGATGTATTGGAGATGACTGTTGAGGAGGCTACGGAATTCTTTAAGAATGTGCCTTCCATCCACAGAAAGATAGCTACCCTTAATGACGTGGGGCTTTCATATGTCAAACTGGGCCAGCCCTCCACCACTTTATCCGGAGGAGAGGCACAGCGTATTAAGCTTGCCACGGAGCTGAGTAAGAGAAGCACGGGAAAGACCATATATATCCTGGACGAACCAACTACGGGACTTCATTTTGCCGATGTTCATAAACTGGTGGACATCTTGCAGCGTTTCGCTGATGAAGGCAATACAGTGGTTGTTATTGAGCATAATCTGGATGTTATCAAGACGGCAGACTACATTATAGATATGGGACCCGAAGGCGGCGACGGCGGAGGGACGGTTATAGCTTCGGGTACCCCGGAGGAAGTGGCTAAATGTAAGAAGTCTTATACAGGAGCATACATAAAGAGATACTTAAAATAATCGGCTGCAGGGTTAAGTTTTTATACAGAATCGCCGAAAAATAATACGTGGAGATTACACATTTCTATATCGGCGTGCATAAAAAACCGTAAAAAATGCTTTAAAAACCCTGTAATATTGTATATAATAATTATGTATGCTATGGCACGACTTTATGTCGTGCCGCAGGTCGAGATTGCTAGCATCTTTAAAGGATAATCAGATATACATGAAAGGGGATAATCATCCATGATGGCACCGGATATAGGAATTGATTTGGGAACAGCGAGTATTCTCGTTTACATAAAGGGCAGAGGGGTTGTTTTAAAAGAGCCCTCAGTTGTAGCCTTTGACAGAGATACTAATAAGATTATGGCTATCGGCGAGGATGCCAGAGCCATGTTAGGAAGGACACCGGGTAATATCGTAGCGGTTCGTCCTTTGAGACAGGGAGTTATTTCCGACTATACAGTTACAGAGAAGATGCTTAAGTACTTCATTCAGAAGGCACTTGGCAAGAAGAGCTTCAGAAAGCCCAGAGTTTCCGTCTGCGTACCCAGCGGTGTTACGGAAGTTGAGAAGAAGGCTGTTGAAGACGCGGCATACCAGGCAGGAGCCAGAGAAGTAATGATCATTGAGGAGCCCATAGCGGCAGCTATCGGAGCCGGGATCGACATTGCAAGACCCTGCGGTAACATGATAGTAGATATAGGCGGAGGAACATCCGATATAGCAGTTATCTCCCTGGGAGGTACAGTAGTCAGCTCATCCATTAAGATAGCAGGAGATGATTTCGATGAAGCTATCGTGAGATATATGCGTAAGAAGCATAATCTCCTTATTGGTGAGAGGACAGCAGAAGATATCAAGGTAAAGATAGGAACTTGTTTCCCGTTACCCGAGAATGATACACTTGATGTGAGAGGAAGGAACCTTGTTACGGGTCTTCCCAAGACAGTGGCAGTTACATCCGAAGAGACTGAAGAAGCCTTAAGGGAACCCACGTTACAGATCGTGGAGGCTGTACACAGCGTACTTGAGAAGACGCCGCCGGAGCTTGCGGCAGACGTAGCGGATCGTGGAATTGTTCTCACCGGTGGCGGAGCGTTACTCCGCGGATTAGAAGATCTTATCTCTTCTAAGACCGGCATTAATACTATGACAGCCGAAGAACCTATGACAGCTGTTGCTATCGGCACAGGTAAGTTCGTAGAGTTCATGGGCGGAAAGAGAGATGAATAATCCATGACAAAAGGCTTGTACACTGCTTACACAGGAATGATTAATCAGATGAACAGGATGGACGTTCTGACGAATAATCTTGCCAACTCAGCTACCAACGGCTTTAAGAAGGAGGGAGCTACTTCCCAGGCCTTCGACGAAGTGCTGGCAGTTAAGATTAAAGACACTTCTGACTACGGTATTCCGAGAGGACTTGGCGGTGTAAGCCTTGGCGTTAAGATTGGAGAGACATATACTGATTATGCACAAGGGCCATTCAGAGTGACCGATAACAAATTTGACTTCGCCCTTGATGGTGACGGATTCTTTGCCATATCCTTTACCAACAAGGCGGGAGTCAGCTCCGTGAAATACACCAGAGACGGTGCATTTACTTTAACCAAGGAGGGTTATCTGGTAACTAAGGATGGCGATTTTGTTTTAAATAAAGATGCGGCCCTGGCTTCAGACGGTAACGCATCGGGAGGGGTTCCGGCAGGAGCTATTCAGCTCGATCCCCTGCTTGATTTCAAGGTAGATGAAGAGGGACGTGTTTTCCAGAACGGTGAGGAGATTACCCAGCTGGGTGTTGTAGATGTGGAGGATTACAACTACATCCGCAAGTACGGTGAGAATCTCTACGACCTCCAGGCAGGAGGAACCATCATAGATTCAAACGCCAGAGTTCGTCAGGAGACCCTGGAGATGTCCAATGTTAACGTAGTATATGAGATGGTTGAGATGATCACCACAACCAGAGCATACGAGACTAATCAGAAGGTTATTCAGGCCATCGATGATTCTCTTAACAAAGCAGTTAATGATGTTGGAAGAGTTTAAGTTTAATAGGAGGTAGCGCGATATGATGAGATCTCTCTGGTCTGCAGCATCAGGTATGGTGTCACAGCAGACAAACGTTGATACTATAGCAAACAACCTTGCAAATGTTAATACAACAGGATACAAAACCGAGAAGGCAGAGTTCAAAACCCTTTTGTATCAAACAATTAAGACCGAGACGACTACGGCTAACGGTGCGAGAAAGCCTATTCCCGCCCAGGTGGGTTTGGGAACCAGACCGGCGGCTATTACATCCATGTTCTCCCAGGGCGCATTCTTTGCTTCTGACAGTCCTACGGCTTTTGCCATAGACGGAGCCGGATTCTTTGCGGTACAGTCCCCTGACGGAGAGACTCTTTATACAAGAAACGGTGATCTTAAGCTGGCATTGGGTGGCGAAGGCCTGGTCCTTACCAATAATGACGGCTATCCGGTCCTCGATACAGAAGGAGAACCTGTTACATTCGCCGGTGATATTGTTTCATCAAGGCTTGTTGCTACTAATGACGGCAAATTCCTTCTTAGAAATGATGATAATTCCCTGACGGACCTAGATATACAGATAGGACTCTATCAATTCAATAACCCTGCAGGACTCAGCAAATTGGCAGGCAGTGTATTTGCGGTTACCGATGCTTCCGGAGAGGCTATTAACGAAGCTGATGGAGATGTACTTCGAAGTTCCATTAAGCAGGGATATGTAGAGGGGTCTAATGTTCAGGTTGCTGATGAGATGGTTAATCTGATCGTTGCTCAGAGAGCCTATGAGATGAACTCCAAGGCTATTCAGGCATCGGATGAGATGCTGGGACAGGCTAACCAGCTGAAGAGGTAATGAATTATGGCTATTTCGATGGATGCTTTAACTAACCAGTTATATTCACAGATATCCAATAAGCAGACGGAAGCCACCGCTTCCAAGTTGGAATCGGGACTTGGCAGGGATTATACCAAGGCTACTGATGACGAACTGATGGATGTCTGTAAGGAATTTGAGAGTTATTTTATAGAGCAGATGTTCAAGAGCATGGAGAAGATGGTCCCCAAGAGCGATTTCGAGTCCAACTATGCTGCATCCCTGACGGATTACTACAAGGAAGAACTCGTAAAGGATTATTCTTCGCAGATGGTAAAGAACGGACCCGGTCTCGGCCTGGCCCAGAAACTATATGAGCAGATGAAGAGAAACTATAATATTGAGTAAATATGGCACTTAACGAGGATAGGATTCAAGGCTATGTTGAGACAATAGTCTTTAGAAATGATGATAACGGATATACTGTTCTGAAACTATCAGATGAAGGGAAAAAGTCGAGTGTAGTCGGCTTTTTTCATTATGTCAATCCGGGGCAGTATATAGAGGCACAGGGCTACTACAGTGAGCATCCCATTTACGGAAGCCAGTTTAATGCAGAGAGCTACGAGATTAAGACTCCTACTGATACCGTGGGTTATGAAAGGTATCTCGGATCCGGGATAATAAAGGGAATAGGACCCGCCCTGGCTGCAAGGATTGTAGCCCAGTTCGGGGAAGATACCTTCCGGGTTATCGAGGAGGAGCCGGAATGTCTGGCCCGGGTTAAAGGAATAAGCAGCAAGAAGGCACAGGAGATAGGTGTTCTTTTCGCAGAGGAAAAGGACATGCGCAATGCCTTTGTTTTTCTCCAAAAATACGGAATCACAATCAACCTTGCCGTGAAGATATACCAGCGTTACGGTAACGGTCTGTATGATATCATTAATGAGAATCCATATAATATTGCGGAAGAGATTAACGGTGTAGGCTTTAAAACTGCCGATGATATTGCTGAGAAGGTAGGGATTTCGAAAGAATCGGACTGCCGTATCAGAAGCGGCATTCTTTATGTTTTGTCTCAGGCAATGGCAGATGGCCACACATATCTTCCTGAAAATATTCTTATTGCCCGGGGAGCTGAGATACTACAGGTTCCGGAGGACTTAGTGTCCAACGCCCGGATGGATCTTACCGTTGAACACCGCCTCATTACAAAGGAATATGACGGGCAGCTTTGCTGCTATGATGCACGGTTCTATTACATGGAGCTTAATGTGGCTGCCAGATTATATGAAATGTCGGACACCTTTGAGATAAATGAGGATGTTCTTAAAAAGAGGATAAGCGAAGTTTCACGCGAAGAGGGCATAGAACTGGATGAGAAACAGCAGAGGGCAGTAAGGGAGTCTTTCTGCAATGGGGTAACGGTCATTACAGGTGGTCCCGGTACGGGAAAGACAACAACCATAAACACTATATTGCGGTGCTACGAGCAGGAGCAGTTTGATATTGCCCTTGCGGCTCCCACAGGCAGGGCGGCCAAGCGTATGACGGAAGCTTGCGGGTATGAGGCTAAAACCATTCACAGACTCCTGGAAGCAGGGGGTATAGGTGAAGGTGGAGGAGTCTTTGCCAAAAATGAGGAGAACCCCATAGAAGCGGATCTGATAATTATAGATGAGATGTCCATGGTAGATATTTCTCTTATGAATTCCTTTTTGAAAGCTGTGGTTCCCGGCACCAGACTGATCCTGGTGGGAGATGTTAACCAGCTTCCTTCCGTGGGACCGGGAAATGTGCTGAAGGATATTATAGATTCGGACCGTATCGCTACTGTCAGACTGGATCATGTATTCAGACAGGCGCAGAAAAGCGATATTGTGGTTAATGCCCATAAGATCAACAGGGGTGAGATTCCTGTGGTTGATAACAAAAGCCAGGATTTCTTTCTGCTTAAGCGATATACCCCTGATGTGGTCATTGAGGTTATGCGTATTCTGATCCAGGATAAGCTTCCCCGTTTTCTTGAATGTAAGCCATCGGATATCCAGATACTTACCCCTATGAGAAAGGGTAATCTGGGAGTGGAAAGACTTAATGAGGTATTCCAGAGCTACTTGAACCCTCCCCAGCAGGGAAAGAATGAAAAAGAACTTTTCGGACACATTTTCCGCGAGGGTGATAAGGTTATGCAGGTTAAGAATAACTACCAGCTGGAGTGGGAGATCACCGGAAAGTACAACATACCCATTGACGCAGGCGTAGGGGTATTTAACGGGGATATGGGAATAATCAAAACCATTAATACATTTGCGGAGGTTATTACCGTCGAATTCGATGACGGAAGGTGTATTGACTATACATACAAGGATGCGGAGGAATTAGAACACGCATATGCGGTTACCATTCATAAGTCCCAGGGCAGTGAGTATCCGGGGGTTATACTTCCGCTGCTTTCGGGCCCGGAGATGCTAATGACCAGGAATCTGTTGTATACCGCTGTTACCAGAGCAAGAAAATGCGTTACAATTGTGGGAGACGAGAGAACCTTCCAGCGGATGATTTGTAATGATGCCGAGAAGATCCGGTATACGGGATTGAAGCGTTGTATGCTGGAGGTATGGAAAGAAAGGAGAGAACTGACTGATTAATATAAAAATAATAAATGAGAAGATTCTGGATATATTCTATCCCCCTGTCTGCCCCATTTGCCGGGGGGTCTTATGGGAGAAAAAAAGAGTTTGCACCAAGTGCGCCGGTAAACTGGAATACGTTAAAGAACCCATATGCCTCAAATGCGGCAAGGAGATAGATTATGAAGAGGGAGAATACTGCAGTGACTGTGCGGGAGGGAAGCATCTCTTTACCGCCGGAAGAGCAGTTTTTCGGTACAGAAATGATATCAAAAGATCTATTTACGATTTTAAATATAAGAATAAAAGAGAGTTTGCCCCCTTTTACGCAGAAGAGATGGCTGCTCACTGCGGAGAGTGGATAGAGAGGGTGGCGCCCCAGGTGCTTATTCCCGTCCCCCTGCACCCTTCAAAGCAGCGGGCAAGGGGCTATAATCAGGCTGAACTTCTGGCATCATGTCTTAGCGAATACACGTCAATACCCATGGCAAATGATCTGATCTACAGGGTAAAGAAAACCACTCCACAAAAAGAATTGTCAGATAATTATAGAAAAAAGAATATGAAAAAGGCTTTTAAAATGGCAGAAAATATAGTAAAATTAGATGTAGCTATGGTCATAGATGACATATATACAACCGGTTCTACCATGGATGCCATGAGCGCATGTTTACTGAAGGCCGGTTTTAAGGAGATATATTGTATGAGTCTGTGCATAGGTAATGGTTTTTAGGAGAAACCGCTTTTTTAGGAGGAATTGTTATGGAAGTTATGAATTGTAGGACCTGCGGTAAGCTATTTAATTATTACGGAGGTCAGAGAATCTGTCCTGCATGTAAGGAAGAACTGGAGAAGAAGTTCCAGCAGGTAAAGGAGTATATCAAGGAACATAAAGTAGCCAGCATTACAGAGGTTTCCGAGGCTAATGAAGTTTCGGTCAGCCAGATCAAGCAGTGGGTTCGTGAGGAGAGACTGTGCTTCCAGGAAGGATCCGGTGTTGGTATTGAATGCGAGAACTGCGGCGCAGAGATTCTTACGGGAAGATTCTGTGCAAAGTGTAAAGCAGCCATGGTTAATAATCTGGGTAATGCCTTTGGCAAGCCGAAGCCGGTAGAAAAGAAGAAGCCTATCAGAGATAAGGATAGGATGAGATTCCTTGACAAACAATAATTATGCTGAATGAAGATAAGGTTAAGCTGATGTCCAAGATGGCCATGTTCGAGACAAGAGAAGGCAAGAAGGCTATCGAGACGGACAGATACTCAAAACGTGATTTTATTTTTGTACAGGTGATTAAGACATGGATACTCTCAACCGTAGGTTTTGGTATGGTGTTCTTACTCACCTTGTTGTTGTGTGTTGATACAATAGCTGTGGTTTTGGCAACTATGAGTATTTCAGTGATACTTATTCTCATTGCACTTTTATATTTATTATGCGTCTTTTTGTCGGGGATATTTGCCCGTCACAAGGCTATCAAGGATTACGAGGAATCCAGGCGCATCATGTCGGGATACAAAGACTGTGTTAAGCAGCTTGCGGACATGTATGACGAAGAATAAACAAGGAGAGTTTACTTAAAGTGGCACATATACTGATTCTCAGAGAGCGTCTCAGAGAGTTTTACAAAAGATATGAGAAGTTCATAGTTCCGGCAGGAAAGTTTCTTTTGGCTTTTGCGGTATTGATGGTCATTAATACCACAGTGCCCTTCTTCCCAATGATCAACAGTATTGTGGCAGTGCTGGTAATGTCAGTGGCGTGTGCCTTCTTAAGCGTCTATTTTACATGTGCATTTGCAGGTATTGTGTTGCTCCTTAATACCTTTAAGGCATCCTCTGAGCTGGCAGTGGTTGTTGCCTTGCTGTTGTTTATCATGATTATTTTCTATTTCAGGTTCAGGGCGAAGGAAGCTGTGCTGCTTCTGTTAATGCCTATTGCCTTTGCGCTTAAGATTCCCTACTGTATTCCTATTATTATAGGACTCACCGGGGATCTGGTGACAGTTATTCCCGTATGTTTCGGGGGATTGCTGTGCTATATCGGTCAGTTTGCCGGAGCCAATGCAGCGGCTCTTGCCAAGACTCAGAGCCTCACCACCATTGAGCGTTTTACATTTATATCCCAGAGGATTTTTGTAAGACCGGAGATTATTATTACTCTGCTGGCATTTGCGGCCAGTATTGTAACCGTATATTTTATAAGACGGCTGGATATTGATTATGCATGGCTTATAAGCGTTCTTTCGGGGGCTTTGGTAAGCACCATCGTTGTTCTTGTGGGATATATGCTTATTAACAATTATGATGATACGCTTTGGCTGATACTGGGTGAAGTGATATCTGCAGGAATAGGAGTTCTTGCCCAGTTTATGTACTTCCCGCTGGATTACAGCAGGGTGGAGCGTATTCAGTTTGAGGATGACGAGTACTATTACTATCTTAAGGCTGTTCCTAAGATGTCAGTCAGGGCACCGGCAGTTACCATTAAGAGGTTTACCAGAACAAAGCCGGTAGAAGATGGTAAGACACCGGAAGAGATAGTATCAGAAGGCATCAGCGAGTTGAATGAGGACGTATTTTTAGCCGAATTCGAGGATGAATTTATTAAGAATAAGAGAGGACAATAAGAGGCCTTTATATAAACGAGAGTGATACATCATGGAAACTGTTTCTGATTTTCTGAAAAAAATACAGCAGTTGTTTCAGATACCACGGTTCACGGTAATAGATGTCGTGGAAGTGATTATTATTGCCTTTTTGGTGTATCAGATCGTGAGATTTGTAAGGAGTACAAGAGCATGGAACCTGTTTAAAGGCATTGCCGTTGTACTCGTTTTTGCGCTTTTTGCAGCAGTATTTCGTATGAATACCATTCTCTGGCTCCTTGCCAAAGGATTTAATGTGGGCATTATTGCTCTGGTTATCGTTTTCCAGCCGGAGCTTAGAAGCGTACTGGAACGACTGGGACGTAAGAATCTCATTTCCGTTATTGCCAATATTGACTGGCGTCAGGGGGCTGCCAAGCGTTTCAGTGACAGGACCATTAATGAAATGGTCAGAGCCGTGTTTGATATGGCCAAGGATAAGACCGGAGCCCTTATAGTTGTTGAGAGAGATACACAGCTGGTTGAGTATACCAGAACGGGTATTGACCTGGATTCCGTGATTTCCAGTCAGCTGTTGCTTAATATATTTGAACATAATACTCCGCTTCATGACGGAGCTATTGTTATAAGAGGAGACCGTATCGTTTCCGCTACCTGCTACCTGCCCCTTTCAGACAATATGAGTATCAATAAGGAGCTGGGAACCAGACACAGAGCTGCTCTGGGAGTAAGTGAGGTATCCGATGCGGTTACTATCGTTGTTTCGGAGGAGACGGGAGTCGTTTCAGTAGCCGAGAATGGCGTATTAAGCAGGAACTTAGATCCCGATTCTTTGCGAGAGATACTGAAAGGAATGCAGATCAAGGGCTCGGAGGAATCCAAGCTTGCTATCTTGATGGGAAGGAGAAAAGATGCTGAAGAAACTGACCAATAATCTCGGCTTGAAGCTCCTTTCCCTGCTTGTTGCCGTGGTATTATGGCTTGTGGTTGTGAATATTGATGATCCCGTTACCACAAGAACATTTAACGGAATACATGTGGATATTGAGAATGAAGAAACTATTACCAGTGAGGGTAAAGTATATAGTATACTGGACGGAAGCGATACCGTGAATGTTACCGTGAAGGCTAAGCGGTCCGTGCTGGATTCTCTTGTGGCGTCTGATATTAAAGCCTATGCGGACATGAGGGAGATGGACGTCTCCTTAGGGCTGGTTCCCATAGATGTTTATTCCCAGAGAAACGCCAATAAGATTGAGGAGATCACCACAAGGACCAAGAATCTTAAGATATCCATGGAGAGCCTGCAGACCAAGCAGTTTGCCATTGTAAACATTATTTCAGGTGCTCCTGCCGAAGGATATGCCGTTGGGGATATTACCATTAATCCCAACGTAATAAAGGTATCCGGACCGGCCTCGGTAGTTGAAAAGGTAACCAGAGCCGTAGTAAGAATAGATGTGGCAGGTATGGGGACTAAGCTTAACCTTAAGCTTGTTCCGCTTCTTCTGGATGATTCCGGCAATGTGATCTCCACAACCGGCCTCAGTGTGAATATTAAAGAGGTTGACGCAGAGGTTAACATGATCAATACAAAGGAAGTGCCCATCACCATTAATACCATAGGTGCTCCTGCACAGGGATATACTCATACAAAGACTGAGTACAGTCCCGAGAAGATTAAGGTTAAGGGAAGCAGCGAAGCCCTGGATGCCTTAACGGAGATAGTGCTTCCGGATGAACTTCTGGATATTTCGGGAGCCAAGGAGACAGTGGAGAAGACAGTGGATATCACTGAGTATCTGCCCAAGGGAGTTGAGCCGGTGGATTCCAATGATAAGAATATTGTACTTAGTGCCGTTATTGAGCATTTGGACAAGAGAAGCATTACGATTTCCACATCAGCCATTGAGAAAGAGAATCTTACAATGGGTCTTCAGGCCTCATTTGTTTCAGATAAGATAAGTGTAGAAGTTGAAGGCCTTTCCGAGACCATTAACGAACTTAAGGCAGAAGACCTTACATGCGGGATAGATTTAAGCGACTATACGAAAGTCGGTAAGTATTCTGTGCCGGTTAAGATTTCGCCCCCTATGGGTGTTACCGCACATGATGGGGTAAAAGTTGAGATTAATATTACTCAGGGAGAATAACCGGAAGTATCGGAAGAAGCATATAAAGGAGTTATATATGTAATGAGCAGATTATTCGGAACAGATGGCGTCAGGGGAGTTGCCAATGTGGAACTCACCGTTGATCTTGCCATGAAACTCGGCAAGGCAGGTGCCTATGTTTTAACCAAGGAGAATAAGCACAAGCCCACCATATTAGTGGGATGTGATACGAGAATATCGGGAGATATGCTGGCAAATGCATTGAATGCCGGCATATGTTCGGTAGGAGCAAATGTGGTATTTGCAGGGGTTCTCCCCACACCGGCAGTTGCCTACCTTACCAGGAGCGGTAGATATGATGCGGGAGTAGTTATCTCTGCTTCCCATAATCCCATGGAATTTAACGGGATTAAGTTTTTTAACGGCGAGGGATATAAACTCTCGGATTCATTGGAAGATGAGATTCAGGAGTATATTGAGCGGGATATGGCCGGGATACCTAAGGTTTCCGGCGCTGATGTAGGCAAAACAGTATATGATTTCGAACTTGAGAAAGAATATATAGAGTTTGTAAAGAAGACGGTTCCGGTTGACCTTTCCGGTTTGAAGATAGTCTTAGACTGTGCAGAAGGCGCATCATACAGGACTTCGGTTAAAGCCATTACCCAATTGGGTGCTGAAGTTACAGCTACCCATGTCAGCCCTACCGGGATCAACATTAATGCGGGATGCGGCTCTACTCACCTGGAGGATCTGTCCAAGAGCGTTGTTGAGGCAGGGGCAGATGTGGGTCTTGCCTTTGATGGGGATGCTGACAGGCTACTTGCCGTTGATGAAAAGGGTAATGTTATAGACGGCGATAAGCTTATGGCTATATGTGCTGTTCATTTAAAAGAGCAGGGACGTTTAAAAAAGAACACCATAGTAGCCACGGTAATGAGTAATATGGGCTTCTTTATCATGGGTAAAGAGCAGGGGATTACCATAGAACAGACCAAAGTAGGGGACCGGTATGTCCTTGAAAGGATGTTGGAGATAGGTGCAAGTATAGGAGGAGAGCAGTCAGGACACATAATATTCTTAGATGAGAATACCACCGGTGACGGTCTCTTAAGCGCCTTTCATTTTCTTGAGACTATGGTCCATTCCGGCAAGAAGGCTTCCGAGCTGGCAGAGATTATGAATGTTCTTCCCCAGTCCCTGGTTAATGCCAAAGTGCCTAATAATAAGAAGAACAGTTATATGGATTATCCTGAGATTGCAGCTGCCATAGAGGAGACAGAGAAGCGTTTTAACGGAGAAGGAAGGGTTCTTATCCGTCCCTCGGGAACGGAGCCTTTGGTGAGAGTTATGATAGAAGGCAAGAACCAGCAGGAGATCGATGAGGAAGCAAAGAAGCTGGCAAGGCTTATAGTTGATACCCTTAATTAGGGACTAGGATGGAGGAACTGACAAATGGTTAGTCAAAAAGTAACGATAACAAATCCTACGGGTCTGCATCTTCGGCCGGCAGGAGTTTTATGCAACAAGGCCATGGAATTTGAATCCAAGGTTACATTTAGGTTTAATGATTATCACGCTAATGCGAAATCCATGCTGAGCGTCCTGGGGGCTTGTGTAAAAAGCGGGGACGAGATTGAGGTTTCATGTGACGGTGATGATGAAGAGAAAGCATTGCAGGAGGTTATTCTTGCAATATCCGAAGGATTGGGAGAATGAGAAAGATACTTGTTACCGGCTGTAACGGACAGCTGGGAAGGGCAGTAAACGTGTTAATGGGTAAGGATTCGGATACGGAGATTATTAACACTGATGTGGATGACCTTGATATTACACGCGTTGACAGTGTTCTTGATATAGTAAGAAGTGTAAAACCTGATGCCATTATCAATTGTGCGGCATATACAGCGGTAGATGCCAGTGAATCTAATCTTGATTTGGCATATAAGATTAATGCAATAGGTCCGCGGAATTTAAGCATAGCCGCCACAGATGTGGGAGCAAGGCTTATGCATATTTCCACGGATTATGTATTTGATGGAGAAGGAAAGAGTCCTTACAGGGAATTTGATGCGGTTAACCCTCAGGGGGCATACGGCAAAACCAAGCTTGAGGGAGAGCGTTTTGTAGCACAGTTTGCTGACAGATTCTTTATTATAAGAACTGCCTGGCTCTATGGTGACGGTAAGAATTTCGTTAAAACCATGCTTAATCTGGCTCAGTCCAGAGACAGTGTAAGCGTGGTGGCAGACCAGTTTGGGACACCCACAAGTGCTTCTGAACTGGCGAAAGCTATAGATTTTCTTTTATTTACGGATAATTACGGATTATTTCACGGGACTTGTGAAGGAAGCTGCTGCTGGGCAGATTTTACCGAGGAAATATACAGGATTAAAGATATACATACCAGGGTTAACAGAATTACCACAGATGAGTATCCGACGCCGGCTAAACGCCCGGCATATTCGGTGCTTGATAATTACATGTTCAGACTTACATCGGATTACAAGTTTGCCGACTGGCATGATGCCATCAGGGAGTATCTTGAGCAGGTATGAGTAAAAGAGATATAATTAAAAAAGGAATTGATTATTTAAAATACTACGGCGTTAAAGAATTGGCGCGGAAGACCGAAGAACGGCTTATTCCGGAGCCTTTTCCCTATAGCCGTTGGTATCCGAAACATTTAGTATCACAGGGAGAGATAAAAGAATCTATGCAATGTAATTTCGATCTTTCGCCTGTGATTAGTGTTATTGTTCCTGCCTATGAGACGGAACCGAAATACATGCTCCAGCTTATTGAATCTATGCAGGGGCAGATATACGGAAAGTTTCAATTATGTATTGCTGACGGAAGCGAAAGTACAAAGGTAATGGATACGGTTCGTCCCTTCCTTTCAGATTCCCGTATATGCTATAAGAAGCTGGAGAATAATCTGGGGATATCGGGTAATACAAACGCAGGATTAGCCATGGCCACAGGAGACTATATCGGCTTTTTGGATCATGATGATTTCCTGGAACCGGATGCCTTGTATCACGTGGTATGTGCTGTTAATGAGAAACCGGAGACGGAACTCATATATACGGATGAAGATAAATCAGACAGTGAAGGCCTCTGCTTTTCTCATCCGCAATTTAAACCTGATTTTAATATTGGCCTGTTACGTTCAAATAATTATATATGCCATTTCCTTGTGGTAAAGAAGGATCTTAAAGATAGGGTGGGGGGCTTTGACAACAGGTTTGACGGAGCCCAGGATTATGATTTTATCTTAAGATGTATAGAGCAGAGCCGGGAGATAGTTCATATTCCCAGGGTTCTTTATCACTGGAGAATGTATGATAGTTCAACCTCCGGCAATTCCACCAGCAAGATGTATGCTTTTGAGGCGGGGAGGAAGGCCCTGGCGGCCCACCTGTCCAGGATGGGAGTGGATGCTGCAGTTCATCATGCACAGGATCTGGGCTATTACAGGACTACTTATGCTCTTGATGCAGAACCCTGCGTATCTGTTATCATTACCTCTGCAGGGAATAACAGGAGTCTTACAAAATGCGTTGATTCAGTTCACAAAGCTGAGTACGGCGATTACGAATTTTTTGTAATAAAGGAAGAATCGGCAGAAATAAATGCATGCATAAAGAATCAGGCAAAGGGAGAATTTATCATTTTATTAAATGAAGAATTAATTATATCCGATAGAAATGATTGGATAAAAGAAATGGTTTCCCAGTGCAGCGCTGATAACGTGGGGATTGTGGGAGTTAAGCTTCTTACCCCCTCGGGAAGACTGTTTAACAGGAAATTTCCAATGAAGTCCGTTTATCACGCCGGGATGATTCTGGGAATGGGAGGTTTGGCAGGTAATGCTTTTAAGGGCCTTCCCGGTAATCTCATGGGATATATGCATAGAGCTTCCATTATAGGAGACTGCAGTCTGGTTTCTTCCCTGATGTATATTATAAAAAAGGACCTCTTCCTTGAGTCGGGAGGCCTTGACGAGACCCTGTCCCCGGGACTTGCCGGTCCGGATCTGTGCCTGAGACTCCTTGAGAAGGGCAGGAGAATAGTATACGACCCTTATGTTACTGCGTCATATTACGGCAGGGGTGCAAGGATTAATCCTGAAGACAGAAAAGTTATGAAAACCAGATGGGCCGAGGCTATAGCTGCCGGAGACAGGTTTTACAATCCCAATTTTTCGCTGGAATCTCCGGGTTATTCATTAGATACCAATTAGGCAGAGGATGTTTTATTTTGATTAAGGACAACCAGAAGTATTTTAACAGGATGCATGTGGTAATTGACGGTCTTGTCATTGCCGGTTCCTATTATTTTGCGTGGTTTTTAAAATTTAAAAGCGGTCTTCTTCCTGTGGGAGAGGCCTGGTTATCGGATGAGTACTACTTCTTTCCGCTGATCTTTATTGTTCCGGGATTCTTGCTTCTGTACTACGGATTTAATCTGTATACACCCAAGAGAGTTCAGGGACGCCGGGTGGAAGCGGCAAATGTAGTTAAGGCCAATACGGTCGGAACCTTTCTGTTCATTTTTATCCTGTATATGATTAACCAGCCCGACTTCTCCAGACAGATGATCTTTGTGTTTTATATTACCAATCTCTTTCTGGATATTCTGGTTAGAAATATTATTAGAAGCGGTCTGCGTAAAATGAGGCAGATGGGATATAACCAGAAATATATCCTTCTGGTGGGTTACTCCCGGGCGGCAGAAGAGTACATTAACAGGATTTTGTCTAATCCTGAGTGGGGATATACCATAAGGGGAATCCTTGATGATGATATAGAAAGGGGAACGGAATATAAGGGAATAAAGATTCTCGGAAAGATAGATAATCTTCCCCTTATCCTTCCCAATGCGGAGCTTGATGAGATAGCCATTACCTTAGGTATCCATAAATATGCCCATCTGGAGCGCATCGTCGGACTCTGTGAGAAATCAGGAGTACATACAAAGTTTATACCGGACTATAATAATATTATTCCCACCAGACCATATACGGAGGACCTGTTGGGACTTCCCGTGGTAAATATACGACATGTTCCCCTTACCAACACCTTTAACCAGTTTGTAAAGCGGACCATGGATCTGATAGGATCTATAATATGTATAATAATTTTTTCACCGGTTATGCTGGTGGTTTCCGTTATTATCAAGACAACCTCCAAAGGACCCCTTATATTTAAACAGGTAAGGGTAGGACGGCATAACAGGACCTTTAATATGTATAAATTCCGGTCAATGGAGGAGCAAGAACCGGAGGAAGAAGAAAAGAGCTGGACCGTAAAGGATGACCCAAGAACAACAGGAATTGGGAAGTTTATACGTAAGACCAGTATTGATGAGCTTCCCCAGCTTTTTAACGTTCTTAAGGGCGATATGAGCCTGGTGGGACCCAGACCGGAGAGGCCTCAGTTTGTGGAGCAGTTTAAAGAGGAGATTCCCCGGTATATGATCAAACACCAGGTTCGTCCGGGAATGACGGGATGGGCCCAGGTTAACGGATACAGGGGGAATACCTCCATCAGGAAAAGGATTGACTATGACCTGTATTACATAGAGAACTGGACTGTAGGGTTTGATTTTAAGATCTTATTCCTTACAATCTTCAAAGGGTTTGTTAATAAGAACGCATATTAATGCGACCATTACGGGTAAAGGAGATGATTATTACGGGAGATAGGAGAGTTGATGCTGTTATCGCAGTATCAAAACCTGATGTTTTATTCTATAATTGCATAAAGAGGCTTCTCAAACAATCTCTTATCCCGGATAGGATTATAATAGCCTGTGATAATGATGGGGAGTGGAAGGAAGATATTGAGAGCCTGTCGGAGAGGATAGAAGTTCATTTCTATCCCGGAGGGAAGATAAGCCGGGGCAGGCTGAAAACCTTCGGCGCAGGATTCTCTGAGGCGGATATTGTGGTTTTCCCGGATCCGGAGGTTAAGGCATATAATAAGTATCTTATAGAAAAACTGGTTTTGCCCCTTTCCGCCGGAAAGGGAGTAACCTGCTCACTGGCCAGGGAATTGGCAGGATCCGGATGTATAGAGCCGGAGAGATATGAAATGATATATTACTACCCTGCACGTTCCTATGTCGTAACAAAGGAGACCATAAAGGAAGCCGCCGGAAAGATATCACCCCTGGGATATGGATGCGCTGGGTTTATTAAATCTTCATTTGATGAAGCAGGGGGATTTGAGGATGTGGATCTGGCTCCGGAAGTCCTTATGGCATGTGTTCTCATGGAGAAGGGAGACAGGGTTGCATACTGCAAAGATGCGGTGGTCATCCGATCCAACAATTACTCTTTAATTAAGCAGTTTAAGAGATATTATGACATCGGTTACTTCCAGAAGAAGAAGCTTTCCGGACACGGATATTCCCCGGATATTAAGAATGAACTGAGGCTGAACGTAAAAAGCGCCATGTACCTGCTGGACTACAAGGAGTATCTGTGGCTGGGTTACGACAGA
>Ga0310695_10001130_pt1 | contig 64672 bp, 45 predicted proteins | sample RumenRJG_04DNA_FD_203882 | JGI IMG/M metagenome (GOLD analysis project Ga0310695, IMG submission 203882) | Bovine rumen microbial communities from Lethbridge, Alberta, Canada - RJG_04 (v2) (version 2) | ecosystem: Host-associated > Mammals > Digestive system > Stomach > Rumen | place: Canada... | reverse complement strand
ATAATTTTTATAAGAAATAACTCTTATATACTCTTATAATGTAAAACAGTTGCTCTTAAAAAAGTTATCCCGTTTGCTATGATTTGCGATTGGCACACGGAATAGCGGCTATTTTTAATAGGCTTATTATAGAAAAAACGAGAGGTTAAAGTATTGAAGTAACACTTTAACCTCTCATAATTAATTATTTGATTTTCAATAGATTAAATATCACTCTTCGACGGCGGCCTGCGCGGCGGCCAGACGGGCGATGGGGACGCGGAAGGGCGAGCAGCTGGCGTAGTTCATGCCAATCTTGGCGCAGAACTTCACCGACGAAGGCTCACCACCGTGCTCACCGCAGATGCCACAACGCAGGTCGGGACGCACCTCGCGGCCCTGACGGACGGCGTACTTGATGAGCTTGCCGACACCGTTCTGGTCGAGCACCTGGAAGGGATCGACCTTCAGGATCTTCTTGTCCAGATACACGGGCAGGAAGGATGCGATGTCGTCGCGTGAATAGCCGAAGGTCATCTGAGTCAGGTCGTTCGTACCGAATGAGAAGTACTGTGCCTCAGTGGCAATGCGGTCAGCGGTCAGAGCTGCACGAGGAATCTCAATCATCGTACCGATCTCGAACTCAACCTCAACGCCCTCAGCGGCAAACACTTCCTTGGCAGTCGACAGGATGATGTCCTTCTGCTGCTTCAGCTCATGGAGGATACCAATCAGGGGCACCATGATCTCAGGCATGGGGTGCTTGCCCTCCTTCTTCAGCTCGCAGGCAGCACCGAGGATGGCGCGGGTCTGCATAGCGGTGATTTCGGGGAAGGTGATGCCCAGACGGCAGCCACGGTGACCCAGCATCGGGTTGTTCTCTGCCAGAGAGGCCACACGGCGCTGGATGGTCTCCAGCGAGACCCCCATCTCCTTAGCCATCACTTCCTGTCCAGCCAGATCGTGGGGAACGAACTCGTGGAGAGGAGGATCGAGCAGGCGGATGTTGACGGGCAGTCCGTCCATAGCCTCGAGGATGCCCTTGAAGTCAGCCTTCTGATAGGGCAGCAGCTTAGCCAGTGCCTTCTCACGTCCGGCAACGCTGTCGGCGAGGATCATCTCGCGCATAGCGATGATCTTCTTGTCCTCGAAGAACATGTGCTCCGTACGGGTCAGACCGATACCCTTGGCGCCGAAGTTGCGAGCCACCTGTGCATCGTGGGGCGTATCGGCATTGGTGCGAACCTGCAGCTTGGTGTACTTGTCACAGAGGTCCATCAGCTCCTTGAAGTCGCCGCTGAGCTCAGCAGCCTTCGTGGGCACCTCGCCGGCATAGACCTGACCGGTCGTGCCGTTGATGGAGATATAGTCGCCTTCCTTGTAGACCACGCCGTCAATCTCGACGGTCTTAGCCTTATAGTCGACGTTCAGGGCTCCGACGCCAGAGACGCAGCACTTACCCATGCCACGTGCCACGACGGCAGCGTGAGAGGTCATGCCGCCACGTGCGGTCAGGATGCCCTCAGCAGCCGACATACCTGCGAGGTCCTCGGGGCTGGTCTCGATGCGGACGAGCACCACCTTATGACCATCGGCATGCCATGCCTGAGCGTCGTCAGCGTGGAAGACGATCTGGCCGCAACCGGCACCGGGGCTGGCGGGCAGACCCTGTGCGATAACCTTGGCGGTGGTCAGGGCCTTCTTGTCGAAGACGGGATGGAGCAGCTCGTCGAGCTTCTGGGGCTCGCAGCGCATGATGGCGGTCTTCTCGTCGATCTTGCCCTCGTGGAGCAGGTCGATGGCGATCTTCACCATGGCAGCACCGGTGCGCTTGCCGTTACGCGTCTGGAGGAACCAGAGCTTGCCCTCCTGAACGGTGAACTCCATGTCCTGCATGTCGCGATAGTGCTCCTCGAGCTTGTTCTGGATGCCGTCGAGCTCCTTGTAGATCTCGGGCATAGCTTCCTCCATAGAGGGATACTTGGCAGCACGCTCTGCCTCGCTGATACCGGCGCGCTCTGCCCAACGCCGTGAACCGAGCTTGGTGATCTGCTGAGGTGTGCGGATACCGGCAACGACGTCCTCACCCTGAGCGTTGACAAGATACTCACCATTGAACACGTTCTCGCCGTTGGCAGCGTCGCGGCTGAAGCATACACCTGTGGCCGACGTGTCGCCCATGTTACCAAACACCATGGCCATGACGCTGACGGCCGTACCCCACTCGTCGGGGATGCCTTCCATCTTGCGGTAGAGGATGGCGCGCTCGTTCATCCAGCTGCGGAACACGGCGCAGATGGCGCCCCAGAGCTGCTCGATAGGATCGTTGGGGAAGTCCTTGCCGGTGCGCTCCTTGATGGCCTCCTTGAACAGGCAGACCAGTTTCTTCAGCTCGTCGACGTTGAGGTCCTTGTCGAGCTTCACACCGCGCTCTTCCTTCACCTTCTCGATGATCTCCTCGAACGGGTCGATGTCTTCCTTGTTGACGGGCTTCATCTCAAGCACCACGTCGCCATACATCTGCACGAAACGACGATAGGAGTCATAGACGAAGTGGGGGTTATTGGTCTTCTTGCACATACCCTCGGCCACCTCGTCGTTCAGACCGAGGTTGAGGATGGTGTCCATCATGCCAGGCATGGAAGCGCGGGCACCCGAACGAACCGAGACGAGCAGGGGGTTCTCCTTGTCGCCGAACTTCGAGTTCATCAGCACCTCGATGTGCTTCACGGCAGCCATGACGTCGTCCTGAAGCAGCTCCATGATCTTCTGCTGTCCAACCTTGTAGTACTCGTTGCAGCAGTCGGTCGTGATGGTGAAACCAGGAGGAACGGGGACGCCGATGAGATTCATTTCGGCCAGGTTAGCACCCTTGCCACCAAGTTCCTCACGCATTTTTGCATTACCTTCGGCCTTACCATTGCCGAAGAGGTAAACTCTTTTTTGACTCATTAGTTAATTGATATTGATGATAAATGGTTATATAAGTTTTATGGAATTGTGCAAAGTTACACGATTTTTCGCACACGGCCAAAGAAAATGAGCAAAAAATGCATTGCGATGCTGACAATTATTTATTTTTAACCAAGGACAAGACACGGAAATCCGCAAATTAGTCGTAACTTTGCGGCATGTTAAGCAAGAATGACCAGAAATACGTCCGCCAGCTGGAGATGAAAAAGCACCGCCGGTCTGAGGGAGCCTTCGTGGCCGAGGGGCCCAAAGTAGTGGGCGACCTCATCAGTAGCGGATTCCGCCCCGTCAAAATCTTTGCCACCGAGTCGTGGCAGCAGCCACAAGGCATCATGGAGCCCCAGCGTATCAGTGCCGACGAGCTGCGAAAACTCAGTTTCCTGCAGCATCCGCAGGAGGTGTTGGCCGTGTTCAGGATTCCCGAGCAAAAGAATCCTCAGGAGGAGGCTGGCCTGCGGCTGGCACTCGACGGCGTCCAGGATCCCGGCAATCTGGGCACGATCATTCGCGTGGCCGACTGGTTTGGCATCACGACCATCTACTGCTCGGAGGACACGGCCGACGCCTGGAGCCCCAAGGTGGTTCAGGCCACGATGGGAAGCATTGCGCGCGTAAACATTATTTATACTGATCTGGTGGAGCTCATCGGCAGGTCGCAGGTGCCCGTCTACGGAACATTGCTCGACGGACGTTGCATCTACGACGAGGCGCTCTCGCAGGAGGGCATCATCGTGATGGGCAACGAGGGCAACGGCATCTCGCCGGAGGTGAGGCGGCTCGTCAGCCACCGGCTGCTCATACCTCGCTACCACGAGGGTCCTGAAAGCCTCAACGTGGCCATTGCCACGGCCATCACATGCGCAGAGTTCCGACGCAGGAAATAAGAAGAAATTGTGCTTGTTATAGGGTGCGTTGCATCACCACGGCATCGCGGTATCCATCGCCGTCGAAGAGCCACTCGGACAGGCAGGCCGACGATTTGAAGCCTGCTGCGGCAAAGAGGCGGAGGGCTGCCTCGTTGTCTGACGCTACGACGGCATAGAGCTGATGCAGATGGAGCGTACGCCGCGCGTAGGCTATACACTGCTGCAGAGCCTCCAGTCCATAGCCTTTCTGCCGCCAGGGCCGTTCGATGACCAGCCCGACCTCCGAACGGAGATGCTTGGGATCAAAGTGACACAGGTCGAGCAGCCCCACCACCACGCCGTCTTCATTCTCTACGACGAGACGCAGCTGCTTGTCGGTGTAGATGTCGCCAGAGCTGCTGGCCAGGAAGTCGTGCAGCACATAGCGCGAATAGGGCACGCTGGTAGTGCCGACGTCCCATAGCTCGACGTCGTTCTCGATGCGATAGAGGAGGTCAAGATCCTCGGGCTCCATCGCCCGCAGACGGGTTCGTTGGTTGCTGCCAGTCATCTGAAGATGTCGTTTGGTGTGATGAGCAACCGCGTATCGCTGTTGTAGGTGCCGATGCACTTGAATCGGCCGGCCCGCTGTCGGGCGTCGGCAATAATATCGTCAAAGCTGTACTTCTGGGAGTCATATACGAGACACGTATGCTCGCTCATCTCCACCTCGTTGGCAGAGAAGCCGAAGCGTCCCTGGAGGCCTTTGCGCTTGGCCAGTTTCCGACACTCCGTCTGCATGCGTGTGCTGCCGGCAAAGGCATAGTCCACCTCAGCCGCCCGGCGCGCGTATAATCCCAGCGACTCGCGTATGCGCTGTCCCTGCATGTGTATGAGTGCGATGAAGGCCCGCATGTAGATGGCCAGATGGATGGGCAGCGTCACGAGGATTGAGAGATGACCATAGTGCTTGCGGAAGAAGATGGCCATGGCCTGATAGAACACGTGGACGTAGCGAAAACTCGTCTTATGGGTCGACTCGCCCTTATAGTGGACGATCTTAGCGGGAACATACCAGTTCTCGAATCCACCCTTCATGATGCGATAGCTCAGGTCGATGTCCTCACCGTACATGAAGAAGTCCTCGTCGAGCAGCCCCACCTTGTCGAGGGCCTCACGGCGCAGCATACAGAAGGCGCCGCTCATCACCTCAATCTGTGCCGGCTCATCCCATGGCAGATGGCTCATGTAGTAGCGTTTCGATTTGCCCAGCATCTTCAGCAGCGAGACCCATGGCGTGGGCAGTCCGCGGCGCGACTCGCGGGCGACGGTGCCGTCCGGGTTGTGCATCATCACCCCTACCCCACCCGCTTTGGGGTGAGCATCCATGAAGTCGATGACGGTGCGGATGCTCTCCTCGCCGACGAATGTGTCAGGATTGAGCAGCAGCACGTACTGGCTCTCGGTCTGACGTATCGCGATGTTATTGGCCCGCGCGAAGCCCAGGTTGTGCTGACTCTCGATGAGTGTGATGGTATCGCCGAAGCGGCGCGTGATGTAGTCGACGGTGTCGTCGCTGGAGTCATTGTCGACGACGTATATCTCATACTCCAGGTCCTTGCAGGCCCGTTGCACGCTGATGATGCACTGCTCCAGGAAGTAGCGCACGTTGTAGCTGACGATGACGACCGTGAGCTTCATGCGTCAGCGCCCTCCCCGGCGGCTTCCGTCTCGGTGAGACAACGGTTCTTTGTTGGATAGACGAAAGGCATCGTCAGCAGCGTGACGACAGCCAGATAGCCGAAGGCCGGCTCATAGGCGAAGGCATAGTAAAGCACGGTGTTGGCCAGCAGCAGGTCGCCCAGCATCAGCAGCCGGATTCTCCCCCACTTGCCGAGGCCTTCCGCCCCACGTTCCGCCAGGTCGCGTCTGACCCTTCCAAACTTGAAGAGCCTCAGCGCCAGCGGTATGAGGGCCAGTGAGAGCAGGATCATCACCGTCGAGGCCACATAGCGCACCGTCGGCGAGCACTCGCTGAGCACGGCCATGTCGACATGCAGGAACTCGCCGCAGACGTAGAGCAGTGCCGGTACGGCCAGCTGCCCCCAGAACAGCACCATCAATATGTTTTGTATTCTTTTCATCTGAGAATGATTGCTATGTTTCATTTGCCTTCGAAAGGCGTCCGGTTGAGGATCGAGCGGCCCAGCGTCACCTCGTCGGTGTATTCCAGCTCACCTCCGACAGCGATGCCTCGCGCGATGATGCTGATGCGCACATCAGCAAAGGGGGCCAGCTTGCGGAAGATGTAGAAGTTGGTCGTGTCGCCCTCCATCGTCGGACTGAGGGCCAGTATCACCTCGCGGATCGTGCCCTGTCCGACGCGCTCGACGAGCGAGTCGATCTCTAGGTCGCTCGGACCAATGCCGTCCATCGGCGAGATGAGTCCGCCGAGGACGTGATAGAGTCCGTTGAACTGCTGGGTGTTCTCGACGGCCATGACGTCCTGGATGTTCTCCACCACACAGACGGTGGTTGCGTCGCGGTGCGGGTTGGCACAGATGGGGCACGTGTCGGTGTCGCTGATGTTATGGCAGGTACGACAGAACTTCACCTCGTGCTTCATCGTGTCGATGGCCTTGGTGAACAGGCTGACGGTCTCAGTGTCCTGCCGCAGCAGGTGGAGCACCAGCCTGAGCGCCGTCTTGCGCCCAATGCCCGGCAGTGTGGCAAACTGCTGCACCGCCTGTTCCAGTAGTCGTGATGGATATTGTTGTATCACCTCTCAGCTCTCACTTCTCAGTTCTCAACTCTCAATCTCCCCCAGTTCCAGCCATCGCATCGACTTCTCGTCGAGCTCGTCGTTCACGACGGCCAGACGCTTGCTCAGCCGGTTGATCTCGTCGACCGAGGTGGTGCCTCCGCAGAGAGCCTCCTCAATCTGCTTCTTCTCAGCCTCCAGGGCTGCGATGTCTTTCTCGAGTTGCTCAAACTCACGCCGTTCCTTGAACGTCATGCGCCGGCGCTCGTCGTGGTGATAGTCTTTCTTCGGCTGCGACGCCTCCTTGACGCTGCCAGCTGCGGCGCCCGCATTGGGCTGCAGCGTCAGCCATTCCCGGTATTGCGTATAGTTGCCGGGGAAGTCCTTGATCTCGCCCTGACCACGGAAGACGAGCAGGTGGTCGACCACCTTGTCCATGAAGTAGCGGTCGTGGCTGACGACGATGACGCATCCGGGAAAGTCCTGCAGGTATTCCTCCAGGATCTGCAGCGTGACGATGTCGAGGTCGTTGGTCGGCTCGTCGAGCACGAGGAAGTTAGGCTGACGCATCAGCACCGTGCACAGGTAGAGCTTGCGGCGCTCACCGCCCGAGAGCTTGTAGACGTAGTTGTGCTGCTGCTCCGGCGTGAAGAGGAAATGCTGCAGGAACTGGCTGGCCGAGAGATGACGGCCCTGTCCCAGGTCGACGTATTCGGCGATGTCGCGCACCACGTCGATGACTTTCTGCTGTTCGTCGAACTTCAGGCCCTCCTGCGAGAAGTAGCCGAAGCGTACGGTGTCGCCGACGACGATGTGGCCCTCGTCGGGCTGCATCTCGCCGAGCAGCATCTTCAGGAAGGTCGACTTGCCCGTGCCGTTGCTGCCGACGATGCCCATCTTCTCGAAACGGGCAAAGTTGTAGTAGAAGTCCTTCATGATGACCACGTCGTCCGCGAAGGCCTTCGAGATATACTGGCACTCGAAGATCTTACTGCCGATATAGACGTTCGAGGCCTTCAGCCTGACGGCCCTTTCCTCAATGCGGGCCTTGGCCACGCGCTCCAGTTCATAGAAGGCCTCCTCGCGGTATCTGGCCTTGTGGCCGCGGGCCTGCGGCATGCGTCGCATCCACTCCAGCTCCGTGCGATACAGGTTGTTGGCCCGTGCTATCTCGGCACGTCGGTTGTCGATGCGCTCCTGCCGTTTCTCCAGATAGTAGGCGTAGTTGCCACGATAGGTGTAGATGGTGCGGTCGTCGATTTCGAGGATGACCGTGCAGACACGGTCGAGGAAATAGCGGTCGTGGGTGACCATGAGCAGCGTCTTGTTGCCACGGTTCAGGAAGCCCTCGAGCCACTCGATCATCTCCAGGTCGAGGTGGTTGGTGGGCTCGTCGAGGATGAGCATGTCGGGCTCCGTGATCAGCACGTTGGCCAGCGCCACCCGCTTCTGCTGTCCGCCGCTCAGCTGCCCCATGGGCTGGCTGAGGTCGCGTATCTTCAGCTGCGTGAGGATCTGCTTGGCCTTCAGCACCTTGTCGGGATCGCCCTGATGATTGAAGCAAGCGTCGAGGACGCTCTCCTCGGGGTCGAAGCGTGGCGACTGCTCCAGCATGCCCACGCGCAGGTCGCGTCTGAAGATGATGGAGCCGCTGTCATAGCCGTCCTTGCCCGACAGCAGCGACAGCAGCGTCGACTTGCCCGTGCCGTTCTTGGCAATGAGCCCCACCTTCTGTCCCTCGGCAATAGAAAAGCTGATGCCCTCAAAGAGCACCAGCGACCCGAACGACTTGGTCAGGTTCTGTACGTCGAGACAAGGTATCTCCTTAGCCATCCAGCAGCCCTTTGTTGATCTGCTCTATATATCCGAGCACGTCGTCGCGTCCGTCCTGCTTCTCGGCCGACGTGATGAAGTATGGCGGCATCTCCTCCCACGTCTCGAGCATCTTCGTCTTGTAGGCCTCAACGTTCTGGCGCACCTTGAGTGCCGACAGCTTGTCGGCCTTCGTGAAGATGATGGCGAAGGGGATGCTCGACACGCCGAGCCAGTTGATGAACTCCAGGTCGATGGCCTGTGGCTCCAGCCTGACGTCGACGAGCACGAAGACGTTGACCAGCTGTTCGCGCTCCAGCAGGTAGCCGCGGATCATCTGGTCGAGGCGTTGCACCTCCGACTTCGACCGTTTGGCAAATCCGTAGCCAGGCAGGTCGACCAGATACCACTCGCGGTTGATGATGAAGTGGTTGATGAGCAGCGTCTTGCCCGGCGTGGCCGATGTCTTGGCCAGCCGTTTGTTGCGGCAAAGCATATTGATCAGGCTCGACTTGCCCACGTTCGAACGGCCAATGAAGGCATACTCAGGCTTGGTGTCCTTCGGACACATGCTCACCATCGGTGATGACAGCGTAAACTCGGCGCTCTTTATCTCCATAACTCTCAACTCTCAGTTCTCAACTCTCAACTCACCTGATGCGGTCAAGCGAACGCACCAGCTTTTCGTCCTTGAGGATCCGCTTGCGCGCCATGAACATCAGCACGATGGCCACGGCAGGCAGCACCATGGGCCACGTCAGCACGAGGGCGCCGCCCATGCGGTGGTTATAGACCGCCAGGGCCACATAGTAGACCAGGGCCAGCCCCATCAGCACCAGGCAGAACATCGCCTGGCGCGTGCGCTTCTTGTAGAGGAACACGTCGGCCAGCGTCAGCACTGCCAGGGCCGCCGTCCATCCGCACAGGAATCCGAACGTCTGGTCGCACGCGGCACAGACGGCCAGCACGACGAAGGCGATGAAGAGATAGACAGTCTGAATCCTCTGTATCATACCTCTGCAGCAACGGTCTGGTTGTCCTTGGCGGGGTCGCGATAGTACACCTTGCCCTCGATGAACTCCTGAGTGGCGAGCAGCGTGGGTTTCGGCAGCTTCTCGTAGTAGCGCGAGATCTCAATCTGCTCGCGGTTCTCGAACACCTCCTCGAGCGAGTCGTTGTAGCTGGCAAACTCAGCCAGCTTCTTCGACAGGTCTTCCTTGATCTGCACGGAGATCTGGTTAGCACGTTTAGCGATGATGGCCACACTCTCGTAGATGTTGCCCGTCTCCTCGCACAGGTCCATGATGTTGCGCGTCACGGTGTTCACCGGAGCCTTTGACTTCTTGTAATCCATATTTTTTCTATTCTCGTTATTGATGTATTCTTTCTAAAAAAATGGCGGCAGCAAATTTTTCACTTTTCACTTTTCACTATTCCCTTATCACTTTTCTCCCGCCACCTTCTTGCACTTGGCAATGAACTTGTTGGCCAGTTCGCAGTTCTTCGATTCCGGATATTCGTTCAGGAATCCGTAGGCCTCGTCCTCAGCGTCGCGATAGCGTTCCAGGCGCTTGTCCTCGCTCGAGTTCTCAGCCAGCTCGAACTTGCTCTTCATGATGATCAGCGAGAAGTCCTCGCGCCACTTTGAGTAGGGATAGCTCTTCAGCGCGTTCTGGGCCGTGATGATCGACGAGATATAGTTGCTCTCGTTGTTCGAGTTGATGTTGCCGAAGTATCCGCCAAGATTGTAGTAGAGCTGGGCCGACAGCAACTCCTTCTGCACCAGCTTGTCCTGCAGCTCGAAGAGTCGCTGCTGGGCCTGCTGACGAAGGCGCGAGTCAGGATAGAAGTCCATGAACTGCTGGTAGGCGTTGATGGCGCCTATCGTGGGCGTCTGGTCCAGGCGGGGCTCCGGCGCTCCCTCATAGAGGGACTGACCCGTGTAGAACGAGGCCTGCTCGGCATAGATGCCCTTCGGGTAGGTCTGGTGATACTTCTTAAACGTAGCCGACGCCGACTCGTAGTCGTGGCTCATGTATTCGGCCATGCCCAGCATGTAGAGCGACTCCTCGGCGTCCTCGCGGCCCTTCTTGGCCGTGATCAGACTCTCCAGCAGACCCACCGCCCGCGAGTACTTGCCCTCGGCAAACGCCTGCTTGGCATACTCGTAGCGATAGTCCATGTCGGTCGACTTGTAGACCTTGTTGAATTCGCCTGCGCAGCCCGTCAGCAGCAGCATCAGGCAACCCATATAAAGTACGGTTTTCTTCATTGCTCGCGTATTTTAGCCTGCAAAATTACTCATTTCCAGCCGAAAAAACAAGCTTTTCAAATGATTTTTCGCATTTATAACGTTTATTACGACAGAAATTCGTAATTTTGCACCCGATATGGACTTCAAACTGACCTCTAAATACCAGCCCACGGGCGACCAGCCCGAGGCTATCCGACAGCTCACCGACGGCGTCCTGCGGGGCGACCGCGCCCAGGTGCTCCTCGGCGTCACGGGCTCCGGAAAGACCTTCACCATCGCCAACGTCATCCAGAACGTCGCGCGACCCACCCTCATCCTCAGCCACAACAAGACCCTGGCGGCCCAGCTCTACGAGGAGATGCGGGGCTTCTTCCCCGATAACGCCGTCGAGTATTATGTCAGTTATTATGACTACTACCAGCCAGAGGCCTACCTCCCCCATTCCGACACCTACATCGAGAAGGACCTCGCCATCAACGAGGAGATCGACCGTCTGCGTCTCGCCGCCGTATCTTCCTTATTGTCAGGACGTCGCGACGTCATCGTCGTCTCGTCAGTCTCGTGCATCTATGGCATGGGCAGCCCCAACGCCCTGTCCGAGAACGTCATCGATTTGCGCCAAGGCCAGCACATCGACCGCAACATTTTGTTAAGAAAATTGGTGCAGTCGCTCTACGTCCGCAACGACCTCGCACTCGAGCGGGGCAACTTCCGCGTCAAGGGCGACACCGTCGACATCTACGTGGCCTACGCCGAAAAGATCCTGCGCGTTACCTTTTGGGACGACGAGATCGACCAGCTCGAGGAGCTCGACCCCGTCACGCTCCTGCCCATGGGCCGCTACGCCGACTATCGCCTCTACCCCGCCAACCTCTTCATGACCACCCAGGAACAGACCGACCGCGCCATCCACGACATCCAGGACGACCTCGTCCGCCAGGTGCAGTTCTTCGAGGACCTGGGCGACGAGCTCAAGGCGCAGCGCATCAAGGAGCGCGTCGAGTACGACATGGAGATGATCAAGGAGTTGGGCCACTGCTCCGGCATCGAGAACTACTCGCGCTACTTCGACGGCCGCCACCCCGGCGAGCGCCCCTACTGTCTGCTCGACTACTTCCCTGACGACTTCCTCCTCGTCGTCGACGAGAGCCACGTCTCCGTCCCCCAGATCGGCGCCATGTACGGCGGCGACCGCGCCCGCAAGCAGAACCTCGTCGAATATGGATTCCGGCTGCCTGCCGCCTTCGACAACCGCCCCCTGACGTTCGACGAGTTCCAGGAGCACACCCACCAGCGCATCTACGTCTCTGCCACGCCCGCCGACTTCGAGCTGCAGGAGGCCGAGGGCGTCGTCGTCGAACAGGTCATCCGCCCCACGGGTCTCCTCGACCCGGAGATCGAGGTGCGCCCCTCAGAGCATCAGATCGACGACCTCCTCGAGGAGATCCGCCAGCGCATCGAGCGCCACGAGCGCACCCTCGTCACCACGCTGACCAAGCGCATGGCCGAGGAACTCAGCGAATATCTGCTGAACCACGGCGTCCAGACCGCCTACATACACAGCGACGTGGCCACCCTCGACCGCGTCCAGATCCTCGAGAAGCTGCGCCAGGGCGTCTACGACGTCCTCGTCGGCGTCAACCTCCTCCGCGAGGGCCTCGACCTGCCCGAGGTGTCGCTCGTCGCCATCCTCGACGCCGACAAGGAGGGCTTCCTCCGCTCCCACCGCTCGCTCACGCAGACCGCCGGCCGCGCCGCCCGCAACGTCAACGGCCGCGTCATCATGTATGCAGACACCATCACCGCCTCCATGCAGCTCACCATCGACGAGACCAACCGCCGACGCCTCAAGCAGCTGCGCTACAACGAAGAGCACGGCATCACTCCCACCCAGATCGTCAAGGCCCTCCACGGCACGCTCACCAAGGACACGCCGCCCGACGTCCGCGAGCTCCTCGGCTCGCAGTATGCTGCGAACCCGCAGCTCGACACCGCCGCCGACCCCATCATCGAGCACATGACGCGTCCGCAGATCGAGAAGCTCATCGCCGAGACCACCCGCCGCATGAAGGAGGCCGCCAAGAAGATGGACTTCCTCCAGGCCGCACAATACCGCGACGAGATCATCCGCCTGCAGGCCGAGATAGAGCTGAAGTAGCAGGCTGAAAACACCTGTACGGCATTTCTTCTTGGCTGTCGCTGACAAATATAAAAAAACGACTAACTGATCAGTCTTGTCTGCATAAACTCATCAAGCGTGACAAGGTTAAGAAAGGGGAAAGGCGTCGTACGGAGTACATTGAAATGATTGTCTTCTGACACAAGATAATCAGCGCCAGCAGCAAAAGCGCAATCAACGAATTTGTTGTCGTCCGGGTCGGATGTGATGAGCCCCATGCGAAAATGCGGATCAACAAACTGTACGTTTCTTTGGTTTAAGATCAGCAGCACTACGTTTTCGGCTACCGTCGGCGTTATCTGTTGACCGAGTATTTCCTGATATTCTTCTAAGATCTCATTTGACACACACAGCTCATAACGTCCTGACAAGAATGCATCCCAAACTGGGCGATAAGGACTCTTGCGGGCTAAGATCTGCAACAGGCAGTTTGTGTCGATCACTACAGGATTCATGGGCAAAGGTCACCTGCTATAGGGTGTACGGAAATGGGAGCCACGCAGCTCTTTGAGATTCTTTTCATCCCACTGGCCGCTCTCCCAAAGACGATCCATCTCGTCGTCTATCTGCTTGGCGTAGAATGCAGCCAACTGTTCTCGGAGAAGTTCAAGTCCGGCAGCTGACTTGATATGCGAGACCAAATTAAACAGATGTACCTGTGCTGGGCTAAAATTTATTGCTTCCATAAGCTACTAATTGTCTTACATTATCTTATCCAACATATATCTACTGCAAAAGTAACAAGTTTTTTTCAATTAGACAAATTTGCCGTCGTTTTTTTTCATTTGTCTCCAATCGCATAGTGGCTATTTGGACAAATAATCTCGAACAGCCAAAGGATTCAAGAAGCTCATCGCCGAGACCACCCGCCGCATGAAGGAGGCCGCCAAGAAGATGGACTTCCTCCAGGCCGCACAATACCGCGACGAAATCATCCGCCTGCAGGCCGAGATAGAGCTGAAGTAGCAGACGAAAATTGTCACAATAAATTACCTTACTTTGTAAAGTATTTACAACTCGCTGATTTTCAGCACTATTATATATTATTCAAAATAAAGCACCGCTTTTCGATGAGAGAAGCGGTGCTTTTTGACTCGAAAAGCGGCACTTCTCGCCCCGAGAAGCACCGCTTTATGTCATAAAGACGTATGCATTGTCAAAAAAAATCCGAATTCAAACTTAGTCCTGCTACCGACTAAACGAATTGGCCGGATTAACATTACCACGATTGACACAACTATCACTTTTTTTCGTTCCTTATCATTTTTTCTGCGTTTTTCTTTGTCGTTTCTCTAACTTTTCGTAACTTTGCACCGTGCATTTATGTGCACGGACATTGTTATTTGCTCAATCGCGCATCGAATTGGAACCTCGGAAAAGTGAACGGGCAATGATTAACCACAAGAGGCTTGCGCCTTAAGCGCAGGCTTCCCATAGTGGTTAATAGGTATGTTCCAAACCTGATGCGCGTATGGTGAGAGCCTGCGCTTTCTTTTTGCCCAAAGGTTAGTGCGGGTTTCCCCATCGGAGAGTGAAGGAAACTTAGTATTAACCCATAAAAACCAAAGAGCAAATGAAAAAACTTATCCTTTCGCTCATCGCTGTCGCAGTAGGCACGCAGAGCAGTTTCGCACAGTCCGACCTCGTGGCTACGCTTAGCCACGGTTCGTCTCTTTCCACATTCTCTGGCTTGGATGCCCTTTCCGAAGCCTATGCCGTTGCTGAAGAAGGAGATGTTATCACTCTTTCCCCCGGCGTATTCAATGCTGTCAACATCGAGAAGGCTATCACCGTGCGCGGAGCAGGTATGCAGCCGATGGAGAGCAATGGGTATGTGGCAACGCAATTATCAGGCCAGATGGTTGTAAAGGTCCCTTCAAACACATTTTCAATTCTAACATTAGAAGGTGTACAAGTGCTTGGCGCTTCAAATATTATGGGAAGTAGTTTAGCTCCAGTACATTTTATTAGCGTTCGATTTGAGGATGAAGTAGCAGCCGCTGGCGTTAGTGCAAACGCCACCTCATGTATATTTGGTAAGAGTCTTTGGTCTAAAAGTTATATCTCTTTATCTGGTATTGGCAGTTCTTCTGGGAGTACCACGCTAAATTGCTTTAATTGTGTAATGGCCATACTTAGATCTGATGGACTTTCTAATTCTATCGTAGCAAAAATAGTTGCTACAAATTGTATTTTTAGAGCACACTATGATGCTTTACACTATAGCAATCTAACAAATTGCATTGTCATCTCTGGCACAGATACTGGTTCTCCACTGCCATTGCCAGGAACATGTAATGCCCATAACTGTGTAGGTATTAATTCGCGTTCCACACCAGATTTGTTCTCAAATATCCAAGACCCTTCAAATACAATGGCAGAGGGTTTTAATATTTTCAAAACTCTGACATGGTTAGGAGAAAGCCCTGCATTCACCGAGACCTTCGAACTAACCGAGACCGCTGCAGCCACTTACCTTGGCGACGACGGCACACAGGTAGGCATCTATGGCGGCACGACCCCCTTCAACCCCACGCCTACGAACCCTCAGGTGAAGAAGTTCACGGTGAACAGCACCACCGAGGGCGACCAGCTGAAAGTGAAGATTAACGTAGAATAACCCAAACACCCGTGAGTTTATGCGAAGGACATTATTATTACTGTTGTCTTTCCTTACGTGTGTGGCTTGGGGCCAGAGCTACCGATACCGCTACTGGATAGACAACAACGTGGGCAGTGCCGTCAGCGGCAGTGCCACGGGCGAGAAGGAGCTGACCATCAGCCTCTCTTCGGTGGGCTACGGCCTCCATGCCCTGCATGTTCAGGGGCGCAATGCTGCTGGCGTGTGGAGCAGTGTGCGCACCCGCTACTTCCTGAAGGAGAAGCAGGACCAGGCGTGCACCTCGGCCCGCTACTGGATTGACAACGACATGACCACCGCGCACAACGGCGTGGCTACGAGCGGGGTGATAGAACTCGACATCGACGGCCTGAGCAACGGCCTGCATGCCGTGCACTACCAGAAGATGGGTGCCGACGGAATACCCTCGGCTGTGCGCACCCGCTACTTCCTGAAGGAGGAAGAGAACCAGACGTGCACCTCAGCCCGCTACTGGATTGACAATGACATGACGACGCTGCACGAGGGGGTGGCCACGAGCGGCATCATCGATATTGACATCACGAAGCTCGGCGTAGGCCTGCATGCCGTGCACTATCAGAAGATGGGCGCCGACGGCACACCCTCGGCCGTGCGGACCCGTTACTTCCTTGTGGACCGAGTGCAGATAGGCACGCTGACTGCCGACATCAGCATTGACGACAGAGAGGCCACCAACTATGCCCTGAGCGACGACTACATCGTCATCGACATCTCTGAGCTGGAGGAGGGCACCCACGACCTTACCGTGACGCTGAAGGACGCCCAGGGCAACGCCGCCGGACAGCAGGTGCAGCAGTTCACATACGAGCGCGACCACAGCAACGACCCCATCGCTTTCGTGGATGATGCCTTCAAAGCCCTCAGTCTGGCTCACTTCGACAGCGACGGCAACGGCGAGCTGAGCTATGCCGAGGCCGCAGCCGTGACCAGTCTAGAAAACGTTTTCAACGACGATAATGCATATGGGATCACATCACTCGACGACTTGCAATACTTCACGGGACTGACCTCGTTGGGATATGAGCTGAGGTGTCTATATGCACTGGAATCGATTATCATACCCAAGAATGTGACAAGCATTTCTGTATCTGATTTTGAATATTGGGAGGACCTGACATCACTCAAGGTGGACGAAGAAAACACCGTCTATGACTCGCGCAACGATTGTAATGCCCTGATAGAGACAGCGACCAATAAGCTGCTGATGGGAACGTCGGATACAGAAATCCCGTCGTCGATAGAAATCATTGGCGAGAGTGCCTTTTCCAACGCCCACTGGAATGGAACTATTCCTGAGGGCGTCAGGGAAATTGAAGAAGAAGCATTCTACAGCACAGGAATCACTTCGCTGACCATTCCGGCAAGTGTGGTAAAGATAGGTAAAAATGCTTTCAATCGCTGTTATAGTCTGAGTTCTATCAGCGTGAACAGCGGTAACACTGTCTTCGACTCGCGAAACGATTGCAACGCCCTGATAGAAACGGCCACCAACACAATGCTCTTGGGATGTGGCAACACCACTATCCCTGCCAGCGTGACAGCTATCGGCCCCAGTGCCTTCGAGGGTTGCTCGGCCGTGAAAGCCATCGTGGTGCCTGACAATGTGACGAGTATCGGCAAGCGTGCCTTCAACGGCAGCGACTTCACCTCCATCACCCTGCCTGAAGGCCTCACCGCCATTGAGGAACATGCTCTCTCACTATGCTACAACCTCACTTCCGTCACCATTCCTGCTCAGGTTAAGTCGATAGGCTACTATGCGTTCTATGCGGACAAGGAGCTGGAGGAAATCGTGTTGCCGGAGGGCGTTGACTCCATTGCTGAAGGCGCATTCTGCTATTGTGACAAGCTGGCTCGTGTGGTCATTCCAGCCACAGTGAAAACCATTGGGAAAAATACCTTTATGCAATCCATGGCTCTGACCGACGTACAGGTAGGCATGACGACTCCCATAGCCATCGACGCTACAGTATTCCCCAACCGGGCCAATGCCACTCTCACCGTGCCCTTCGGCACCAAGGCCGCCTATGAGGCCGCTAACTATTGGAAAGAGTTCAAGGAGATTGTGGAGATGGAAGGCGCCAGCGAGAGCAACCGGCTCTATGCCAACGACATTGACCTCAATCTTTCCTCACCGACGCAGACTATTGCCCTGCAGCTGGACAACGAGAAGACGCTGATTGCCTGCGAGTTTAACCTGCTGCTGCCTGAAGGACTGAGCATTGAGGAGGACGAGGATGGCTATCTGGTGGCTGACATTGTCGGCACGAGGAGCGACCGCCACACCTTCGAGGCCCGAAACGACGGCGGCGGGAAGTATCACTTCCTCTGCTACTCCAACAGCAACAAGGCATTCAAAGGCAATGCTGGCGATTTCATCACGCTGTCGATAGTGGCCGACGAAAGTCTGGCGGAAGGCGACTACACGGTTCAGTTGCAGGATATTATCTTCTCTGATGAGAACAAGCAACAGATGAACTTCGCCAACAGCAGCTTCACCATCCATGTTGTCAGCTACACTCCCGGCGATGTGAATGGCGATGACAAACTGAACGTGATGGATATCGTGGAAATGGTGGGCCACATCATGGGCGAGACCTCCGATATGTTCGTGTTTGGTGCTGCCGACATCGACGGCAACGGCACAGTGAACGTGATGGACCTGGTGAATCTGGTAGAGATGATCATGAACACAGCCAACCTGGCACCTGCCATGACGGCTTTCAGCCAGGAGCAAATGATGAAGGCCTTCAGCAGAATGCAGTTGGCTAAGGCCGAACAGAACACAATCACTCTGGGTTTGCCCAATGCTGACAACTGCATCGCGGGGCAGTTCGTCGTCACGCTGACAGGCGGGACCACGCTGCAGAACGTAGGATCAGACCGCATGCACCGGACACAGTTCACTCATCTGGGCGACGGCCGCTACTTGGTGATGGTCTATTCGAGCAGTAATGCCGCATTTCAGGCTGAGACGCCCATCACGCTGACAATGAGTGGCAACTGCAATGCCACGATAGACGACGTGGTGTTCGTCAATGCCGACAAAGAGGCCGTGGCCTACGAGCCTGCCATGCTGAGCACGACCGGCATCATGACCGTCGGCACATCCTTCGTCCAGCCGGCTGATATCTACACAGTCGACGGCACACTGGTGAAGCGCGATGCTACCTCTATGCTGGGAATTGCCAAGGGAGTATACATTGTGAACAACAAAAAAATGATTGTGAAGTGATGAAGACGATGAGATTCTTTCTGCTGACTGCATTGCTCGCCATGATGGCGGGCAATGCCACTGCCGATGAGTTCAAGATCAGCGACTTCAGCATCGCTCCAGGAGAGACAAAGACCGTCTCAATAGTGCTTGACAACCCCACAACCGACTACATCGCCTTCGAATGCTGGCTGCGGCTGCCAGACGGCGTGCGTATCGTGTACGACGAAGACGGCTATCTGGCGGCAGTGCTCAACAGCACCCGTGCCCCCCGCCATGAGCTGGAGGTAAAGGAGCCTGAGGGCGACGGCGTTTACCACCTGCTGTGCTACTCAAGCAGAAACAGCGTCATCAAGGAGAAGAGCGGCGAACTCATCAGCCTCACTGTGAAATGTGACGCTGACGCAACACAGGGCAGCTACGACGGCGAACTCTACAACCTCGTCTTCAGCGACCCCAACAAGGTGCAGGTGAATTTCCCTGACGTGTCGTTCGCCATCACCATTGCAGGAAGCACGATGCCTGGCGATGCCAACGGCGACGGTGTTGTGTCGGTGGCTGATGTTGCTGAGGTGGTGAACTATATACTGCAGCAGCCTTCAGATAGCTTCGTCATCGGGGCAGCCGATATGGACGGCAACGGTGATGTCACCATCGCCGATGCACTGGCCATTGTCGACATCATCCTCGGTCGCAACAATTAAACGAAAAAACAAACTGCACGAGAATTGACATCGGCGGCTGTAGTCTTTGTGACTGCAGCCGCCGATGTATGTCAAAACGGAGTTTTGCGTTAATGTTTGGAAAAAAGTTGTTTATTTCGGAATAACTTCGTAACTTTGCACGGTTTTACAATAAATAATAAGGAAAAGATGAAAAGAATCGTGATAGCACTGCTGATGATGCTGCCGCTGGCAGCCACGGCACAAAGCAACGCCTGGGAACAGACGGAGACGACAATTACAGACCCGAAGATGAACCCGAAGTATCTGGCGGGAGCCGTGCCCGAGGTGGACGGCCGCGTCGTCTTCGAGACGACCATCAACGCCCCCGGCAAGACGAAGGCACAGCTCTACGACGCCGTCGTGAAGCTGATGAGGGACCTCGTGCAGGGTCCTGAGCAGGTGAAGGAGCAGAGCCGCGTGGCCATCGAGGACGCCGAGAAGGGCCAGGTGGTGGCCAGCCTCCAGGAGTGGCTCGTGTTCAAGTCGACGGCGCTGGTGCTCGACCGCACCCGCCTGCTCTATCACTTCATCGCCGACTGCGAGGACGGCCGCGTGCGCCTGCAGATGACGCGCATCATCTACATCTACGACGAGGAGCGCGAGGCTCAGACCTACAAGGCCGAGGAATGGATCAACGACAAGTACGGACTGAACAAGAAGCAGACGAAGCTGGCACGCGTCAGCGGCAAGTTCCGCCAGAAGACGATCGACCGCAAGGACTACCTGTTCCGCAAGTTCAGCGAGGCCCTGACCAAATAAGCTAAGCCCTCACCGACGATGGAAGAACAACTGAACGAGCAGATACCCCACAAGAAGCGCCACAACCTGGAGCCCTTCCGCGACTCGAGCCGCACGCGCGTGCTGCGCTTCTGGCTCAACGTCATCTTCATGGTGGGCGCGGTGGCCGGACTGCTGTGCTACTATAAGTGGGACCACGAGGTGGCGAAGTGGATCCTCGTCGTCGCCTCGCTGTTCAAGTTCGTGGAGCTGACGCTGCGCATCCTAAAGATCTGACGCATGACGACAACGACGCTACGCCCGCTGCTGCTCCTGCTGCTGGTCGCACTCGGTGCGCCCACGGTGCTGCATGCCCAGGACTTCAACCAGATTGACGCGTCGGGCAACGTCACGCGGCGCAACCAGAACTTCAATCCCCACAACAACGACACGACGAAGAACAAGAAGAAGATCATCCCGCGGGGACTCTACGTCTGGACCGTCGACCGCCGCTTCGGCGACATCACGCGGACGGAGCCTGACACGCTGCCCCACCTCTTCCCTCACACGACGATGGGCATCGGCCCGACGGGCGAATACAACACGGTGGGCAACAACTACTCGGCCCGCCTGTCGCGCATCTTCGCCAACAGGCCGCTGCAGTCGCAGTTCGCACTGGCCGACGTCTTCAGCCAGGTGCTGAGCGAGCCCGACCAGTGGCAATTCACCAACACGCTGTCGCCCGTCACCAACCTGACCTACAACAACTGCGGCGACAAGACCAACGGCAAGGACCACATCGACGCACGCTTCGCCGCCAACTTCGGCAAGCGCCTGGGCATGGGCTTCGACCTCGACTACCTCTACGCCCGAGGCTATTTCCAGAATCAGAACAACTCGCACTTCAACACCAACCTCTACGCCTCCTACCTGGGCGACCAGTATCAGATGCATGCCCTGGTGACGCTGAACCACCAGAAAGCGACGGAGAACGGCGGCATCACCGACGACCAGTACGTCGTCCACCCCGAGATCTATACGGAGAGCTATCAGGACAGCGAGATTCCCGTCGTGCTCGACCGCAACTGGAACCGCCACAACCAGCAGCGCCTCTTCCTCACCCACCGCTATGCCCTCGGCTTCTACCGCAAGGTGAAGATGACGGAGGAGGAGCTGCGCGCCCGACAGTTTGCCATGGAGAGCGCCAAGGAGCGCGAGAAGGCCGACAAGGGCGACCAGAAGCCGGAGCCCATCGTAAAGGGTCGCCCTGACGATGCCAAGATAGCGGGCGACATGCCCACGGCGATGCCCAAGGACTCGACGGCGGCCGACACCACCCGCATCACCGTCAGCTCGAAGGCCGAGGCCGACAGCCTGCGGGCCCTCGCAGCCCGTGAGGACTCGATAGAGCAGACGATGAAGCGCGAGTTCGTGCCCGTGACCAGCTTCATCCACACCCTCGAGCTGACCAACCAGGAGCGCATCTACCAGGCCTATGACTCGCCCACGGGGCTCTACGCCGACACTTACTTCAGCACCCTGCGGGGCACCTACTCGGGCGACTCCATCTACGACCCCACACGCCACTTCGACCTGCGCAACACGGTGGCCGTGGCCCTGCTCGAGGGCTTCAACCGCTACGTGCCGTCAGGACTCAAGGTCTTTGCCACGCATGAGCTGCGACGATTTGAGCTGCCATGGGTCGACGACGAGGGGACGACGGCCTACATGAACAGGCTGACGGAGCACAACGTCAGCCTCGGCGGACAGCTCATCCGACAGCAGGGACGCGCCTTCCACTACGACGTGACGGCCGAGACATGGGTGGCGGGCGAGGATCTGGGGCAGCTGAAGCTCGACGGACGCGCCGACCTCAACTTCCGCCTGCTGGGCGACACGGTGCGGCTGGCCGCCCGCGGCTACTTCTACCGGCTGAACCCCACGTTCACCCAGCGCCACTACCACGGGAAGCACTTCTGGTGGGACCCCCACCTGAGCAAGGAGATGCGCACGCGCATCGAGGGCGACTTCAGCTTCAACAAGACGAAGACGCGACTGCGCGTGGCCGTTGAGGAGATTCAGAACTACACCTACCTGGGAATGGACTACACCATCGACGGCGAGACGCGCAAGCAGCTCTCCGCACAGATGATGCAGCACAGCGGCAACATCAACATCCTCACCGCGCAGATAGACCAGCGTCTCCGACTGGGACCGCTCCACTGGGACAACACCCTGACCTACCAGTCGTCAAGCGCGAAGGACGTGCTGCCGCTGCCGAAGCTGAACATCTTCTCCAACCTCTACCTCGACTTCATGGTGGCCCATGTACTGAAGGTGGAGCTGGGCGCCGCCGCCACCTACTTCACCAAGTATGCGGCTCCCGACTTCTGTCCGCAGCTCAACCAGTTCGGCGTGCAGCAGAATGCCGACACGCGCATGGAACTGGGCAATTTCCCCTTCATCGACGTCTATGCCAACCTGCACCTGAAGCATGCCCGCTTCTTCGTCATGATGACCAACGCCATGGGCACGTCGTTCAGCCGCCAGGCATTCCTGACGCCCCACTACCCCATCGACCGCTCCAGCCTCCAGATGGGCATCTCGTGGAACTTCTTCAACTAAGGATTAGCCTTTCAAACATCTTGAAGACAACGAATTAAGACGAATTTCACGAGTTACTTGGTACGTTTTAGGAGGTCACGTGTCCTCACGTGACACCTGTGGCAAGTGCGACGTGGGGACACGTCGCCTCCTGCAGGGGCAACCAATTTGTGTAATTCGTGAGATTCGTCTTAATTCGTTGTTGAGAATCATCAAGTGTACTGCTTGAACTGGTCGATCACGTCGACACCACGCTTCGTGCAAATGCCACGAAGCATGACGAAGAGGATGTTGCTGAACAGGTCGCGCATCGTGTAGGTGCGGTAGAGCTGCTGCGTCATGACCAGGTCAGAGACCGCCTCGAAGGCCTTCATCGTCAGCACGTAGTCGATGTCGCCGCGGAAGTAGCCCTCCTCGACACCACGACGAAGGAAGTCCAGCATGCGCTGACGATGGCGCTCCTTGTCGGCCTCAAGATACTCGATGAGCTGGGGATAGCGCGCCATGTCGGCATAGAAGGCGGGATTGACCAAGCTGAACTCCTCGACACGGCGCCGATAGACGTAGAGCAGCACGTCCATCACGCTGCCGCTCTCTGCCACGATGGCCGACAGCCGGCGCTCCTCCTCTGCCTTCGCCTTCTTCAGACCCTCGGTGAGCAGCACCTCCTTGTTCTCATAGATCTCATAGAGGGTGCGCTTCGAGATGCCAAGGCTCTGGGCGATGTCGTCCATCTTCACCGCCCTGATGCCATGGGCGACGAAGGCCTCCATCGCCTTGTCGAGAATCTTCTCGCGCAACGACTGCCGGTAAGCCGAAATATGGCGCGTCTCTTCCATTTGGTGCAAAGGTACGAAAAAAAATCTCAGAAAACGTCACGTTTATGCCAAGTTTTTACTAATTTTGCACATCAAACAATAAAAGCCGCTGCACAATGACGCTCCACAAGATCATCATATCGCTGGCCTCCAACTGCGACCAGGAGGCGAACATCGCCGAGGCTCGCCGACGACTCGACGCCATCGTCACGCCACGGCGATATACTGACGCCATCTGGACGGAGCCCATCCGCTCCGCACGGCCCGACCTCTACCTCAACCAGCTGGTCGAGGGCGACACGGCGCTCAGCGTCGACAACCTGCAGGCCGCCCTCAAGCACATCGAGGCCGACATGGGGCGCACGGCCGAGGACCGCCGCGAGGGCCTCGTCCGCATCGACCTCGACCTGCTGCTCTACGACGGCCGGCGCTACCACGAGGGCGACTGGGATCGGCCCTACGTAAAGAAACTGCTCGGAATGTTTGGCCGTTTCAACTTTTCTTTGTAACTTTGCACCCGCTAACGACAAGAAAGCGCCACTGAGGTTCGCTTAACCGCGATCAATAGGGAATGTGAGTGAGAATCTCCGACTGTCCCGCAGCTGTGAGTTCCTTTAAGCATTAGCCGTCAAGAAAAACAAATCCACTGCCCTTCTGAACACAAAACGGGCGGGAAGGAGACGGCCGATGGGAACGAAGTCAGAAGACCTGCCTCGGTGAAGAGAAAATGCCGACACACGCTCGATGTAAGCGTGCCGAGGCGATCATGACATTCAGACTCTGGACACTCATTCGTAGGAGTGATGCGCCCCCATTGTGTGCCGACTCTCTCTCGCTACGTTCTTAATGTAGTACGTGTATTATTATATAAGTTTTTTAGATGGAAAATGCCTGGCCGTGAGGTCAGGCATTTTTCGGATCGGTATCATAAGCCTCAGAAGACGACCTTGCGGCTCGTCATCCGGCCAGCGGCGTCGACCGTGCGGACGATGTAGAGCATGCCGGCGCGGGGCTGCATGATGCGCTCGCCAGACGGTGTGAAGATCTCCGTGCGGACAGCCTTGGCGCTGGCGTTGCTGACGCTCTCGATGCCATCGGCCTCACCGCCGATATGATACTCCAGATAGATGATGACGCACTGCTGCTCGCCCGTATTGGTGAACGTCACCCGTTCGGGCACGTCGTTCAGTTCGAACGTCACCTTGTTGGGATTCGACCGCGGGGCGTCGAGGTCGAGCACGGTGGTCGTAGCGGGCGTATAGGCTACGCCGGCCACCTCCTTCCAGTAGCTCTCGCGGTTGCTGGCGTTGGTGCCCGTGATGCTGTAGATGGTCATCTTCGTGGCACGTGCCCCCTCGGGCATGAAGATGGTGTTCTGGGCGCCGTTCGACAGCTTGATGGCCGTGCGCTCGATGATCTCGCCCTTGTACTCGACGGGCAGCTTGGGCGTGCCGGCGCTGGCGTACGACTTCTGCAGGTTGCCCGTGATGACGAGGGAGAAGCCCTGTGCCTCGTCGTTCGCGGCACCCACCATCATGTTCTTGTATTCCGAGTTGTCATACGACTGGTTGATCATGTTGCCCCAGGCCAGCAGGGCCGTCTTCGTCTCGCCGGGCTGCGGACCGGGGGTCTCGCCCGTGTCAGGGTTCGTCTCACCGCCCACGACGGTGATGACGCCCTCGGTGTAGAGGCGCGACGTGTCCCACGTCTGGCCCTCGCCGGGCGTGGCGGGCTCAATGGCGGCAAACTGTCCGGTGATGGTGGCTCCCTCGATGTTGAAGATCTGATATTCAGTCTTGTCGTAGGGCGACTCCTCGAAGTCGAGACGGAGCGTCGACTGCGTCGAGATGGTCGTCTGGCCCCGCAGGGTCAGCGTGTTGCTCTTCGTGCGGTCGGCCAGGACGACGAGGCGGCTGGTGCCGTTCATCTTGAGCGTGCCGCCGAAGGTCAGGCCGTCGCCGTTGACGAGCGTGTCACCGGCCTGCAGCGTGGCGCCCGTGTTAATGGTCACGTTACCAGCTAGCTGACCCGTACCGGCCAGCGTGGCGTTGGTGCGCACGGTGACGTTGCCCGTGCCCGTGTGGCGGCCGTTGACGATGAGCGCGCCCTGGCTGACGATGGTCGTGCCGCTGTAGACGTTGTTGCCCGTCAGTCGCCAGTCGCCCGTGCCCTGCTTCTCGATGTTGGTAGTGCCGGGGTGCGAGCCGGCCTGGTCGTTGTTGTCGATCGTGCCGCGGAACTCCTCGTCGGTGTTGGCACCGCCGACAATCCACGTGCCGGAGCCTTTCTGCTTGACATTGAAGCCCGACAGCTTCGAGCCGACCTCGCCCGAGAGACCGCCCAAATAGTAGGTCGACTCGTTCTTGGCGCCGTTGATGGCTGCGCCGCTCTTGAGCATAATGGTGGCATTGCGGATGCCGGCGCCGTTGCGGATGGCAAACTGGCGGTTGCTGCCGTTGTTGCCGAAGGGCTTGATGATGAGGCGGCCGGTGAAGTTGTCCCAGTTGCCCTCAATATATTCGCGCAGGTAGGTGACGCCCCATTCCAGGGTGCCCGTGCCCGTGACGGTGCATTTGTTGGTGTTCCACAGGTCGAACTCCAGGGTCGACGTCGTGCCTGCCTCGGCCACGATGGGGAAGCTGTAGCCGACGCTCGACTCGTTCTTGCCCACGGTGGTCAGCCGGCCGCCAGCCAGGACGAGGCGCGAGGCCGAGCCGATGCCGGCGCTGGAGACGTCCTTCGTGTTGAGCTTCACGGTGCCGCCCCGCAGGACGAGGTCGCCGTCGAACTTGAAGAAGCCCGTGTTGTTGACGCTCATGGTGCCCTCGCCGTCGACGATCAGGTCGCCCTGGCCTTCCATGGTGCCGTTCATCGTCACCACGGCGCTCTTGTCGGCGATGTTCAGCTCGGTGTCGTTATAGAGGCGGGCCGAGCGGTTGGTCGTCGTCGTGGCGCCCGTGTATCGATACGCGCCGCCGTCCATCACCCAGTTCTGGGCGAACTCCTGGCTCATGCCCAGGCCGCTGGGCTCACCGCCGTTCTTCAATGTAGAGAACTCGTAGGTGCCGTCGTGCAGCACGGTGGCGCCTTCGTAGAGCTGGTCGCTGGCCACGGTGAACGTGCCCTTGCCTGCCTTGTTCATCGAGGCCGGACCGCTGACGTAGCCCGTGCCGCCGAGCGTGACGTGGGCGTCGCTGTAGACCACGACGGCCGTCTTCTCCGTCGGCTCCGTGAGGGTGATCGTCTCGTCGTCCAGTGGGTTGATGAGCCACTCGCCGTCGCCCGTGCCCGTAAAGGTCTCACAGTCGATGATGTCGACCTGCTCGGGCCGCGTCTTGACGGTCACCTCGGGCGTATAGTCGCTCTTATCCGATCCCTTGTAGGCACAGACGCGCACCACGTAGGCCCGGCCGGGCTCCAGGGGGAACTGAGAACTGAGAACTGAGAACTGGGAATTGGGTGTGCGGCCTACCTCGACGAACGTGTCGCCCTGCTTCACCTCGACGATGAAGCCCTCCTCGTTGTCCGTGAAGTCATACCACGTGAGCGTCAGCGAGTTGGTCGTGGCCGAGAGCAGCGACGGCAGCAGCGGGGCGCGGAGGAAGAACTCGCGGTCGGCCTTCGTCAGGCTGTTGATGTAGTTCTCGATGTTGGCATAGCCATTGGCGTCGAGCGTCATGGCGTCGTTCTTCTGAGGGTCGCAGCCGTTGGCCGTCTCCCACCAGTCGGGCATGCCGTCGCCGTCGCTGTCCTCGGCCTTCGTGCCCTTAAACCAGCTCCACTGCGTGGGCACGCCGATGGGCAGCTCGTTCTCGTTGGTGATCAGACGGCCGCGCTTGCCGAACGACAGCACCTCGTCGACCATGTAGCAGTCGGCCAGGTCGCGATAAGGCAGCGACGCGCCTACGTCGGGCAACAGCTTCTCCACCAGGTCGGTGGCGGCCCACTTCTCCAGCTCGGGGTAGTTGTATGGCTGGGCCTGGCGGTCGCCGCCGCCGTCGCCCGTGAACTCAGTGGGGTTGAAGCGTCCGTCGCGGTTCTGGTCCTGCCAGTTGTCGGCGCCGTAGAAGTGGAAGTTGGCGTTGCCGCCCGTCAGACAGTTGCCGCCCACGGCCGGACCGTTGATGAAGAGGTTCGACTCGATGTTGGCATACGACGTGCCCTCGGAGTCGCCGCCCATGTTGTAGGCCGCGTTCTTCCAGTTATAGACCAGGTTGTTGGCATACTGGTTGATGCCCTTCACCTTGAAATTACGCGTAGAATTGTCGACGAGCAGCAGGCGATAGAGCGTGATGTTGTCGGCCTGCATCAGGCCGCCGGCCGAGTGGGTCATCAGGCCCTGGCCGACGATGGAGTTCTGCAGCGTGATGTTCTTCGGGGCCGTGCCCTTGTTGTCCCAGTTGATGGAGAAGTTCTCGTCCTGGCCCCACGCAAACGAGCAGTGGTCGAAGATCATGTTCTGACCGTTGGCGATGCCCGCACAGTCCTTGTCCTTAGTGCCCACGGCACCCATGCGGAAGCGCATGTAGCGCACGATGATATTGTCGGCACCCGAGAACGACACGCCGTCGCCATAGACCGTGACGCCCTCGCCCGGCGCCGTCTGACCGGCCACGTAGAGGTTCTTGGCAAAGACGATGCGCGACGAGATGCGGATGACGCCGCTCACGTCGAAGACGACGATGCGGTTCGGCTGGCTGACGGCGTCGCGCAGCGAGCCCGTGCCCGAGTCGTTGAGGTTAGTCACGTGGTAGACGCTTCCCGTGCGGCCGCCCGTGGCAAAGCGTCCCCAGCCCTGTGCGCCGGGAAAGGCCAGCTGTTGGGCCATGGCGCCAATGCTGCCCATCAGCATCATCAGCCCCAGAATCATTGTTTTAGTAGATGTGTTCATTTCTTATTCTCTTATTGTTTGTATATTGCTTTAGTCATGCCGCCATGCCGAAGAGTCGAAATATCGTTATTCCGAAATATCGTTATCCCGAAATATCGAAATAACGAAATCCCGGAAAAAATCCTTACTCAATCGCCCCGACGATCTCCCGCACATCGCTGACGCCATGGCTGTCGAGCCAGGCGTTGATGCCGTCGCGGATCTTCACCGTCACGGCCGGGTCGATGAAATTGGCCGTGCCAACCTCGATGGCCGTCGCACCGCACATGATGAACTCTAGGGCGTCCTGCGCCGTCATGATGCCGCCCAAACCGACGATAGGAATCCGCACAGCCTTGCGCACGTCGAGCACCATGCGCAGCGCCACGGGCTTCACGCAGGGACCGCTCAGGCCGCCCGTGCCGATGCTGAGCACGCGGCGGCGCCGCTCGATGTCGACGGCCGTGCCCATCAGCGTGTTGATCAGGCTGACGGCGTCGGCCCCCGCCGCCTCGACGGCCCGCGCGATGTCGGCAATGCTCGTCACGTTGGGCGACAGCTTCACGATCAAAGTCTTATGATAGCGCTCGCGCACCGCCCTGACGACGCTCTCGGCCCCCTCGCAGGTCGTGCCGAAGGCCATGCCGCCATGCTTCACGTTCGGGCATGAGATGTTGAGCTCGATGGCCCGGATATTCTCCAGCCGGTCGATGCGGGCGGCGCACTCGGCATAATCCTCCGGCGACGAGCCGCTCACGTTGACGACAAACTGCGTGTCGATGTCCTTCAGCTGCGGGTAGATATGCTCACAGAAGTAGTCGACACCCTTGTTCTGCAGACCCACGCAGTTGAGCATGCCCATCGGCGTCTCTGCCATGCGCGGGTAGTCGTTGCCCTCGCGGGGCAGCAGCGTCGTGCCCTTCACGATGATGCCGCCCAGATCCTCCAGGTCGACGAAGTCCTGAAACTCCAGCCCGTAGCCAAACGTGCCCGAGGCCGTCATCACGGGGTTCTTCAGCTTCAGCCCCCCTATCTCTACATTTAATCTTGCCATAACAGTCGCTCTATATTAAACACCGGCCCTTCCTTACACACGCACACATTAGCGACCTCGCCATCCTTTCCCCCCTCTCCTTCAGGGAGGGGTCGGTGGAGGGGTTCCCCTCCCGTCCGGTGCTGAGCGGCATTGCCGCTCAGGTAGGCCTTCTCCACGCAGCACAGGCAGGCCCCCAGCCCGCAGGCCATGAGGTTCTCCAGCGACACCTCGCAGGGCGTCGCCGCCTGCCGCGCATAGCGCGCCACGGCCTTCATCATCGGCGTCGGCCCGCAGCACTGTATCATGTCGAAGCGCTCGCGGCCCAGCACCGAGTGCTGCGTCACGAAGCCACGCTCGCCCCTTGAGCCGTCCTCCGTCGTCACCAGCACGCGCCCATATCTCTCGAACGTCTCGAGCAGCAGCAGGTCCCTGGCCGACCGCGCCCCCAGCAGGAACGTCACGTCAGCCCCCTGCCGCCGCAGCTCCGCCCCGAGGAAGAGCAGCGGCGCCACGCCGACGCCACCGCCGACGAGCAGTCTCCTTCTCCCCTCCCCTGTCCCCGAGGGGCCGTCGCCGAGGCTCCAGCCGTTGCCCAGCGGCAGCATGCAGTTCAGCCGGTCGCCCTCCCGGAGCAAGGCCAGCCGCCGCGTGCCCTCGCCGACGCAGGCCACGAGCAGCCACAGCTCGTCCGCCTCCCTGTCAACAAAGCAGATTGATATCGGACGACGCAAGAACGTGTGAGGTGCGTCGTCCACGCGCACCTCCACAAACTGTCCGGGCCGCATCTCCGGCAGCCCCTCATCGCCGCTCAGCCGCAGCAGCACATAACGCTCGTGCAGCCGCTCCACGGCCTTGACCCTCAGGTCCTTCACATATTTCTTCATCATTCAGACCGCAAAGATACGAATAAGCGAGCAAAAAACCAAATTAATTTGAGATTTTTCGAGCGGGAGTATCTTCGGGCGCCAGCCCAGAGTTACGAATAAGCGAGCAAAAAACCAAATTAATTTGAGTTTTTTGAGCGGGAGTAACTTCGGGCGGCGGCCGGAGGAGAAAAAGGAGCGTCCCCCGCCAGGCTGCTGAATGCAAGGCCCGGCAGGGGGACGCCGTTGAATTTCATAACACAAAATAGTTATAAAAAGCGCACTTCGCAGTGGGCTGGTCGTTTCGTCACTTCATGAAACGAAGGCAGCTGGCTGGATCCGCGATCCTGGCCGGCATGCCTTCGTTTGCTGTAAGTGATTATGGGTTCACGGCCGAAGAAGTCAGCGGATTATTCAGACCGTAGATCTGATACTGGCTATTGCTGCCGAAGTTCTGCACCTGGAAGTAGAGACCCACGTTGGCCGTGTTCGCGGCGTTGATGGCCGTGCGGTTGTCGCGGAAGTAGAGGTGGTAGGTCTTGTCCTCAGTGCTGTAGTCGGTGCCGTCATCATTGAGCGGCTTCTGGTCGATCTTGTACTTGTAGACGTAGTTCCACGTGTCGCCGTTCAGCTTCCAGAGGTTGGCAACGGTTGTACTGGTGCTGGCGGGATAGTTCCATCCGCTGGCGCCGGTGCTCTCGACGGCCACCTCGAACGAGCCGCTCTGCGTCGTGGCCGACACGTCGCTCCACGGTGTCAGCGTGCGGCTGCCAATGACCACCGTTATGGGGTAGAGACCCTCGGGGTAGGCGGCGGGGATGGTGAAGGCCAGGTCATAGATGCGCGTTGACGTGCCGCTGATGCTGACATTCTGCGCAAACGACATGGTTGGCGTCTTGTTCTGCGGATAGGTGAAGCCCTCGACGGCGTAGAAGAGCACGAAGCGATAGAGCTTAGAGTTCTTCTCGAAGACACGCAGACGGCCACTGAGGGGAGTCTGGCCCATGGCGGGGATGGACTTGGCCAGTTCGACGGTCACGGTGCCCCGATGGGTCGATGCATTATAGGTTTGGTCGACGACCCGGCCAAATTCGGCATCCAGGCCCGAGAACTGGAAGTCATTGATGGTAACGTTTCTGCCGGTAAACTCGAATTCGAAAGTGTATTGGCGCTTACCGTCGACTAAGGTAGTGTTGCCGCTGTTCAGCTCCTTCGTCGTACCGCCGATGATGGTCAGTGTGCTGACCTGCTCAGAGACGCTCGGGATGACGTCGGCGACGTTGGCGAACTGGTCGTTCGAGAACTGGTCGGTGTTGAGGGCTTCCTCAAAGCTGCTGAGGGCGCTTCGCGTCTCGCGCAGGTTGAGGATATTGACGCGGAAGCAGTGGTTACGCTTCAGGAGGAACGGCGCCATCTCCTCGTCCATGACCTTGATGACATGATACTTAGGCTGCGAGGGGTTGTTCGTGAAGGTCACCTTGAAGATGAGCTTCACGCGGGCCATCTCCTCACTGTTCGTTCCGTTATAGGTGCCGTTGTTGTAGTCCTCGAAGGTGAAGAGGCTGCTGCCCTCCGTGAACGGCTCGAAGAGGCTCTCGTCGTTGGCAGCGGGGTTATAGCGGCTTCGGTCTAGCTTCTCGTAGGGTGTGATCTTGATGTTGTCAGCATCGAAGAAAGCCTCATTCAGGTCGAGACCGACGAAGCTGGTCGTCTGGTTCTCGAACGTGCGCCAGGGGATGACATAGCCCTTGCTCAGGCCGTTGGTCACCATCCATTCCACCGACTGGATGCCGCTCTGGTCCAAGACCGTTTGGCTCAGGGGCATGGCCTGGAACTTCACGCGGTCGCGAACGAAGTGGATGGTCTGCTCCACCCCCGACTGTTCCGGGTTCAGGAAGGCGGCCATCAGCGCAGCGGTGGCCTCCTCATGGTAGGTCCAATAGGTGATGTGGTCCACATCATTGTAGCTGATGGACAATGCCTTGTCCTTGATGACGTCGATCATCTCACGCAGGTAGTTAGCCGACTGCGACACGACCAGGTCGGGGTGGTTGGCGATGAAGTGGACGCTACACGTGTTGGCATCCACCTCACCGTCGATGGTGCCTGTGGTCGCTGTTGTTGGATTGACCGTTGCCTCGTAGAGACCCAGGAAGTTGCCCGTGTTGTTGAAGCAGAGCATCTTGATGTTGCTAATGGGTACCTCAGTGCCGCTCACCATGCTGCCGCGCGTCGTGACCAACTCGGCCTCGGGGATGTTGAAGGTCAGGTGGACGGGCATCGTGCCCTCCAATGACGTTGCCCCTGCAGGCTCATCATTGATGATCTCCTCGCTCTGGCAGGCCGTCAACAGCAGCATGCCAGAGATTAAGGTCCATATGTGATTTACGTATCTCATACTTAACAAATTAATTAGCCTGATTATTGAATCGTTCCACTTCCTCTGGCGTCAGCTCACGGATACAACGGACGTACGTATATGTTCCGTCTTTTCCAGATATTTGCTGATAGCCATTATTGTCAAGTGTATAATAACGGTCACCTCCCAATACTTCAACAATGGTATCCCATTCTTGGTTCTGCCACTCTGATATATAGTTGACTTCGGCTTTGGTAGGAAGTCTCCACCCAACATAGCGGGTGCCATCCGTGCCAACTTCCATGTAGGTACCACAGTGAGCGGCTGCACGTCTGGAGTTAAAAGCCCTCCTATCAACAGCTCCCAGCTGCGAGGCAATCATGAAGGCCGGAGCTACTACGTTGTTATTCGACTGATGGTAGTTGTCCAAAACAGGATGGCCAACAGTATAACCCTGAGCGGCTTCTGTAATTTGAATAATATACATGTGATTATTAGTCAGACCTGCAAGACTATTATCTGTGCCACCATCACGACCATACGAATCTAAGTAACGAATCTGTTGATTATCCCCTGGAGTCCATTTAGCTTCATAACCATCATATCCAGAACCAGTATTACCTTCATAATTAATTCCACTATATCTGGTTCCTCTCTTGTTTTCCCAGTCAGTCCATTGGCCCGTACTGGGATTGGTCGTTGACTGTCCATCCCATCTTGACGACCACTTACCACTGACGTTCATGAGGCTCTGCAGTGGGAAGTGCTTGACGACGACATCCTGATACTTTTCTCCAGCGTCGTAGGTGCCATCCTCGTCGCTGTCGAGCCAAACGCGGATCTTGATGTACTTCACGGCGTGGTTCTCGAGCACGTCAGAGCTGACGGTGAAGGACGATCCCTGTCCGGCAGCAAGTGTGGCGCCGCTCCAGTAGTTCGCGTTGGTCTTATAAGTGACCTTTTGGTTGAGGGCGTTGTAATAGTATACCTCCTGAATGGCCCACTTGACGGGAGCACCCATGGCAGCATAGTAGTGGATGACGGCGGGGGTGGGGTTCTCGCCAAACATTTTCTCCTCGATGGGATCCACCATGAGGAATTCAACATCGTTGACCACGTCGACGATAGAGATCTCCTGATCATACAGCGACCATTCGATGACGTCGTACTTGAGGTTGAGGACCTCCTCAGTCTGGTCGGTCTCCTGCTTGGCACCGAAGCCCGTGATGGTGGCATCGATATGATAGACGTAGTTGCGCTTAAGCTCCTTCACCGACTTCTGGGTGATGGGGATGGTGTAGTAGTAGTACTCGGTGTTGCCCTTAGAGTTGATACCGAAGGAGACGACGATGGTCGGCGTCTTCTCCAGCTCGTTGTCGCTCCACGAGAAGGGATAGCAGTAGGTGTTGAGCTGGTATTCACGCTTGGGGTCGGTGACCTCGGTGTCGTCGGTGACGTTCGTCGGCAGCACGTTATACATGTTGGGCGCGATATAGGAGACGGGCTCCAAGGCCTCACGACCTGCGATGTCGCCCACGGCATAGGCGTGGTAGTTGAAGCCGACGGGACGGAAACGTGGGTTGCCGGCCGTGATGAACTGCACGGTGTTGTCGCTGGCATCGGTCTCCTCACGGATCAGCTTCTTGAGGAACTCGGGATCCATCTTGAGGTCGAGGACGATCTTGGCGGTGGCCCGCTTCATGTCGACATCGATCTGCTTATTCTCGTCGGTGGCGGCGAAGGTGAACTCGGTGGAGCCGTCCATGGCGAAGAGCTTCTGGTTGGTCCAGCCATTGAAGCGCGAGCCACTGGGGTCGGTCGGGTTGTACCACTTGAAGATGTCGTTGGTCAGGGCGTAGGTGTCGTCGCCGTTGTTGCGATAGCCGACGGTGGCCTGCTTCAGCTGGTCGAGGGTGGTGATGGCCGGTCCCTCGTAGTTGACCAGTGCATAGAGCTTATAGGGGTCGCCGACGACGTACTGCTGGTTGTTGACCTCAGCCTGCTGCACGTGCTTCCAGTTGCGCTCCAGCAGGTAGTACTGCTCGTTGACAGGCGTGGCGGGGATGCTGTAGCGGTTGAAGAACGTGGCGTTGCTGGCGCCGTTACCGACGACGAAAACGTCGAGCTTCTGGCCCATATAGTCTTCGTGGAGGTCGGTGATCACCTTGGTAATCTCGTTCTCGTCGACAGCACGTGTGCTACCCTGACTCATCCCGAGTATTCTGGGTGAGAGCTCCAGACTGCCGGTGGCATAGGGATAGTCGGGCATCAGCAGGTCCTCGGTGCTGCAGGAGGTCATCGTGCCTCCTGCGAGCAGCGCCGCCATGACGGTTGCGAAAGATGTATATCTAAGCGTTTTCATATCCGAATGATTATTAATTTTCATAATCGTGCAAGTCGTGGTAAGCAGCCAGCGAGTTCATGTAGTAGAACCAGATCTCCACGTTGTTGGGACCGGGCATGAAGCTCGGGTTGATGGGCTGCTTATAGTTGTTCTCATCGAGCAGGTAGAGCCGCGTGGCGCGGTAGTCCACCATATTGTTCGGGTCGGCGATGTCGGCCAACTGAGTCTTCGGTACGACGAAGAAATAGGTGTTGGTGATCGTCTCGCCGTCGGTCGACTTGGGGATGGTGACCGACGTCAGCGGGGTGTTGTCGCCGTTGCGGTGAGTCGGATTATAGGTGCGGTGTCCGTGCTCGTCGATGGTGACGGTGACGAAGCCGAAGTCTGGGTTGGAGCTATAGAGCGTCAGGTCGTCGCTGAAGGTGGTCCTCAGGTGGAGCATGGGCGAATAGAGGGGCTGACCGATGAGCTGCTCCTCGTCCTGATCCTCCATAATGCCGTAGTAGATGCCGACGTAGGCGTTGTTCCAGTTGATATTGGCAGGGTACTCGCCAGAAAGCGGCGTCGGGTTGTACACCTTGTACGACTGGTTACCGGCATCACCGAAGATACCGATCTCGATGGGACCCTTAGAGGCGAAGTCCAGCTGGTTGTCGGCCTCCCAGTCCCACTTCTGGACGATGGGCTTGACCTCGAGGCGGTACTCCTTGAAGTAGCAGTAGACGATGGCCGAGTGGTTGCGGACGAAGTCGCCGGCAGCGGCGAGCGTGAACTCCTTGACGAGGGGTGTGCCGTAGGCCTTGACAGAGCCGTCGGTGTTGAGCTGGTTGAAGCGGTAGTAGATCCTGCCAGTCACGGCCTTGTCGCTCTCGCGGAGGTAGGTGCGGTAGTCCTTCGTGTTGACGCTGGTCACCTGCGAGGTGATGAAGTTGTCGTACTCCTGGGCACGCTCCTTGGCGTCGGTCGACGTGAACGTGTAGTTCTCCCACGTCATGTTCTCCGGATGCTCAAACTTAGCCAGCTGGGCGGTGGTCAGCAGCGGAGCGATCGTTGTGGACGTCGTGCTGGACGAGCCCCATACCATGGCAGACTCGAAGTAGCCGTCGGCCGTCGTGATGTTCGGAAGGAGGTCGCCCCAGTAGTCGCCCTCATAGCTGGCGGCCGAGGTGGCCTTGTCGACGGGGAAGAGCTTCTGGCTGTTGGGAATCATGTTGCCGTCGATCTGGATACCGGTGACCTCCACGCCCTCCATGTCGTTGCTGCGTGCAAAGGCGAAGCGGATCTTAGAGACGGCACGCGTCATGCGGACGGTCTCGAGGTCGGTGCGCAGGTCGGTCTGTGCCTCGTTCAGGATATTCCAGTTCTTCTCCACGTAGGCGTAGGGAAGACCGGTGGCGGGGATGGAGGTGGTGAAGTCCATCGTCGTGCCGACATACGTGGGCTTGAAGTAGTCGCCACTCATCAGAGCCCCATCGAGGGCGTCGACGGTGGCAGTCTGCGGGAGTGACAGTCCGGCGCTCTCGGCATTGGCAATGGCGTAGAGGTCGACATTGCGCTTCTGCGTGATGATGTACTTGGGGATGTCGAGCGTCACCTTCTTGAGGTCGTTGTTCGACTTCAAGCCGTCGGTGCCATCGTCGGCATAGGTACTGGTGTAGGCCACGAGCACGTTCTTGTCGGTGCTGTCGAAGAGCCATATCTGCAGGCTGTGGATCGTACCCTCGCCGTCCAGATTGGCCACGCCGCCTTCATAGGCACGTGTGGTGGTCTGCTCGCCCGTTGCCTGAAGATAGAAGGTGAGGGGAACCGTCTGGTAAGATTCCGGATCGCCTTCATACTCTGAGCAGGAGCCCATCATGAAAGGGACAAGCGTCAGGAGCGACCACGGCAGCATCGCCTTGGTCTTCCTTACAGCTTTATTCACTAGGTAATGTTTCATATCTTGTATTTATTTTTATTTTCAACACATTATTCCAACTCGATGCCGACAGGTGTGGAGAGCTTCCAGTCGGTGACGCCGAGTGAGAACTCGAGCTGCGGGTTGGTCAGGTCAGGGATGACGTTGTAGGCCTGCTTGAGGTCGCCGATGCGGAAGGTGACGGTGGTCACCTGGTCCTGGCAGAAGACCTTGCCATGTGCGGTATCAGGTGCGGTGACGCCGGTGTCGGCGTTGGGGTCGAGCTGTCCGATGAGGTAGAACTTGCAGCCGGGAGGCACGATGCGGTCGTCGGCACCGGTGACGATGTCCTGGCCCGACTGGTTGACGAGCTCGAGGGCGATGGTGACGGTGGCGTCCTTGACGGTCTCGAGCACGAGGGTGCGGAGGGCCATCTGGGTGTCGGTGTCGGCAGAGACGGTCTTCACGCAGTAGCCGCTGGTGGACAGCTGGTTATCATAAATGGTGTTGGCTGTCGTCGTGGTGACGGGCAGGAACTGCCAGTCGACGTTGTTCTGTCCGGCGATGAGGATGCCGCTGACGGGGAAGGTGGTGCCGTCGACGACCTCGATCTTCTTCTTGTTGTCCTCGAGGTAGTACTTGCCCTCCTCGGCCGTGATGGCGGTGCTGAGGGCCACCTTGGCGTCAAGACGTGCCACGGCGTACTGCAGTGGGTTGGTGATGGCGACGATGGTGGTGCGGGGGTCGACGCTGACGATGCCCTGCGGGGTGAAGAGTGCGTCGGAGCCTACGGTCTGGTTGAGGACGTTGGTCCCGGTCTGGTCCCAAGACTCGGGAGTGGTGAAATAGCCCTTGACGGTGTTATGGATGGCCTCGGGCGTATCGCCGGCGACCTTGAGGGTGCTGGTGTGGATGCGGCTGTTGGCACGATACCAGAGTGATGCGGGATAGGTGTATGTGGCGACATCGACGTTCAGTGCGCCGGTGTTGCTCTTGTCGGTAGCCACATCGAAGTGGCCATAAGGATGTTCGGTGGTTGCGGTGGTGACCCAGTTGATGTAGGCTGCGCCGTCGGGCAGCCCGATGTTGGCAGGATAGCCTGCGAGGTCGGTGTTGGTGAAGACGCCGGTCTCGACATTGGTGTTGTCGGTGATGACCTTGAGCACGTCCTTCACCTTGTCCTGCTCCTTGGCGAAGGCCAGGGAGTTGTAGAGACGGGTGACAAATTCCTGCACGTCGGCTGACGAGCCGGCGTTGAGGGCCATGAGGGCTTCCTTAGATCCGCTGAGCAGGGGGACAGAGGCCCAGTCGGCTGCAGCGGCGTCGTACATATTGTTAAGGAAGGTGGTGAGTTTCTCGCCGGCGCTCTGGGCGTCGGCCGTGGTGGTGATAGGCTCCAGACTGAAGGTGATGCCGTCGGCAGCGCCGGGCGTCTGGGCATAGGTGTTCTGGATGTTAAGCACGCCGTTCTGGTGCTTGGACTGTTGTGTGGTCTGGCCAGTGGCCTCTGCAGGCGTTGCCTGTGCATAGCAGAGGAAGGCATTGGTGCCGACGGGGATCATCACGTCGAAGTAGACCTTGGCGTTGGTGTTGATGGCCAGGTCGGTGTTCCTGGCTCCGATGCCGCTGCGCGGATCGATGAGCTCGGCGCCGAAGCGCTGGCGGTCGGCGGTGACGGGTTCGGCCCCGAGGGCCTCACCGTCAGCCACGCGTATAGAGAAAGGAATGAGGTGCAGCTCGCTGATGCCACGGAACTTGTTCAGGTCGGCGTCGGCGCCTTCCTGGACGATGTCGTCGGTCATGCGGGTCTGAGCAGTGCCCTGCCCGTTGACGGTGAGGGCCAGCTGTGTGGCCTGCAGGTTGACGATGCCATTGACGGGCTGCATCTCCTCCTCAGTAGAGCAGGCTGTGAAAGCGAGCATGGAGGTAAAAAAGCAGAGTGGTAGGAACCTTGCTGACGGCGAGGCTGCACTGGGTGACGGGCTGCTGCCGGTCATCAGTTGTTCAATCGTACGATATGTCATTTTCAGCTTCTTCATAACTTGTTTTCTTGTCTTTATAATTCTTACCATGATGCTTTTTTACCTTCTTGCTCTCAATGATGTGATGTGTTCAGATTAGATGGCGGGCTCGAAAATCAGACCGTCCTTCCACTCGAGGTCGACAGACGTGCCGAGCTCGATGTTGGGGCTGCTGAGGTCGGGAACGGTAGGACCACCACCGCCAGGGCCGTCGTCATCGGGCGTGCCTTCCGTACCATTCTTAATGGTGACAGTCACCTTGGTCACGTGGTCCTGCATGAAGACCTTGTCGAGCTCACCGGCCTTGTAGTTGTTGGCCTGAGCGGGATCGAGCTTAGCTGCCAGATAGAAGGTAGCGCCAGCGGGGATGATGCCACCATCACGACCGACGAACTCAGGGCCGTTGTTGACGAGCTCGAGAGCGATGTTAACGGGCAGGTCAGCCTTGGTCTCGAGGGCCAGAGTCTGGTTGGCTGCAGAAGCCTTCTCGGTGCTGACGAGGGTGCCTGCTGCCACCTCGCGGTCGTAGATGGTCAGGTTCTCATTGCCGAGGGTGGTGAAGTCGTAGCCGACACCGCACTGACCACCGATGAGGATGCCCTTGAGGGTGAAGCCCTTGGAGACGCCCATCTTCTTACCATCGTGATCGAAGAAATCGGTCTTGCCTTCCTCACCGAGCTTGACGGTCACCTCGAGACGGCCGACAGCATACTGGGCGGGGTTGACGAGAGCGACAGACTGGGTGTTGTCGGTAACCACAGCACCGGCAGCGCCGTAGACAGAGGTGATAACGTTGTTCCAGTTGGCTGCACCGTTATACTCAGGCGACTCGATGTCGTCAGAAGCCTTGATGGGGGTGTTGGCATAGTACCACAGAGCGGCGGGATAGGTGTACTGGGTCAGGTTGGCTGAGTTTTCGCCGTATGTAGCGGTGGCATCCTCGAACTTCGTGCCGTTCCATGCGATGCGGGCAGCACCGTCAGGCAGGTTGAGGTTGGCGGGGAAACCATCGTACTCGGCCTTGAGTTCCATGGGAGCATTGCTCTTCGGCGTGCCAGCCTTGGCAATCTCTTCGCGGATGGCCTTTGAGAGATCATAGGCAGGATCCTCCATATCGACATGAGCGGCAGAGAAATAGAGGTCGCTCAGCACGATAGACACCTGATAAGAGGCAGCAACCGTCAGGCTGGTGAACTTCTTGTAGAGATCCTTCAGGTTATCATTCGTGGTGGTAGCCCAACCCTCAACAGAAGCAATGTCGTTGAGCAGGTCGATGATGGCCTTGCCGGTAGCGTCTTTGGCGATGGCATCCCTGTCGGAGTTGATTTGCTCGAGTGCAAACTGAACGGCAGAGGGCGTAGTGAAGTTGCTCAAGCCGGCAGCGTTGATCACGCCATACTTGAACTTATCAGCTGCCGTCTCAATTGTTTTACCGGCCTCATTGTCAATTGCCTTTCCATAGAAGAGGAAGTAGCTGGTGCCCACGGGAACGAACTTGTCTGCATAGACCTTGTAGTTCATTTCGCCGACACTCTGCAGAGAACTTTTGTTAATGGTCTCAAGATTGATGACGTCTGATGAATTCTTGGAGGCAGGGGTAATCTCGGCTGAGAAAGGAACGAGCTGAATCTGCTCCATACCACGGAACTGTGCCACTGTGCCAGCTTCCTGCGTCACCTCGTTGCTCATACGGCTGACGACCGAGCGGGGAATGGAGATGGCGAACTCAGGCTTGACGCCCTTGTTACCCATCTCATCGAAGACGACGTTGGGGCTGAGCACCTCCTCGTTGTCGGATGAGCAGGCGGTGAAGCCTGCTGTGCCTGCGAGCAGCACTGCTGCTACGAAGGCGAAATTCTTCATTTTCTTCATTGTTGTTTGAAATGGATTGAGTTAATATTAAATGATGTTTATATGTTGTCGTTCATGACGAATGCGATATTGTCAGAACTCGATATCGAAGATGTGTCCGCGGCTCCAGTTGAGGTCGACGCTCAGACCGAAGGTGCGCTGCTGACGCTGCTCGACGAGCGTGGGGATGCCGTAGGTGGCGGTGGCGAGGCCGGATGCCGTGGTGGGCGTGTCGGGCCAGGTGTCGTCAGCGGCAGGCTGCACGGGCGTGTCGATGGTGCCGTCGCCGTTGGTGTCCCAACCGAAGGTGTCGGGCTTGCCGTCGCCGTTGGTGTCGCTGGCGATGAACGTGTCGGGCGTGCCGTCGCCGTTGACGTCGTAGGTGGGCTCGGGCGTGCCGTCTCCGTCGGCGTCAATGCCGGTGGGCACCCCCGTGACGGGATCGAAGACATAGACATCGGGCTTGCCGTCGTTGTTGCGGTCGGTGTCGGGCTTGCCGTCGCCGTTGACGTCGGCGCTGCCCTTCATGATGCTGAGCGAGACGGTGGTGATGCGGTCGCCGATGAAGACGCGGTCGAGGGTTTTCGACTGGTAGTTGGCGGCGGTGCGTGGCACGAGGTCGGCGACGAGATAGAACGTGGCGCCGCTGGCGATGCGTCCGTCGGCACCCTGGAACTCGGGACCGTCGTTGCGCAGCTGGAGGGCCATGAGGACGTTGGCGTCGGCAGCCGTGGGCAGGCCGAGGGTGTGGTTATACTTCGTCCAGTCGGTATAGGTGACGTGCTGGGGACCGCCCTGCAGGTCGGTGTCGTAGATGACGTAGTCGTCGGTCGACGTGGCGATGGGCGCGAAGTCGTAGCCTACGGGGCGCTGACCGGCGATGAGGCAGCCGGTGAGCGTGAAGCCCTTCGCGGCGTCGATGGAGCGTCCGTAGGCGTCGTAGAGGTAGCGGCTCTCCATGATCACGCGGCTGTCGAGGCGGCCGACGGCATACTGTACCTGGTCGACCATGGCGACGGACTGCGTGGACTCCTTGACATGGTCGTAGCCGTCGGCATAGCAGGCGTCGAGGAGCTGCTGCCACGAGGTGTAGACGGTGCCATCGTCGTCGGCGAGGGGATCGCCGGGCAGTGCCAGCGAGTCGCTGGCGACGATGGGCGAGAGGGCCAGATACTGCAGGTTGACGGGATAGACATAGTCAGACATGGCAGGGATGTCGAGGCCCTTGCCGTAGACCTCTGCCTTGGGCGTGACGAAACGGCGGCTGGCGGCGTCCCACTCGATGCGGGCGGCGCCCTCGGGCAGTCCGAGGTCGGCGGGGAAGCCCTGATACTGGTCGCTGAGGGTGATGACCTCATCGCCGGCGGCGGGCGTCGTGGCACAGGCGGCAGCGATGCGGGCGGCGATGGCCTGTCCGAGCTGCTGGCCGGGGAATTCGTTGGGGATGGTGCTGACGAGGTGGTAGATGCTGCCGAGGACGCGCTCGACGTTAGCCGAGGAGAGCGTCTTGAGCTCGGTCAGTCCGCGCCACGTCTCGACGAGGAACTCATCGGCGGCCGTCGACCAGCGGTCGTCGGGCGCTGCCTCGGGGCCGGTCGTGGCGGCGAGGTCGTTTAGCAGACGTACAAGGGCCTGTCCGGCGGCGCTGCCACCCTGGTCGGCCTCGCTGGTGCAGATGGCGACGGGCGTGAAGGTGACGTCGTCGAGGGCCACGGCGGTGCCGTCGAGGCCTTCAGCCTGCAGCGTGCCGTTGTGTGCGGGGTCGGAGCCGTCGTCCTTCGCCTTGGCATAGAAGGCCATGTGAGTGGTGCCGAGGGGCACCTCTACCTGATAGACCTTGGAGAAGTCGGCGATGGGCGACGTGTAGTCGCTGATCTCACGTCCGCCGGTGAGCGACAGGCCGCTGCGGCTGCGTGCGCCGGCCTTGGGTGCGGCGTCGAAGCAGAGCAGGCGGATGTCGTCGAGACCGCGGAAGTCGCTGGCGTCCTCGCTGGTCTGCACCACGTAGTCGGTCATGCGGGTCTGTGCCTCTGCGGTGCTGTCGGCGGCGGGCATGGTGCCCACGATGCGCTGGGGCAGCGAGAAGGTCAGCCGCGTGCTGATCTGCGGCAGCTGAGCGTCGCCCCACGAGTCGTCGTCGGAGCAGGCGGCGCATAGTGCGAGCACGCCCGTCAGTGATGCTATATACAGTGATTGTTTCATTTCCATATATAGTTCTTATTTATTTTTTTCGGAGTTTAGGAGTTTGGGAGTTTAGGAGTTTAGACGTTAGTCTTACTGCCTCTCACTTCTCACTTCTCACTTCTCACTTCAGAAGATCAGTCCTTCCTTCCAGTTGAGCGTGACCGAGGTGCCGACCTCGACGTTGTAGGAGTGGATAGAGCCGTCGGGGGCCATGATGCCGTAGATGATGTAGGCCTTGCTGGCCTGCAGCGGGGTGCGCACGTTGATGACGGTGCGGGTGATGGAGCCGTCGGGCATGGTCACGTAGGCCACCTTGCGCCAGACGCGCTCAGCGTCGTCGGCACCCATCTGGTGGTCGTCGGCGCGGCTGCGGGCATGTGCAGCGGCGGCGGTGTCGTGCGAGGGGAACGTCTTGGCATAGAACACCTCACGCTGTGCGGGTACGCCGGTGCGCATGCGGTGGTCGGCGATGATGGGGTTGGAGGCGTAGGAGAAGACGCTGTCGTTGACGGTGAAGCCGTCGGCGAAGTCGCAGCTCTCCACGCGTATGTCGTTATACTTAATGGTGTCGGTGCGGATGACGAGGACGCTGGCGCAGTTGGTCATGTAGAAGGTGACGTCGGCCGTGGCCTCGCCAGTGCCCTGGGCGTCGATGTCCTTGCGGGCGGTGAAGAGGCTGGAGCTGTGGCCTTCCTGGTTGTCAGCGCCCGTCTGTGCCAGGCGGCAGGTGGCGGCGTCAGTGGTCTGCTGGGCCACGACGCGGTTCATGCGCGCCATGTTGGCGAGGGCCAGATGACGGTAGACGCCGGGCTTGAGCGTCACGTCGAAGGTGGCGTGCTGCGCGTTCATCTGTTGGGTCTCTTCGTGGGCCAGACCCGTGGCATTATAGAACGAGAGGCCGGCGTCGTAGGCGTAGGGACGGAAGAAGTCGGCCAGCGAGTCTTCCACCAGTTGGGCCACGGCCGTCTCCTGACGGTCGCGGAGCACGGTCTGCACCTGGTCGCTCAGGTTTGTCTGTACCGCCACGTGGTAGTTGATATGGAGGTCTTTCTCACAGTCTGAGAGGTCGTCGTCGATGACGCCGCAGGCAGTGAGGAAGACGCCTGCGGCGAGGCATATCCCGGTGAGCATCTGTGTCGAACGTTGTCTGATGGTCATACTAATGCGTTTCATTCGTTCTCTGTTTTTATGGATTCGTTTGGGGTTGTCGGGCTTTTTCTCGTGGCCCGGTCAGCGCTCCCCCCTTGCGGGGTTCTTATTGGTTTGTTGTTGGAAAGCAGGGGCGCGGGCGCTTGCCGCGCCCCTGCTCTGTTAAGGGTTATGATCCGTGTGATGTGATCGACGGATTAGTGCTTCTGGATGTCCACCTCGAACTGATAGCCAGACTCCCACTTGAGGTCGACGCTCAGACCGAGCGAAATCTCTGCGGAGCGGAGGTCGGGCACGGTGACGAAGGCGTTCTGCAGCGACTCTTCGCCGATGGTGAAGTTAGCCTTGGTCATGAAGTCCTGGATGAACACACGGTTGATCTGCTTGGTCTTGCCGTCAGCATCGTAAGGAGGCGTGCTGCGGAAGGCGTCAGTGGTGGCAGGCCATGTGGGAGCGGTCACACCGGCTGCAGCAGCGGGATCGAGCTTACCGACGAGGTAGAAGGTACCACCGGCACGGATGAGGTTGTGGTCACCCCAGAAGTCGGTAGCGTTGTTGTTGACCAGCTCAAGAGCGACATAGACGGCCGACTGTTCGTTATCACCAAGAGTCTTGTTGTAGTTGTCGAACACCATGGTGTAGTTAGCTGTGGTGGTACCAGCAGCGTTAAGCTTCAACTCACCATTCATCTGACGGTCGTAGACGACATTGTCAAACGTAGCACCGTCGGCAGGCAGGTACTGCCAGTCAACCGTACCAGGCTGACCGCCGATGAGCACACCCGTGACCTGGAAGGCCTTGCCGATGGTGGCGTTCTCCTCCTCGGGATAGAAGTGCTTGCGATTGTCCTTCAGATCGGTGTTGGCGATGGTCAGAGTGGTAGCGAGCAGAGCGTTACCATAGTTGACCTCGTGGGTCATGGCCACCGAGCGGGTGGTCGACAGCACGTGAGCAGCAGCGGTGCTCTGGCTCCAGCCATCACCCCAGTCAGCCACATCCCAGTTGGCGACGCCATTGGGATAGTCGCGCTCAAGAATGGTGTTGTCGTTGACACGGATGGGGCTGTTGCCGAAGTACATCAGCTCAGAGGGATACATGAACTTCTCGACGCTGGTGGTCTGGTCAGCCGTAGGATCAGCCAGATGGAACTTGATCTTCGAGCTGTCATAGCTGAACTCAGCATCGCCGGTGGTGAAGGCATCAGCAATCAGCAGCTGGGCAGCACCCATAGGCAGAGCCAGCTCAGCAGTGGGGAACTTGTTGAGGTCGCTGACCACATCCTCGGTGTAGCCCATAGCGGTCTTCACCTGATCAGCAGTAAGCCATTCGGTCAGAGAGCCATCGGTGGGCAGAGCCTTGAAGTAGCTGGTGAAGAGGGTCTCAATCTGAGTGGCAACCTGCTTGGCGACGGTCTCACGGACGCTGGTGGGTTCGGCATCGCCAACCTTGCTGATGACGGTCCAGAGGTCGGTGATCATACGGGCGATAGAGGCACCGGAACCGGCACGGGCAGCACCCTCATCGATCTTGCAGAACTGATAGTAAGCATTGCCGAGGATCTCCTCCAGGGGAACGAGGTCAGCCACGGTAGTCTCATCGTTGTCAGCCAGCTTGCTGTACTCAATACCATAGTCTTTCCAAGTCTGCTCAACGCCAATGAAGTGATAGTAGTCATTGCCGAGGGCATCGGTCAGCATGTCAACCTGAGTGGCCTGGATAGTGGGCTCAGGGTTCGTCACGTTGGCAACAGTTGCAGCAGCAATCTGAGCATCGCTCATGGGAACAAGACCCGTCGTACCTTCATACATGGGCGTCGTTGAGGGGAACCAGAAGTCGAAAGTGGAAGCACCACCGCGGATGATGTTGGTCAGCACGCCGGCAATCAGCTCCTCGGTGTTCTTCATGATCTGCTCCTTGTCGGCATCAAGACGACGGGTGAGTTTGAAGGCGACAGTGCTGAGGTCAGCCGTCGGGTTGAAGACGCCCGACTTCTCTGCACCGGGCTCACCGTTGATCACGCCGAGACCCTCAGCGTTACCGTCACGGAAGGCGCGGCTGTAGAACAGCAGCTTGTTGGTTCCCACGGGCAGTGCGAGCTCGAGCACGCGGTGGCTCTTGTCAGCCCAGTCAACTTCGCCCTTGTTCAGGATCATGCCAAGGTCGAAAACCTTTCCGTCCTTGCTGGTGCCGTCGGTCAGTACTTTGCCATCAGTGCCGTTAGTGATAGCAATCAGCTTGGCGTCCTGCATACCGCGGAACGTCTCGGCGTCAGTAGCCTGGACGGTGGCTGACGTCATACGGGTGGCAACACCACCGGCGACGTTGAAGGCGAAGGTAGCGGTGACCTCACCCTTCTGAGCATCGTAGGTAGGATTGAGGGCCACTGCATCGTCAGACTCGGTGCAGGCAGTGAATGAGAGTGCAAGGGCACCCATCATTCCAAAAACTAGATACTTTCTCATTTGTTTTGAAATTTAAAAGTGAATAAATAATTAATACTAAAAATGTTTGTTCTCTATATGTTGTTGTCTGTTGACGAATCTTCAATTTTCAATTTTCAATCTTCAATCTTCAATTTTCAATCTTCAATCTTCAATTTTCAATCTTCAATTTTCAATCTTCAATCTTCAATCTTCAATCTTCAATCTTCAATTTTCAATCTTCAATTTTCAATCTTCAATCTTCAATCTTCAATTTTCAATCTTCAATCTTCAACTCTCACTTCTCCTCCAGCTGCTCGAGGTTCTTGCGGGCGTCGGCGTTGCCGTCCTGGTCAGCCTTGTGGAACCAGCGGATACCCTCGTCCTCGCGGCCGAGCATGTAGTGGCAGCAGCCGAGGGCGTTCCACGAGCGGTGGTCGGCCTGCACGCGGGGCATGGAGAGGATGTCGTAGGCCTCCTGGTACTTGTCCTGGCCCTCGACCACGCCACAGGCAGACCATTATACATTGCCTTTGTAAAGAATGAGACCACCAAGGACTACGAGGATGCCGTACAGAGCGTGAAGGAACGTGGATACACCATAGACGGCATTATCATTGACGGGAAGCAGAGCCTGTTCAAGTCCTTCGCAGAATACCCCATACAGATGTGCCAGTTCCACATGAAGCAGATAACCAAGAGATACCTTACGAAGAATCCCAAGCTGCTGGCAGCAAGGGCTTTGAATGCTCTTGTGGACAAACTGACCAGAAGCGAGGAGTCTGTGTTCAAGGCTGAGTTAGCTGCCTGGAAAGATGAGTGGCATGACATGATAGACCGTCGATCAATATATAAGGACGGCAGCACCCACTACACCCACCAGCGTCTGCGATCAGCGATGCATAGCCTGGACTTCTACATGCCATACCTCTTCACTTACCAGAGGGAGAACTGCAAGGGAATGCCGAATACGAACAATAAGATTGAGGGCACCTTCACCGACCTGAAGAAGAACCTGAACAACCACAGCGGACTGACTAAGGAGAACCGCAAGCGGTTCATTTCTGGGTTTTTCTTGGCATTGAACAACGAATTGCAGTTATAAAGCAGAATGGGAGCCGCACATCACATGCGGTTCCCATCCGACTTCTGCACTTTCGTGTTACAGCCCTATTCCTCATGGAGTTGCTCCCCAGCAGAGCTCCACTATGCTTCAGACTGCGGAGCAAAGGTACAAACAATCATCCAGTCGGCCATGAAAACAGCAGGAAATGTCATCCTGCAATTTGAGCTATTGAGTACCTACTACTCAAAATTATCCTGCAAAATGAGCTATACGCCACATTTCAACCGAAAAGGCACTTTCGTACTCGAAAGTAGCCGTTCTAGCATAGGAAAGAAGCCGCGGAAGTACACCAAAGAGGCCGCGGAAGTACACCAAGAAGGCTGCCGGGGTAGACCTAGAAGGCTGTCGGGGTAGACCAAGAAAGCCATCCTCCTTCCTGCCGTAGCCTTCTTAGTTAGCAGACTGTCTGAACCCGAAGGTATAGAAGATATCACCAGCCGTGACTGTTAGCTTCATGGTTCTCTCCTTAGCTGTTCCATTAGCTTCAAACTTTACATGGAGTTTGTTGCCCTTTGCTTCAGCCCTAAACCAGTCGGTCGTTATGGTATGGAAGTCATTCTCTTCACGTGGAGGGAAAAAGTATTCCCCGTTCGACTCTGCATCAGAAATCCAAGGGAAGGAATAGTTCTGACACGAGAATATCAGCTCCGCTCCTGCTGCCGGAACTTGATAGAAACCATCCGTTTTCTGTACTGCAACATCAGCTTTCCATATCATAGAGTCCCACTTTCCTTCGGGATCAGTGCTCTCACAAGATGCGAGAAAGAGCACAGCAAGCATCAGTAAAGTCTTCAGTGTTTTCATACTCATAATCATATATAGAAATGTTTTTCTCAATAAACGTCGGAATCAAGAAACCTTGCGCCATTTCGCGTTAAATATCCTTAATCGTAGAAAAAAATCCCGAGTCAATCCAATCAGAGGTAAGGCCCAGTATCACGTATCTGTCCTTGCGCCATAGCTTCCGAAAGTATAGTAGTTAGCAGTGGTAAGTATGATGCAAAAAAATGTGGAGGTCATAGCGACTTCCACATTTTTTTATATTTGTCAGTGTTTCAAGCTTAGTTGCTGATCTTCTTAACCTGCCTTGCATCCTCGGTGTTTGCCTTCACCACATAGATGCCCTTTGACAGGCGGAAGCGGTGCTCATTGCGGCCAGGTGCGGCGACATATACCTGTCGGCCACCTGCATCATAGACACGTACATCCGTAATAGGCTGTCCAGTAGTAGATGTCACGACGATGATGCCGTCCTCACCGAAGATCTGCAGATTGCTTTCTGCGAGAGCTTCCTTCAGGCTCGAACCCTGAACGATGAAGAAGCGGTTCTGCGTGCGGCCCGGCATCCTCGTTGTAAAGCCGGAGTGGAGAGGAACTGCCTCACCCGTCTTCGCATCGTACAGCATCAGGCTGTCGCCAAGCATCTCCACACCCTGGAAGGTGACCGTTGCAGGCTCATCGCTGTTGCTCTCGATACCGATAGGCAGCACCATGAAGTCGTGGATGCGGTTGATGCTCGTTGCCAGACGGCCTGTAAGCGTGTAGACGACGGGAATGTTAGAGGTGATGTCACTCACGACGAACGTCTCGAGGTCTTCCTCAGGCATGAACTTATTGCTGGCATTAGGACTCTTCATCACACGGGCCTCACTGCTGTTGCCGTCGCGCTGAGCACTGATTGTCATCCACAAGCGTGAGCCGCCGCCAGTAGTAGTTCCTTCTGGAACAGTTCTAGGAGTATGCACCATCATGTCGGTGGTGTACTTCAGGGTCAGTTGGTTCAAGTCTTTTCCATCGACATCTTTCTTCTTGACGAAGAAGGCGTAACGTGGAGGAACGATTGTGTCGCCCTGCAGGTTAGTACCTGTACCACTATCGAAGCCAGCAAAGTTCATATCAGTCCAATTCCATGTAGAACCTGAAGGCTGCGTGGCGAGGTATGAGGTGGTCAGCGATGCGTCATTTGGATCGACATCACTACCCTTCATCACCAGATAGTAGGCGTAGATCGAGTCCTTATTCAGTTCGAAGAACTTCTTCATATTAAGTCCACTAATGAACGGGTTACTAGCCAGGAAGTAGCCCATACTTCCCTGTCCTTCATTCTTCAGCGTCACCTCATAAGTTGTGGGCAAGGTACCCGTAGGATTCGTTGCTGTTGCAGTACCTTCAATAGGTGTTACAAAGAAGTCAGAGCGCAGACGGCCGCGGTTATTAAGCGTCACAGTGTTTGTGGCAGTGGCACCATCCAGCATTGGACGACCATCATTTATATACACACGCACGCGTCTTTCGAGAACATAACTCTTGCCCCAGTCCCAGATATCATAGTACTGGTCATCCTTCGGCAGACGGAAGATTGTCTTTACGTCTTCCTCGTTATGTGCTTTCAAGTTGTTAATGGGCATCACACTGAAGCCACCGTTATCATAAGGCACAGTATGGTCATTGTGAGCACCGCTCCACGAGCCTCGCACAGCCACATTAATCTTACTATCACCGAAGGGCTTGTAGACCAAGCGATTCAAATACTCGTCCGCATTGTTACTATCCCACTCGAAGTAATTTTGTCCTGGCTGTACAGTCCAATCACCTTGTTCACCTTCACCCAGATTCTCGGTCTGGCTAGCATCGTCAGCACTCCAGACAGCGCCACGCTCATAGAGCACAGCTTTAGCCTTATCCCACTGACGCTGGTAGACGGCGGGAGCGAAACGGTCGTAGCCGAGGTTGTAGGTACCTGTAGCACTAGTGATAGAATCCACTGGCAGTCCGTCGAAGGTGATAGGCTCGAAGTAAGTGGTCTCCTGACGTCCACTCCACGTTGGTGCGTACCACTCACCCGAGAGTGTTCCCTGGAGTGGCGAGCTCACGAGGTGCCACTGGTTCTTCGGCAGTGCGAACTCCACCCAAGCCTTATTATAATTCAGCAGGTGGGCATTGACGAGCTCCGTCTCCGACTGGAAAGCAATGCTATCGCAAACATTGTCGTTGTACAGCTCAGTCACCATATCGCCCAAAGCTCGATATGTCCAAGCAGAGTGTGCAGTGATACTATCCTGTACCCACTCATGCGCCTGGAAGTCGTAGCGGATAAGCGGAGAGGCTGTTGGACGAAGGGCAGGGAATCCCGTCTTCACTCCATTTACAACTTCATCGCCATCGTCATAAAGCTCAGAAGCAGGCTTCACCTTCATTGATGTTGACGTTTCCGAGGAAACTGGGTTAGTTGACGGATCGATGCTCTGTGTTGCAACCTGACCGAAGTTTTCACTTGTCATCATCAGGATATTCGTGCAATAGAGAGGTGCAAAGCCCTGCTTACGACTACGGTCAGCTGGTGTAATAAAGTTTGTGGTAGTAGGATTATCACCCTGCTTTCCATTAGGCAGGTAATGTCTCAGATCCGTACCATTGCCAGCATACAGCTCATCATAGTCGGCACGACGCCAGTTTTCATCATTACTCCAGTCGGTATTATCAGCACCACCAGTCCAAACCTGATAGTCAGGCACAATCTTGATGATGATATCAGCATTACCATTACAAGTGAACTGATAACCTGCATTCAATTCCTCAATGAAGTAATAACGTAAGGTATAGCTGTAGCCTTCGCGTACCTGGAACTCCTTGTCAAAGTGAATCTTCAACAATCGTTCCACCTCACCTTGATTCCAATACTTGTCATGCTTACCTACCAAGTAGTCAACTTTACCGACAGCAGGCGGCCAGGCATTATTCTCATCCATCACAATGTTCTTCATGATGTAATCCTGCATAAGACTATCGGTAGAGTTAGCAATTCTCACTTTAAGGAGGTCACTGCCAGCATCCGCCATCTTAACACCTGTACAGGAAGGCGTCACCACATTGATGTCACGCAAAGGAATATGTAACTCCTTATAATTTCCATCCCCATGATCGACCAGCTTCTCAAACTGACTCTTAGAGATTCGCACACTCAGCGTACCAAGACTAGCAGGGTAGTGCTTCTCGCTGAAGCCTACCTGCATGTGAGGTGCGTGGTCACTTACCCTCACCTTGAAGGGCTGTGGCTCAGCACAGATATACACAAAGTCCTTCGCAGCCTCGTTCATATTCGCCTCGATAGGAATAGCCACGAACTTCACATATTTAATGGTGTCGCCAAGGTAAATCTCATTGACCACATTGGTCTCATTAATCTGGACATCCACAATCTTGGTATGAATATAAAGCTGCGGCTTGCTGCCATCTGCAGGATTGGCCAATGAACGCATATACTCCAGCATTCGTGGGGTAAAGGCTGGGATATTCAGATAAAGTGGATTCTGACCAAACTTGATATTTGGATCACTGAGGCTAGTGACATCAGGATTCATGAAACGGAAGCATCTGACAGCATCGTAGAGATAGAGCTTTCTCTCGACAGTCTCACCATTCACAGTCTCAGTATAGGTAGTATACTGCTTCATGTAATTCTCCACAGTAGCAGGAATACTGTCCACGCCCTCCGACTTCGGAACACCCATCCACCAGTCGAAATAGACCTCATCCATGATAACATAATCACCCGGATGATGAGTGCCATCATCGTCAGTATAACCATCTTTCCTGGTATAGCCAGCCAGCTCCATGGCAAAAGTCTGGGTGGTGTATTCGCAGAACTCAATATCCTCAATGCCAAGGCCTCCGATAGTTCCTACAATTTCAACCTTGGGCACAAACCACATCACTGAACGGTTGGAGCACTCATTGAGCACATTAAACAGCTGATCAGAGATGTAGTTCAGGTTACTTAGTTCAGATTCAGACATGGGCTCAGCACCGTGAAGCGTTGTCAGCAGCGCGTAGTTATGATAGTAATCCCATGCAAAGCCACCCATGGCTCCGTTGAAGACAAGTCGTCGCTGGTTGTTAGCAGCCGTTGCTCCATATACGGTGTTATCCGTATCAAGAGCCATCGCGGCGAAGGAGAAAGGAGTATGATCAGCGAAATAAGGACTCCACTGGAAATTACCATACACAATCTTATGATTTGTCGCATCGCGCATGATGGATTCCTGGAAAGCAGTACGATAAATATCTCGATATTCTTCGACATCATACCGACCAGTGTTGATGTTCTCCTGCAGCTCGTGACCACTCACGATGATATTCTTCTCAGAAGCAAGTAGCTGCTGGAATCTCAGCAGGAAATTGTCCCAATCCAAGTAAATGAACGAGAGATACTGCCTTTCTTCTGTAGGAACGGTGCTGGTAGCTTCGGAGAGACCTGTAGACAATAGAAGACCGTCGAAGTTGGTCTCCAGCTGAATGACGCTCAGGTCGCCACCGCAAAGCGGGGTCGTCATCTCAGGACCGACCTTTGGCAGCTGAGCGAACACCCAGATATCATCGAGGAAATAGTCACCACCAGCTGTCGACACACAGTTGTTCTCCACGCGCAGCTCATAGGACACACAAGGCTCATTGAGGAAGAACTCGAAATAGAACTGCTGCCACACCATATTAGTCTGTGAAGCGGTAGTTGAGGATCCAGCAGGACGGTAACTCTTACCAATCTGTCCTGAACAGAAAGCGTAAATTTCCTTTTCGGTGTTGTCTGCCCGTTTTCCTATCACTTTCAAGATAACACTACCGGGTACATCATTTGTAACACTCGACATCCATCCCGAACACATCATCTTAGTACCCATACAGAAGGTTCCTTCAAACGGGACAGACGCTACTGTGCCAGGCATATCAGAGGCATCAATATAGAGAAAGCCTTCATTTGATGGATCTTTATCAATATCATCGTTTGTAACTGTACTAGCAGGGTATAGTGTTCCACTTTGATTCACGTAGTCAACAATAGCGTAGGATCCCCATACACAATAGTTATACAATGTTCCATTATTTGCAATCGGAGAATAGGCATAACTCGTCTTCTCAAACGCAATAGGGAGAGCTGATGAATGAGTATAATCAGTGACTCCAGGATCAGTATTATTGAAATGTATACCTCCGGTAGGTGATCGATAGGCAGGCGTATGCGGATAGTCGAAATCGATACGTGCTACAGGGTCAGCACCGTGGCACGCCTCACGAAGCACCTGTGTAGAACGGCTATGCTTAGCACCATTGGCAGGTACTACATCCATATAAGGAACGACTTCAGAGTTATCATCAAAAATGATGGTGAACTTTGCCACATTATACTTACGATTGGCATTGTTAGGATCTTTCGACCTGACCATGATGGTCAACCTTGAATCTGCAGGTACAGTATTATATTTAAAGCCAATCAAACGTCGACGACTGTTTGTAGAACCAGTGACACCATTTGCGTTAGTATTTGGAGCTTCACGAAAAGCGATGTCTGTCACCGCCATGGTTGTGCTAGTGGAAGAAGTCAACTCAACATAATCATTACTTATAAGGTTTTGCAGATTGGCATCAGAACGAGTTCCATCGCCCTTATAGAACCAATAATTTTCCAACTCCATATTAAGAGGAACAAAATTGCTACCGTCATTAGCAGCTTGAAATACCAAAGTACTAATTCTTGGGAAGTGAATGACATGCTCCTCATACCATTTATCGCCAGTCATCTTGACAAGCGAATCAGCCATTACCTTAGCATCAACCAACTCATAGATATGACGCAAAGTTAGTGAAGGCTCTGTCATATTACCAGCATTAGCAGCCGACACATTAGCACCATTATTTTGATAACTCCAATCTTTATAGCTTGTAAGATCTGCACCAATATTCAGTCGAGTCAATGAAGTAGGGAGAATACCCCAGAAATTGAAACCGGCATAATGATTGGCATCATTGGCTCCTCCCTTAATATGAGAACCCATCACAAGACCATTCTTGTATTTCAGAACACTGAAATTACCTTTAGAAAGGTCACAGTTCACACCGTTCTCAAGAGGCAGCTCCGTATCATAATTATACCAACGCTGATATGTGTGCTGCGGTGAAGCATTGTTTGTACTTTGTGATGTTGTCAAATAAAGGGGTACAGCAACACCTTGCTTCACATAGCGGGTCATACGATAAGTGGAGGTGTTCTGAATACGAATGGTTTCACCATTCACCTGCTTCTGAATCCATCCCTGTCCACTCTGAAGGAATTCATTTGGGAAATTCAAACCGCCATCAGCCTTATCGGCCATAAACGACTGGCGATGAATGATTTCCAGAGTACTGACATCAGTAACAGTACCGTTCTGCGCCTCCACACTACCGAATGTTGCCATGCTGGCAATAAAGAGCATGGCCATTCGACGATAACGTCTATTGAAAGTATATGTCAAATTCATCATAGTCAACCTGCTTAAAGATTGTCCTCGTAAATATTATAGTTGAACTGATAGGAAAAACCTTGCAGCTTCAACTTGATGGTAACCGTAACCATACCTTTTATCTTGTTGTTGGTCAGCTTGCCCACGATATCCCCCGAAGCAAGTTGAACAAAGCGCTGATCAAAGATACCAAGATCGCCAGTGAGAATAACACCTGTTCCAGTTGTGGGGTCGATGGATTCTGCCACACCCGTTGCTGGTGTAGTCCAACCATAGGGCTGGGTATCCGTAATCGTCAATTGCTCGGCTGGTGTACCATTTACTGTATAGGGCTCACCTGGCAACACGAAAGTGACATCACCATCATCGAAGCCACGCCAAATACCCTCTGGGTCATGGTTGTTGCGGAACATAGGACGGAGGAAGATGTAACCACCCGAGCTAAACGTGATGCTCAGAGCATCGGCCGAAAGCACACGAGCCTGGAAGCCCGCGATGGGTGGGAAGGGCAGTGCCTCAATGCGGAAGGTCCAGTCGGTGAACATGACGGGAAGTTTGATCCAGTCATTACGATGGATATAGTCAAAGCCGTTAATATCTGTTCCGGACAGGTCCTTACCGATGCCATCGCTGTTGAGTGTGAAACCATAACGATAGTCAATCACCTCCTCGCCCACATCGCGATGGCGACGCATCTTCATGCGAAGTGAATACTGGTTGAGCGTGGCCGTAGCCGAGGCGTTGGTCTCATTAACATATGAATAGACGGTATGACTTGTAGGTTTGTCGTCTCCTGTACTACCCTTAGGATAAAGCACTAACGGAGCGGTGCTAAGATCAACATAATATGATGCAGTATCCTCTTCGGCAGTGAGAAAATCGTCGGGATTATCCGGCTCCAACAGGCTGACGTTGGTTCTCTTTAAGGGATGAATCTCATAGCCGAGCAAATCCATCTGCTGCTGAGAGTCATTGATAAATGTGAACTCGAGCTTGGCCATCGTACGGACAAGCTCTACCTCGAACGACTGGTTCTCAGCCTCTCTGACGGTAATATTCTGTCCACCGATATGGCTCGACATGGGTATGTTGTTGGTCCAGCCATTGGTGGTGGGAAGAGTCTTAGTTGACAGGTCGGGCATAGCAGAACCTTTCACGACGCCCAGTGATGCGAAATAGGCATTTGTTGGCAAGTTAGCAAAGGCAAAGACCTTATAATTTCCCGGAGGCAGGAGAAAGCGGAAAGTATCTTCTTCCTTGCCAGCGGTCCCACAATTTCCTGAGACGAGCTCTTCAACTATGTTACTGGTATTGACGAAAGCCACCCAGTAATCATGAATCAACTCCTTCGGATCTGTTGGGTCTAACCAGTCGCCTGTGGCACGTGTTACACCATGATAACGGGCAGAAAGTCGCACCTGCACCTGTCCCATGCCCTCAGGAATCTGGTCTACGTCGTCACTGCTACATGCGCCCAGCCCCAAAACAGTGGCGAGCGCAAGGAGACAACATATTGTGATATTCTTCTTCATACTTTTTTATACGTATATGACAGGATGCTCTACAGCGAGCCATTTTCTTACATAGATGCGTGCCTTCAGCTCCTCTGGATGTCGAGGATCAACCGTTGGTGTACCAGGACCAGTCTGAGGATTGAGCTTGAGGCGATAGATATTGTTGCGGACAATGCCGAACTCCATCGTATTATGTATCACTTCCACCTTGTTGGAGTGGCGCATATAGGTCATGTAGTAGCACACACCACCTGTGTACTTCACGACCTTACCGAAACGATATTGCGGTGTGTTAGTAGCAAAGGCAACAGCATCTTCTTCATTGCTAAAGTAAAGGCGATCAGCTTCGTCGATATATTTCTGATTGGGCTCAACCATCCAGAAGTCATCACCAAGTTGATAATCACCAGAAGTCAAACCATCAAGATATGCAGTAAAGCCATCTGACGTCTCTACGGCTGTCCCGTCAGTTGTGGGATTATAATCAGTGAAGAAGTTAGCCACAGGAGCATATCGGCACTGGATAAGTACGCCAGTGGTATATTCCGACCAAGCCATCGCTTTATCGAAGGTATTCTCGTTGACATAGCCGAGGATGACGGGAGATTTCGTATCGGTTACTGTTGGCAACTTAGCAGCATCGGATGCTATCAGAGTAGCGGCATTGGTGATACGACTGTCGCCAAAGAGATTATCGAGGAGTACTGCGTTAGTGCGGTTGGCCTCGGTCTTCTGTGCAGAATAGGGGTCGATGACATAGTTAGTAGCTACACCACGAGGAGTAGGTGTCTCATCGCCAAGATAGACAAGGTTAGTACCATTGATGTCGTCAGCCACGCGTTTAATATAATAGGACGGCTTCTGACACCCATTAATAATAGCCATGCGGTCGACGTAAAGATAAGATAACAGAGGAGTATCACCGTCAGCTCGTGTAGGTGCAGAGACGACCTGAACGGGAGGAGCAAAGATGGAATAGCGGAGTCCCTGATCGGTCTTTTCAGCTCCTGTCGGATCGTAGTCGATACGTGCTGCCAGGCGCTCAATAGTGACATGCAGGCGATAGGGATTTTCTACCACACCGGTACCAGAGACATAATAATTGTCATTCTCGTTGCTCATGACAAAACGAGTTGGCGTTGGAGTCTCAGCAGTAGCTTCAGTCCATGACTTTTCAGGAAGGGCATCACGAAGGGCACCCAGTGTCTTATATGAAGTGAGATCACCGTCGTTGGCAACGACAATGAACCGATATGGGTCGGGAACTATTTCCTCACGGCTGCTCAAGATGGGAATTGAGAATGTATAGGTGAGAACATCTTTCCGGACATCATAATTCTTCAATTGCAGGTTATATTCACGGATAGAGTCTACCCTTGCCACTTCCTCGTCGGTGAAATACCGGCTTCCTACGAATTGCGTGTTGGCTGCAGCATTGATGCCATTGCCACCTCCGAGTACAAATACCGTGAAGTTGTGCAGCTGGTTCTCATACTCTCTTCCATATTCCCATCCGTCGCCCTCTTCACCACCGTTAGGCACAGCCGCACGAGTGAAAGCATCGCCATCGGCAATGTCGAACGTCATCTCGATGTATATGCTGTCGACCCCACTATACACCTGGTTATAGTGGTCGGCATCATAGTCCTGACATGCGACGAAGCCGGACAAGGCCAGAGGGATTAGTATATTATGAAGCAGTTTCATGCTATCGTTGTAGTCTGTTGTTGATAATTAGTGGAGCGTTACGTTCTGGAAGCGTTTTGTCCAGGGCAGTGAATGTATGCCGAGGGTTATGAAGTTCCATTCCTCGCCTACGAGGATAAAGTCGAGGCGATAGTCGTAAGCTCTGTCGAGGAACTCCTGCGGACTATAGGCGTAGCGCTCGAAGGCACCTCGTCCCTGCTGCAGGATCTCGGGCAGGTTAATAGCAGCCACCTGATGTCCGTCGGGCCTATAGATGATATAGAGCATGGCGGGAGCGACGGTGCTGTTGCCCTGTCGCAGCATGAGGCGGTTGAAGTCAAGGTCGGCATGTGCCGTCTCCTCCAGTCCTTCATCGCTGGCAGGGCGGCTGTCGTAGCTCTGTGCAGTGACAGAGCTGTAGTATGTGTTCCACTCGTCGAATGGCCGATAGGTCAGCTGAGGAGTACCATCAGTATCGACGTTATTGTCCCAAAGTATCTTTCCGTTCTGGTCGGTGATAAAGATCTCATAGTCTGCGATGTCGCAGTGAGCAGGATCATCGGCCTGGCGGAGTGAGATGTGAAGTCGCTTAGTGTCGCGCACGAGGCTGACGACACAGCTTGTAAGCTCATGTTCGCGAACGGTGACCGTCTGTGCATTGACAAGCACGGGATCGTCGGCTCGCGTCACAGGATTCTGGGTGTATTGTGCCGAGCGGAGGGTGCCATGCCAAAGGGTGTCGAGCTGCTGAGCAATCTGTGTGGCGGTCTGCGAGCCAGGCATGGCCAGGGTGACACTGAGGTTGTTCATCGGTCCAGACTGTCCGTCGCGCAGATAGCGCACGCCGGAGAGCTGGCTGATGTCAGCATAGCGACGCTGGTTGGCCAGCGCCAGTAGCCGATATTCGCCAGGCTGCAGTCCATCGACAGTCATACGGTAGTTCACGTTGCGCAAGGGCTGTGCCGAAGCGGTGTTGTCTTCCGTCTGCATGCGCACCAGCTGTCCGGCTTGGTCGTAGACATAGAGCGTGACGCTCCCCACATGGTCGTTGAACATGTTGGCTCGCTCCACGTTATAGTCGTAAACGAATTCCACGGAGAGCCCCTGCGGACAATCCTCAAGGCTGTCGCTCATCAGTGAGCACGATGACAGGGCAGCGAGTGCCGTCAGGACAATGAATGTCTTTTTTGTGAACTGCATCATTCTAACGTTTTGTTTATGTATCTATACGTTCTGTATGTATGTCGCGTCGTGAAAGCGGGTTTGTGGAAAGGTGGCCGGCGCCCGCGTAGCGCCGGCCTTCCTCTTGTGTGTGTATTGTGCGATTAGAGCGTCTCTTCCTGGAAGCGCTTCACCCAAGGCAGGATGTGCACCTCTGCAGAGATGAAGTAGCTGGTGGGAGGATTGTCGTCAGGAGTATTACCTGCCTCACCACTGAAGTCCTCGGGAACGGGCGAACCGATACCCTCAATCTTCTTCAGCTTGATAACGTACCAGTTGTTGCGGACGATACCATAGCGGCCCAGCCAAGCATGGGCATAGTTCTCACCATAGACGGTGGTCACCTTGTCGACAGTCTGAGTTGCATTAGCAGGATAGATGCAAGGAACGGTAGCATCCTGATAGACATTGTATGCCTCTCCAGGTGCGTTCCAAGGAGTCTCCACATCGCCGAAGTGCTTGATGCGAACTGAATAGTAGGAGACACCACCCTTGTACTGGTAAACCTTAGAGTTGGCAGGCACTGCAATGCCACCTTTGGGATTCAAGTAAGGATTAGCAATAGCTTTGATGGCAGCTTCATCATCAGCAGATGCAGCGGCGCCATTGGTCTTGATGTTAGTCAGAGCCAGCGTAACGGTATAAGGCAGCTCACCAGTATTAGCATTATATTCACCAGGAGTAACAGTGACATCAATATCAAAGCTCACCCTTGTCACACCAACAGAGATGGTACGGCCATCTGCAGCAGTAGCCTTACCAAGGTCGGCACTGATATCGGTCTGGATGAGAGCCTTCTGCTGGTTGATGAAATCGCGCATACGTGTCGTAACAACAGCTTTAATGTCGTTAGTGTTAGCCAGCATGGTATTGGGCTGTCCCTCGATGGTGTAGAAATCCTGAGGATTAATCTTAGCCTTCACACCTACGTAAGTGGTGTTGCGGAAGATCTGACAATTCTCATCGAAGGTGTTCTCATAGGTGTATGTGACATCCTCAGACTTCAGCGTGTACTGAGCATCGGTCAGCTGAGCGTTGATCAGACCCGTATTGGCATCCTGAGGAATAGCACCTGTGCCAGAATAGTTGGGATCATAACCGAAGTAAGTGCGGAAGGCGGGGTTGGGGGTATGGTCAGCGTTGAAGAACGGAGTGCGACCCACCATACGCCATCTCAGGTAAGCAGGAGTAGTTGCGGCGTTGTTGTAGGGCAGCCAGTCAGTGTCGACCTGACGGGTGTTGTAATATCCAACACCACCATTTGTTTTATCACCGTGGTTCACATTACCGAGAGCCCATGTCACATCAGCTTTGGCAATCGTTGTAGCGGTCTCCTGACCATCGAGCTGAATGCCGAAATTCTCATCCACGTCCACCTCAACCTTCACGGCAGCACGCTCCACATAAATGCAAGCCGACTGAGCACCTTTGGCCTCAGCCTCAGCCTTGGTCTTGTAGATGGCGCTCTTGTCAATCTCCGTGAAAGTAATGATGTTTGCACTAGCAGGAGCAGCCTCACCTCCGGCAACGGTAGAGATGGGCACGCTGGTCATCACGAGACCATCGGTTCCGATGGCTCCATAGCCCAACGTCTCGTCTTTAATACCGATAGCCATCAGCTGCAGCTTCTTGAACTGTGCACCTGTGGTTGTACCTGCTGTTGCGGCAATTCCCGTCTCATTACCATCATCGTTCAGGATGACATAAGCATAGAGCTTATCACTGATGCCTAGGTTGGGGTTCTGAATCTCCTGCACCATGCGAGTGCTTGTGGAAGTGATTTCACCGAAGCCGGAAGCAGTCGTCCCCTGGTTGTTGCCACCAGGAACACTGTCAGCTGCCTCATCCTTAAATGTTGCATTGATGGGGAACGACTGGAAGAACACTGCAGCGTCCTCATTGGCGCCCTTGAAGAGATAAAGCGTACCGCTCTTCACTTCAAACTCAGTTGTTTCTCCATCAGTAAGATCCTCGTTGGCACGAGTGATAGCGTCGCCGGGCATCGAGATGCCTACGGCCAGCCATGAGCTTTCTCCCTCTACCATTCCGTAGAGGTTGTTGGGCTCAGCAATCTCGTCTTTTTCCGACGAGCAGGCTCCGAGCAGCAGTCCAGCTGCAGCGAGAGCGAAAAGACTAAACTTTTTCATAAATGATTAATAAAGAGATTAAAATGTTAAAGAATAATTTGATTATTTTCTGTCCTTATAGGGAAGCATCTTCTGTATGGCCTGACGGTTGCGGCTGACATCTATGCCCTTCTGCTGTGCGTTGTCGAGGTGGCGTGCAGCCTCGTCATACTGTCCGCGAAGGATGCATACGACGGCACGGGCATTCTCGGCAGCGCCGCTGTTTCCTGCCCGCTGCAGCAGTGTCTCGGCCTTCAGCGGATCGCGCTGCTGTATGGCGACATTGGCCAGGTTGAGGTTGACAGCCTCATCGTCAGGATAGTTATTGAGTGCTGTCTGCAGAGCACGGTTATACTCGTCGGAGTAGGGCTCGAAGGTCTGTGCCACGCGCCAAAGCTCATGCTGCGAGAGCTGGTAGGGCTTGGTGCGGTAGATCTGCAAGCACTCGTCGATGGTGTTGAACGTGCGTACGTTGAACGTAATCTCATAGTCGGAGCGGCGCAACGAGGGATAGACAGTCCGGAGCAGGTACTGATAGTCCTGCGGGTAGCTGGACTTGATGCGTGCCTCAGTGGCATCGGCTGTGCGCTCTATCTCGCGGTCTTCCTTCAGCAGCAGCTCACGTATGATGGATAGTATCTCATCGCGGTGGGCCAGCTGCGTGCCGTCCATGTTCTCCACTGCTTCGCGCAGGCCAATCCAGTTCTCAGGCGTTGCCTCGGCGGGAGCAAAGGCGCTGGTGGGTAGGTCATAGTTCTTCCGCAGCCATTCGGTGAGGCTCTTGGCACGGTTGGTGGCCAGCATGCGGTTGTGGGTGAATGGCGACTCAGGCGATGCCCAACCGTGGATCTTGATCTCCTTGACGGTGATGTTCTTGTCGGCCACCATGATATCGAGTGTGTCGGTAATCTTGCGCAGCTCGCGGCGGTTGTCCATATAGTCGGGCTTCATCTCCCACTTGTTCACCACAAAGTTGATGAAAGCCGATCCATGCAGCTCATAGGGAGTCTTGTCCTGAGTGGGTTCGAGGTTGGTCAGGGCAATGAGGGTATAGGGATCGGGCGGAAGGTCACGACGCAAGGAAGTGACATAAGGCAGCTGTGACAGGTCGCCGCAGGCGCACAAATCCTCCTCGAGGCGCAGCTCAGAGCCGTCCATCCATGACTCGTAGGGCACGGTGCTGCGATAATATTCAGTCTGAGGCTTTCCGCTGCGACGGCTGACATGAGGAACGTTGCTGTAGGCCACGTTCGACAGGCCGCGCTCGTAGAGCACATACTCGGCATGGCTGTCGATGACCATGGGATCAAAGGCTGCCTTCTGAGTGCCGTCGAGAGAATAGAGTACGGGATGCATCACCACCGACTGGTTGTGCTTGAGCTTGAGCTCATCAAGACAGACATCCATCGTGAGCAACATCTGTCCGCTCTGGGGTGTAAGCAGTGCATTCTTCACAACCGTCTGGCCGTCGCTCAGCGTCTGTGCGCTCAGCGACTGCGAGGCCACGATCAACAGGCCTGCTAAGATATGGCGTAACTTGATAGTCATATACATTATTATATATATAAGGGTTAGAGGTTGTAAATCATGTTAAGGGCTACCTTGGTCGGGCCAATATAGTTGTAATGGCCTTCACCCGTCTGTGTGCCGCAATGCTCACAGGGGAACTTCTTGTACTTGAGGTAGTCGTAGCCAAGACCAATGACGGTCTCGACGCTGAAGTGACGACTGACGGGCCATTGGTAGCCATAGACCAGGCCGCCACCAGCATACCATCCCTCATAGCGGTTGTGGTGCAGGCAGGGGGCAATGCCAAATGGGAACTTCACTCCGCCAGCGTTGAACTCACCACCCATGAGATGGAGACCAACGAAGTGGCCGTTGAACTTCTCGCAGAACCAATAGCGCGCCTCCGGCTGTACAAGCCAGTGACGCCACTTCTTGTTGTCGTTGAACGTCCAGGGGTTGAGGCCAAATGTGGCATCAAACGTCCACTTGCGTGCCAGTCCCACCTCCATGCCGATGTTGGGAGTCAAGCTGGCATCATACAGCAGATTGTTCTTCAACGAGATCTGTGCCTCTGCCTGATGGCTTCCTGCGAGGAAAGCCAGCAACAACAGCGCTCTGCCTAGTGTCCTTTGCATGTATTGCATATTTTTAATCTGTTTATAAAAAACGTTATTTATCCTAAACCTCTCACTTCTCTTCGAGCTGCTCGAGGTTCTTGCGGGCGTCGACGTTGCCGTCCTGGTCAGCCTTGCGGAACCAGCGGATGCCCTCCTCCTCGCGGCCGAGCATGTAGTGGCAGCAGCCGAGGGCGTTCCACGAGCGGTGGTCGGCCTGGACCTTAGGCATGGAGAGGATGTCGTAGGCCTCCTGGTACTTGTCCTGGCGCATGAGCTCGACGGCCTGGTTGATCAGGCGGGCAATCTCGTCGGGCACGTAGTCCCAGTAGACGCGCAGGTAACCCGAGTTACGCTGGTCGGCCAGCAGGGTGCGCAGCAGGAAGCGGTAGGTCTGGCCGCCCTTGATGGCGCGCAGGCGCTGCTCGCGGCGGTCGAGGTTCTTCTCGTTGTCGATGATGTCGAGCACCTGGTCGAGCTCCTCCATCGTGATCTGCGAGAGGTCGGCGTCGGTCAGCGCCAGGTCGTAGGCGTCGACGCCGAGCTGCTTGGCGTCCATCTTCTGGCCCTGCTTCAGCAGGCGCACGTCGTTGATCTGGTCGCGGAACTCGGTCCAGGCCTCACCGCCGTCGATGACCTCGAACATGTCCTCGGTCACCGTGGGCACCTCGCGGCGCACGTAGTCCTTCAGCGCCTTGCCGCGGTTCTGGGCCAGCCAGTGGTTGTGGGGCACGGTACCCTCGACGGAGGCCATACCGATGATCTGGATCTTCTCCACCGACGACGTCGTGTCGGCCGTGATCTGGCGCGTGATGTCGATGATGCGGTCGAGGCGCCAGTCGTTGTCGCGGAAGTTATAGCGCAGGTCGATCTTGTCGAGCGGGAAGTGGACGTAGAGGGCGCCCTTCTCCTTGCGCAGGATGCGCGACTCGTCGTACGGGCGGTACTTCGACTTGTGCTCCAGCACGGGATAGAGCTTCTCCAGCTCGCCGGCGCGTCCCTTGTTCTCCTCCACCTTATTATATATAGGTGCGAACGGCACCATGTGCGCGAAGGGGCTGG
>Ga0310695_10001129_pt1 | contig 64725 bp, 58 predicted proteins | sample RumenRJG_04DNA_FD_203882 | JGI IMG/M metagenome (GOLD analysis project Ga0310695, IMG submission 203882) | Bovine rumen microbial communities from Lethbridge, Alberta, Canada - RJG_04 (v2) (version 2) | ecosystem: Host-associated > Mammals > Digestive system > Stomach > Rumen | place: Canada... | reverse complement strand
CCCACGACTTTATCCTTGAGCTCCCCAACGGCTATGATACAATGATAGGCGAAAAGGGAATGGGACTTTCCGGCGGTCAGAAGCAGAGGGTCGCAATTGCAAGAGCAATACTCAATGACCCACGTATACTTATATTCGATGAGGCAACTTCCGCACTCGATTATGAGTCCGAGAGCATTATTCAGAATAATCTCAAAGAGATATGCAAGAACAGAACTGTTATCATTATCGCGCACAGGCTGTCCACGTTGAAGGACGCGCAGAAGATAATGGTCATCGACAGGGGAGACCTCGTCGAATACGACACGCATGAGAATCTCATGGCGCTGAACGGACTGTACGCTTATCTCTATAATCAACAGCAAAGGGGTGAGGTCGATGGCTGACGAACGCATTGAATACGCTCTCAAGCACAGCAAGAAGCACGACAGAGAGCTGAAATACGACTTCATGCCCGCAATGCTTGAAATTATTGAGCGCCCTGCACATAAGGCGGGAACTGTTATAATCCTCAGTGTTTTCTCGCTCCTTATAGCAGCTGTAATATGGGCTTGCCTTTCCAAGACTGATATAGTAGTAACGTCAAACGGAACTATTCAGCCGGTAGGAAACATCAGCTCGCTCAATTCATATGCAAGCGGTACTATAAAGTCTATCAACGTAGAAGAAGGCGCATATGTCAAGGCGGGAGATGTTCTCATAGAGCTTGATACCCAGAGCCTTGACATCGATGCTGATACACTCACCAATCAAAAAGAAGTTCTCGAAGCTCAGAAGGAAATATACGCAATGATACGTATAAACGAGGACATTGACAGCATTGATATCACTAAATATGACGTAAATATCCAACCCTATATCCTAACGATAATCGACACGGACAAGTCCTACCGCAATAACCTCAGCACCCTTGAAAGTGCAAAGGAAAATGCGAGCCTCAATAGTGATATCGCAAAGATAAAGCTGGAGGAATACAAGACTAACCCCAATGTATCACAGGCTGAATACGACGCTCAGAAGCTCGTTGTCAAGCAAGCGGAGAACGAGTTCATTCAGGCTGAGACCAACGTTCTGAAAGCACAGACTACCTACAGCGAGCAGATCAATTCAAGCCTTTCAGAGATAAACGGCAACATCAGTCAGATAGATGCTCAGCTTGAAAAGTACCGTCTCTCTATCGAGAATCAGAAGATAGTATCTCCTGTAAACGGCTATATCAATAGCATTGCGGTCAACAATATCGGAGAGACTGTTACCTCCGCACAGCAGGTCGTGACTATCGTGCCAGCGGATACTCCCGTAGAAATGGTCTGCTACGTGAAGAATATGGACATTGCCGATATAAAGGTAGGCATGGACGCTGAGATAAAGCTCGAGGCATATCCCTACAACAAGTACGGCACAGTCAAGGGAACTGTCAAATATATCAGTCCGAGCTCGTTCCAGAACGAAAAACTAGGCAGCGTCTACCTTGTAAAACTCGACGTTGACGACTCAAATCCGAATATAAATGTCATGTCTGGACTTTCGGGAGCAGTTGAGGTCAAAATTGGTACGCAGTCGATAATGCGTTACTTCCTCGATCCGATTGTCAAGGGCTTTGGTAACAGTATGAAGGAAAAGTAATCCTCTGAATATGAACTAATCCCCGAGCTTCTGCTCGGGGATTAGTTCTTTTCTGCTAAGAAATGATTTTTAATCCCTTTTTTATTTGCATTATTGCCACTCCAAGTCCCTTCCTGACCGCGCTTTCTGTAATGCAGAATTGCTCAGCAATCTCGGCGCAGGACATCTGCTTACGGTCGATGCCGTAGCGGAGGCGGATATACTCGGCGTGACGTGGCTTAATGACGGTATCAAGCAGAGTACGGATATGTTCGAGAGTCAGCTTATCAGCGGCGAACAGCAGATCGTCGTCATTATCTTCAGCTATGCTGTCTTTGGAAATCTCGTCGGAGTCTGAACGCGTGCGAGAATACAGGGATATCAGCTCATTCGCTTTATTTTTAGAAACGTTCAGCTTCGCCGACACCATATCAGCGAGCTCCGAATCAGGGATATCGGAATATTGGTTCTTTATCCGTCCGATTTGTGTGAACTGTCTGTTGAGGTGTTCGGGGATATCATAGGTTGTTATCATGCGTTGAATGCTCTGCAACATAGCACCGTATATGCCGTTCCGAGCATAGCTCCACAGCGAGACTCCGAGAGTTTCATCATAGAACTTCGCTTGTTCCAGAAGGGATACAAAGCCGTCGTTCACAAGATCCATGACCATATCGTCGCTGAGCGAGTATTCTGTTTTCAGCTTATTTGCCATGGCTTCGACCTTGCTTTTGTTTTCGATTATCAGTTTGTTTTTGTCCATTTATTCCCACCTATCTCGAGGTCTGCGAATAAGCGCTTGCGCTCGAACAGTTCCTCGAGAGTCATAAATGTTATCAGTTTGCCGCTTTCGTCCGTCTTTCCGCATATAGCCTTGTCGCGCATGGTCTGAAGATAGCGGAGAATCCTGTTATAATCGTCATCGGAAATGTACGCGCGGAAATACATCTGATAGTATTTCTTCCTCGCACGCATATATGTCTGCTCAATCGGATTATTCTCCGCCTTTTCTTTGAGCTTGTTTTTTGCTCCCACCTGTCTGCACGTTCTATTCGACTGGTCGGGAGCCTTATTATTGCAGTACAGCACCTTGTACGAATTGACAGAGAGGAAAAAACGTTCGCAGTTCTGACAGCGAAATGGTGCGCGTGAATATTGTATTCCCTTGAACAGATCGTAGTAAATCGCACTGTGAGCCGAGCCGAATTCGAGCGTATCGACCAGTATCAGCTTATTCGCATTATCGGGATCGACCATGCCTGATACTCCGAGCTTAACGTCCATTATTTCTGAAACCTTTATCAGGTCGAAGAACGGTATTTCTGCCGCGAGCTCTGCCATAATAGGTGAAGCCTCGTTAAACGCTCCCCACGCGGCAGTAAAGTTGTCCTCATTTCGTCGCTCGACCTTGGAGAGGTAATTATCCGAGAATTCCTCAACCAGCGAATAGAACGTCAGTAGTGAGGTTCCGATAGTCGAATAGAACTGCCTGTACTTATCGTAAATTACGTATTCTTCGGAAGTTGAGTCATACAGCTTGCCATAGAACTGAGGCTCTCTCATTTTGTCAGCGAGCTGCCTTTCATTTTCGAGGTTGATATTGGTAAAGTAGTATGGCGGCAGCTTTATCGCTGTCTCCTGTATGGCAGTTATCCTGTCGACAAATTCGCCCATAACGCTGTCGTTCTTTTGGGCGAGATTGTGACAGAATGCGGCAAACTCTACGGTTTGTTTCGTTAGTTCGAGAAGAAGCTCGTCGGGAGCATTGAGAAGCTCGACAGTCAGCTCTCCGAACTTCATATTTTTCTTTGCGGTATATAGTATATCGAGGTGAGCGAGGAAATGAAATCGGAAAAATGTGTCCTCGGGCATATCATAGCCGTTATTATTCGGTATATCAAAGTCCATAACAAGCCTCCTTTTCCTCATTATATCATATTTTTCGGACAAAAGAAAGTGTTTCCGAAATGTAGTGAATGGATTTTGGGAATGTAGTCTGTTTTTCCTGTTTCAGAAAAATCCTCACATATATATTATGAGAAAACTGCAAAGGGGGTATGGGAAAGTGCCGAACGACCGAACGAAGCTCACAGAGCACGACAATTCGCAAGAAAACGTGTTTGTCGGACTGTATGTCGGATGTTTGTTGCATAGGAGCTGATAAGCTCCGAAGAATGACTGCGTTTGTTGGTTCGGCAAAAATATATAGGAAAGGAAGCGATTACTTGAACGATAATAATTACGATATTACGAAATATCTGCCGCCTTATGTGACCAAGGACGATTGCCTGTACGAGCGGAAAAGCGGAACGGAAATAATACGGCTTGCAGATTTCGTGCCGCTGTTGAAGTCCGAGGTCACCTACGACGACGGCATCGAACAGAAGAAGCAGTTTAGGATCGGTGGAGTTCACTGCACGGGCGAGGAGCTCCCCGAGGTGACTGTCAGTGCCGACGATATGTCGAATATGAGGTGGCTGCTCGCGAAGTGGGGCGTCCTCGGAGCAACTCAGCCAGGGAAGAATACACTAAGCAAGATAGGTCATGCGATACTTTGCACTCGTGAGAACGTGACAAAGGAGACGGTATATCTGCAAACGGGCTGGCACAAAATCGGCAGAGAATATTTCTTCCTTCTGCCATGCAAGGACAGTGAGTATAAGGTAGAGCTAACGGGAAAACTTGCAGATTATCACTCAGCGGAACCGTGCTGTGCGGCAGAGCTCATCGTGCTGAAAGAACTGCTCGGAGACAGTTTTGCCTCAAAGAGCATACTGTATCCACTGCTTGCCGTGACGTTTCTCAGTCCGCTTAACCACTTCTTGAAAGCAGCTGGTCACGAGCCAAAATTCGTGACGGTTCTCGTCGGACGGTCGGGCTCGGGCAAATCAACGCTCGCGGCGCTGTTCCTCTCGTTCTTCGGGAGCTTCAGTCCGACTGATTTGCCTATGTCCTTTCACGACACGGCAAACAGTATACTTGCAAACGTCTATTACCTCAAAGACGTACTGACTTGTATTGACGACCTCCACCCAAGCGGACTCAGTCAGGAGCTTGGAATGAAGGAGACTGCACAGAATATATCTCGCTTCTATGGAGACAGGATAGGACGAGCTCGCCTCAATTCCAACTTCGAGCTGCAGTCGAGTCGTCCGCCTACGGGCAACGCGCTCATCACTGCGGAATATGTCCCCGAGATATCGGAGTCGGGCAATGCACGATTCATGACGATAGAAGTGAGAGCAGGAGATGTCAACTTCGAGAGATTGGAACGGTTAAACGCGCAAATCCGCGGCGCCCTTCTGTGCAAGGTCATGCGCTCGTACACCGACTGGATAAAGGAAACTTTCCTCGACGACGAGAAAGCGTTCGGGTATATGCTCGGACACAGCTTCGCGCAGTATAGGAATTATTACAGGAGCAAGCTTGTCGAGCGGAGTATACGTTTCCATAACCGTGTGCCCGAAATGCTCGCGCACATACGTCTCGGCTTTGACTTCATGATGATGTTTCTCGGGAACAGTGGAGCGCTGACTATGGCTGAAAGGGAAAGGTGCTGCTCCGAGTTCGATAGCATACTTCTCGTAAACATAAGTGATAGCGCAGAGCTCATCGGTAACGAAACTCCGACAGTCAGATTCGTCCAGAAGCTGAAAACTCTGCTGAGCAGCAGTCGGTGTTACGTTGAGAGACGAGGACAGGAGAGCTCCGTCCATGCGAATGGCTTCATTGGTTTCGAGGACAACGAGCGCTACTATCTGCTTGCGGACGCAGCACACTCCGAGGTGCGGAAGCTCTGCGCAGAGCAGGGGGAGCACTTCTCAATAACGAAGAACCAGCTTCTGAAACAGCTCGCAGACGAGGGGATACTACTAAAACAGAACGGAAGAAACACAACGACCATACGCACAGCGAGCGGAAAACCGATGAGCGTTATCGTCCTCGACAAGAGCCGCACAGACGTATGAGGTTGTGCCACAGCCGCCGCGATTTTGCTCGCGGGTACGAATATACCCCGAGCGGTCAGGGGGCAGTGGTGGACAACGTCGAAAGCGTTCGGCGAGGGGAAAAGACAGAATCGATAGAATTGGATTTCTGACTAAAGTGTTGCAAGATAAAGCTGCGTGGTCGCAGCAGCCACAACGGACGGCAAAGCCGACCGTATATCAGCAAAAGCAAGAAAATCTCATTCGGGGTCGGAATTCGTCCCGAAAGTAAAAATCGGGGTTGTAGCTAATGTATAAGGCTATAATTCGGCGAATAATCAGGAGTTGCAGCGTTCGATTTGAGCTATTCATAATAATTTTAAAAAAGGAGAGATGAAAAATGTTATTCGCAGTAAACAGAGCAACGAGAGAGAAAGGGAGCGTGATAATAGTATGGAGGAAAATAAAATTACGATGCTTACTATTAAGGAGGCGGCAAAACTTGTAGACGGGCTGACTGAATACAGAGTTCGTCAAATGTGTATACATAAACAGATACCATGTATTATGGCGGGGAAAAAGTATCTCATAAATAAAGATATTCTGCTTCGTTATCTTTGTAGCGAATGTAACTAAGGCGGTGCAGAATGGCAACTATACGAAAAAGAAAAAGCGGGACTTATGAAATAAAGGTCTCCTGTGGATACGATATTAATGGAAAACAGGTCCTCCAGTTCAAGCACTGGAAGCCACCCGAGGGACTGACCAAGAGACAAATCGAAAAAGAGCTTCAGCGACAGGCGGTATTGTTTGAGGAAGAGTGTAAGAAGGGAAAGATAACAGCCTCAATAAAATTCCAGACGTTTGCAGAGCAGTGGTTCGAGGAATATGCCAAGATAAATCTTAGACCAACATCATACGAGAGAATGAGACAGACAACACAGCGTGTCTATCCTGCACTCGGTCACATGAAGCTCGACAAAATAACAGCAAGACATATTCAGGCGTTCATATCTGACTTGTATGTCAATGGTAAAAATCAGCGAAACGGTAAGCACTTGTCAAGAAAGACTGTGATACACCACTTGAATTTTATATCGGACGTATTTGCGTATGCAATAAAAATGGATATGCTCAGCGACAATCCTTGCCGCCGCGTTACTGTACCTAAAGGCGAATCCAAGGAGAAAGAGATATATACTATTGATGAGGTCAAGCAGATTTTTCAGAAGCTTGACAGCGAACCGCTGAAATGGAAGTTGTACATTATGCTCGCAATATACAGTGGCTTCCGCCGCAGCGAGATGCTGGGACTGGAGTGGAAAGATATAGATTTTGAACACAGCACAATATCTGTCCGCAGGACGTCTCAGTACACCAAGGAGAAAGGAATATACACTGATACCACTAAGACAAAGCGTTCAAAGCGTATGAGCAAGTTCCCACCAGTTATAATGAATATGCTCAGACGCTTCAAGGCGGAGCAAGACGCAGAAGCCGAGCAGCTCGGAACCAAGTGGGAGGAGCATGACAGGCTGTTCGTAAAATGGAACGGAGAGCCTATGAATCCGCAGACTCCATATGGTTGGTTCAAAGAGTTCTGCAAGCACAATGGTTTCCGCTTCTGCGATATTCATTCACTGCGACATCTCCATGCGAGCTTACTCATCTTTGAGGGCGTGGACGTAGTAGCTGTCTCAGCAGACATGGGACATAGCATCGTAGGTACAACTTTGAACTTGTACAGCCATATGTTCCAGGAAGCGAGAGTGAGAAACTGTGATGCAATATCGAACGCCCTGTCATTTAATAATGAGCCTGCGGAGGAGGCTCAGGATTCTAATGAAAATGAAGAAAGTGACGATATTGAAGAAATCGATGACGAGTCGGAAGAAGAAACGATGAGCTTGTCAACGTGAGCATAAAGCAACCGCAGGGAAAATACACCCTGCGGTTGCTTTGTTTTCTCTTGAAATTATATATAAAATATGGTATAATTCAGAAAAACGTAAAGAATAAATATATTAATGGAAAGCACAAAAAAGCAAAAATTATAAGCAACAGCCCTTTACATATGAAAAGCATTATTTTTGAGGAGTGATGATATGAGCTTTGTAAATCTACCTCCAAATTCAGAAAAGCTACTTTTGGAACTTGTTAAATCAGATAACCCTACTCTTCTTTTGAAAGAACGCTATAGTGAGAGTAAAGGGGGGACGAGGATAAAACTTGATGGTATTGTTCGAGAATTAGTGAGATATGATTATATTGATATTAAATGGTCGGGTAATATGCCATATATTGTTACACTCAATAATTCTGCAAGAGCATACATTGAACAACGCACAGAATATGAAGGAGGAGCGATTCAAGTATCGCAAAATAACAATATGAGGAATAAGGTTTTTATAAGTCATAGATCAATTGATAAAGAAATTGCCGATATGTTACTTGATTTTTTTACGGGAACGGCGATTTCCAATGAGGCGATTTTCTGTTCTTCGTTGCCAGGTAATGATGTAAACGAGAAAATATCAGCTGATGTCAAAGATAGTCTGAAAAAAAGTGTTGTAAATATAGCTATACTTTCCAGAGACTACTATAAAAGCGCTTACTGTCTAAATGAGGCTGGTATAATGTGGTATGAGGATGAGAATGTGCATGTGATTCCAATTGCGTTGCCAGAAATTAATTCCAATAATATGCATGGATTTCTAAATAGTGAATATAAGTTGCGTAGTTTGGATTGTGACACTGATATAGCATATATCTACGATACAGTGACTGGTGCGTTGTCTGTTCCGCGAGCAAAGACTACTATTTTTACAGCGGAAAACAAAAAGCTTATGGCAAGGTATGCAGAATACATAAAACATAGAGAATTATCCCAGGATGATGGTAAAGACTCAAATTCAATTGATATCTCTGAGATTACTACGGATGATGAGAGAATAGTATTGTATTACATACTCAATAAAAGTATTCGTAAGGTTGATAAAGCAGGTATAAAGAAATGGTTGAATGAAAATGAGATATATGATGTTAACATTGATAATGCGTTTGATTTGCTATCGTATGCTAATGGCGGAAAGATAAATGATGATATATTAGAGTTTGGGATGGAATCATTTCGTAAATACACTTCAGGTAGAGCTTCAGCACTTCCAATATTAAAGGAATGTGTAGACAATCACACAAAGCTGGCAGTTGATACCTTTAAGAGGATTTGGGATTCCGACCCGTTTGATAACTTTATAATGTTGTTTATTGCTTATATAATTGAGGAACGAATAAGTGTATTCGGCGATCGATGGATGGCAGGGGAACAGATTAAAAGCATTGAACAGTGGGAAGGTAAGAATTCTCTTGATTCAACACTTTCAAGTAATTATGGACGCTGTCTCGAATTTTTTGTTCAAAATGATTTTGTATATGCTAGTCAATGGACAGAATATGGAAATGCCAGAGAATACACACTTTGTTCTTCTTTACAAAGATACTTGTATAGTTCCCCGAAATCTATTATAGACGAATTGAATAAAGTTAAGGAGATGTTTTTTTGCGACTATCCATTTTAGGTTTGAGGTCGGTATATATTTCTTTTGTCTATTTTGTAATAGTCTGCGAAGGAGGAGTGCGTAATTAACGGAGAATGACTGAATTCAATGCAACCGACAACAGGGCGGAAGAAGAAACGAAGGGTCTGTCAATATGAGTATAAAGCAACCGCAGGGAGAATACTCCCTGTGGTTATGCAAACAGTAAACCACAGTCCAAGTGGCTGTTTTTGATAATAAGGGGCTGAGGGCATTTTTGAGAAAAGAGAAAACCCACAAACGGCTATTTTAAGCCATCTGTGGGATTGCTAATTGGTGACCCGTACGGGAATTGAAGAATTAGGAACGCTTTTTGCAACTTTTCGTAAATTTCACAATTCCTCGAAACTACGCCGTTTCAGCGTAATTTACAAAAAATCGTTTTTGCCAATTTTTACTAAGTTTTTGTATCCGTAGCGGACAAATAGCGGACAAGAAAATGCCGACATACCCTTGTATATTTAGGATTTTATTGACAAGAACAAATGTTTAGTGAACAAGCACACGAATCTAAGCCCAAAAGTGCTTGTTTTATCCCGTAAATTCCCGTACGGATATATAGATCAGTTAACGTGTTTGAAATAATACACTATTCTTAGCACATATGCATGATGAATATGTTTTTATCTAAAATGCTATTCCTCAAACCTACCTTTGAATATGGATTGACGATGAAAAATCAGATATTCAATACGCTTGTCATCCATAGGTAATGCTTTAATGAAATCATCATTTTTTAATCCAATTTGTTTCCATGTGTATGGAGAAATAACCTCTGAAAGGATTATATGTCTTTTTTCAGTAAAAGTGATATAACCGCGGTCGAATAATTTGTCAAATAAAGGTGATAGCATATAACCGTTATAGGGATCAACCTTTTCCTTGTCGTTTGAAGCAGCCCAAGGTTTAATATGGCTTGCTATAAGCAATCTTTCATCAGCAATCATCGTAAAAGGACAAAAACGGCACTGCAACAATAGCTGTTCACGATATTTGCCTTGACCATCTCTTGCTTTCTTGATTTCTTCGCTTTTAGTGTCTTTCTTCTTAGGCTTAGCTTCTGTGGGAGCATCCTTCTGTTTTCCGTAAGAAAAAACCAGCGGGCCATTTTGTTTTTCCCAGATTGCGTCGAAATCAACAAATAGTTTCCAATAGAACAGTGGCGAGTTTTCGTCACCCAGCTTCTCACAGTAGATATAGCTAACCAAGGGCAGAGCTATTTCTCGTATGATCTTGTAGTTTGAATCCTTGGTATTGATATATCCTCTTGTTCCTTCGAGCTGATCCTGATCTTTTATAGTGAAAAAAATCATATCTTCAAGCTGGCTGATTTTATCAAACCGCTCCTGCCAAAGTGAAGGGAGGTTTTCTTTATCTGCGTATTCGTAAGAAGGGGTAAGGTATTCATTTTTTATTGCCAGCATATATGCAATCAAATCTGCCTTCAGCATGAAGCATTTTGCCTGAAATTTAGGTGCACCATAAAATTCATACATTTTTTCTTTTGATCCTACATAAAACTTTGCTTCTCCGTGACCTGTACCTATCTTATTCTGTCTGACGACCATGCAATCCGGTACTGTCATCATAGAAGGATATACTGATAGTGTTTTGTAGTTTTTACCATCAATTTTCATTTTCATCCACCCCGTATCTCGTTATATCCATTTGTTTAAGTATCGCTATCAAAACATCAACAACTATGCTGTTTCCAGACTCCTGATACATAGATGTATCTGATACCACTATTTTGAACGTGTCCTTAAACCCCATCAGTCGCAGACACTCTCTAGGCGTCAGTTTCCTGATACGTCCCTTGTGGGTAACGTAATTATCAACGCCGGCTCTGTGCATCTTATGCATGGTTTGCAGTAACGGTCTTGCTACATCTAAATCCGTCTTTGTTGAAGTCTTAAAATTCTTAGTTCCTCCAGCGAGGACATACCTTGCGACCTTCTCGGATAAATAGTATTTTTCTTCAACATCCTTGACGTCGAAAATGAATTCATCAAAATCTTCTTCAAATGATTCGTTTGCTTTTACAGGATGAAATACAAAGTCTCCATGCCAGTTAAACTGCTGATTTCTCTTTTGACATAATGCGATTTCACCATTTACCTGTGTATAGCTTTTTACTCTGTTTTTATGGCTTGTTACGAACTTTATCCCTTTTTCTCTTAAAAAGTACTTTGTATCTACAAAGTCCTCCAAGAAATCGTACATTTTGTATTCGAGTTCTATTGGTGCGGGGAATTTAAAATCAGTTTTTTCTTTGAACCCGATACAGAATAATCTCTCTCTGTTTTGAGGTATCCCATAATCTCTGCTGTTAAGAACTCTAAAATGAACATCATATCCCAATTCTTCAAAAATACTGTGGATGATATACCATGTTCTTCCACCCTCGTGATTAAGAAGACCTTTTACGTTTTCAAAAATAAAAACTTTAGGTTGAGATTCTTTAACAATACGGGCAAATTCATAAAAGAGAGTGCCTCTCGCATCCTCGAAGCCAAGGCGTTTACCGACCATTGAGAAGGCTTGGCAGGGTGCTCCGCCAACAACGATATCGACCTTATTCTCATATTTCCTTGCATCAAATTCTCTTGCATCTGTGAACCAGTCTTCTTCGTTTATTTGATAATTAGCAAAATAGCTTTTTTTGCAGTTGGCATCAATATCGCCAGCAAATACTATTTGGTGTTTGAGTTTTAGGCGCTGAAAAGCGTGCTCAATTGCTCCGATTCCGCTAAAGACTGTGCCTAATCTGACGATTCTATCGGGGAATGCGAAATCTAGATCCTTCCAATGTGAATCTGCTATTTCCTCAGGTATCAATTCTTCAAAGTCATCTATCTTCTCTGATTTTGCCTTTACGATCTTTCTGACTTTTGTGATCTTGTCGGATACCTCATTGATATTTTTTTCAACGGTGGTCATTTGGTCACTCTCCTGGCTATTCAATGTTGAGGTTGCTATAAAGCAACAATACACCACTATAATTATAGCATAATTGCGAACAAAATGCAACAGGATAATTGTTTAAGTGATTTAACCGTTTGATATTAATCTGTTTAAGGCTAAACCGCGGATGCATATTAAACCCTTAGCCGGCTATAGTTTGTTGATAATACTATTCTTGACATAGGAATACATCAAACCGCTTGCTGTATCAAGGGGCTTATCTTTTAAGCATCCAATGCTGCCGAATACCCAAAAGGCGTCTTTTGCTCTTGAAACTGCGACATTCATAAGGTTTTTATTACCGTCAATAAATCCGCAGTTGTCTTCGTGACCATATACAGTTGAGAATATGATGACCTTTCGTTCTGCGCCTTGAAAGGTATGTACCGTTCCCACTCCAATATTTTTGGCAAGATCACCACAGTGCTGTTTGATGGCACTTTTGATTCGTGCGGTCTGAGCTTTGAAAGGAGTGATGACAGCAATTATCTCATTGTCCTTTACTTTATTCACGTCATATATATTTCGTAATTTTGGGAAGTTTTCATTCAGCCATACTGCAATGGCTTCTGCTTCCTGCGGATTTGCACGGCTCGTACCCGCTTTTTCGGCGTGAGCGACGGGAATATCATGATACCCCAAGCAGGGGAGTTTATTAGGGTGGTCTTCACGGGATGGCTTGAGATGTCCGTTATAGATCAATTCATTGCAGTAACCGATGATCTCATTATAGCAGCGTCTATGTTCGCATAAAAAGAGTCCGGGACCGTGCTTGTGGAAGCAGCATGATTGTGATGCAGCCCGCATAAGGCTTGATTCTGACGCATTCAGACCGCTTTCTTCTAATAATCTGAAGTCTTCAGCTGACCGTATCACACCTGCTTCCAATGCAAGCGAGATATCGAGCAGACGGGAAGTTCCCCAAACGGGTGGTATTTGGTATTCATCGCCAACAATAACAGCTCGTTTGGCTAATGCAAAGCTTGCAGCTGCAATTTCAGGGGAGGTTTGTCCTGCCTCGTCTGCTATGAGGAGGTCAGCAAAATTATAAAGATATCTCTTCATTTTGGACTCCTGCGATAGCCCGCAGAAATTTATGGGCAGCTTGAAAAATGTCATGACCATACATGGAGCGACCATTGCGAGCCTGCGAAGCTTCTTTTTTATTACATCCGGTATTGTGGTGCCTATCTGCTTTTCTGTAAGTGGTTTTTGTTCGAGAAATTCACATTCATAATAGTGGACTGACAACCAGAACTCCAAATATCTCAATGTTTTGTCCATCATAGCATTCGTTTCGGATAATACGCATTTTTTGAGAATAGAACGGGAATAATCGGCTTTGAGAGCTATTTCGTTTTCCAATCTGCGCTTTTTTGATTCGCTTGCGTCAAGCTCGCGGAACACCCACGATACTAATTGGCTTTCTTCAGCAGCTTGGAGAATACTGTTGATCTTTGATTCAATCTGTTTTTTAGTTTCGGTCAGTGCCTTTTTCTTTTTTTCGGCATCAGAAACCGAGTTGCGTATCCTTTCCAAGGCTGTGTCATTTTCCCTGATCTGCTGGATATACAGATCAATGACTTTGTTCAGGTCGGGAGTGTCGATTGTCAGAAAGGTTGTCTCTTCGGTCGTTCTGAAATCTGCAAACCAAATCTTCAGCTTGCGCTTTGAGTATTTCAGAAAGGGAAGCAGACGTACAAGGAAAGGCAGATTTTTATAACTTGCTTCCCATTCCTTCATCCTGTTTGCAGCATCTGTATTCTTTTTTTCGGTTTCCTTAATTTCTTTTGAAAGAGAGTACAGGTGTGCCTGTAATTCATCAATTTGCTCGTCAAAAGAGTGCAAATACTCTTGTGCGTCTGTATCTTCCGGTATGGCGACCTCGGCTGTTCTCGTCAGTATGTCCCTGCGTATTCTGTCGACCTCTAATAGTTTGCTGTGAAGGTATTCCTTGCATTTTTGGATGCTTTCGTACTTTTCGCCTGAAAACCTTGCAAATTTTACAGAGAGAAATGCCTTCGCATTTCTGATGTATTCTTCGGAACTAATTTCCGCGAGAAAAGTGAATTTGTTGTCAATGCACTGGTATCCCAAACTCTTCTTCTGAGCTTTTTGGCTTGGAAAAAACACTGAAAAACTGTTTATATTCGGCAGCCAGCGGCTTTCGATACAGCTGCTCTCCCATGAGGGCTTTATCTTTCCGAAGGAGTCGATTATATTCGTTACTGCCTGATTATTTGTTGAGGAGGCAACTATTACAGGAGCATCCAGTTTTCTTAGCGCGTGATCTGTCACCATACCTGCAACTATTGATTGAAGCAGAGTTGTTTTTCCCGTTCCGGGAGGTCCGCTTACAGCCAGTATTTCTCCGTTTTTTAATTGATTGAAGTGTATGACCGATTCGCGCTGAGACGGGGAGATAGGATATCCAGGTTCCATTCCGGCACAATGATCTTTCATGGATTCAATGTCGTTTATATTTGTCAGTTCAACCGCGTTTGCGCATTTCATGGCTGTAAGAGTCTCATATAGTGGGAGAGCCTGTGACTGGTTCTGTATATCTTCATACAATTCGGCAATCCCCTTTGTTGCAACGATCATTTCGTCCTTAAAAATATAGTATCTTCCATCAAATTGGATACTGTCTGTTAATACTTGTTCTTCAAACGGTTTTCCTGTGACGAATTCATACATTTTTTTGGAATAGCCGATATAATCTTTCCAAGTATTAATTAATTTGAATTCAGCGGTGTGTTCAGATAAATACCTATCTAAGCGATCGATGTGTCCTATACTGAGCTCTCTTTCGATCATTGGCTCAAGGAATTCACGGGGTATCATCGGCTGCTTTTCCGGAAAGCTAAGCGAACCATTTGTATGTAATTTAGCAGGAATAAAGAAAACGCACGTTAAATCGTCAGGTTGAGAATCCCACCTTTCAGCACTGTTAAAATGAGTTTTTACAGTTTTTGCTGCAATGAAAATATCAAGTGTTGATGTTCTTTTGGTATCGAGACATTCAAAGTATTTTTCTGCCGATTCATCGGAGAGGATGCCATTCTCAAATTCTTCTTTTTCGATAATGACAAACTTGCTGTCCTTTGAAAAATCTATCCTTGGGTTACATTGTGACTTTAATACATTATGAAAGTATTTTGTTACAGAATTCATATAAGAATTAGTCTCCTTTTCTAATCTGTTGCTTTATATTGTATTTTACTATATGTTTTCGCGAAAGTCAATAGTTATATTTTTTGACGCACTGCTTGCTGCAAATAATGTCAACGACCTCTCACGGCTTTTGACCGTGAGAGGTCGCTTTTTTACGCCCTGTCCAATGCATAGCGTTTCGGGCTGATGTGGTACTCGGAGAGGTCAACGGTCTTGGAGAAGACCGGCTTCTCGCCCCGCCTGAACACCCAGTTCGTACCAATGGGCATATTCAGCACAGTGGGGATAGGGCTGTTGCTGCGCTCGGCTATCATACGGGCTGTTTCGATATCGTTGCCGCCCATATATACCACTGTGTCGCAGTTGTCTATAATGGTGTGCGAGCTCTCCTTGTAGCCCTGAACGAGCTGTGACTCGGACTGGAGGATAAGCGTCGCGGAGATGCCGCGCGAACGGATATTTGAGATCATATCCTCGAAGCCGTGTATGCGGCAGTTCGTACCGAAGTCATCGAGTATAAATCTCACGGGTATGGGCAGGTGGCTGTCCTCGCATTCCTCGTCGGCAAAGGAGCAGAGCTCGTTCATTGCCTGACTGTAGAAGATGTTGGCGATGACGTCCTTCGAGCGGTCGGTGTCGCTGATGCTGAGGAAGATTACGGTCTTTTCCCTGCCTACAGAGCGGATATCGAAAGTATCGCCGCCCGAGGTCATCTCGCGTATGCCCGCTGTATCGAATCCGCTTATCATCGTCTGGAGCGTGATGATAATGCTCGAAAGCGTCTTTGCAGCGTTGAACTTGAACTTCTTGAACTGTTCGTATGCCCAGCTCTCGCTGCCTGTCCTTGACTGGTAATTTACCCTGTGCTCAAGAAATACCTTATCTATGGGACTCTTTTTGTTGTCCTCATAGGCGAGAGGATCTATCATTGCGAGGAGCTCTATAACTCCGTGGAGTGTAGGCTCGACGGCTCTTCCGCCCTCGAAGATGTAGCCTATGAGGCTTGCCACCAGCATTTCCGACGCTCTCTCCCAGAACGGGTCGTTACTGCACGTTCTTCCGCCGAAGCCGAGACGGACAAGCAGAGAAGCAAGCTTCAGCGCGTCGTCCGTGCTGCGGACGTAGGCGAGCGGATTATAGCTGTCGGAGGTCTCGGGGTGTATGAGGTCGATATGGCGTATCTTGTAGCCGTAGGACTTCATATTGCTGCTGTACTTCCTGTAAAGGCTGCCCTTGGGGTCGGTGACTATGTAGCTTCCGCAGGCGGAGAGCAGATTCGGGATAACTACGCTTCGCGTTTTGCCCGCTCCCGACGCTCCGAGCACGACGACGTTGTTGTTGACGCGCGTGGCTATGCTGTCGAGACTTCTCAGCTCCCCGTTAGGGAGTATCGAGCAGTTTGTGTTGTGAGCCTTGAGTAAGTTGTATCTTCTGAATGTTCTTTTCTCCATATTGGTTCCTCCTTAAAACAGGTCTCTGACCCTGTCGCAAAGTCCGAAAGCTATTGCTTCCTTGGCATTCATATAGTTGTCGTAAAGGGTTGCTTTGTTTATCTCGTCAACGGTCTTGCCTGTGTGCTTGGCAAGTATCTCGCTGAGCATTGACTTGGTTTCGAGTATGGACTGCGCGGTCTTTTCTATCGTGGTAGCCGAGCCGCCCATGCCTCCCGCGATGAGTGGCTCGTGTATCATCACCTTTGAATGGGGAAGTATGTAGCGTCTGCCCTTCTGACCGCCCGCAAGTATGACAGCTCCCATGCTTGCGGCGATACCCGCGCAGTAGATATCGATGTCATAGGGATAAGCCTGTATCACGTCGTATATCATCATACCTGCCGTGACCTCTCCGCCCGGGCTGTCGAGGATTATCTTTACGTTTCTTTTCTCGGAGGCAAGCACCGACATCGCCATAGAGAATTCAAGTGCCTGCACCTGATTTATCTCTCCTGCGATGTACAGTGTGCCCTGCGTGAACAGGTGCGTAAGTATATTTACGTCTCTGCTGCCCTTGAACTCCTCCTTCGTGACCTGCCACGGGAGGAAGCCCGAGGAAGTATATGATCTCTGTGCGTCTGAATTAATGAAAGTATTCATATTATCACCTCATATTTGGTCGTGGTTTTTATGCGCGTGGAGCGGCTCAAAAGGGTATCTCTTCCTCGTTGTAGCCGAAGATAAGGTCGTCATACGGACTGCAGAGCGGCTGTTCTATAGCCTTCTCTATTGAGAAGTCCATGAAATTGCCAATATGGTACTCCTTCGTTTCGCCTGACGCGGTGAGGGTTATCCGTCCGCTGAAGGAGTCCATATCATCGCGTATGAATTCCAGCGAGAGATCGTCGTACTCGATGAGCACCTCCGAGCAGAAGCAGCAGGGGTCATTGAGTATGCCGCATCTGTCGGCGATGTCCGCCTTTGCGAGCTCAAGCATCTCTTTAAGATCTGCGTCAATGTGCGACCAGTAGTAGTCGGAGCCGTCGCCCATATGAGTGCCCGTGCATATATACTTTACGAGCCCTGTACTGAAATTGTAATTACTGTTTGTGTTGTTCATGATATCACCTCATAGTCTTTCTGCTCAGAACAAGCCGATGTTGTGGATGATTGCTGCAAGAAGGCAGCCGTTTGCAAGTGAAAGGACGCTGTGTGTTATAAACTGAGCGGTTTCGTCGCCCTCATCGTCAATGTGGGATATGAATAGAAGGAAGGCGAGCATGAGTATGCCTGCCGCCGCGCCTGCGAGCGTTCCGAACGCGCCTGCCTGTATCAGTGTAATGCTGAAGAGTCTGTAGAAAAGTATTGCTGAAAGTATCGCGGTATCAAGGCAGTCTATGATAGACGCAACAGCATAGTTTGTATAGGTATCGCTCAGCTGATTGCCGTACTGATCTGAATAAGCGCAAGAGGTGCGCCCGAATCTTCTGCTTTTGATAAAGAGAACAGCTGCTCCTGCGATAGCGATGCCGATGAATGTAAGAATAGTTGTTATCATATACATACCTCCTAAGGTAAGGCGAAAGGGTTTGTGATGTGTGTTTCGGCTCGCGTTCCGGACCGCTTGCTCTTCGATGATTTGATTCTACCACATCGCTGCGAAGATGTCTATGACGTTTCGGGACTGATTGCACTATTCTGAAAAAGGACAAATGTCTGATAAAAATGCCGCAGGAAGAAAAATGTCCTGCGGTAGAATTATTATAGTATTCGATTTGGAGACAAAAGCTATAAACAGCTTATTACAGGGATCCAGCCTCGTGCAGATGCTTTTTCAGGAGCTCGAGTACAGCGTCGTCTTCCTGAAAGCAAAAGACGTATGAGGCATAAAGCATCCACATATACCAGTCCCATGAGCTCATGAGCAGCCTGTATTCGATGTCTCTTCTGACAGTATCAATGATATAAACTGAATCTTCGTCGCTCCAGTGCCCGAAGTTGAGCTCGGTGACGGTATTCTCGAACTCCTTTATCTGCTCCCTCCTGTTTATAACCTTATCGGATATGAGGTCGTCCATACTGTAATTGCTGATCGGTTCAAATCCGTCGATCCGTTCTCCGAAGCCTTTGTACGCTCCGCTCGGATCGGCGATGCGGCGCTCCCTCGCGCTCTTTATCATGGCACGGTACTGCGTAACGATGTCGAACAGCTGCCAGTTGTCTTTGAAATCAAAGTAGCCCAGCACTTTCTTTTCGGCGATGAGCATTTCAAGCTCATGCTGAAAGGCTTTCCGCGGTGAAGTGTCGAGCAGACTGCCCGAAGGAGCGACACCCGGCAGATCATGGAACACTTCAATGAATTCTTCTGCGGAGACATAGTGGTCGTCGTAATCTAAATAGAGAATGCTCATTGAGTCAAAGAATGCAAGCGGAGCGCTCAATATCAGATCCTGTGCGTCAGATGGAAGACGCGCAAAATAGTTTACCAGCGTTTTGATGATATTGTACTCCGATTCTTTGTTGTTCTTATCGTATTTTTCAAATGTGTCAAATGGCTCCGTATCGCCGTACAGCGTCTTGTACAGACTTTTGGCTGTCCTGTAGTACTGTCTTTGGATATTAGCGGTGTCGCTGAAGAACGACACTCCTCCTGTTTTGTAGCAGAGATTCAGGAATTCATCCAATATCCTGAACTGAAGCTCCGTGTTTATCTTCTTGCTGCCATATATTATTTTGCTTATCTGACTGTTGCCGCCCTTTAATCCGACGTTTTCCGCAAGCTTTGTTTCGGTCATAACACCCTTGAATTCCTCGTTCAGGAGCTTGCCTACCTTCTTCCCGAATGCTTCGGACGGGATATGATGATATTTTCCGAATACCTTCTTTTGATCAAGGTATTCAGCGATCTTTTTCTTCTTCTGTTCATTTGGCTTATCACCGAGTATATATCTTGAGATAGTTTTCGTACAGCAGCCCACAGCTTCTGCAAGTTCATTTTCCGTGATATCAAGTTCGTCCAGGGCGTTTTTCAGTCTTTCCCCGTAATCTTTCCTGCTCATATCAATCCCTCCTCTGCTGACAGACAGCTCCTGTCCTGTTTCAATCATTATACCACAGTACCGCATTTCAGGCAAGTGCGCACGAGGAATAAGAGTATTATTCGTAATAATGACATTTTAGGATCCGTATGTATTATCTTCATATTCGGTAAGCAGCTCGATATCGTCAAGATTTTTGCCGCCGTATCGGACGTAGTCCTTGCCGCCGTCAACAAAGCAGGCACCGCATTTGCAAACCTTGTAGTCGTGTGTGGACTTCGACCCGATAATATCGCCGCAAACCTTGCATTTTATAATGTTTCGCTTAATTTCCCTGTATTCCATAATGTCTCCTTTCGTCAGCCGCGGATTTTTATTCTCCGAATGCCATTAAATGACGTGATATTGCGGCATATCTTGATTTTACCTCGTCGATGAAATGTGCGTCATAGCCGACTATCCGCTGTACAAAGTCGGGGACAAGAGCCCAAAACTGCTTTTTGTAGTATATCGGATTCTCGGCGGATGCGAGGTTGATCTCAAGCGGTAAATCCGCATTGACGGCGCTCTGGATGATTTCAGATGCTATCTTCTCCATATCGCTGTCCCATGAATTACATCTGCGGAAGATGCGGTCGGGGTGAGCTATGGCGTTAAAATAGCCTGTTTTTGCTCCTTCAACGATTGCTTTGCCGAGGAGTTTATACTCGTTCTCATTGAGATACTCTGCGCTTTCCGAAAACGAGTATGCCAGTGGAGCGGCAGATACCTCCGCCATGTGCTGTCCGAGAAGGAGCATTTCTATCTCGGGACGGGAGCGCAGATACTCATAGTAGCCGTTCTTGTCGAAGCTTGGGAAATACTCTACCTCCAAACCGATGTGGACGTTGATATTCTGATACCGCACTTTCAGCTCGGAGAGAGTGCGGAGATACTCGTCAAGCTCGGCATATTTCATTCGGGCTCCGAACGGGTCATTCGGAAACGGCGCGTGGTCAGTGAACCATATATCGCTTGCACCGAGTTCGAGAGCAACCTCAACATAGGCTTTGTCGGGAATATTCTCCGCGTGACCGCAGCGGAATGTGTGGACGTGGAAGATATTCTTTTCTTCCTGTGCGAGAATGTTCATAATTAGTCCTCCTCTGGGATATTATCGGATTTCTCATTCAGGTTCGTTATCTTATCAAGAAGCTCGTGGGCAAATCTGAGCTTTGCATCTATGGCAAGAAGGTCAACATCCTCTTCGTCGTCCTCTCCGAAATTGTCGAACATCATTGCAAGGAGCTTTTGTTCAATAGCGGCGATAAGAGTTGTGTCGTCATAGCGGTTTTCTTGTGTCTTTTCATAGTATTCGGAGACAATGCCCGACAGTTCACCGACCTCGTGTTTCAGCACATTTTCGTTTGGGGTAGGAAGATCGTATATCCCGTCATCCACTTCGTCTTCGTACGTCATATAAAAGTTGAAATCAGTTTCTGCATATCCGTTTGCGTATTTTACGTAATTGAAGAGTTCGGCGGCGAATTGCAGCTGTGCCCTTATGAAATGCAGCTCGCCGAATGAGTAAGTTGAACACAGGAGCTTGCGCCTTATTTTTTGTATCTGTGCGCGCATTATCACGAGCGGGTGCATTTTGTCAAAGATTCGGTTGATACATTCATAATGCAGAATATTTACCACAAGAGGCGTAAAGACACCGAATAATTCTTCGCTCGCTTCATCAACGTCCCGCTGTAAAAGATAGTCCGATTTGATGGCTGATTTGGGCAGTTCAACATCAGGAAGATACAGCGGATCCGCTTTTTGGCTTCTCCTTATGTTGTTTATGTAGTCACGGGAAAATTCGAGCTTTGCGATAATGAGCGGGAACTTTCCCTCTTCGTAATTATGAGAAATAATGTCGCAGTACAGCCCGAAAAGCATATTGTTGAGCACGTCCATAGGATTCTTGCGGTCGATGAACATTGTGTCGGTGATAAGCGGATAGACCGCTTTTTTTAGCTTGTCCAAGAATTCCAGAGCTTCATTTGCTTCGCGCGGGAGACCGCGAGTGAGAGAAGGAAGCGAATATAGCTTCTTCTCTTCCCTGTATTCGCCGATATTGTATGCGTCCTTGACAATGTTTATCAGTTCGGAGGCAAATTCATACTTTGCCTCTATCTGTTCAACTTCGTCCATTGTGTTGCCATAGTCAAGTTCGACCTCTTTGAGCTCAAACAGCGTCGTGAGCAGAACGCTGAGCGGGTGCTTTGGGTCGTCGAATACGTTGATTCTGTATCGCAGTTCGTTCAGATTGCATATTACGCTGACTGCTCGCTCGGATATGATGTCCCTTTCGTATATAACAGCGTCACTCATATTTTACTCCTCCTTGACTTATTTTTCAATCACAGCAGTTTTCAGTTCTGCTATCCTTTCCAAGTATTTATTGATTTCTTCTTCTGTTTCACATTCGTCAATGTATGTGTGCATATTCCATAGCTCTTCAAAGTTCTTTCCAATTTCAGTTGTAGCGTCGAATATATTAATCTTGTAGATTCTGCCATAGCTTGCATATTCATCCAAAGCTCCCTTAGCTCTTTCCTTTGCATAGCATCTTGCTAATCCTAAATCGAAGTTTGCCATATCATTTCCTCCCTTGTGATGTCACACCTCAATATAATCCTTGATGACTATCTCGCGTGCGCACATACGGTAGTTGTTCATCAGACCTATCCACTTTTGCGGTTCGGTCTCCTTGACCTCATCGGTCAGACCATCGGCTTTAGCCATTCTCTGCGCGATGTCTTCCTCCGCCTCGGCACAATACTTGTCGACGTTTTGGAGGTAGGGGATAAGCTCCTTGCTTTTTTTCATCTCCCTGTAAGTCTTGGGAGAGTTGTATTTGAGATAGAGCTCCCTCATTCGTCCGTATTGACCGAGAATAACTTCGTTGCTTTTTGCCATATGTGACACTCCTTTCACACTTTTAACGTGTTGAATATTTAATAAGAACAAGGCGATTTGCGTTTTTTGAAATTGACGACCCGTTCTCTTGCTATCAATATTTTAGCACTTTAGCGCATAGATGTCAAGTTCTGCGGGAAGCTCTTCAAAAACCGAAATTGCTCCTATATTTCGGGAAGTAGTCTGCAGCGTTAATTATACGTTCATAGAAACTTTACAAAATGTTAGCAAATAAATATTAAATGTTATAAATTAAGGAACTAACATTCGCATTTCCGATATAAAGAGAGACTTGCATTTTGCTCCGTAATGATGTATAATGAACATAGATTTATTGAGAGGGGCACAGTCCATGAGAATCAACAGGGGAATGCAGGAGCGAGTCATATCCGAGGAGCTCTCGTCGCGCTTCAAGCAGTACCGTATACGCTACGGCATAACAGCGGCGGAGCTCGCGGAGAAATCGACGGTTTCGGTCGGGACTATTACCCGCTTCGAGAACGGGTATGATATCGGTCTGCTGAATCTTATAAAGCTGCTCAAGGCTCTGGAGCTCGAAAACCTGTTCGACCTCCTTATCCCCGAGCCTCCGAAAAGAGAGCCCAAACGTAAGGGCGTTATCCCGATGCCGCGCGTGAATCGTCCCAAGAAGCCGAAGAATTCGGAGAAATAATTGTGCTATTATAGCACAAATTCAAAATGAATATAACGAACAACCTCCTTGCGTGTAGCAGGGAGGTTTCTTTTATAATACTGAAAAATACACTTATTGTTCTCCTTTTCGGCGAATTTCATCTTCCATTTCTCTTATTATTTCGATATATTCCTCTATTTTAAACAAGTGCTCTTTAGCAGCACTTGACCTGACCATGCTTGTGGCAGTATCGTCCTTATCTATGTTTTCACTTATGATGCTATCGATGTTTTTTCGATCAATTTTGTATATGCCATAGTATTCCTCAGCTATTATTTCGAGATTACCAACGACGGAGTTATAAATATAGTCTTCAAACAAGGAGAGTGTCGAGCAACTGATGAAGCTCAGCGATGAGATCTGTCAGAGGTACGGAGTTCATGTCCTTGATGCTCCCAAGAAGAAAATGAACAGGGACTACCTCTCCGACAGCGAGTACAGGTCAGCCAAGCGCGGCGAGAGCTTCAAGTGGGAGCTGATGAACGTCATCAATCAGGTGATGAAACAGGCAAAGTCAAAGAAACAGTTCTGCTATCTTATGAAACAGCAGGGCTACAATGTTAGGTGGGAGGAGAACCGAAAGTATATCACTTACACTTGTCCTAATGGCAGGAGATGCCGTGACAATAAGCTTCACGGCGACAAATACAGAAAGGAGAATATGGAGTATGAATTCAAAACAAGAAGAATTGCAGCAGATGTACGACAAGGAATTGTCGGCAGCGGCGGACACTCAGCCAACAGTGGTGGTGCTCGATTCCAACTGGAGAGCGCTGATAGAATTGAACAAGCTGATGTCGCAGGAGCAGCTGGAGATACTTACCAGACTCTCGGTGCTGGCAACGAAAGTGGATACAGAACAGGTGCTGAAAACAGTACGCTCCGAGCAGAGGGATACCATAGCGATCTGTCGAGAGCTGCTGGATCAAACGTCGGAAACCGCGACTTTAGCAGTCGAGCAGTTGAAGAAAGCAACAGCGGACCTGTCCTCACAGGCTGGGAAGCTGAACGAGGAATATGGCTCAAAGCTGAAAGAGCTCGACGAGTCCGAGCACAGGCTCAGATTGAAAGTCGCCAAGTGGATAGTGATCTCGCAGTCGGTTTTGATAGCATTGTCGGCGGCGTTGCAACTATGGCTTCGATAATCGAGGACGAGCCTGCCGAAGATACCGAGTATGCTCGGGAGCACGTTGACAGCAAAGCACTTGCCGAGGAACGAGAGCGAAAAGAAGCTCACGGAATACACATGGGCTGATGCTCAATCAAATAACGAAAGGAAAGATTAAAATGAACAACGTAAAAATCACAGGAAACATGAACAAGACAAATAGAAGGAGTATGATCGAATTGCTGAAAACAAAACAGAGACTAAAATCGTAATGCTTACCATAAAGGAGGCGGCAGCTCTTGTGGAAGGGCTTACCGAATACAGAGTCCGTCAGATTTGCATCAATGGTCAGGTGCCGCACATCATGGCTGGCAAGAAATATCTCATAAACAAGGAATTATTCCTAAGATATCTGCGCGGAGAGACTGCGTAAAAAAATAGTAGCAACGGCGCGATTTTGCTGGACTTCCACAGAGAGTTGTGGTATGATGTCGTTGGCAAAAACGCGCCGTATTACTGAATGGAGGTTTTATATGGCGACAATAAGACAAAGAAAAAGCGGAACTTATGAAATAAAGGTCTCCTGCGGATATGATGTCAATGGAAAACAGGTTCTCCAGTTCAAACACTGGAAACCGCCCGAGGGACTGACCAAGAGACAGATCGAAAAGGAGCTTCAGCGACAGGCTGTGCTGTTTGAGGAAGAATGCAAGAAGGGAAAGATAACTGCCTCAATTAAGTTTCAGACTTTTGCGGAGCAGTGGTTTGAGGAATATGCAAAAATCAATCTTCGGCCTACTTCATACGAAAGAATGAGACAGACTACTCAGCGTGTCTATCCGGCACTCGGTCACATGAAGCTCGACAAAATAACTGCAAGACACATACAGGCTTTCATTTCGGACTTATATGTCAACGGAAAGAATCAGCGTAATGGCAAGCCGCTGTCGAGAAAGACAGTAGTCCACCACCTGAATTTTATCTCAGACGTATTTGCATACGCAATAAAAATGGATATGCTCAGCGACAATCCATGCCGCCGAGTGACTGTACCGAAGGGCGAGTCCAAGGAGAAAGAGATCTATACAATTGACGAGGTCAAGCAGATATTTCAAAAGCTCGACAGCGAACCGCTGAAATGGAAGCTGTACATTATGCTCGCAATATACAGCGGCTTCCGTCGAAGCGAAATGCTTGGGCTGGAGTGGAAGGATATAGACTTTGAACACAGTACAATATCTGTGCGCAGAACGTCACAGTACACAAAGGAGAAGGGGATATATACAGATACTACCAAGACGAAGCGCTCAAAGCGCATGAGTAAGTTCCCACCTGTGATAATGAATATGCTTAAACAGTTCAAGGCGGAACAGGACGCAGAAGCAGCACAGCTCGGAACAAAGTGGGAGGATCATGACAGGCTGTTCACAAAATGGAACGGCGAGCCTATGAATCCGCAGACTCCCTATGGCTGGTTCAGAGAGTTCTGCAAGCACAACGGCTTCCGCTTCTGCGACATACATTCACTGCGACACCTTCACGCATCGCTCCTGATATTTGAAGGAGTGGACGTAGTTGCAGTGTCAGCAGATATGGGACATAGCATCGTAGGAACGACCTTGAACCTGTACTCCCATATGTTTCAAGAGGCAAGAACGAGGAATTGTGATGCAATTACTAACGCCCTGTCCTTCAACAATGAACCGACAGGGGAAAGTCAGGGCACAGCCGAAAGCGAGGAAGCAGTCGATATTGACGAAGCAGACGACGAGTCGGAGGAAGAAACGATGAGCCTCTCGATGTGAGTAAAAAGCAGCCGCAGGGAGAATACTCCCTGCGGCATTGCAAACAGTAAACCACAGTCCAAGTCGCTGATTTTGAAAATAAGGGGCTGACAAGGGGCTGAGGGCATTTTTGAGAAAAAAGAAAACCCACAAACAGCTATTTTAAGCCATCTGTGGGATTGCAAATTGGTGACCCGTACGGGAATTGAACCCATGATTCCGCCGTGAAAGGGCGATGTCTTAACCTCTTGACCAACGGGCCTGGTAGCGGCAGTAGGATTCGAACCAACGACCAATCGGGTATGAACCGAGTACTCTAGCCAACTGAGCTATGCCGCCATGATTACGTCACTGGTTGAACCTGCGACTAATATATTATAATACGTAATGGAAAAAAAGTCAAGGGGAATTCAAAAAAAAGATGAAGATTGGGGAATTGCACAAAATACTGTTGTAACAAATGAGCTACACAGTTAAAATAACCAATAAAATTTGCTTTACACTTTAACCGATACGCTGTTTGCTTCTTATGGTGAATCCGGTTTTAGAGTAAAGACCTAAGGCAGACGTGTTCCATTCAGCGACGTGGAGAGAGACTGGAGCAGACGAATACGCTCTGATATGGTTGACAGCCCAAATCAGCAAACGCTGTCCGTAGCCGCGCCCCTGACAGAGCGAGTTCACGAAAAGGTCGTCTATTTCGGAGTCAAAGCAGCCGACACCGCCGATGATAAGGCCATTTTTCAGCAACAGGAAGAGATTATCTTTTTTGGAGCTGAGCTGCCTGATATCTGAGTAGAAGTTAAAAGGTGTGACGTTTAAAGCCTTTCGCATATTGTAGAAGCACTCATTATAAATGCGTTCATACTGAGGATACAGCCGGTCATTGAAAGGGACCATATTCAAATCAGGAGCGTCAATACTGCCGCCCTGATACACCATTTCGTACACATAGAACATATTGTCACCATTATCAGGATTCCGCATTTTTCATAGTGAGAGCGGGAGTTTTTTCTTTATCGGGCAAAATGGCATTTTTACCGCTTTTAGCGATTTTTTTCACAGCGTCCTTGAGGACATTTTGCTGTTCGGGTGACAGAGTACGCAGAGCCTTGAACATTGAAGAATAAGCCGACCACTTACCCTTGAGGATTTCTTTGAGGGTATCTTTTTCGGGTGCTTCAAGGACAGCGAACAGGGTATCGGTGAAGACTTTTCGTTCCTCGTCGCTGAAATTATCGAGCCAACCAGTAATAGTTTTATTGATAAGGTCGCCGGACTTAGATAGTTCATTAGTGCAGACGAACCTGTTACGCAGGAGTTCCCAGTTATATGCGAGGTGCTGCATAATTCCGTTAACGGAGCTTTTGACGATTTTATGGGGCAGACTGTTGTTCAGCAGCATACCCACAACGGAAGATTCCGGAACAAAGCTTCTGACCTTTTCCGATACATCAGCATATTCAGACGAGTCGGTAATTTCCTCGCGGAAACCGGGACCGTCAAAGGAGTAGACCTCCATAATGCGGCTGCGAACAGGAGTATCAGCGAAAGCGGACGCATAGATAGCGAGGTTGCCGCCTTTTGAGTGACCGCCTATACGTAGAGGCGGAGAGGACTGAGAGAAGTTCTCATTGATGTATCCGACGCTGTAAAGCTGACCGGTAGTCTGCTGAAGGTAAGCGATACTGAAATCTTCCTTCCAGCCGACTACAGAACCGTCGGTGCCGCGGAAGGAGATGAATCGTGTACCGTCTCCGATAGTGCAGGTGACGGCAGAAAACTGAACCTCTTCAGCGGTGTCTATCATGTTCACATAGCCGGTGAGGAGGATATTTTTAAAGCGTTCGGACTCAGCCATATACCTGAAGAGCAGATTATCCTGCTCGAAGCTGATAAATCTTACAGCTTCGGGGATTTTTTCGGGAGTGTAGTATTTATATGCATTTTCTACAGATATTGCGCGAGAGAAGTCAGCAGGGACTATTCCGTCGAGCGGAACATAGCCGAACTGAGAAAGAATAAGAGCGTCTATTTCGTTGAAAGGGTCGGCGTAGAAAGGGATATCGCCGCGCCATTGAAGGTAATCTAAGATATTTGCCATAAGCTTCTCCTGATGTCAGACTAATCTTGTAAGCGCTTTGAGCGCGTTTGGATTTTTTTTGTCAGCGGAACGTCTGTACCATTTTTTAGCTGCTGAGAAGTCCTTATCGACTCCGAACCCCATTTCGTAGCAGAAGCCGAGGTTATACTCAGCCGAGGGGTCGCCGAGGTCAGAGGCTTTGCGATAGAACGAAGCAGCTTTAGCGAGGTCTTTTTTTGTACCGGTACCGAAGAAATAGCAGTTGCCCATTGCGTTAATGGCACTCCTGTGTCCCTGTGCAGCGGCAAGGCTGTAGTACCTGAAAGCAAGCTCAAAATCACGCTTGACCCCTACACCGTTTTCGTAGCAGTAGCCGGTATTATACTGAGCGGCAGCGATACCGGAATCAGCGGCATCTGCGAACAGATTGAAAGCCTTGAAATAGCTGCTTTTGGTACCCTTACCATAGTATATGCAAGTGCCGAGCAGATATTTCGCCTGTGCGTGACCCAGTTCAGCGGCAGCTTTGAGGTATTCGACAGCGAGCTCAGGATTTTTTTCGGTACCCTTTCCGTAAAGACAGCAGCAGGCGAGGTTGTATTGAGCCTTGACCCAGCCTTTTGCTGCTGACATACTGAAATATTCAAAGGCACGTTCGAGGTCGCGTTCAGTACCTTTACCGGAGTAAAGGCAGCTTCCGACCTCATTTTCAGCAGGGGGATATCCGGTAGAAGCCGAGTCGAGGAACAGTCCGAAAGCCTCTTCCATGCGCCCCTCATTGAGGGCAGCAAGACCGTTTTTATAGTGGAGTTCAGCGAGAGCCTCTTCCGACATTCCAGCCGAATCCACACCGATACCGAAAGAGGGTATCCGTGCTTCACGTTTTGCATCGCATACCATGCAGCTGAGCAGCGAATCGTCGTTTGCAGTTGAGCACATAGGGCATATCCAGCTCATGTTATGGTATCAGACCTTTCTTGCGAGTTTTTGAATAATAGCCATTTCCTGACGAATAAACCGGCAAGTGCCGTCGGCAGTATAGAAGTTGTAGCCGTTAACACCGCCGAGAGACGCTCTTTCGGAGCGGACGAAACCTTTAGCTCTTATGCCTGCATCGTCGAATTCAATGGAGTGTTCGTCCCACGGAGCAGCGAAATCGCCTGCGGGAGCTTCGGGAGCAGCCGCCGGAGCAGTTTCAGCGACGGGAGCAGAAGTTTCGACAGTCCTGAGCTCTTCCATAGCCGGAGCAGGTGCAGGAGCTGTGGGTTTATCAGCTTTCTCAGCGTATTTCATTGCGAGCAGCATTTCGAGCTTGAAGAACATTGAATTCGAGTCGCTGCGATAGAACTGATATCCCTTTATGCCTGACATTATTTTCTGTTCACTTGAAATGAAACCGCGGCTGCGAATCTTGTCGATATCGAAAGCGATAGCGTGTTCGTCCCACGGCTCGCAGAAGCCTGTAGGAGCGGTGATTTTGAGGAGACCCATAGAGCCGAGTTCATCTTTGCTGACGGTTTTTTTAGTGCCGTCGGAGTAGATGAGTTCATAGCATTTTTCGCCGTCAGCGCTGACCTTTTTCATGCCTGCGATGTCGGCAGTTTCGAGTTTATCCCTGTCGAGGACGATGCTGTGCTCGGGCCACGGCTCTTCTATAACGGGCTCAGCCTCGCGCAGACGTTTCAGCACATCGGAAGCTGAAGGGCGCAGAGCGGGGTCTTTCTGAAGCATATCCCTGATAAGGGACGCATATTTCGGACTCTTTATAAGCGGACTGAGTTTCAGCTCGCAGCCGCTGTTAAGAGCTATCCAGCAGTAGATGACCTTACCCTTAGCCTGACGCTTTTTGAGTTTTTCGGTGAGGTTTACGGGTTCAGGCAGACCGCCTGTGAGGTAGAAATGGAATATGAGACCGAGAGAGAAAATGTCCGATTTTTCGGTGATTTTCTTACCTATCTCCTCACGGTCGTCTTCACTGTCGGCATATTCGCCGAGCTCAGGGGAGTAGTAGTCGATAGTGCCGACGATTTCCTCCGGTTTTTCGTCAACGAAGTAGCTGCTGTCGAAGTCGATGAGTTTAGCGACGTAGTTGCCGGTCTTATTGCGGACGAGCAGGACGTTTTTGAGTTTGAGGTCGCTGTGGATTATTCCCTTGCTGTGAACACTGAAAAGTGCACCGGCAGCGGTCTGCATGAGGAGCTTTTTAACGTCAACGGAGAGGCTTGCGAGTACACCTTCAGTCTCGTCATCGTCGATAGCGCCGTCAACGAATTCGGCTGCCTCAACGTACTGATTACCCTCAATGAACTCATCGCAGGGGATAACGATATTGCCGCCCGAACCTGCGATTGTGCGTATAGCGGCATTTACGCGCTTACGTGTGTCAACGAATTCATTGAAGAGCTTCTCGTTATGAGCGAATGTTTTCGCATCGAGAGTACCGTTGTTGATAGGTGCAACAGGGGTCTGATACTTTTTGAGGAAGTATTTTTTACCTGCTCTGACTGCGGACGCAGTCTGACCGCACTGACTGTTTTTCCAGTCGCTGACGAGTTCATATCCGTGAAATTTCATTAATCCTCACCTCCCATTAATGCAGAGTAGCCGGAGTAGTATTTATCGAAAAGAGACTGCTGTAATTCGGCATTTTTCCCGAGATTAGCAATATCTGAGCTGATAGTCTCAGCGGCAGACCTGACAGCGTTTACGATATCAGCAGGGTAAGAGCCGCTTCCGGACTTTACCTCGCTGATGATAGTGTCAGCATTAGCGGACCAGTATTTATCAGCCGCATTTTTGAGTGTCTCAGCGAAAATGCATTCGCGCAGTTCATCGTACTCTGAATCTGAGCTTCTCACACTGCCGAGAGCTGCTTCAAGCTTGTCGAGACAGCCGGAATTTATCTCCATATCCTTTGCACCGAGACCGGACGCAAGTTCAGTGAGGTCAGCTCTTGCACTTGTGCGCATTTCTTTAGCTTTGAGGATTCGCTCGTCTTCTGCGGCAGATTTTTCAGCGTCAGCTTTAACAGCGTCCTCGCAGAAAGCGCGTACTGTCGGGGAATTTTTCAGTTCATCGCGGAGCATAGCGTCCTCATCGGGAGCGTTGTTAAGTGAACGTTCAAAGTCACCGATGAAGTCCTTGTCGAGGAGATCGGGCATTTGTGAGATGTAGTCGAAGTTGATGACTTTTAACCTGCGTGAAGCCGAACGGCGGAATTCGTCGAAATTAGCGTATCCGCAGAGTTTCATTGCAATGGTACTGCTGTCATCGTGTCTGCCGTGTTCTAAGAAGAAATCGTGCAGAATAGCACTCATTTCCTCAGGAGAAGCGGACTTTTCAGCCGCATCGAGAATAGTCTTCTCGAAAGCGAGCGGGGAGAGGAAACTTCCCGAATCGAAGCAACCGTCACTTGCACAGAAAATGACGCAGGGGTTGCGGAATTTCATATACGAGCAGTTGATAGTGAACTCTTCCCCGTCGTTAGCCTTTATGTAGTTAGTCATACCACCGTCTGCACGTTCTTCGTCGCGGACAAGCTGACGCAGACCGTCTTTTTCGTCCCATAGATACGGGCGGGAATCTCCGGCAGTAAGGAGCATGACCTCGGTCTCAGAGCCTTTTTCGCGGTAGAGAGCGGCAGTAAGAGTAGTACCGAGGAGAGAGAGCCCCGAATAAGACGACTCGTAGAAGATGTTGGCATTTTTCGCGCAGGCACGGAGTTTTTCCGCAATAGTGCGGGAGAAGAACTCGCCTGTTTCCGCGATAGTCTTTGACCTTTTTGCGGAATCGCGTTCTTTTTCGAGAGTACCGAAGAAAGCTTCGGCTGAGTAATTTTTATTATATGTGAACTCGTGAAGGACAATTGCCGCAACGATGCGTGACGCAAAATAGCCGCTTTTTTTGATATTGTTGACATTATCGGTATAGCAGTCCTTGACGGCGTACAGCTCGAAAAACGACTTTTTCACGTAGCTGAGAAAGCGTTCGTCGGAGTAGTCCTCAAATACGCCGGAAAACAGCGTATCCGGCAGAGTATCTTCGTTGAAAAGGTTCTTGTCTATTGAAACATGACGGATAGCCGCCGCACCACCGAGACCGTCAGCGACGATAAGAAGCTGACCATCGGCATAGGGGAGGGCGTCCTCGCCTTTGTATACTATTGTCCCGTCGGGACGGGTTTTTGATGATTGTCTGTAAACAGTCAATTCCATATTTTTTCTCCTCATTGTATGGAATGATTAGAGGCATACCCGCAAAATATGCCTGAATGTTTTTGCGGTGATGCCTTGAGTTGTAACTGATGCAGGGTAAGCGGCTGAATTTCTCAGCGCAGAGAGTATTTCAGCGCGAGCAGGCCGGCACCTATCGCGCCGGCGATAAAAATGATACCGCCGTTTTTGACTTGTTTCAGTGCATCCGGATCGTCTTTTTTATCTTCTCGTGTGAGCGTTCTTGGTGAAAAATACATTATAAGACCAAGTATGCCGAGCAGTGCCATAGCACCGAATCCGATGATATCTGACATAATTCACATCCTTTCTGCTATGCAGAGACAGTCTGCTGTAAAATTGCAGGTCCAGTATTATTAAAACAGACCGGAGCAGAACGCTCTGCACCGGTCTTTCTGGATTTTTAGAATGAACCAACAACAAGGTCGATAGCCGACTGAATATCAACATCGGGGAGACCTGTTCCTGCGGGAGAGAAAGCAGGCCAGTATCTGTTCCAAGCCTGAAGCTCAGTCCACGGCTCAGCGTTAGGAACGAAAGCGACGAGACGGCCGGCCTTAGCCTGATAGTTGCTTCCGAGGGTCTGGTCAGTAGCTTCCCACCAAGCACCGAGCTGAGCGATATCAGCGGGCATACCCGAGGGATAGCCGGAAGAACCAGCTCTTGCACCGAGCGGAAGAGCGGGAGCGTCTGAGAAAACGAGGATAACGTGGCGGCGCTTAGAACCGTCAGTAGTCCAGTCAGACTTGAGAGCGAGAGCGATAGCTTCGAGGGCATTTTCGGGGATATCACCGCCGCCCTTAGCCTCGATATTGTCAACGAATCTGCGGAAATCGTCGTTCTGCTCAGGGAGCTTGAAGAATTCTGATTCTACCATAGGGTCCTGGTCACAGCCGTAGTCTCTGAAAGCGATGACCTTGATTCTGAGAGTTTCGACCTCTTTATCGTTTTCCTCCATAGATTCGATGAATTTTTCATAGAAAGAAATAGCGTTTTTCTTAACCTCGTCGATGATAGGAGCCATACTGCCAGTAGCGTCGATACACATAACGATGTCAACGCAGTATTCACCCATTCCCTGTCCGGCCATAATTTCATCCTCCTTAGATTCAGAGTATTCCTTATTAAATAGGAAAGGAACTCATAATTTGTTATTTTGATATATTTTCAAGAGCGTCCGCACTGGCGTTCAGTACCTTCCAGCCTTCGCCCTCAAATTTGACTGCTGAAACTTCGAGACCGCTTTTAAGCTCGTCTCCGTTTTTCTTGTGAGAAGTTATAATAAATGTATAGGAACAACCTTCTGTAGCCTTAGGCGACTTTGCACCGCCCGAGCTGATGAATTCAGCTTCCGCATTTTTCAAAGCCTTTTTTGAAAGCTCAGCATTCAGCGAGAAGTCGGCGGTTTCGACTTTTGAATAGTTACCGCCATCGAATTCCACCTGACGCTGTTTTGCGAAAGAATCCGTTGTTTTCTTCCATTCTTCGCTGTCGGACTTCATTTCCTCGAGTTTATCGTCGGAAAGGGTCGTGCAGTAAAAGACCTCTCCGTTGGGGGTGTCATAATTGGAACGTGCGAAATTTTCGACCGCGTGCTGAGCGGAGTCATTCATGTTCCAGCCTTCGCCGAAATCCACATATGAAATTTCCGCGGAATCCTTTGCTGATTTGTTTCCGCATGAAGCGAGCGCACCGGCGGCAAGACAGCCTGCAATGATGAGCGCTGCAACTTTTACGCTTCTCAAGTATATTCACTCCTTAACCATGGACACAAAGAAGTCCGGTATGCTAATAATTATACAGCGTTTCGCACTGATTGTCAATAGTTTTTGTCTAATGTCGAATTTGTTTATAAAGTCAGAGTTTTATTATCTTTAACAATTTGTACATTATATTAATGTATATTCTGCACATACGATGAACATATGTTATTTGTTTTTGTGCAAAAGCGAACAATAGGGTATTCATTTTTTCCACCAAATCTGCAAAATGTGGGTTGTGAACAGATAATGAACAGTGTATAATAGGGTAAAATGAATAAATATGGGGAAACCCAAATCTAAAGAAATGAGGAGATGATCTTTATGAACAGGAAAAAACTGTATGCAGCATTGACAGCGTCAGCTTGCCTGGCTACCACGTTTGCCTCAATGCCGCAGATCATGACATCGACACGCGCTGCCGAGGTCACCTACGACAGCTTTGATGTCAACTACGACGGCTGGCATGGAACACGCGAAGATAATGACATTGTCGCTGTTGAGAACGCAGGTCTCAACGGTTCAAGAGGTATGGCTGTAACAAACCGTACATCACCCTCTGACGGTGCTGCATCATCGAAGGGTCTTTACCTCTTCGGAGGAATCAAGTATAACTACAGCATGAACGTTTTCAGTGAGACTGATGAAACTTATCACCTCACACTCCGCTACATCAGTGAGATCACTGAAAAGGAGACTATTGTTGAACTTGCTTCCAAGAAGGTGAAGGCAGGCGAGTGGGCTGAAATTTCAGCTTCATACAAGGCTCCCAAGGACACATATGAGTATGAACTCACCCTCACAACAGAGTCGACAAACGATTTCATGTTCGACGATTTCAAGATCACAACAAAGAAGGCTAATATGGAAGCACTCGCTGCTCCGGCAGGCAAGGGTCTGAAGGACGAATTCGGCGCATACTTCCGTGTTGGTAATATCCTCAACGGATATACAGTAAAGAACAGCGGTATCACAGGTGTGATCCTCAAGGACCACAACGCTATCGAGTGTGAGAACGAGACAAAGCCTGATGCTACTCTCGTTAAGAACGGTTCTTCCGATACAAATATTCAGGTATCGCTCAACAGCTGTTCTGCTATAGCAGACTTCGCTGCAAAGAACGGTCTCGGATTCAGAGGTCATACATTCGTATGGCACAGCCAGACTCCTGAGTGGTTCTTCCAGAGCAACTTCAACGGCGGCAACTACGTTGATAAGAACACCATGAATAAGCGTATGGAGAGCTACATCAAGAATATGTTTGCAGCTTATAAGAGCAAGTATCCTACGCTTGATGTTTACGCATACGACGTATGTAACGAGTGCGTATCCGATGATGCAAACCGTACAGCGAATGCAGGCGGTGCAAGACAGCCCGGTTACGGTAACGGAGCTTCACCATGGGTAAAGGTTTACGGCGATAACAGCTTCGTTGAGCAGGCATTCACATACGCAAGAAAGTATGCTCCTGACACTTGTAAGCTCTACTACAACGACTACAATGAGTATTGGGACCACAAGCGTAACTGCATCGCTAACATGACCAAAAACCTCAAGGCTAAGGGCATTCTCGACGGTGTAGGTATGCAGTCGCATATCAACGCTGACTGGAACGGCTTCTCCGGCATAAGCGCTTACGAGAACGCTATGAAGATGTACCTCAACAACGGCTGCGATGTTCAGATCACAGAGCTTGATATCTCCACAGAAGGCGGAAAGTATTCGCTTGATGATCAGGCTAAGAAGTACGCTGAGATCTTCAAGTTCTCTATGGATTGGAACAAGTCACATCCCAACGGACCGAGCGTAACACTCGTTCAGGTATGGGGTCCTAACGACGCAAATTCATGGGTAGGAACAGATAAGGCTACAGGCAGAAGCAACGCTCCTCTTCTCTATGATAAGAACAATCAGGCTAAGGCTGCATATTCAGCAATCACTTCACTCGTTCCCGACAGTCAGTGGACAACAGGTATTCCTTACACAGGCCCCGGCGCTGGAAAGTATACTCCCCCCAACTACGACCCCGATGAAAATGGATACTACTTCCACAGCACATTCGAGGGTTCAACAGACGAATGGGAAGGCAGAGGTGCTGCATCAGTAATGACAAGCGGCAGAACTGCTTACGAAGGCAAGGAAGCTCTTCTCGTTCAGGACAGAACAGCTTCATGGAACGGCGGTGCACTCCAGCTCAGCCCTGCATTCAAGGCTGGCGAGACATACAGCTTCTCCACAAATGCAATGACATTCGACGGCGGAGAAACAACAACATTCAAGTTCACACTTCAGTACACAGACGCTGCAGGTGAGACAAAATACAGCGAGATCGCAAGCGGCACAGCTCCTAAGGGCGAGTGGATCCAGCTTGCAAACACAGCTTACACAATTCCTTCAGGTGCTTCAAATCTCATGATCTACGTTGAGACAACAGATGAAGACAGCACTATGAATTTCTACATCGACGATGTTTACGGCGCAATCAAGGACAAGGAGATCAAGGGCGCAGGTCAGCCTAAGGTAAGAACCCTCGTTCGCGGCGACGTTGACTTCGACGGCGAGATCACAGCATTCGATATGGTTACAGAGCGTAAGGCAGTTCTCGGTGATGTTACAGATGCACTCACACTCAAGGCTGCTGACGTTGACGAGAGCACAAAGGTTGAAGTAAACGACCTCGTACTCCTCCAGGAGTTCCTCCTCGGCAAGATCAAGGAATTCCCCAGGAACCTTCCCCCGATCCCACAGGTTGAATCATCTACGATCGGCAAGTTCAGCGGAATATCTATCGCTGACAGCTGGAAGAAGGATGGCGAAAACAATCCTATGACAACTCAGCGTTTCGGTGCTGATCCCGGTTGGATGGTCTATAAGGACAGACTTTACATCTACACAACAAACGACGCATTTGAGTATCAGAACAACGGCAATATGCAGGAGAATACCTACAACTCAGGTACTATCAACTGCGTATCAACAGCAGATATGGTAAACTGGACAGACCACGGTGCGATCCCTGTAGCTGACAGAAATGGCAGAACTACAAACGGCGCTGCAAAGTGGGCAGGTGCTGCATGGGCTCCTGATGCTTGCTGGAAGACAATAAACGGTAAGGATAAGTTCTTCCTCTACTTCGCAAACAGCGCAGGCGGTATCGGCGTACTTACAGCTGACAGCCCGACAGGTCCCTGGACAGATCCTCTCGGTCATGCACTCATCACAGGCGCAACTCCTAACTGCAACGACGTTGTATGGATGTTCGACCCCGGTGTTTACTATGACCCCGCAACAGATGAAGCATACATCGCATTCGGCGGCGGAAGAGCTAACGGCGTTGCTGCTGCAACTCCCGGCACAGGAAGAATCGCTAAGCTTGGCAAGGACATGATCTCTCTCGACGGCAACCCCGTTAAGATGCAGACTCCTTACCTCTTCGAGGATTCAAGCCTTATCAAGATCAATGATACATGGTATTATTCATACTGCGCTAACTGGAATGTTCCCGGCGGTAACAATATCAATGGCGTTTCATTCAACAGTGCAGATATCGTTTACATGACTTCCAAGAATCCTCTCGGACCTTGGGGTACAAGCAATGTTGCAGGTATGGTATTTGCTAATACTGGTGCACAGGGACTCGATAACAATGGTAACAACCACCACTCTATCGTTTACTTCAAGAATAAGTATTATGTAGTTTACCACACTCGTCAGCAGGCAATTCGTATGACAAAGGCAAACGGTTACAAGTTCTACAACACCAGAGGCGAGCTTACAAACAGTGGTGATGGTAACTACCGTTCAACCTGCATCAACGAAGCAACATTCAACAATGGCAAACTTTCATGCAAGGGCGATACAAAGGGCTGCTCACAGATCGAATACCTCAACGTATACGATAAGGTACAGGCTGAGACAATGTCTAACCAGTCCAAGGGTATCGAAGTAACAGGACTTTACGATACAAAGGTAAAGGTAAAGAAGGGTCAGTGGATCAAGGTCAGCGGAGCTGATCTCAGCAAGGGCGTAAACGCAATTACTGTTAAGGGCTCTTCAAGCAACGGAACAGCAGTTAAGTTCTGTGTAGGTTCACCTACAGGCACAGCGATCGGTTATGGTATACTCGACGGCAACGAGAACACTCTCGCAGCAACAGATACAAGCGTAACCGGCGTTAAGGATATCTACATGGTATTCAGCGGTGACGGTGAATTTGATTACTGGTCATTCTCATGATCATGATCTGACTACAAAACAATAAGGTTATAACCACTGCCGCTGTCTGCACTACGGCGGCAGTCGGTCATAATAATTCCGAACTTTATATGTAAGGGTAAGGACAAATCAGAGATCAGCCGCGTTTTTTGGGTGCGCGGCTGTTTTCTTTTTCAAAGAATATGCGACTGATAGCCAAACTTTCAGCAGATTTGACAGTTTTACGCATTAATGCAGAAAATCCACCAAATCTGCAAAATATGAGTTGTAAATATCATGTACAAGTGATATTATATTAACATACCAAGGCGGAATAGCCGCATTTGGAACTTCCTATAATGATAGGAACTTAACTATGACATCTTCTTAATCATCCCTCATTATGCGGCTTCACAATGTGAGCCGCATTTTGTTTTTTGGGGATTTAGTTTAAACAAAAAAATAATGCAAAGCCATTGACAAAGGGGAGAAAAAGTGATATATTAATAAAGGACTTAAATTTGCTTTAAAGCGTAAAAGCTTAAAGCGTGAAAGGATATAGATGAAATGAAAGAAATATCGAAACTTATGGATTACAGACCTGACATCAAGGTCGTTGATGCTACACTCAGAGACGGTGGTCTCGTAAATGAATTCCGCTTTTCCGATGAATTTGTAAAGGCACTCTATAACGCAAACCTCAGAGCAGGTGTTGACTACATGGAGTTCGGCTACAAGGGCGATAAGGAAATGTTCGACGTTGAGAAGTTCGGACCGTGCAAGTTCTGCGATGACGACTACGTTCGTTCTATCGTTGGCGAGAACAACACCGACCTCAAGATCGCAGTAATGGCTGACGTAGGACGCTGCAACTACAAGAACGATATCCACGACCGCAGTGAGTCACCGATCGACCTCATTCGCGTTGCAACATATCTCCACCAGATACCTACAGCTGTTGACATGATAGAAGATGCCAAGAGCAAGGGTTACGAGGTAAGCTGTAATATCATGGCTATCTCAAATGCACAGGAGAGCGACGTTAAGGTTGCACTCGATATTCTTGGCAAGTCGCCTGTTGACGTTTTCTACATCGTAGACAGCTTCGGTTCACTCTACCCCGAGCAGATAGCACGTATTGCAAACCTTTACTGTGAAGCAGGCGAGAAGTACGGCAAGAAAATCGGTATCCACGCTCATAACAATCAGCAGCTTGCTTTCGCAAACACAATAGAAGCAGTCGGCGACGGTGTTGACTGGCTTGACGCAACATACGCAAGCATGGGAAGAGGTGCAGGAAACTGTGCAATGGAGCTTCTTCTTGGCTTCCTGAAGAATCCCAAGTACAACGTATATCCGGTTATCCAGTTTATCGAGAAATATATGCCTTCGGTGCGCGAGGCAGGAGCAGTATGGGGATACGATTTCCAGTACCTCATGACAGGTCTTCTCAATCAGCACCCGAGAACAGCAATCGAGTTCACAAAGCAGGGCAGAAAAGACTACTCCGAGTTCTACAAAGAGATACTCGCACAGGAATAATAAAAAAAGACGTCCAGAGATTGAACTGGACGTCTTTTTTGTTATATGATTAGTTTTCTGAGCATTACCATGTCGTAAACATCAATTACATCGTCGTGCAGGAGGTCAGCGGAGGAGCATTCGTCTTCGGTGAGAGGAGTTTTGCCGAGCAGATGTGCACTGAGTTTAACGAGGTCTGCAACTCCGACCTCGCCGTCGTCATTGATATCGCCGACGATTTTTTCAGGCATAAGAGGTTCATTCAAAGTAGCGAGGGCGAAGAAGTTGACACACATATATGTCTGACCGTTGCTGCCGAGAGTTACCTTTTCACCCTTCTTGACAGGTTTGTCATAAATAGCGAAGGTGACATCGTTGGAGGAATTGAGAAGAGTCCTCATGTGAGTGAAGTCAGCGAGCCAAGCGGGAACATTTTCGACTCTGCTGTCGAGAGCGACATGAAGCGTCATATCGGCACCTGCTGTGAAGGTTACAGTGTCTCCGGAAGATCCCTTAGCATCGCAGGCGGTCATGAGAATTTCCGAGCCGACGAGGTTAGACTGAATCTCATTGATAGTGAAATCGCGGTCTCCGAAAATCAGCGAGCCGGTGTCAGCATTATTGCCGATTTTCCACAGGTCAGGCTTAGCGCCGTCTGCGACCTCGACGTTGGTGAAAAGTTTGCCGCCGAGAGGCAGAGCTTTTTCGCCGAATACAAAGCTGCGCATATTGCAGAGGTAGCCGCTGTCGCCGGTAAATTTCACATATAGGTTGTGAGTACCCGTGATAGTCGGGATATTGGACTCAAAGTCCTGATAATCGCTGAATCCGGTAGTACCGGTGTAATTGATTTTGGCGGCGGGTGAACCGCTGAGGCTGTCGACATACAGTTCAAGCGTGCAGGGGTTACCTGACATTTCGGCATAGAACGACTTTGCACCGTTAGCGAAGTCAACTTTGCGGTAGATAGCCCAGTCGCCGTTTTCTATGTAGCCGATATTAGTGGGAGCGCCGTCAGGTTCTTCAGTTTTTATACCTTCCTGGTCGGCGTAAGAATCAGCGTATATCTTTTCAAATGCCGAAACAGCCGGAGTTGGAGGAGGTGCAGGGACATCGCTTTCAGGCGAAACCTTTACAATGCCTGACGGGAAAGAATCGACCGTGAGGTCGTTGATGTAGTACTCAATGTTCATGTAACCCTGACCGCAGTAGTCGCCGTCATAGTCGGAAGCGTCGTTGGGGTCGAGACCGCGTGCACGCTCCCAATCGTCGGGCATACCGTCGTTATCGGAGTCGGTTATTTCTTTTTTGGTGATACCGGCGGGGTAGGAGTAAGTAACACCGCACTTGATGTTGTACTTGTTGAGGTCGGATACTGAACCGTTGTAAGCGGCTGTACCTGAACACTGACCGGTGCCGTTTTTAGTTTCAGCGGCACATTGCTGGTCGATAGCGGTTCGCTTGTTTGGAGCGATGCCATTTCCAGCAAAGCTGATGACGTGGTCGTAAGAAGCCGCGGCACTCTCGCAGGTAGTGGCAGTTGAGACATTTTCGCCGTTGTTGCTGATAGGGAAAGCCGACGCACTGTAGAGGTTATCTTTGGTGATACCAATACCGCTCTTGACCGTGATGCCGTCCCAGTTATTATAGGAGATACCGTGGAGCGAGCCGTCCTTGTTAATGAGTCGGTTTCCGGCGCAGTACACCTTGAAATTCTCAGGCTTAGTGGTACTGTCAACGTTTATCCAGTTGTAGCCGCCGGTAGTGGAATTTCCGGCTTTGAGGGTATTATTGACGTAGTTTACGTGACCGATAGTACCGTAAGCGGTCTGATAGCCCCAGTCGTAGATGATATTATTGGTAAAATCGGCAACACCTGTGCCGGGGATTTTTCCGCGGAAGTTGCGGGAGACGTTGTGTATAATGAGGTTGTGGTCGAAAGTGAGACCGCTGTTGCCCATCATGATAGCGAATCCGTGTATACCCTTGTCGTGACCGCCCCATGAGTTAGCGGGACCGATGACGGAATATTGCACAGTGTAGTTGGAATTATTGGAGTAAAGACCCCATTGTTCGTCGGAAGCCCAGCCGATAGAGCAGTGGTCGACGATAGAATTTGAACCCTTCGAGCCGCCCCATGCGTCGTTACCGGAGCTTGTAGCGTTGTATGGACCGGGACGTGAGCTAAGGTATCGGCAGATGATATTGTCGCCGCCGAAAGCCATTTTGTAGTTTTTGAGCGTGATACCGGCACCACCGGGAGCAGTCTGACCGGCAATTGTGATGTTTCCGGCACTTGATACTGCGCTTTTCAGCTCGATAGTACCGCCGACATCGAAAACGACTATTCGCCCGGACTTGCTGACAGCGTCGCGGAAAGAGCCTTCGCCGCTGTCGTTGAGATTGGTAACGTGGTAGACTACACCGCCGCGTCCGCCGGTAGCGTATTTACCGCCGCCGACAGCTCCGGGGAAGGCGGGAAGACGACCGGCGGCATCAGCGTTAGGAGCTGTAGCCGGGAACATTCCTGCACTTGAAAAAACGGTAATGATACCGGTAATGGCGGCAGTCAGCCGCCTCATAGTTTTGTTCATACGAAACCCTCCTGATTATAGATTGCCCTGATTGGTGCGAGAAAAAACATCGCACATTTCCCATTAAACACATTATACAATATTTAGCAGTAAAATGCAATGAATTATTGTATCTATTTTGTGATTTTTTGCATAAAACGCACACACGGTATATAGTAAAATGATGTATCGGTACCGGTCAGAACATTTTATTGCACATAGTAACTCTGTAAATCATGCAGTGGGTTGTCAGAAATATGTAATAAATTTTGCTGGATTTTAACAAATTATCATTCTTTCGTTGCCGGACTGACTACAGCCTGTTATTGCAATCAGCGGCAGATTATGATATCATAATAGCATAGAAAAGGCTCATATATAGGGCTTGGGGTATTTCACTATAAAGGAGTGTAATTTATGAGAAAACTATCAACCAGAATGGCGGCATTAGCACTCACGCTTCCGCTTATTACAACAACATTTGCAAGCTGTGGAGAGCGCAGTGATATTTCCTATTCCAACTACAAAAATGACAGTGCCGTTTATGAAGGAATAGAGAGCGACGGCACATACCGTCCCGAGTACAAGAATAACAGCGAGGAATACCACGATTTCGGCGAAACAGGCTTCAAAGACCCGAAAACAGAGCCGCTTTCAACTTTTTCCGCCGACGTTGATACAGCTTCATATAGCAATGCACGCCGCCTTATAGAAGACTATCAGATAGTCCCAGAGGAGTCGGTGCGAGCGGAGGAATTCATCAATTTCTTTGATTATAAATATGCCGACCCCGAAGACGGCAAGACTTTTGGTGAATACATTGAAATAGCCGATTGTCCGTGGAATGCGGAGCATAAACTCATGATGATAGGTGTGCAGGGAAAACGCATGGAAGACGAGGAACTTCCGCCCTCAAACCTTGTATTCCTGATAGATTCGTCAGGTTCAATGGCTGACTATAATAAGCTTCCGCTTGTGCAGACTGCTTTCTCGATGCTTTCTGAGAATCTTACAGAAAAAGACCGTATCTCAATCGTTACATACGCAGGTTCGAGTGAGACCGTTATCGCGGGTGCACACGGCGACCGCAAGGACGATATCCTTGAGGCACTCTATTCAATAACTGCTTACGGCGGTACAAACGGCGAGGGCGGCATCGAGACCGCTTATAAACTCGCAGAACAGAACTTCATCGAAGGCGGAAATAACCGCATAATCCTTGCAACTGACGGTGACCTCAACATTGGTAAGTCGTCGGAATCCGATCTTACGAAGCTTATTGAGAAAAAGCGCAAGAGCGGGGTATATCTTTCGGTTCTCGGTTTTGGAACAGGCAATTACAAAGATAACAGACTTGAGGCACTTGCTGACAACGGCAACGGAAACTACAGCTACATCGACTCTGTTGACGAGGCACGCCGTGTACTCGTAGAAGAGATGGGCGGTACACTTTACACTATCGCCAAAGACGTCAAGATACAGGTAGAATTCAATCCCGCACAAGTCAAGAGTTACCGTCTTATAGGTTATGATAACAGACTTATGGAAGCGGAGGACTTCTACAACGACGAAAAGGACGCAGGCGAGGTCGGTGCAGGTCACAGTGTGACAGCGCTTTATGAGGTTGAACTTAACGGCAGTGACGGTACTTATCACGGTATCGACCTTGAATTTGCCGACGAGCATGAATCAGCAACAGCGCCTTCGGAAGAGGGAAGCAGACAGGAACTGATTAAATTCTCACTCGCGTACAAGGACATCGACACTGACGAGGAAGTATACTCTTCCAATCTCTACGGCATGGAGAAGTATAACAAAAAGCCAACACAGGGTATACTTCTTGCAGGGGCAGCAGCTGAATTTGCAATGCTGCTGAAAGATTCCGAGTTCAAGGGTACAGCTTCATATGATTACATTATTGAGACAGCCGAAAAAATCGGCGGCAAGAACGAGAAGATAAACGAACTTCGTGAACTTGCTGAAAAAGCGGCAGAAATACAGTAAAGACAGAAACGTCCAAGGGAAATCCCTTGGACGTTTGAGTTTGCTTCCGTGTGAAATTGGTTGAAAAATCAGTTTTCCTTAACGAGTTTGCGCATGAAAACGAGGTCATAGGTGGTAATAGCGCCGTCGTTGTCGAGGTCACCAGCCTGCCAGTTGTAGAGGTTGTCCCTTGCACCGAGGAGGTAGCGTTCAAGCATTACGAGGTCAGCAACACCGAATCCGCCGTCATTGTTGACGTCTCCCACTACTGCTTCAACATCATCGGGGTTAGCGGGTTCGAGTATGAATTTCTGCGTGATATCGCCGTTATACTCGTTCTGGGATACAGTGCCTGTTGATTCATTATATGTAAAGCAGAACTTGTAATCTGTAGCACCTGTGAGAATGGAATAGGTGCCGTCTTTATTGCAGATAAATTTAATATCAGCTTCCGTATTTTTGCTGACGCTTCTGAATAATAATTCTGAGTTGCCGGTTAAATTTGATTCATCAGGGGCAACAAGCAGAGGAATAAAAGGAATAGCGCCTTTATACATCGGCTGAGTTAAGTAGTATGATTCTTCGGAAGACCCCGCCATATTAAGTGTCCATTTTTTTGGCTTTGAAGCTGCTGCAAGTTCATTTTTAGAGCCGAGACCGATGTAATTTCCGGTACCGGCTTCTCTTATCACGTAAGGAACACCGGCAGTTATTTTGGGGCAAACCGGAGTTATATTCCAAAGCTGACACTCATACTCGTGGTAAGCGTACTGGTTTACGTTTCCGCCGTTTTCCTTTGACCACTCAAATACGTCGAGAGCGCCCTTACCATTCGAGCATTTTGAAACGATTCCGTAGTTCATACCGCTCTTGACGATTTTGAAGAGCTGGTTGTCAGCACCGGTATATGTCTGTAATTCGACATTTGTAGCGTCTGCGGCAGTATCGGAAGCGACTGCGATGCACTTAGTCTCATCGCCGACCGAGACTATCCTGCACCACTCGTCATCGACTGCGGTGATTCTCCACTGCTGAGCCCATAACTTGTTGAAGTCCCACTGCTGTATATTGGTACCCTCATCGAGTTTGCCGTTGGGGAGGTCGATAGCGAGACCGCTGTTGACGTTGGTGATAAAGTAGGGGATACCGCTGATAAGTGATGTGCCGCTCAGTCTGTATGAAGCGCCGGCATCTCCGAGGGTATCTCCTGCAACGACCATATCCGCGCTTGTATTAGTATAATCAGCAATGCCGGACTTTCCGCTTCCGTTGTATTCGGTAGTTTTCGCGCCCCACACAGTGTGGTTATTGTTTCCGACGGCTGTAAACGACATTACCATTTTGCCGGTTTCGTCCTTAGCGGCGAGGAAGTAACCCTTATAAGCCGCACCGCCGATATTGAGGTCAACAGCTGAGGTTGCGGCATCCTGCTTCCATGTACCGCTGACAGCACCGGAGATAGTTCCGTTTTCGTTGAGAGAAATGTTCTTATATCCGATTATCTTGCCGTCTGTAGCAGTACCGTGGTCGATGAATTCGTAATCTCCGGCGATATCGGCAGTATTGTAGCCGCTTGCGGAAATCTCGTCGCCGCTGTACTCAAAAGGAGCGACGACAGGCCAGCCGTCTTCGTTGAAATACATTGAATGAACGCGGACTTCGTGGTATTCGCTTCCGTCGTCGAAACGAGCGTGGTAGAAGAGGTACCATTTACCGTCGTCGTCGCGGAGGACGGAGTTGTGTCCGCAAGCCATATAAGCCTTGTTCAGCGAGCTGAATTTATAGTTGCCCATAACTTTTAAGCCTGTAGCGTCGAGGTTGGGATTTGTCGGAAGGACTGCTGTATTTCCGGCAGGGTCCTTGAATGGGCCGAGTGGACTTGTCGAGCGGAAAACTCGCATATTGTAGCCGCCGTCGGAGAAGAGACCGCCGTAGGTGACCCACAGGTAGTAGTAGCCGGTATCGGCGTTGTATTCGATGAACGGACCTTCGCCGGATTTACCGTATCCGCCGGATATTTTCGTACCGAAGTAGCTGTCGACCATACGTCCGTCGGAGGTTTTTCCGCTCTTGGGGTGAATGAGGTAGCCGGTTTTGGGGTCAACTTCAAGTGTGAAGATACCGCCTGACCATGAGCCGTAGCACATGTACATCTTGCCGTCAGTATCGTAGTAGATATTAGGGTCGATAGCGTTGGGGAAGAGCTGATTATTGTAGTTGTTATTGTTGAACCAGCTGTTGTTGAAAGTCACCTGACCAGCGGCGATAAGCTCATCTACGTTGGTGGAGGTGTATTTTCGGTTGACATTTTTAGTATCACTTGTCGCGTAGCTGTCGTTATTCGTGAAACCGGAGTATATCAGGGTATCGACGAAGGTATACGGACCCTCGATATTTTTCGATGCCGCAAAGCCGATTACCGAGCGCATATACGTTGAAGAGGTGCAGAAGTACATAAGGTATGCACCCTTTGAGCCGTCGGAGTTGATATATTCGGGATTCCACACAACATCGGGTGCCCATACTGCAAAGCCGCCCTTACAGTCTTCGAGGTCTTCGCCAGCCCATGCAAAGGCTTTTTTCAGATTCTGTGAGAGGTTGCCGAATTCGACGTTATTGGTCTTGGCATAGCCGTTTGTGAAGGTTTTCCAGTTTTGAAGGTCAGTAGTTTTAGCGGCATCGATGTGAGAGCCGAAAACGTAATAGGTCTGTCCGTCCTTGATGATAGATGGGTCGTGGACGGAAACTCTTGTGCCTGCCGCGTCCGCAATATCAGAGGGGACACTGCTTACAGCGGCACTTCCGCAAACGAGACAGCCTGCAAGGACAAGTGAAAGTAGATGTTTGATTTTCATATAATACCTCCTGTGATTTTTCATAAATTACGTCATTTTACATTATATCAGATAAACCGTTTCAAAACAATGGCATATTGTACTCAAATCATTGCATTTTGAGCTATTTTTACACTACAGAAGAAAGAAGACCGTACGGAATGTGTAAAATAATGTTGAAAAATAAAAAAATTATAATATGATACTTGATATTTATTTTTTAATATGATATAATGAATGCAAAAGCATTCATTATAGTTTATCTTAATGCCCTTGCAGATACGCAAATCGGAGATTTGCTCCCTGCACATCGGGCAATTATATCATAACGCTTCGCTTTTATGATATAATGCTGTTATATAATATTTTGTATTATTATTGGGAGGTTTATATTATGGCAAATTGCTACAAATGCGGTACTGAGTATACCGGAAAATTCTGCCCTAACTGCGGTGCAAGCGCTGCTGCTCAGCAGATGGGACCCACAATGCCCGCTCCTCAGCCTCTTTACAACAACGTTTCTGTTGTTCAGCCTACAAACACAACAAGTGTACTTGGCTGGATAGGCTGGATGTTTCTTTGCGGATGTCTTCCTTTGCTTGGAGTTATAATCATGGCTCTCGCAGCTAATGACCCGTCTGCTAAGAACTTTGCGAAGGCTCAGCTCCTCATAATGGCTATATGTGCTATTATAGGTGTTGTTATAGTGCTTATTGCGATGCTCGTACCTGCACTTGCAGTCGGAATGAATCAGTAAAAATATAATACATATATGAAAGCGCACAAGCCTGAAACTTGTGCGCTTTTTAATATAATTTGCACGACGGATTATGCCGGACGGCTTGCAAGTTTGCTGTCAATAATCGTCAAGAAAATGGTGACGGTCGTCACCGTTATGGTATGAGATGAGAGTACGCAGGTCTACGTTTTCGGGACTGCGGAAAATGTTCATCTCAACTGCCGGATTCGTCTTTTTCAGCTGTGCGATAAGAGCCTTTATTTCGGCACGTTTTGAGCTTCCTTCGCCCTTTTTCTCCGTAACTCTGCACGCACAGCGTATGAAGCTGAGCGAGTTGTATTCGCACCACTTTATAATATCTGCCTCGCGGACAAGGTACAGCGGACGTATCAGCTCGACTCCTTCGTAGTTTTCACTGCGAAGTTTCGGCATCATAGTCTGCATCTGCGAGCCGTAAAGCATTCCCATGAGGATAGTTTCTATAACGTCGTCGAAGTGGTGACCGAGTGCGATTTTGTTGCATTTCAGCTCCTGCGCGGTCTTGTAAAGCCAGCCGCGGCGGAGTCTTGCGCAGAGGAAGCAGGGGTGCTTCTGTTCTTTTTCGGCGGATTCAAATATGCGGGTGTGGTATACTTTTGCCGGTATACCGAGCAATGCGGCATTGTCGAGTATCTTCTGCATATTTTCGGGAGAGTAGCCGGGGTCCATAATTACATACTCGACCTCGAACGGTATCTCCTGATTCCGGTGCAGACGCGCTATGCACTGTGCCATAAGCATTGAGTCCTTTCCGCCGGATATACAGACCGCTATGCGGTCGCCGGGGTTGATAAGCTCATAGTCACGCACTCCGCGGCGGAATTTGGTCCATATGCTCTTGCCAAACTGCGAGGATATGGAGTCGCTTATGATGTTGTTCATGAGAGCTCCTTTCGGGTTATTAGTTCATATCGCCAATGTGCAGTATATCGAATACGTTATTGCCTTCAAAATCGCTGATTATCGCTTTCGGAAGCAACGCTCTGCACTGCTGTTCATCAGCCCATAAAAATGCCTGATGTTCAAAGCTGAGACTTACAGTGCTTTCAGATGTTTCACACAGGTATACTATCAGCAGATCGGGTATATCTCCGCTTCTGTCTGATAATGATATGTAGGCTATTTTTTCTATCCTGATATCTGTAATGCCGGTTTCTTCTTTTATCTCCCTCTTTGCGGCAGTTTCGGGAGTTTCGCCGGATTCGATGTTTCCTCCTGCGTTTTCCCATGTGCCGGCACCGATGTCATCATTTTTGCATCGCTGTACCAAAAGAAGCCTGTTCAGCTCTCTATTATGAATAATACATTTTACTATTACTTTTGCTGTCATTCTCAGCCCTCCCTTGTACTGTCCTAAGTTGTATTTCAGTAATATTATAAGTCAAAGCGGGAGAGATTGTCAATAGAGAGGTTCACTGCATGGCAATGCAGACAAAAGATTGTTAAAAAAACGTCATTTTTGTACGTTTTTACGATTTTATCCGCTTTTTTAGTGATATAGCTTGATATTTTCTTCCGGTATGCTATAATAATAACATGAGGTGCTGTATTTCACAGCCTATCCGTATTATTTGGAGGTTTTACTATGGCAGATAATAAAAGCGGAAAGAAGATAACTATTCTCGGTGCCGGAAATGTCGGCGCTACAGTTGCATATACCTTTGCCGTTGCAGGAACCTGTTCCGATATCGTGCTCATCGATATCAACAAGGAAAAGGCTAAGGGCGAAGCTATGGACATTCGTCAGGGTGTTTCGTTCAGCCACAATATCGAAGTCTTCGACGGTACTTACGACGATGCGGCAGGTTCTGATATCATCGTTGTTACTCTCGGTCTTGCTCGTAAGCCCGGTCAGACTCGTCTCGACCTCGCTCAGGCTAACGTTAACATTATCAAGGACGTTATGCCCCGTGTTGCTAAGGCTGCTCCTGACGCTATATATGTCGTTGTCAGCAACCCTGTTGACATCGTTACTTATACAATTTTACAGTGCACCGACCTCTCACCTCAGCAGGTAATTGGTTCGGGTACTGCTCTCGATACTTCACGTCTCCGTTCAAGTATCGCTGACCACGTTGGTCTCAGCCCGAACAGTATCCACGCTTACGTTTTCGGTGAGCACGGCGATACTTCCATGATTCCGTGGTCTATCACCAATATCGCCGGTATCAGCATGGAAGAGTACTGCGCTGCTCAGGAACACCACGATATCAACGAGGACGAGATAATTGATGAAGTCCGCAAGGCTGGCGGTGAGGTTATCAAGAGAAAGGGCGCTACTTTCTACGCTATCGCTCTCACTGTTAACAAAATCTGCGACAATATCCTCCGCGATTCAAACAATATCATGACCGTTTCTACTCTTATCAAGAACAGATACGGCATCGACGGTGTATGTCTCAGTCTTCCCGCTGTTATCGGTGCAAACGGCATCGAGCGCGAGGTTTCTCCTAACCTCACAGACGGCGAGATAGAGAAGCTTCAGGCAAGTGCAAAGGCTCTCAAAGACGTTATTGACCAGTTGGAATTCTAATGATTTGACATCGTGAAAAGCCGGTTTTGAAGCAAAAATATGCGGGCGCACATCAGAGTGCTTCCCTTAGCGGATTGTGGGCTACCGAGCCGTAAAGTTACGGCATTATATCTGGTATCATGCGAAACCGTCAAAGGGGACTCAACCTTGTGCGCCCATGCTTGCTATACGGTGCTTTTGACGGTTTATGTCCGCTTGTACAGTTTTTTTATTCGCAGTCTCAATTTATAAGCTCCCTTTTGGGAGCTTTGCGTTTATTAGGAGGTATTTTATGAGCCTTAATGATACTCCGTCAGGAGAGAGAATCCACATCGGCTTCTTCGGCAGAAGAAATGCCGGAAAATCAAGTCTCGTCAACGCTGTTACAAATCAGGAGCTTGCTGTTGTTTCAAGCGTGAAGGGTACCACTACCGACCCCGTTTACAAGGCTATGGAGCTTCTGCCGCTCGGCCCTGTCGAAATTATTGACACTCCCGGTTTCGACGATGTGGGTGAACTCGGTGAGCTGAGAGTCAGAAAAACCCGTCAGATACTCGCGAAAACTGATGTGGCTGTTCTTGTAGTTGACAGTAATGAGGGCATTTCTGCGTGCGATAATGAGCTTATTCAGCTCTTCAGCGAACGCAGTGTGCCGTATATTATAGCGTATAATAAGTCCGATATTTCCGGCAGTGAGGTCTGTACGGAGAATGGGATATCGGTCAGCGCCGCCCGAAAAATCGGCATCGAACAGCTTAAAGATAAAATCGGCTCACTTGCTGAAAATTCCGTCTGCGAACGACGTATCATCGGCGATTTGCTGTCGGCAGGGGACATGGTTGTCCTCGTTACTCCGATAGATGCGTCCGCCCCTAAGGGTCGTATGATTCTCCCTCAGGTGCAGACTCTCCGCGATATCCTCGATGCCGACGCGGAGGCGGTTTTTACTAAGGAAACTCAGCTCGCAGATACTCTCGCGTCTCTCGCAAATCCGCCTGCTATGGTCGTTACGGATAGTCAGGCTTTCGCTATGGTCAGCAGGATTGTGCCCGAAAATGTACCGCTTACGTCGTTTTCGATTCTTATGGCGAGATATAAGGGCTTCCTCGAAACTGCCGTAAAGGGTGCGGCGGCAATAAAAAGCCTTCGCGATGGCGACACCGTCCTCATATCCGAGGGCTGTACCCATCACCGTCAGTGCGGAGATATAGGCAGTGTAAAGCTTCCGGCTCTGCTGAAAAAGTATACTGGAAAATCCCTGAATATCGAGCTTTCAAGCGGAAGAGACTTCCCCGAAGACCTCTCGCGCTTCGCTCTCGTTATCCATTGCGGAGGCTGTATGCTCAACGAGAGAGAAATGCTCCACCGCAAAAATATCGCTGAAGTTGCAGGAGTGCCGTTTACGAATTACGGCACAGCTATCGCTTGCATGAACGGTATCCTGAAACGCAGTCTCGGAGTTTTCCCCGACCTTTCTAAGGAGCTTGACTGATGAAGCGGCGTATCATTTATGCGGCAATTTTTGTGGCTCTCGTTGCTGTTGAGGTCGTGATCGCTATCACTCAGCACGACAACTTCATTCGCTACTACGGCGGTGATGTCATCGTCATGTGGGCACTGTACTGCCTTGTGCAGGCGGTACTCGGCGGCGAAAATAACCACTATGCCGTCAATATCGGGTTGCTTGCCTTCGCTTTTGCCGTCGAGTTTATTCAGAAATGGGGATTCATTGATAAGTTCGGTATCGAAAATCACTTTCTGCGCGTTCTTATCGGTACAAGCTTCGCAGTCGAAGACCTTCTCAGCTACCTCGCAGGTACTCTCATTGCCTGTGCGGGAGTATGGACGTATAACAGGCGGAGGAAGAATAAGAATGAATAAAACGAGCCGGACGCGATTGCGTTCAGCTTTCATTGGTACTGCTTGTTTCGATAATAGAGCTTAACAATAATAAAAAGAAATAACCGCCCTGACTCTCACATAAGGGCGGCTATTCTTATTAGTTTAACAATGTGAAGAGGGAGAACCGCTTATCGCAGTGCCCTCTTTATTTATATTTATACCATGGTTTCGTAAAAAGTCAGCAGGTTTTGAGCGCATTAATTTGAGTTTATATGCATCAGGCGATGGATATTGTGTATAGTTATTCATGTCATGTAGAATAATTATGAGAAAAATGAATATTTATACGAAAACTATTGACATTGTTCTTCACAGGTGTATAATATTATTATCACGTATATTCACACCGGCTACGGTGTTTATAAAATCAGGAGGTATTTCATCATGGCTAAAAAAGAAGTTAAAAAGGTTGTTCTTGCTTATTCGGGCGGTCTTGATACATCTATTATCATTCCGTGGCTTAAGGAAAACTACAATAACCCCGAGATAATCGCTGTTTCCGGTGACGTTGGACAGGGTACAGAGCTCGACGGTCTTGAGGAGAAGGCTATTAAGACTGGCGCTTCAAAGCTTATCATTGCTGACCTCAAGGAAGAGTTCATTCAGGATTACGTTTATCCTACTGTTCAGGCAGGCGCTATCTATGAGAACAGATATATGCTCGGTACTTCTTTCGCTCGTCCGATCATCGCTAAGAGAATCGCTGAGATCGCTCTCGCTGAGGGCGCTGACGCTATCTGCCACGGCTGTACCGGTAAGGGTAACGATCAGGTTCGTTTCGAGCTCGCTATCAAGGCTTTCGCTCCTGATATGACTATCATCGCTCCCTGGAGAGAATGGGAACTCAAGTCCCGTGACCAGGAGATCGACTACGCAGAGGCTCACAATATCCCACTCAAGATAAGCCGTGAGACTAACTACTCCAAGGATAAGAACATCTGGCACCTTTCTCATGAAGGTCTCGACCTTGAGGATCCCGCTAATGAGCCTCAGTACGAGAAGAAGGGCTTCCTCGAAATGGGCGTTTCTCCTATCGACGCTCCTGACAAGCCCACTTATATCACTATCCACTTCGAGAAGGGCGTTCCTACTCAGCTCGACGGCAAGACCCTCAACGGCGTTGAGATGGTTTCTGCTCTTAACAAGCTCGGCGGTGAGAACGGTATCGGTCTCGCTGACCTCGTTGAAAACCGTCTCGTTGGTATGAAGTCAAGAGGCGTTTATGAGACTCCCGGCGGTGCTATCCTTTATCACGCTCACGAAGTTCTCGAAACAATCTGCCTCGATAAGGAAACTGCTCGTATCAAGCAGTATCTCGGAATAAAGTTCGCTGATATCGTTTACAACGGTCAGTGGTTTACTCCTCTCCGTGAGGCTATGAGCGCTTTCGTTACTGAAACTCAGAAGACTGTTACAGGTGACGTTAAGCTCAAGCTCTACAAGGGCAATATCATCAATGCAGGCGTTACTTCTCCTTATACTCTCTACGATGAGGAAGTTGCTACATTCGATGAGGACGATGTTTACGATCAGAAGGACAGCGCTGGCTTCATCAACCTCTTCGGTCTCCCGATAAAGGTTAAGGCTAAGCTCGATCAGAAGAGAAACAACAAGTAATAAGGCTGTTTTCTGACGATATTTAATATACAGGCAGGGGCATACCTCCTGCCTGTTATGATTTTCTTGATGTGAGGTGTTTGATATGGTGAATATAAGGATCATGACCCCGGATGATTTCGACGGTATCGCTAAGGTGTGGGAAAAACACGACGGCACAAACCCCGTTGACGACAGCAGAGAGGGACTGACCAAATACCTCAGACGTAACCCCGCTACCAGCTTTGTTGCTGAGGATAACGGTACTATTGTCGGTACTATTTTAGCAGGTCATGACGGCAGACGCGGTATTTTTCACCATGTTGTAGTCGCTTCACAATATCGTGGACAGGGTATCGGCAGAATGCTTGTCGAAAACGCTGTTGAAGCGCTCAGGAAAGAGGAAATTAACAAGGTTTTGCTTGTGGTGTTTACCCATAACGACAATGGCAACCAATTCTGGGAGCATATGGGTTTTGCTGTTCGTGAGGACTTGTTTTACAGGAATAAATGCATCAATATATGATAATGGGCGCGGTTTAGCACCCTTACGATAAGGAGAATGAATATGGCTGATATGATGTGGGCAGGAAGATTTTCCAAGCAGGTCGACGCAGGTGTGAATGCGTTCAATTCTTCCATCGCCTTTGACGGTCGTATGTACCGTCACGATATACAGGGCAGTATCGCCCACGCTACCATGCTTGGAGACTGCGGTATCATTACCAAAGAGGACAGCCTCGAAATAATCGGCGGTCTCAAGGAGATCCTCGCTGATATAGACTCGGGTAAGCTTGAACTCGACCCCAATGCTGAGGATATCCATATGTTCATTGAGGCTGAACTTACCAAGCGCCTCGGCGATGTCGGAAAAAGACTCCATACCTCGCGTTCGAGAAATGACCAGGTAGCTGTTGACCTCCGTCTTTATCTCCGCGATGAACTTAAAGAGGTATCCGCTATGGTGGTCGACCTCATTAAAACTATCATCAGCATCGCGAAAGAACATACCGATACTATCATGCCCGGCTATACCCACCTTCAGCGTGCTCAGCCTATTACTTTCGCTCATCACCTTATGGCTTATGTCTGGATGCTCCTACGCGACCTCGAAAGACTCGGCGATGCCGCTGAACGTATGAACGAGTGCCCGCTCGGAAGCGGCGCTCTCGCAGGTACTACCTACCATACAAACAGACAGCAGACTTCCGACCTCCTCGGCTTCCGCAACCCTATGCCGAACAGCCTTGACGGTGTCTCCGACCGCGATTACTGCGTCGAGATATGCTGTGCATTCTCACTCCTTATGACCCACCTTTCACGCTTCTCTGAGGAAATTATCCTCTGGTGCTCATGGGAGTTCAAGTTCATCGAACTCGATGACGCTTTTGCTACAGGTTCTTCTATCATGCCGCAGAAGAAAAATCCCGATGTTACTGAGCTTATCCGCGGTAAGACAGGCAGAGTCAACGGCGACCTCGTTACTTTGCTCACCATGATGAAGGGGCTGCCGCTCGCGTATAACAAGGATATGCAGGAGGACAAGGAGGCTATCTTCGATGCTCTCGACAATGTTAAGCTCTGCGTCAAGACCTTCACCCCCATGCTCGCTACTATGCGCGTTATCAAGGAAAATATGAGAAATGCCGCCGCCCGCGGTTTCATAAATGCTACTGACTGTGCCGATTACCTCGTTAAGAAGGGTATGCCCTTCCGCGACGCTTACAAGATAACAGGTACTCTCGTTGCTCAGTGCATCGAAAAGGGTATTACTCTCGAAACTCTCCCCCTCAATGACTACAAGGCTATGACCGACCTCTTCGATGAGGACGTTTATGACGCTATAAGCCTTGAAACCTGCGTCCGTGAGAGAAAGTCAGAGGGCGGTCCCTCGCCCGATGAGGTAACTAAACAGATCGCTCTCGCTGAGAAAAAGCTCGGCTCTCTCTCATGAAGAAAAAAGACCTGTTTTTTACTTTCGGTCTCACTCTTTTTATGGGTATCCTTTGGATAGCCGGTGAGGTCGTTATGGGACTGTGGCTCGCTGTCCCTGCTTGGGGACATATTGCCTGGATGGCAGGTATCGTCGTTGTTACGCTTATTATAAGCGTGTGGCACTCGCTCATGGAGGACGAGTCCGGACGGCGTGACCCTAAAACTGAAAAATACGAGCGCAAGGTCAATAAGCGCCGCGGTATCGTCAATGATGACGAGGAATGACATTATCAGGAGGTTTTATTATGTCTGTAAAAGTTTATATAGACGGTCAGGAAGGTACTACCGGACTGAAAATACAGGAACGTTTCGAGGGTAGAAACGATATCGAAATTATCAAAATCAGCGAGGAACTCAGAAAAGACCCCGCGGAAAGAGCTCGTCTCATAAACAGTGCAGACTATGTTTTCCTCTGTCTGCCCGATGCGGCTTCGCGTGAGGCTGTCTCATTCATCGATAAGGATAACGACCATGTTCGTATCATCGACGCTTCTACCGCTCACAGAACTAATCCCGACTGGGCTTACGGCTTCCCTGAGCTTTCTCCCGCTCACCGCAGGAAGATTCAGTCTTCAAACAGAGTTGCTGTTCCCGGATGCTATGCAAGCGGCTTCAACTCGATAGTTTATCCCCTCGTCAGCAATGGTATCATTCCCGCTGATTACCCCGTTTTCGCTTACGCTACTTCCGGCTACAGCGGAGCAGGCAAAAAGGCTATCGCCGTTTATGAGAGCGAGGACAAGCCTTTCGAGTTCAACAGTCCCCGTCAGTACGCACTCTCACAGGCTCATAAGCACCTCCCCGAGATGCAGGCTGTATCGGGGCTTGCATACAAGCCTATGTTCAATCCTATGGTATGCGATTATTTCAGCGGAATGGTCGTAAGTGTTCCGATTCAGACAAGAACTCTTCCTAAGAAATACACCCCCGCAGAGGTGCATGATATGTTCGCTAAGCATTACGCTGACGCTAAAATGGTCGAGGTTATGCCGCTTATGTCTGAGGACGAGCAGAAAAGCTTCTTCCTCGCTTCAAATACTCTCAGCGGTCTGAATAAAATGCAGATATTCGTCTTCGGAAGCGATGAGCAGATACTCCTCTGCTCACGTCTCGATAATCTCGGAAAAGGTGCAAGCGGTGCGGCTGTTCAGTGCCTTAATATCATGATGGGCATTGACGAGACTACAGGTCTTGTCTGAAACTGATAAGAGGTGATAGAATGGCTGAAAACGGAAAAGCTAAGGGCGGTACTAAGCTCTCAACGGTGCTTTATTTTACCTGCCTTACCCTCGCAGTTATGGCGCTTGTGTTCTTTCTGTACCTTTTACTGGTAGACGGCGGACTTTTCCTCTTCGGATATGTTTTCAGCCCCTACACTCTCGCATTCGCGGTTATTGCTTTCGTATTCCTTCTCAGGACCGGCGACCTGCTTAAAAGAAACGGCGGAAAGGTGAGCTACCACGGTACTCTCGCCGCTGCTGCTGCGGTTATCGCTCTTGCTGCCGCTGTGTACGGCGGTGTCAGGGATATCAGACATACAAGAACTGCCGATATGCTCGTCATGAGCGGAAGAAATGCCCTGCTGACCGAGTATACCGAGAAAAACGGCACTACCGGTAAGGATAATACCTTCATCGACGCTCATATACTCTATGGACGTATTGCTATGAAGCTCGGTCGCATCGACGAAACATATTTCTCGAATAAATGCGTCGAAAAAGACCTTTACGCTTATTCTGTGAATGATACGGAAAATGTGCTCACAATTGAATGCGAATACGGAGATTTCGGCGACGGTGTTGTCGCTCTTGACCCTTCACATGATAAATCTACTATCAAATATGATTTCAAGCTCAGATAAAGGAGTAATTGACATGGAACTCAAAAAAATCGGTAACGTTAAATTCGTCTACGGCGGTGTCTGCGCTGCAAGAGGCTTTAAGGCAAACGGTGTTCAGTGCGGTCTCGCTCATAAGCCCCTCGGTGATATGGCTGAGGCTAATGCGGCTGCTAATAATGCACTCCCTGCTGCTAAAAAGAAAAACGACCTCGCTATGATAGTTGCAGATAAGGACTGCACTGCTGCCGCTGTTTACACTACTAACAAGGTCAAGGGTGCTCCTATCCTTGTTACTAAGGAACACCTCGCTGACGGCAAGGCAAGAGCTGTTATCGTCAACTCCGTAAACGCTAATACCTGCAATCCCGATGGCTACGAAAAGGCTACTAAAATGGCTCAGCTCGCCGCTGACGCTCTCGGTATCATTGAGAACGACGTTATTGTCGCTTCTACAGGTGTTATCGGTCAGGTGCTCCCTATCGAACCTATCGCAAACGGCATTAAGCCGCTCGTTGAGGGTTTAAGCTACGGCGGAAACAAGAGTGCCCTCGAAGCTATCATGACTACTGATACTCAGCCTAAAGAGGTCGCTGTTGAGTTTGAACTCGGCGGCAAGACCTGCGTTATGGGCGGTATGCTCAAGGGAAGCGGCATGATTCACCCGAATATGGCTACTACCCTCACTTTTATTACTACTGATGCGGATATCTCCGCTGAAATGCTTCAGCGTGCACTCAGTGACAACGTTAAGGTCACTCTCAACCGTGCAAGCGTTGACGGCGATACTTCTACTAACGATATGGTATGCGTTATGGCTTCAGGTACTGCCGGAAATAAGACGGTAACTACCGAAGATGCCGATTTTGAGGCTTTCTCAAACGCTCTCTACAATATTATGCTCAACCTCGCACGCATGATGGCTAAGGACGGCGAAGGTGCTACTAAACTTATTGAGTGCGCTGTTACAGGTGCGGCTGATGAGAAAACTGCCGAAACTGTTGCTAAGTCCGTTATATGCTCAAGTCTGCTCAAATCTATGATTTTCGGCGAGGACGCTAATGCAGGACGTATCTACTGCGCTGTGGGCTATTCCGATGCTGACTTCGATATCAGCAAGGTAGATATCGATATGTCATCAAAGGGCGGAAGCATTGTCCTCGGCAGACAGGGCTGTGTTACGGAGTTCGATGAGGAACTCGCGAAAAAGGTTCTCGCTGAGGACGAGATACAGATAATCGTTTCTCTCGGCGAAGGTTCGGCTACCGCTGTTTGCTGGGGCTGTGACCTTACTTACGATTACGTTAAGATAAACGGCGATTACCGCAGTTAATGCAAAAAACTCTTTTGGGTGTTCTTCCTTACGGCGGCAGATAGCCGCCATAAGACGGTTATTGAGGATTACATTATTTACAGGAGTGATTTTAAATGGAAAAAATCTCTAATCAGGATAAATCGCAGATACTCATTGACGCTCTGCCTTATATTCAGAAATACAGCAACAAGATAGTCGTTGTTAAATACGGCGGAAATGCTATGACTAACAAGGAGCTCAAGGACGCTGTTATGACTGATATCGTTCTCCTTCACCTCGTTGGTATCAAGGTAGTTCTCGTTCACGGCGGCGGTCCTGAGATAAGCGATATGCTCAAAAAGCTCAATATAGAAAGCAAGTTCATAAACGGTCTGCGCTATACCGATGAGGCTACTGTTGATGTTGTTAAAATGGTGCTCTCGGGTAAGGTGAACAAGGAACTCGTTCAGCTCCTCGCTCAGCATAAGGGCAGTGCTGTGGGTCTTTGCGGTATCGACGGAGAAATGCTCATGGCTGAGAAGAAAACTACTGACGACGGTCAGGACCTCGGCTGGGTAGGCGAGATAACCAAGGTCAACACCAAGCCTATCCTCGATGCTCTCGATAACGGCAATATCCCTGTTATCGCTACCGTTGCAACAGACAAGGACGGTAATACATATAATATCAATGCCGATACTGCTGCGGCTCGTATCGCGGCTGAACTCGGTGCTGAAAACCTCATTCTCATGACCGATATAGCGGGTCTTCTCCGCGATAAGGACGACCCGTCTACACTTATCCCTGCCGTAAATGTCAGCGAAGTTCCTTACCTCAAAATGCAGGGAATCATTTCAGGCGGCATGATACCGAAAATTGACTGCTGTGTTGAGGCTGTCAGACGAGGTGTAAACAAGACTGTTATCATCGACGGCAGAGTTCCGCACTCTATCCTTATTGAGATACTCTCAAATGAAGGAATCGGTACACAGTTCACTTAATTAACACTATTTACTTGTATACGAAAAATTTACGTAAAATAACACGTATTCACATTGATTTTATATACATTTTGGCGGTATAATTATATCAGAGTAGGATAGCATGACTATCCCCTGATACTATGAGATTTTTTTAACGATCGCCGTGCGCATATATCATGTGAAGGAAGGAGACTGGCTATGAGCAGTGAAAAGACTATAGAAAAATTCAATAAACACGTTATGCAGTCGTACGGCAGATATCCACTCGTTATGGAACAGGGTGCGGGCAGACGCTGTAAAGATGAGGACGGTAAGGAATATATCGACTTCGGAAGCGGCATCGGTACTAACAGCCTCGGCTACTGCGACGAGAAATGGGCAGATGCAGTTTGCGCTCAGGTCAGAACTCTACAGCATAACTCCAATTACTACTACACCGCTGTTCAGGCTGAATTCGCTGAAAAGCTCTGCGAAACAGCCGGATACGACAGGGTCTTCTTCGGAAACAGCGGCGCGGAAGCTAACGAGTGTGCTATAAAAATAGCAAGAAAATACAGCTTCGATAAGTACGGCAAGGGCAGACATACTATTATCACCCTCGTCAATTCTTTCCATGGCAGAACTATGGCTACTCTCTCTGCTACGGGTCAGGACGTTTTCCATAACTACTTCTTCCCGTTCCTTGAGGGATTCGTGTACGTTAAGGCTAATGATATCGCTGACCTTAAGGATAAACTCGATGATACAGTCTGCGCGGTAATGCTTGAATACGTTCAGGGCGAGGGCGGTGTAAATGCTCTCAATAAGGATTTCGTGGACGCTGTTTTTGAGCTTTGTGCCGCTAAGGACGTTCTCGTTATCGCAGATGAGGTGCAGACCGGTGTCGGCAGAACAGGTAAGTTCCTCGCCGGCGACTGGTTCGGTAAAAAAGCCGATGTTACTACTCTTGCTAAAGGCATCGCGGGTGGTGTTCCTATGGGTGCTTGTCTCGTAGGAGAAAAGCTGAGAGATGTATTCACTCCGGGTACTCACGGTTCAACATTCGGAGGAAATCCTATCGCTTGTGCGGGCGGTCTCGCAGTTCTCGACAGAATAAACAGCGATGGCTTCCTTAAAAGCGTTTGCGAAAAAGCTGAATATTTTAAAAATAAACTTGAAAAATGCAGTGAGGTCGAGGGCGTAAGCGGTCTCGGACTCATGATAGGTATAACACTAAAGACCAAGAAAGCGGCTGATGTCGCGAAGGCTTCTCTTGATAAAGGACTCCTTGTCCTTACGGCAAAAGATAAGGTCAGACTCTTGCCGCCGCTGACCATCGAATACGATGAGATCGATGCGGGCCTCGACAAGCTTTTGGAGATACTGGAGGAATGAGAATGGAGCTTATGGTCTCTGTAAAAGGGCATAATTACACTGTTGAAGATAAAAAACATTCAAGACTTCTCTATACTATCAAGAAAAAAGGAATAGGTATGAGTAAATTCCTCCTCCTTGATGCAAGTAAATATCAACTGTATACGTTCACTAAAATTGTTGAAGATAAGAAACCTACCTTTATCATAAGCAATAATGATATCCCGATCATACGTTTATCTGTCAAGTCGCTGTTTCTCGATCCGTCTATCCAAATCAGCGGAAAAGATACGGCGGGACAGCCTGTGGATTTTGTTCTTGCAAGTAAAGACCATAAGGAGTTCACTATTCTCAGAGGTGACAAAGATGTCGGCAATCTGAGCGTTCTTATTACCGTTTCAGGTGACTTACAGTACGAAATGAAGATAGAGGATAAGATCTTCGACGACTTTATACCGCTCTTCGCCGTAGCGGTAGATATTACATTCGGCGATATGAATAAGGGAAAATAATCGAAAGGACATAAATATGAAACACTTACTCAAAATGCTCGACCTGAGCACAGAAGAAATCACTGAAATACTCGACCTCGCTGATCAGCTTAAGTATGAGCTGAAACATAATATTCCGCATCCGCACCTCAAAGGTAAGACACTCGGTATGATATTCCAGAAGGCTTCGACACGTACAAGAGTTTCTTTTGAAACAGGTATGTATCAGCTCGGCGGCTATCCGCTCTTCCTCTCGTCTAACGACCTCCAGATAGGCCGCGGAGAGCCTGTTCAGGATACTGCAAGAGTTCTTTCACGCTACCTCAGCGGTATCATGATCCGTACTTTTGAACAGAAAGAGGTAGAGGACCTTGCTGAATACGGCAGTATCCCGATAATAAACGGTCTTACTGACTTCTGCCACCCCTGTCAGGTACTCGCTGACCTTATGACTATCCGTGAATTCAAGGGCAGTCTCGCCGGTCTTAAAATGTGCTTTATCGGCGATGGTAATAACATGGCTAACTCCCTCATTGTCGGCGGTCTCAAGGTTGGTATGAGCGTTTCTATCGCTTGCCCTGATGACTATCAGCCTCCGAAGGAGATTCTCGACTTTGCGGCTGGATACGGTGACAAGTTTGAAATGGTCAATGAACCCAAAACTGCCGCTAAGGACGCTGATGTACTTATCACTGACGTATGGGCTTCAATGGGTCAGGAGGGCGAAGCTGAAAAGCGTAAGAAGGCTTTCGCCGGCTATCAGATAAATGATGACCTTATGGCTGTTGCTAAGGACGATGCTATGGTGCTCCACTGCCTGCCCGCTCACCGCGAGGAGGAAATAACTGAGAAGGTATTCGAGGCTCACGCTAAGGAGATTTTCGAGGAAGCTGAAAACCGTCTCCACGCTCAGAAGGCTGTAATGGTAAAATTAATGGCATAATAAAAACGGACACCGAAGGGTGTCCGTTTTGCTATCCGCGTATATCGTCGATGATAGCGCGAAGATGAAGTATCTGCTCGTTTGTCAGTCCCTCAACATCGAGAGTAGGCTTGTCGCTGAGCCCGAGAAGATAGTCCGCGCTGACAGAAAAAGTTTCGGCGATTCGGCGGAGCATATCTATTGAGGGTTGAAGATTAGCATTTTCCCAATTACTTACACATTGTTTTGTTACATTAAGCTTTTTAGCAAATTGAACTTGATTTATGCCAAGTGACAGTCTTAAATCTTTTATACGCTCGTAAAACATAAAAACACCTCTCAGTCAAAAAATGCAATACTATTGTATACCGATACTTGACAAATATGAAATACTATGGTAAACTATTAATTGACGAAAAGGAGGTGAGCATAATGGGATATGATCCTGATGTTGTAATGTTTATTAGCCTTGTAGCATCTTTATTTTACCCGATTATTTGCGGCTTATTAACGAGGCTTATTAACAAAGGAAAAGGTTACGGTGGTGGATTCTGGTGGGGCTTTTTTCTTGGAGTTATAGGAATATTAGTAGTTGTATTAAAAAGTCCAAAAGACGATCCAATTATGGATAGAAGAGAAGTAGAAGAAGAAAATTTAAGATTTCTTAATGAACATGACGGATGGGAATGTCCGTGCTGTACACGTTTACACGGTCCGCTTGAAAATGAATGTGTATGTGGATTTAAACTGAATGAAAAAGTGATAATTGAAGAAGAAAAAAGAACTCAGGATGTATATGCAAGAAAAGCAGAAAATGAAGCAGATATTATTCTGAAATATAAAAAAATGTATGATGACGGACTTATTACAGAGAGTGAATTTGAAGCAAAGAAAAAACAAATACTGGGTTTATAAGCAAAAGGCAGCCGGTTGGGACTGCCTTTTTTGTTGACATAAAGCCGTCGGAATGTTAAAATAAGACCGAGGTGATAAAATGGAAGAAATAATCATTGGTGTGATAGGTGTCGCTGTGGGACTTGTCGGACTGTTTGTGTTTATAAGCGGTCTAATTTTTATGCTCACAGGCTCAGAAACGCTCGGAGAAGTGGTCTCGTCGCGTCAGGACGATAAGAATAGGTACAGGCATACTGTGAGGTATAAGGCTGGCACAGACGAGCTTATACGCGAGGATAAGATGGGCTACAGCAGTGCATTGGAGAACGGCGAAAAGATTCTGCTGACTTATAAGAAGGGGAATCCTGAAGTTTTCAGAGCTGTTAAAGAGCTTCGCACAAGGACTATCGGAAGCGGTCTGCTTGCACTCATGGGAGTGGCTTTTGCAATAAGGTTTTTAATACTGTAGCAAAATAAACAAAAGAACAAGCAAGTTGTTATCATTCTTTTAGTTGACAAAAGTGAAAATGGATGATATAATAATAAAGCTGTCGCACGAGAGACAAGAGCGAAGCGGAAAAGATCTTGGGAAAGAAAAAAATTCCGGAAAAGCACTTGACAAACGGAGCGATAAGTGATATAATATTAAAGCTGCTTAAGAGAGCGGCACACATCGAAAAAAGTTTTTGAAAAAACTTGAAAAAAGTACTTGACAAA
>Ga0310695_10001128_pt1 | contig 64761 bp, 68 predicted proteins | sample RumenRJG_04DNA_FD_203882 | JGI IMG/M metagenome (GOLD analysis project Ga0310695, IMG submission 203882) | Bovine rumen microbial communities from Lethbridge, Alberta, Canada - RJG_04 (v2) (version 2) | ecosystem: Host-associated > Mammals > Digestive system > Stomach > Rumen | place: Canada... | reverse complement strand
TGAGCCGAAGACCTACGCCTCACTGGTCAGGCTCTGCGCCTACTTATGTCACAGATTCGGCCTTACAGAAAAGGATATCATAAGACATTACGATGTGACAGGAAAGGACTGCCCAAAGTATTTTGTAGAGCATCCTAAGGCATGGAAGCAGTTCAAGAGTGATGTAAAAGACGCGCTGGACGCCAAAGACTGGGATCTGACGATCAACTCCTAAATGTGACAGCGGGGACGCGTACAACTGACATATATGGAAATTACCAACATAGCCCGCTATGTATGGCTTCCGATAGAGTGGCAGGGTGAAAAGCCGTTGGTCCGCTGGAAAGACGAATGGAAATAGTATATACTTGTCTGCATGAAGAAATTTCTTATTTACTCGGACAAGATACTGACCGCAATCACTTATGCGGCATATGTGGTGCTACTGATATACATCATAGTGAGGTTCGGCTTTGGAGCCGACATCCTGAAAGCACTTCTGATACCGGCGACCGGATTTGTCCTGGAGACTGTGATCCGCGACAGGCTGAACTTCCCGAGGCCTTACGAGAAGACAGGTATCCCGCCAATTATCCCGAAGAAGACTAAGGGGCACAGTTTTCCGAGCCGCCATGCGTTTTCCGTCACGATGATAGCCATGATGTATGTATTCTACCTGCCATATCTTGGCATAGTCATGCTTATTATAGCCGTCTGTCTCTGCATCATCCGTGTAAAGGGCGGAGTGCATTCGGCACTGGATGTGACAGCAGGAGCCTGTCTTGCGGCAGCCTACGCAGCATTTTTTATGTGGATTTTCAGATGATTTATTAACCCTTGACACCACCCCACCTTTTTGCTAGACTTTATCTAATTACCCATTAGTAGAAGTGTATATAGGAAAGTGAGGAAAAAATGGCTTCAATTATTGGAGAAGGAATCACATTTGATGACGTACTGTTAGTGCCTCAGTATTCGGAAGTGACTCCGAATATGATCGACCTTACGACAAAGCTGACGAATACGATCACACTGAATGTACCGCTGATGTCAGCAGCCATGGATACAGTTACCGAGCACCGCATGGCGATCGCCATGGCGCGTCAGGGTGGAATCGGTATCATCCATAAGAATATGTCGATAGCAGAGCAGGCCGATGAGGTAGATAAGGTCAAGAGATCTGAGAACGGTGTCATTACAGATCCATTTTTCCTCTCACCTGATAATACACTTAAGGATGCCGAGGACCTGATGCACAAGTTCCGCATTTCAGGTGTGCCTATTACTGAGAAGGATGGCAAGCTTGTCGGCATTATCACTAACCGTGACTTAAAGTTCGAGGAGGACTATGACAGACCGATTAAGGAAGTCATGACTTCTGAGAACCTTATCACTGCTCCAGAGGGAATCACCCTTGATGAGGCTAAGAAGATTCTCGCCAAGGCCAGAAAAGAGAAGCTTCCTATCGTTGACAAGGAAGGCAGACTCAAGGGCCTTATTACTATTAAGGATATTGAGAAGCAGATCAAGTATCCGAATTCCGCTAAGGATTCACAGGGACGTCTTGTCTGCGGTGCCGGTGTTGGTATCACCGCGAACATGATGGAGAGAACTGAGGCCCTCGTTAAGGCTAAGGTTGACTGCATCGTTGTCGATTCTGCTCACGGTGATTCAAAGAACATCATAAACGCTGTAAAGGAGATCAAGAGCGCTTATCCTTCACTTCAGGTTATCGCTGGTAACATTGCTACAGGAGAGGGTGCAAAGCATCTTATCGAGGCTGGTGCTGATGCTGTCAAGTGTGGTATCGGACCTGGTTCTATCTGTACTACCCGTGTCGTTGCTGGTATAGGTGTTCCACAGATTACAGCTATCATGGACTGCTATAACGAGGCTAAGAAGTATGGCATCCCTGTCATCGCTGATGGCGGTATCCAGTTCTCTGGTGATATCGTAAAGGCTCTTGCAGCAGGCGGTAATGTCTGCATGATGGGTTCACTTTTCGCAGGCTGCGATGAGGCTCCTGGTGCTACTGAGCTCTATCAGGGCCGTAAGTACAAGGTCTACAGAGGCATGGGTTCTATCGCTGCCATGGAGAATGGTTCTAAGGACCGTTACTTCCAGGAGGGCGCCAAGAAGCTCGTTCCTGAGGGCGTTGAAGGCCGTGTCGCTTACAAGGGAAGTGTCGAGGACGTTATCTTCCAGATGATCGGCGGTATCAGAAGTGGTATGGGTTACAATGGTGCTCCTACCATTAAGGATCTGCAGGAGAAGGGCAAGTTCATTAAGATCACTTCAGCTTCTCTCAAGGAGAGCCATCCGCATGATATCCACATCACAAAGGAAGCTCCTAACTATTCTATCGAAGACTAAAAAATAAATGATCCCGGCTAAGACCTGATGTCAGATTGATGGCATTTGGCTTTAGCCGGGATTTTTTCGTTTATGGAGAGCTTTGAGATAATAAACAGTAATCATTGCTCGGTATCAGATAAAAAATGCTGGTGAAGGATCATGCTCCAGTTACTTTTTTTATATAGAAAACGAACGACATTCACTATATGCTGGTCTTCATCAATAGTATAAAAGGCCAGGTAGTTTTTAACGGTTATAAAGCGAATCTTCCAGCTGGCCAGTACAGGATCATTTACGATGGGGCAGCGTCCTGGCATTTTTGCAAGAGAACCAATCTGCTCCTCAGCGGCATCCAAAAGATTATCAGCAGCATCAGGATTCTTTAATGTGAAATCAATATAGTCTACAGCGTTGTTGATGTCTCTTTCAGCAGAGGATGTGATGTGAATACTGTAATTCATTTTTTACGACGTTCCCTGATATCTGCAATGGCTTCAGAGAAAGGGCGTGTATTACCAGAAGCAATATTATCAATTCCGTCCTTTATCTGACTGTATAGTTCAAAGCGGCTGGTCAATTCTTCGTAAGTTTCTATACTCATAACAGCGAGATCTCCCTTTCCATTTTTGGTAATGAACACTGGCTCAGGGTATTTGTGACAAAACATGGAAATTTCGTTATAATTATTCCTTAAGTCAGCGCTTGATCTGATTTTTGGCATATAATCACCTCCATAATATATACAAAAATTATACATTAATTTTTGTATATAGTCAATTTGGTATTTTAAAGACTTGAGGAACTGTATATTTTTATAATAACGCAGGACAATAAAGCCCTGCGTTTATTTTTTACAGATTGTTCTTCAAATAGACCTTATCCTTGTCGTCCTGGTCTATACCGAGATAACGCTTCGTTATGGCAAAGGAGCTGTGATTGTAGATACTCATCAGTATAGCTGGCTGGACGCCGCGCTTCCACGCAAAGTAGCCGAAAGTCTTTCTGAGCGAATGACAGCTGACATCCGAGGTAAGCCCAACGTAGTTAGCTGCTCTTTTTACAATTCTATAGGCCGTACTTCGATTCATCGGGTTTTTTCCTCTGCCAGTAAAAATATAGCTCTCCGGATCAGGCGCACTGCAATCTGACACGACATTCTTTATCGCATCCCTTAAGCTCCTGTTAACTGCAATATTTGCAGTTTTACCGGTTTTCTTTTCCTTTAATTTTATCCGGCTTTTTACTGTATGTGCCGCGCAGTCATAGACATCATCCCATTTGAGGGAAAGGATGTCACTGATTCTTAAAGCAGTGTTGAGCCCAGTGACGATCAGCAGATAATTCCGTTCATTCGGAGATACAGTCCTGTAGTAATTTCTGAATTTTTCCAGTTTCCATTTGTTCCTAATCGGTTCTGTGGTACTCATGTCATTTCCTCCTTGAAATTGATGCTCCACACTATAAATATTTTTTACCACAGTAGCTTCAATTAAATCGTTTTTCATAGAAAAATAGAAAATAGTTCAGAAAATGTTCTTACCATTCCTTTAGAAACGAGGAATCATCAAGCTACTTTTGCAATAAAAAAAGCCTTTTGGCATTCTGCCAGAAGACTGTCACTAATCAATAATTAAAAAACAAATTGTAATATACTGTTGCATTTTTCTTATCTACACTTCCTATATCGGAGCACATTCCGATTCCTTAACCCTTTTTGAAAAATTTATAAAAAAATATTTCAAGTCTCCGCCAACCCCTTATTTTTATAGCTTTTCACGATTCACAACTTGCATCATTTTATTACAGATTGTTGCATCGCAGGCAAGGAAGTCATAAATGCTTCAAGGAGGTAGACATATGCTGAAACTGGGTATGAAACCAGGTGAGTACATCACAGTAGGTGATGACATAAGAATCATTTTCTCAGGCGGCACAGGCAGACATATACATCTGCTCGTAGATGCTCCAAAGGATATGAGGATTCTCCGCAGCAGTTATCGGGAGGAAGAAGACAAAGCCCCGTACTACGAGGAGGAGAACTACTTCTCATCCAGAAAAAATAGAACGAGATCTCATCGGGATCAGGACTAAAGGCATAGAGCTGACAGCTTAAGAATCGTTTTTACTCCACACTATCTGCTGTCAGGTCAGTCTTCTGCTTTTAGCAGATTAAGTTTTCTAAACCTCTTATCTGCATGTTACCAGATAATACTCTCCTTCTCCTGCTCGAAGTGCACTAGGGTTTATGAGAAGGCGGATATTAAAAAAGTGTGGTTGTCTCCGGCAATCGTCTGATACAGACGAGGTTCAGGGACGTCTCACCAGATAACCCGCGGGAACGGATTTCCCGCAAGACAATCTATTTCATTAATTACACGGAGGTAATTATTATGGTAGTACAGCACAACATGCAGGCAGCAAATGCCAACAGAATGCTTGGCATCACAACAAGCGCACAGTCAAAGAGCACAGAGAAGCTTTCTTCAGGCTACAAGATCAACCGTGCAGCAGATGATGCAGCAGGTCTCGCTATTTCAGAGAAGATGAGAAGCCAGATCCGTGGCCTCGACAGAGCTTCAACAAACGCACAGGACGGTGTATCTGTAGTACAGACAGCCGAAGGTGCTCTTAACGAAGTTCACTCAATGCTTCAGCGTATGAACGAGCTTGCTACACAGGCAGCAAACGATACGAATACTTCTCAGGATAGAAGCCAGATCCAGTCAGAGATCAACCAGCTTACATCAGAGATTGACCGTGTTCAGTCAACAACCCAGTTCAACACAATGAATCTTCTCGATGGAAGTTTTAGCAAAAAGAGCCTCCAGGTAGGATCCAAAGAAGGTCAGACTATAACACTGTCCATCGATAATATGAGCTCTGCATCATTAGGCATCAAAGATCCTTTCAATAAAGTCAAGGTATATAGTACCAAGGACTTGTCTGAAGATGATAGTGATGCAAATGCAGTATATGCATTTAAAGGAAAAGACTCTAAGATTTACGCTCTCGATGGATCACCAACAAAAGCGGCTGACATCCAACCTGGTGAAGAGGCAAGTGATTCAGTTACTTTCACTCAAGATTCTACCACTGGATTATATTATAAGAATACTGTAGCAGACGGGAAAGTAACAGCCGGCGAAAATGCAGAGTGGGCAAAGTCTTCTGATGGTAAATACTATAAGGTGAATAAGACAGCTCTTACAGCAACTGCAAGTACCGTCATGAAACTTGACAACGAAGGCGGTTCCGTTTCTGTAAAGGATAACGAAAGCGCTGGAAAAGCAATGACTTCTATTCAGTCCGCTATTGATAAGGTTTCTACTCAGAGAGCTAACCTTGGTGCTGTTCAGAACCGTCTTGAGCATACCATCGCTAACCTCGACAACGTATCTGAGAATACTCAGGTTGCTGAGTCACGTATCCGTGATACAGATATGGCTAAAGAAATGGTTACCTACTCAAAGAACAACATTCTTCAGCAGGCTGGCCAGTCTATGCTCGCTCAGGCTAACCAGAGCAACCAGGGAGTTCTTTCTCTCCTTCAGTAATTGAATCAAATGCCTTTCCCTTAAGGCAAAAACAGTGCACATTGGGAGTCCGGAAATCCGGGCTCCTTTTTTACGAATTCCATTTCTCTGTCATTAAAAAATCTGTATTCGCCCTCGGCTAAGCTTTCGTCAAGCGTGAAAGGCCCGACGGAAAGTCGTTTCAAAGAAGTTACTGTGCAGCCGACTGCTTCCATCATGCGCTTCACCTGGTGAAAGCGGCCCTCGCTGATGGTAAGGTTCGCACTGGTTTCTGTAAGGATTTCAAGTGTGGCAGGCTTTGTGGGCTCGTCGTCTCCTATGTCGACTCCAATCTTGAATTTCTCTACAGCCTCTACAGGAATAGGCGTATCGACTGTCAGATAATAGGTCTTGTCGACGTGCTTTTTTGCATGTATCATTCTGTGTGAAAAATCACCGTCGTTTGTGATAAGAAGCAGCCCAGTCGTATCCTTGTCGAGACGGCCTACTGTAAAAAGCTCCTTTGCCTTGACATCGTCGCCGAGCAGAGAGAAGACTGTCGGATTTCTGCCTGCGCGGTTCGTGCAGACGTAGCCTGCTGCTTTATTCATCAGTATGTAGGTGAATTCGCTGTAGTGCAGGTGCTCACCCATGAAGACGACTTTTGTCTTAATATCTACCTGTGTCTCGGGAGCGGATACTTTTTCACCGGCCACAAAAGCCGGTGATTTTTTAAGTGCTTTTTTTACGTCTTTTCTGGTCATCCCGGTGCAGGATGCTATGTATTTATCTAGTCGCATTTAGTATGCCTTATATGATCATCTATGAGATTGGATGGTAAAAAACAGTCACTTGCGGTAAAAAGCGTGATTAAATGGAATGCTCAATATCTTTAGTTCCGATTTTAGCTCAACAGGTATTTGTTTATCGCATACAGGCAGCCGTCGTGATTGTTGTCTGGAATAATCAGGTCTGCCGCTGCCTTCGCGTGGTCATTTGCGTTTGCGACAGCGAGCGAGAGACCGGCAGTTTTAAGCATTGGAATGTCGTTGTCTGCATCTCCGACTGCGATTGTCTTTTCTATTGGAATATGTAACGAGGCTGAAAGGTCAGCGATGCCGACTCCCTTGTGTATGCCCTTTGGAGAGAGCTCTAGTGAGGCGGTCTCGGCGTAGATGCGCTCGATTGGCAGATTCTTTGATGCGAGACTCTCGGAGGTGCGGATGCTGGCCTCACGGCTGGTGTGGTAGACGTTTATTTTTTCGATGGAGCCAGCGTTATCACGAATAACTGGAACGATGTCGTCGACCTTCTTAGCGACAGCTGAGTAGAGCGAGACGTAGACGCCCATCTGGTAGTGCGCCATGTGAGGAATCTTTGCGCCCTCGACTATAGAGGCTCCGTTTACCATGACCTGGACCATCACGTCCTCATGGCTAATCACGTCGATGATGGCCTCTGAGGCACTGGCGTCTATCGTGTGGCGGGCAGCCGGCTTTTTCGCAAAATGATCGTAGACTAAGGCGCCGCTTTCGCAAATGTAGTACTGCATCTCACTAAACTGCTCGTCATAAGGCGCGATTTCCGAAACCGGTCTCCCAGTGCAGATCACTACATACTTGCCTGCATCGCGGACCTTTTTAAATGACGCAATGGTCTCGTCTGATATAGTTTTGTCGCTTCTTAAAAGAGTATCGTCCATATCAAGGGCGATGAGTTCATAATCGTTATTCATGGGATTTATTATTTTAGTTTATTTGAACTCTGATGTAAATGATTTTAAAGTATATCTCGAATGATTTTTTCTATATAGGACATATAATCTTTAGGGACTGATTCTATATATTTGTAACCACGTGCTTCTATATCAAAATATCTGAGATGAGCACAAAGTACCTTTCCAGTAGTGTGAATTTCATCAGGTAAATCAATGTTTAAGAAAAAATCATTAGCATGCGAAATAGGGCAGACTATAGCAAATCCTTTGCAGTATTTGTTATACGAGTTTGAACTGATTACAAGGGCTGGCCTTGTTTTTCGTTCTTCGTGTCCTACAGATGGTTCAAAGTTGACTTCAATTATATCACCTTGTTTTACCATAACTCTCCTCCGGTTGGTTTACCCCAATCAATGTCTTCCATTTTTTCAGAAGAATTACTCTTCTTATACAGATCATCAAGTCCTTTATAACAATATTTCTCTGATAACTCTATATGATCGTTTTTGGCTTCTATATCCATCATATCACCTGCTTTTATTGACAGTAATTTTGCTATTTCAACAGGTATAGTGATTGTTAAACTGTTTCCAACAGGTCTTACTTTAACATTCATAAAAACACCTCCGTATATATTACAGTATATACTTACTATCGTATTTTGTAAATATATATTTTTACAAATCTTCCTTCGGCAGGCTTCTTAGAAACCGGATTGCAAGTGGCAGGGTGGTCAGGACAGAGAGGATATCGGCGAATGGCTGAGCCGTTTCGATTCCGGTCACACAGAGGAGTGCAGGGAGTATAATATGACACAGAAAAATTTTTTCTCTGTCTTTTTTCTTATACAAGAAAAAAATGTTGGAAATGTCGTTGAAAAAATTTTCTATTTAAGATAATATATTTGTTGTGATGGTTAGGAAAAACTAACAAATCAGCTGTGCCTAACATTTCACTTTTATTAACCCCTTTAATACAACTACAACTAATGGAGGTTGCAATGACAAATTTTGATGCATGGGAAGGCTTTACGCCAGGCCATTGGAATGACGACGTAAATGTACGCGACTTTATCCAGAAGAACTACACTCCATATGATGGAGATGAGAGTTTCCTGGAAGGCCCAACAGACCGCACTAACAGACTTTGGGGAAGACTGCAGGAATATCAGAAGCAGGAGAGAGCCAAGGGCGGTGTCCTTGATATGGAGACAGACGTGGTTTCCGATATCGATGCTTATGGTCCTGCTTACATCGACGATTCCATGAAGGACGACGAGCAGATCGTTGGTCTTCAGACAGATAAGCCTCTGAAGAGAGCTTTCATGCCTTATGGTGGAATCAGAATGGCTGAGGAGGCCCTTACTACCTACGGTTATACACCGAATCCGCAGCTCCATGAGATTTTTACAAAATACCACAAGACTCATAATGAGGCCGTTTTTGATACATATACTCCGGAGATGATGACAGCTCGTCACTGCCATATCGTTACCGGACTTCCTGATACCTATGGAAGAGGCCGTATTGTAGGTGACTACAGAAGAGTTGCTCTCTACGGTATCGATTATCTGATCGAGAAGAAGGAAGCAGATAAGGCAGCTACTGGTCACAATGATATGATGACTGGTAAGGTTGTCCGCTTAAGAGAGGAGATCGCTGAGCAGATCAAGGCGTTAAAGAAGATGAAGAAGCTCGCTGAGTCTTACGGATTTGATATCTCAAAGCCAGCCAAGACTGCCAAGGAGGCTGTTCAGTGGCTTTACTTCGGATATCTTTCAGCTATAAAGCAGCAGAATGGTGCCGCTATGTCAGTAGGCCGTATCTCTACTTTCCTTGATATCTATATCACAAGAGACTTAAATAAGGGACTCATCACAGAGAAGGAAGCACAGGAGCTTATCGATCATCTGACTATGAAGTTCCGTATGGTAAAATTCGCCCGTATCCCTTCATACAACGAGCTCTTCTCTGGTGACCCGGTCTGGGCTACACTCGAGGTTGCCGGTATCGGTATGGACGGTAGAAGCATGGTTACAAAGAACGACTATCGTTTCCTTCATACTCTTGAGAACATGGGACCAGCTCCTGAGCCGAACCTGACTGTTCTCTACAGCAGTGATCTTCCTGAGAATTTCAAGAAGTATGCCGCAAAGATCTCTGTTGATACTTCATCTATCCAGTATGAGAATGATGACGTTATGAAGCCTGTCTGGGGCGATGACTACAGCATCTGCTGCTGCGTATCTGCTACTCAGACTGGTAAGGAGATGCAGTTCTTCGGCGCTCGCGCTAACCTGGCAAAGGCTCTTCTCTACGCTATCAACAGTGGTAAGGATGAGAAGTTCAAGGATAAGCAGGGCCACCATATGCAGGTTGGACCAGAGCTTGCCCCTATGACCTCAGATGTTCTTGACTATGACGAGGTTGTTCACAAGTATGATATGACTCTTGACTGGCTCGCTGGTCTCTATGTCAATATCCTCGACCTTATCCACTATATGCACGACAAGTATTACTATGAGTCAGCTGAGATGGCCCTTATCGATACTAACGTTCGCCGTACATTCGCAACTGGTATCGCCGGCTTCTCACACGTAGTTGATTCACTTTCAGCTATTAAGTATGCAAAAGTAACCGCTATCCGTGATGATGAGGGTGTTACCACTGACTTCAAGATCGAGGGTGACTTCCCTAAGTATGGTAACGACGATCCTAGAGCCGATGAGATCGCTGTAAAGCTCTTAAAGACCTTTATGGGCAAGCTCAAGAAGTTCCATACCTACAGAGATTCAGATGCTACTACATCTATCCTTACTATCACCTCAAACGTCGTTTATGGTGAGGCTACTGGTGCTACTCCTGATGGAAGAAAGGCTTTCACTCCATTCGCTCCTGGTGCAAACCCAGCTTATGGTGCTGAGCAGAACGGTCTTCTTGCATCTCTTAACTCTGTTGCAAAGCTTCCTTATGAGTATTCTCTCGATGGTATTTCAAATACCCAGACTATGACTCCTGACTCACTTGGACATGATGAGGATGAGAGAAAGAACAAGCTGGTTAATGTTCTCGATGGTTACTTTGATCAGGGCGCTCATCACCTGAACGTTAACGTCTTCGGTAAGGAGAAACTCCTTGACGCTATGGATCATCCTGAGAAGCCTGAGTACGCTAACTTCACGATCCGTGTTTCTGGTTACGCTGTTAAGTTCATCGACCTGACCAGAAAGCAGCAGCTCGATGTGATCAACCGTACCTTCCACGATCATATGTAATAAGGCACAGGGATCGAATCCCTGACCCGTACCCTCTTATCCTCGCCCTCCCCACTTATCTGGACACAGGGCGGGGATTTTTTCTTCCGGCTTGAAAAAACAGCTCCAAACGTTTAATATGTCCTATTATGAATGGAGAATGGACTTTGTTAGGAGAATATAAATGAATCTGCTCTGTATATTTAATAGGAGACTGACCTCTTTTCAGATCATTATACTTGGCTTTGCGGCAGTGATCCTGATAGGAGCGCTTATACTTATGCTTCCCATATCATCGAGATCAGGAGAGATGACAGGATTTATGGATTCGCTCTTCACATCGACATCAGCGGTATGTGTTACAGGACTTGTGGTGAAGGATACAGCATGCTACTGGTCCTTTTTCGGACAGGTAATAATACTTATCCTGATACAGATAGGGGGTATTGGAGTGATCACTATGGCATCTGTGGTTTCACTACTGGCAGGCAAGAAGATCAGTCTGATGCAGAGACAGACCATACAGAATGCTCTTTCCACGCCTCAGGTCGGAGGATCGGTAAGACTTATCAGATTTGTGATAAAGGTTACAGCCATGATAGAGACGGCCGGGGCTGTGCTGCTTCTACCTGTATTTGTAAAGAGATTCGGGACGGTGGGCATATGGTATGCTGTTTTCCATTCGGTATCGGCCTTCTGCAATGCCGGATTTGACCTGATGGGCAGGTATACAGGAAGATTCAGCTCGCTTTGTGCATTTTCAGGGAATCTCTATCTTAGCATAGTCATATGTGCGCTTATAGTGGCCGGCGGGCTAGGATTTCTGGCCTGGGAGGATATAGCAGCCTATAAGCTGAAGATCCATAAGTACAGGATGCAGACAAAGGTGATAATAGCATCGACGGCTATCCTCATTCTTGTACCGACGATCCTGTTTTTCTTTATTGATTTTTCTCATATGCATCTGGTCAGGAGGTTCTCATGCTCCCTTTTTCAGGCTGTAACTCCAAGGACAGCCGGATTCAACACAGTGGATTTCTCAAGCATGACTGATCCGGGAAGAGTTATGATAATGCTTCTTATGCTGGTCGGAGGCTCACCTGGCTCTACGGCTGGAGGAATGAAGACAACGACTGTTGCAGTGCTTACAGCAAATGCATTTGCCATTTTCAGGCGCAGGAAAAATGCCAAGCTCTTTGGCAGGAGGGTAGACGATGAGGTGGTAAAGCAGGCATCTACTGTACTCTTTATGTATGTAACCCTGTTTTTATCAGGAGCTCTTATCATAAGCTTGATAGAAAACCAGCCGTTTGAAAAATGTGCTTTCGAGGCCATTTCAGCAATTGCAACGGTAGGGCTTTCGCTCGGACTGACACCGGGACTAGGGGTCGTATCACATATTATCCTGATGCTGCTTATGTTCTTTGGCAGGGTCGGAGGATTTACTGTGGTTTATGCGGCTCTTTCATACAGGGAGGGGTCAGAGCTTAAATATCCTCTCGGAAATATTACCGTGGGTTAGGAAAAGGAGGCAAAATGAAATCAATACTGCTTATCGGACTCGGACATTTCGGGACACTGATCGCGAAGGAAATAAATGCACTCGGCCATCAGGTCATGGCAGTTGACAAAAATGAGGACAGGGTCAATGCAGCCCTTCCTTTTGTTACAGATGCCCTGATAGGTGACAGTACAAATGAGAATTTCCTCAATTCACTCGGAGTAAACAACTACGATGTATGCATAGTGACAATAGGAGGAGATTTCCAGAGCTCACTAGAGACTACATCTCTTCTAAAGGAGCTGGGAGGAAAGCTTGTTGTGGCAAGGGCTGACAGGGAGGTTCAGGAGAAATTTCTGCTGAGGAACGGAGCTGATGAGGTCGTAAATCCTGAAAAGCAGATAGCCAGATGGACTGCGATCAGGTTTACATCAAGCTACATTCTCGATTATATAAAGATCGACGACGACCATGCCATCTTCGAGGTAAAGGTACCGGCTGAATGGGTCGGACTGCAGGTAAAGGAGCTTGAGATCCGCCAGAAATTCGGCATAAACATCATGGCCATCAAGGAAAATGGCGATATGAATGTGACAGTCTCTCCAGATGATATACTGAGGGAGGACGAGACGCTTCTGGTTCTCGGAGAGCATAAGGCCATAAGAGAGTGCTTTCATCTGTAAGGAAAGGAATAATATGAGTGATATAAAAGCAAGAGTACATTCGCTGGAGAGCTTCGGCTCGGTTGACGGTCCTGGTATCAGGTATGTGATATTCCTGCAGGGCTGTAATTTCAGATGCAGATACTGCCACAATCCGGATACCTGGAATCCTGATGGTACGAAAAAGACAAAGCCGATGGAGCTTTCGGCCGATCAGCTTATAGAAAAGGCGCTTAAGTACAGGCCCTACTGGGGTCAGGAGGGAGGTATAACTGTAAGCGGTGGAGAGGCTCTGCTTCAGATAGATTTTCTGCTGGAGCTCTTTAGAAAATGCCATGAGAGGGGCATCAATACCTGCCTCGATACTTCTGCAGGACCATTTACGAGGCAGGAGCCTTTTTTCTCGAAGTTCAAGGAACTGATGGAGTATACCGATCTCGTGATGCTTGATATCAAGCAGATATTCGACGATGAGCATATAAAGCTCACAGGACACACGAATAAGAATGTACTAGACGCTGCCACCTGGATGTCAGAGAACGGCATTCCGATGTGGATCCGCCATGTCCTGGTTCCCGGTATCACGACCGATGAGAAGGAGCTTAAGGCTTTGAGGGCATTCATCGATACACTAAAGACTGTGAAGAGAGTAGAGGTGCTTCCTTATCATACTCTTGGAATATATAAGTATGAGGAGCTGGGTATCCCGTATTCACTGGAAGGCGTAAACCCGCCGACAGAGGAGCAGATAAATACTGCCAGAGAGATACTTGGGGCCGTCTGAAACAGCTGCTTTTATTTCATCTGGCCGTTCCAGTGGTCTTCACCTCATATGAGGAGCATTCGCCGACTAAGTGGCTGATCAGATTATTTGTATAGGTCCTGCCGGTAGAGGTATAGATTCCGACCGTTCCGATATCGAGAAGGGATCCGCTGGCATCATATAAGAATACATAGTTCTGTATATTCAGATACTTTTTGGATTTGTTTTTTACTGTGATGGCAAGCCCACTGTCTGTTTTCTTTACTGAGCTTTTGTACATCTTTTGTGAAAGCTTTGTGGCGTTCTTTCCTGTTTTAGTCTGTGAGGCGGTCTCTACAGAAAAGGTCGATGCATCAAGATCGACTGCAAGTGAGGCAGAATAATAAAGCTTTATATAGCCTGTCTGTCCCGGACCAAGATCATAGATCGAGCCATCTCCGTTTGAAAGCGAGTTTCCGGAGGAATCCTTCAGATCATAAGCAATCTTTATTGTTTCGAAATTACATGAGCTGGTGTTAGTTACCGGTACATAGGCATAGGTGGCATACTTTGTGCATTTGCCTGTTATAAGTGCAGGCCTGGCAAAGGAGCAGATCGTGGAGCCGTCCTTTACGCTTATCTTGTATTTCTTCTTTGCACTACGGCCTCTGTAGTCCTTAAGACCGACAGTTACAGTTGCTTTTCCTGTATTCTTGAGACTGATATCGATATGGTTGTTGCCACTGCTTTTTTTGGCTGTAAGGACAGATGACTTTGAACTGCTTACTGATTTTACCGTTCCTCCAAAGATGGAAAGTGTATAGCGGTTTCCATCACTGTCGTTGTTGAAGTAATAAAAGGTGTAGCTTTCCTGACTGGCAGCATATGCCCTTGCGGTCGGAAGTGCAGCAAAGAGGGTGAGTGCCATTGCAGCTGCTGTGACAAATGACAGCAGGAAAGTTTTTTTTGAGAGTTTCTTTATCATTTATAACCTCCTGAAAAATTAATAAATTTTTAACATTTTAATATAATAGATATGGCTTGTCAATATGTAATTAGTGGCATTTGCACAGGGGCAGTCTGAAAAAGAGGCTCATAGTACTGAGGATGTGAGGCATGGAATGGATCGTAATATCGCATCAGAGCAGCATGATGAATGCACCCTGGACGCCACGTCTTCCGTGACTTGCTCTGTGAGAGAATAGTAGATCTGGATTCTCACAGGTGCAGATGTCAGTGGTGTGGATGTGTGACGGCTCTACACCTGCTTCTTCAAGTGTTATCCGAACGGCTGCCCACAGGTCGAGCAGGAAATGACCATTATGAGTGTCAGTAAGGATCTTACCCGTGTGATCCGGAAATTCCTTCTTAAATCTGTCTGCAACGTCATCGCTTACTTCATAGCAGTCTCTGCATATGGAGGGACCAATGGCGCAGATCACATCGGAAGGACGGCTTCCATAGCAGGATGACATGGCAGACAGCACTTCTGAACTGATCCGGCCGACAGTGCCACGCCATCCTGAGTGGCAGGCACCGATGCATTTTTTTACAGGATCGACGAAGAGGACAGGGACGCAGTCAGCGGCAAAGATCGAGAGCATAAGCCCTGGTACGTCTGTGACGAGTCCGTCGATATCTGTATAATCGCGCGGACGGGTAACACCTTTTCCTGCGTCGGATCCGGTCACTTTCCTGACATTCGCAGTGTGAGTCTGCTGCGAGAGAACGAACCTGTCAGGCGTTATGCCAAAAGTCTCTGCGACTCTCCTGTAGTTTTCAGATACATTCTCTTCAGTATCGCCAAGCTCTTTTTTAAAATTCAGACTTTTAAAGATTCCGGTGCTTACTCCGCCGAGTCTTGTCGTAAATCCGTGCTTTATCAGATCCAGCTCAGATAGAGCATCGAAAGTCAGGAGCGGAACAATATCTGAATCATCATATCTCATATGCTCTGAAGCATTTTTTCTTAGTATTTCCATAGCTCAAAGGATAACACAGACAGGCAACCGGTACAAGGCTTACATTTGTAATGTGTCAGTTGAACGCGTCCCCACTGACACATTTGTGGTGGAAATCTGCCTCCATGAATGTTAGAATAGGCACAGTCATTTAAGGAGGAAACGAAATACATGATCTATCCTGAATTTTTACAGAATGGAAGTACGATAGGTATAGCGGCGCCAAGTGCTGGCGTAGGCGATGATATAGCGGACTGGGAAAAGAGCATGAAAGTCCTTGAAAAAGAGGGCTTTGAGATACTTGAAACGGCTTCGGTCAGAAATAATGACCAGAGGAGCGCTGACGCAAAAACGCGTGGAGAGGAGCTCACTTCACTTTTTAAAGATCTGAAGGTGGATTTCGTCATGTGTGCGGCAGGCGGGGACTTCTTGGATGAGTGTCTGCCATACGTGGACTTTGACCAGATGAAAATAAATCCGAAGTGGCTTATGGGTGCATCCGATCCGACCGGAATCCTCTATCCTTATACGACGAAGTACGATGTGGCAACAGTGTACGGGCTTAATGCAGGAAGCTACAGCAATTATCCGCTCCCGGACTTTGTAGAGGATAACCTCGGGATCATAAAGGGCGAGCAGTTTACAGAGATGAGCTTTCCAAAGTATATGTCTATCCCGCCGTTTCAGGCTGACCATATAGAGTATGATAAAGACTCTGATATGACCTGCTCGGTGCCTGAGCTTTCTGTAAAAGGCAGGTGTATCGGAGGCTGTATAGATGTTCTTAAAGACCTGATCGGAACTACGTATGACGGCACTAAGGATTTCCTGGCAAAATACAGGTCAGACCATTTTATCTGGTATTTCGATAATTTTTCACTGAGCGCGGAAGCGTTCTACAGGACACTGCTGCAGTTTAAATATGCAGGCTGGTTCGATGATACTGAGGCTGTCATCATAGGGAGAACTATGTTTGAGTCGTCTGAAACCGGTATGACATACGAAGAGGCTGCAGAAATGGCGCTTGGTGACATACCTTTTATTAACCGTGCGGACATAGGCCATACGGTGCCACATATGACAATGATAAACGGTGCTATCATGAACCTTGATTACAGGACTGACAGGATGACGGTCTCATTTTCACTGGTGTAAGTTATGGATTTTTTCAGGAGCCTGGCGATAGCCTTTTCGATGTATTCGGCAATCCCGATGCCGCAGTTCCAATGGGACCAGAAGAGTTATGAGAACTCTTTTTCCTTTTTTCCACTGGTAGGAGCGGGACTTTCGGGGGTGCTTTTTCTGGTGTACAGGGGACTTTACTGGCTCGGACCTGACAGTCTGGCGGCAGCCCTTATCCTTACTGCGGTCGTCGTCATCTACACGGGCGGTTTTCATATAGACGGCTACATGGATACGATGGATGCGCTCTGCTCACACAGGAGCCGTGAGGAAAAAATACAGATCATGAAAGACCCGCACATCGGGGCGTTCGGAGTGATCCAGCTTATGGTGCTGACACTTTTTATGGTATCTGGCATCTATCAGGCGATAAGGCTTAACAGTTTTTCATCTGTACTGTATGCCTTTGTCATCTCGAGGTCGCTTTCGGGGGTGGCTGTCTGCACTTTTAAAAGGCGGGATAGTAATACCTCGCTTATCCGTTTCGAGACAAAAGGCAGCAGGCAGGTGACGCTGATATGGATGTTTGTCTATATATTTCTGGCGCTTGTGCAGATGCTCTTTAGTCACGATCAGACAGCTATCCTGGCAGCTCTGGTGAGTGTGGTCTGGCTCTTTATCTCAAAAGCCATCTGTGAAAAAGAGTTTGGAGGCATTAGCGGTGATACAAGCGGGTATTTCCTGTGCATCTGTGAAGCGGCTTTTATCTGGTCAGCGGATATAGGAATTCTGTTCAGGCTTCACGTCTGATATTACATGGATTTTACAAAAGGACTATTGCAGTTTTTACATTGCCTCACTAGAATAACTGTGGGGTGTTTTTTAAGGAGACGCTATGATCTACTGTGTAGAGGATGATGATAATATAAGAGAACTCGTGGTCTATACCCTCGATTCGACCGGGCTTCCGGCGAAGGGTTTCCCGAGCGGGACCGAGTTCAAGGCTGCACTTAAAAACGAGACACCGGAGCTTATACTTTTAGATATCATGCTTCCGGGTGAAGACGGTATGGAACTGCTCTCTGATATCAGAAAGAATTCAAAGACAAAAAATGTGCCGGTCATAATGCTTACTGCAAAGGGCGCTGAGTATGACAAGGTCTCGGCTCTTGATATGGGAGCAGACGACTATGTGACAAAGCCTTTTGGCATGATGGAGCTCGTGTCGAGGATAAGGGCGGTTCTAAGGCGGAGCAGCCGTGGGAAAAATACCGATGAGCCTGTCCTTAGCACTGGAAAGATAAAAATGGATGTCCTCCGCCACAAGGTCACTGTGAACGGAAAAGAAGTAGTACTGACACTTAAAGAATTTGAGCTGCTAAAAAAGCTGATCTTAAACCTCGGAGTCGTTCTTACGCGTGAGCAGCTCCTGGAGGATATCTGGGGCTATAACTTCGACGGCGAGACAAGGACTGTCGATGTGCATGTGCGCTCTCTTCGGCAGAAGCTCGGAAAAGCCGGTGACCGGATAGAGACCGTAAGAGGTGTCGGATACCGCATCAGGGAGAAGTAGTTTCCATCTGCCAGGCATTGAGCATTTTTTTCATATGGTATATAATGATCGTGTTTCAGTATTTATATGAAAAGACCGGGGCACGGTTATTTTTTATGGAGAAAAGATGGGTAAGAGAAGATTTGTAAGCACGAGGACAATAGAGCCTGGCACGAGGATAGACCAGACCATCACGGACCGCACGGGACGTGAGATGATAAAGAAGGGGACGTATTTAGATGACTTCCAGATAGAGTATCTGCAGCAGAAGGGCATCATGGGGATCTATATCTATGAGGGAATCCCTGATGAGGAAGAGCAGAAAATAGTCATCCCGGAAGCCACGAGGAAGGTCATTGAGGCAAATCACAAGGATGATCCTGAAAAAGTAAGCATTTCAAATGATGTAAAGGAGCGTGTCGGACAGGGAGTCGCTTATCTGTTCAATGACCCTGAGAGCAAGGATTTTACGACGGCGACCCACAGCATAGCTGATGAGCTCTCATCAAGCATCCTTTCAAATGATTCTATAGCTTTTGATATAAGGACTTTAAAGACCAGCGACGAGTACACGTTCAGGCATTCGGTGGATGTGGCGACGATCTCTGCGATAATTGGTAAAAAATACGGACTTACGAAGGACCAGCTGCACGAGCTTTTAGTCGCCGGACTCCTGCATGACATGGGTAAATCAAAGATCCCGAAAGAGATCCTGAACAAGCCTGGAAAACTCACAGATGAGGAGTTCGAGGTTATGAAGTCACACTCTACCCTGGGCTATAAGATTCTCAAGGAAAAAAATGAATTTTCACCGGACATTCTCTTAGGCGTCCTGCAGCATCACGAGAAGCTGACAGGTAAAGGCTATCCGATGGGCCTTAAAGAAGATAAGATATCTCTTTATGCCCGTCTTATCTCTGTGGCTGATATCTACGACGCACTTGTCACTAAGCGCCCTTATAAGGAACCGTTCGGGCAGCGTGAAGCGATGGAGATGGTGCTTGCGATGGGAGATGATTTAGATCTCAAGGCGCTGGAGTGCTTCTCGAAGAGTGTCATCCTCTATCCGGTCGACAGCCTCGTAAAGCTCTCAAATGGGAAGATTGCAAAAGTCGTTGCAAATAATCCTGATTACCCTATGCGCCCGAAGGTCGTAGAGATAGAATCAGGCCGGGTGCTTGACCTCGCTAATGATTTCAAATATAATAATATAGTTTTGGAATCATAAGCAGGAGGTTTTGACTTTGGGTACATTAAAGGATGAGATAACAAAGAGGAGAACATTTGCGATCATCTCTCACCCGGATGCAGGAAAGACTACACTTACAGAGAAGTTTTTACTATACGGCGGACAGATAAACCAGGCCGGTTCGGTAAAGGGAAAGGCCACGGCAAAGCACGCGGTATCGGACTGGATGGAGATAGAGAAGCAGCGTGGTATCTCGGTCACGAGTTCGGTGCTTCAGTTCGAATACGGCGGCATGTGCATAAATATCCTCGACACTCCCGGCCACCAGGATTTCTCCGAGGATACGTACAGAACCCTTATGGCTGCTGACTCTGCTGTAATGGTCATTGACGGCGCAAAGGGTGTAGAGCCCCAGACCAGAAAACTGTTCAAGGTCTGTGTCATGCGCCATATCCCTATTTTTACATTCATAAACAAAATGGACAGAGATGCCATGGATACCTTCGAGCTGATGGACGACATCGAGAATGAGCTCGGTATCGCGACCTGCCCTATCAACTGGCCTATCGGAAGCGGTAAGGAATTCAAAGGTGTATATGACAGGAACACAAAGAACGTCCTGACTTTTTCAGATACGATGAAGGGAACCAAAGAAGGCGAGGAGAAGGACTATCCGATCGACGATCCTGACCTTATCGCAGCCATCGGAGAGGACAAGAGAGATACTCTGATGGATGAGATGGAGCTTTTGGACGGCGCCGGGGCACCTTTTGATCAGGAAAAAGTGGATGCGGGGCAGCTTACTCCGGTATTCTTCGGATCAGCTCTTACGAACTTCGGTGTGGAGACATTCCTGAAGCACTTTTTAAAGATGACAACGCCTCCGCTCCCGAGAAAGAGCGATAAGGGGCTTATAGACCCGTACAGCGAGGATTTTTCAGCCTTCGTCTTTAAGATCCAGGCAAATATGAACAAAGCCCACCGTGACAGGGTCGCCTTCATGCGCATCTGCTCCGGCAAGTTCACGGCCGGAATGACCGCTTTCCATGTACAGGAGGGCAAGGATGTCCGCCTGTCACAGCCTCAGCAGATGATGGCTTCCTCGAGAAAAATGATCGAAGAGGCATATGCCGGCGATATCATAGGCATTTTTGATCCAGGGATCTATTCGATCGGAGATACTCTTACTACTGCAAAGGAACACTTTAAGTTCGAGGGAATACCGACATTCGCGCCGGAACATTTCTGCCGTGTCCGTCAGGTCGACACGATGAAGCGTAAGCAGTTTATGAAAGGTATCATGCAGATAGCCCAGGAGGGTGCCATCCAGATATTCCAGGAGTATCACACCGGAATGGAAGAGATCATCGTGGGCGTCGTAGGTGTCCTGCAGTTCGACGTTCTCAAATTTCGTCTCGAAAATGAGTACAAGGTCGACATCATCATGGAGAACCTCCCTTACGAGTATGTCAGATGGGTCGAAAACAAAGATATAGACATGGATACGATAGTCGGAACCTCTGATATGAAGAAGGTCAAAGACCTGAAGGGACGTCCGCTTCTCCTGTTCGTAAACGAGTGGAGCATAGGCATGGTCGAAGACAGGAACAAGGGCCTCGAACTCGCTGAATTCGGCCAGGAACAGATGGAATACTGATATTAGTTCAAATAGACTGAACTAAAGTTTATAATTGTTTATTTTTTGTTTAGAAAGCTAAACAAAAAATAAATTTCCTTAAATAAAAATAAAATCCGGGACTTTTCTATTGTCCTGGATTTTTTTATATGTTAGTATTCAGATATGCAGACACAAAAAGGGGAGCATTTCTTATCAACTGCCTCAGGGGAGGCTTGCCAGATCTATGAAGGGAGAAATCATTTATGGCAGAGATCACTTGCGAGATCACGGAACCTATAGCTGTACTTTCTACAAACGAGAAGAGCGGCTGGACAAAAGAAGTGAACATGGTATCCTGGAACAAAAACAGTCCAAAGCTGGACGTCAGGGACTGGTCGCCGGGACACGGCAGAAAAGGCAAAGGAGTGGCTCTTTCTGAAGAAGAGACCGAAATTCTGAGAAATATCCTGAATGACCGTGCAGAGAAAAAGTCTTGACAAAACAGATAGTATGTTCTATTATTGAACGCATAGACAAACATTTTTTCGATTGGAGAAGAGACAGATGGCAAAGGACGTGAAAGAGGATAAGCTTAAGGCATTAGACGCAGCTATTTCGCAGATAGAGAAGCAGTACGGCAGAGGCTCGATCATGAGACTCGGGGATAATTCGAACCAGATGAAGGTGGAGACCATACCTACAGGTTCGATAAGCCTTGATATAGCTTTAGGACAGGGCGGTCTTCCGAAGGGAAGGATCATAGAGATATACGGACCTGAGTCTTCAGGTAAGACTACGGTAGCACTTCACTGTGTGGCAGAGACACAGAAGAGAGGCGGGATAGCAGGCTTCATCGATGCAGAGCATGCACTTGACCCGGTCTATGCGAGGAACATCGGTGTAGACATCGATAATCTCTACATATCGCAGCCGGACAGCGGAGAGCAGGCTCTTGAGATCACGGAGACCATGGTACGGAGCGGAGCTGTAGATATCATAGTAGTCGACTCTGTAGCTGCCCTTGTACCGAAGGCTGAGATAGAAGGAGACATGGGTGATTCTCACGTGGGCCTTCAGGCGAGACTTATGTCACAGGCTCTGAGAAAGCTCACTTCGGCCATCAGCAGAAGTAACTGCATAGTCATATTCATTAACCAGCTCCGTGAGAAGATCGGAGTCATGTTCGGAAATCCTGAGACTACCACAGGCGGTAGGGCACTGAAGTTCTACGCTTCTGTCAGACTGGATGTCCGCCGCATAGAGTCCATAAAGCAGCAGGGCGAAGTCATCGGAAACCGTACCAGGATAAAAGTCGTAAAGAATAAGGTCGCACCTCCGTTTAAGGAGGCAGAGTTTGATATCATGTTCGGAAAGGGCATATCAAAGGAGGGCGACGTCCTTGACCTTGCTGCAAACCTGGACATCATCCAGAAGTCAGGCGCCTGGTACGCTTACCAGGGCGATAAGATAGGTCAGGGACGTGAGAACGCCAAGGCTTATCTGGCTGAGCATCCGGATGTGATGGAGAATGTCACAGAGCTTATCAGACAGCATTACGGACTTGACAGTGACGAGACCGATGATAAGGCGAAGAAGGAAAGCTCATCAGACGTGAAGGTAGAAGAGGCTGCTCCGGCAGAATAACCGATGCAGATAGTAAGCATTGAGAGTCTGCCTGCATCGAAGAAGAGAAAGCGGATAACTCTCGATACTAGAGAGTCGTTTATCCTGTATGCAGGAGAAGTCAGGAAGATCCCGGAGCTTACTCCGGGAGGCTTCCTGAGCGAAGAGACCTGGGAGCAGATCAGGACTTCTATTCTGATGCCACGTGCGAAGAAGCGCTGTCTTCATCTGTTAGAAAAGCAGGACCGCACCAGATCAGACCTGAGAGAGAAGCTTACTTCAGGAGGCTATCCTGCTGATATAGCAGAGCAGGCTATAGACTATGCAGCTTCTTACGGATATGTAGACGACAGGCGATATGCAGCGAACTACATATACTTTCATCAGGAAAAGAAGAGCTTAAGGCGCCTCAGGGAAGACCTGATGCGAAAGGGAATAGACAGAGATGTGATAGATGAATGCCTCGAAGAGGCATCCCTTACTAGCGATGACCAGAAGATCCATGAGCTCTTAGAAAAAAAGCATTATGACCCGGAGCAGTCCGATCAGAAGGAAAAGGCCAGGATGACGAGATTCCTTCTAGGGAGAGGCTTTCCCTATGATAAGGTCAGAGAGGCTTTAAAGAGCATCTCTTAGGATCATGTCTTTTTCCTCTATGATCTCTTTCAGGATCTCAAGTCCGGAATCATCGCCTGTTTCATCAGGATGATAGCGTTTTATCAGCAGATGGTATTCTTTCTTTAAGACATTGCCATCGTGCAGGGCAGCTTCAGAGAACCATCTGGTCTTTGAAGCTGTTTTTTCATTATCATATGACTTTTCCCTGGAACTGCTGTGATCCTCTTTCTTCTCCTCATGCTTTTTCTGTGAGTCTTTCCATGGATTTCTGATATCAGAAGTCTGAGTATCGAAGAAGCGGCCCCTGTCTTTCTTTTCATTTTCCAGGATAGTGGAGTAGAGCTCACTTTTTAAAGATTCGTCGGCAAGCCCTATGAAGGTAAGTCCTCTGTACTTTATCAGGCTGTATGAATCCGGCGTCTGTGCATGAAATGAGATGAAGTCATCAGGAGTCCTTAAGATCCGCATCAGGTAGGATACGAGAGGATGAGGAGTAGAGCCTAAGACACTTATCATCTCGCGGGTGTTGGCAAGAGCCTTTTCAAAGAGCAGATCCAGTTCGTTATCGGTTGTTTCTTTCCATTTTTTTAAGTATTCGATCTCGAGTTCGATATCACTTTTTTCTTCTAAGAGGGAAGCTGGTGCCAGCTCCAGGTCAGAATAGACAAAGGGATTTCCTGAGCGCAGGGCATTCTGCTTTTTCTCCAGGATGCTTCCGAGACGGCTTTTTACGAGACTGATCCGGGATGAAGCTATCTCCATCAGTGAACGGATACGGCGAAGGGTCTTGAGACTGTCGTAAGCCTCTGGTCTGGTATGCAGGAAGACTTCTTTCAGGAACAGCGTATCATTGAAGTGCCATACTGCCAGGAAGAAGTAGTTGTAGAAACTGTTTGCTAGACCTACAGTTCTCTCCGGGACGCCTTCGCCCCAGTTTTTTGCTTCGAGAAGTGCAGAGACAGTTTCCTTTTCTTCGAGGATTATGCAATAGTGCAGGCAGTCAAATCCCATATCATCTGTATAGTCACACCTGGCATCGAACGGGATCTGACCTTTGAGGATTTCCGACATGCACTGATCCATTTTCTCACGGGAAGCCTTGGCTGACATGAAGAGAAGAAACTGCTTCTGAGATGCTGTCAGGTAGGTCTGGATCCTGTCGTAGAGCAGATAGGTCTTATCGTCGTTCATCCTGTAGCCTAAAGCACAGAGCAGATAGGCCTCCTTCAGCGGGAGGGTATCTTTTACGATGAGCCGGCTGTAGGCTTTTATCATCACGTGATAGAGCTTTATCGAATAGTCTGATGCGATGAGGTCCAGGTAGTTGGAAAAGAACTCTTCCTCGCGGCTGCTCTTTTCTGCAAAAGGCTCGAAGCTTCTGTACCTGTCCTCCTGAAGCACAGAGTCGGCTATCAGATTATTCGGGTCTGCATGGAGAATGCCTTCCAGCAGAGTGCGGTTTTCTTCCGACAGATAGGATTCCTTTTTAAAAAATGACTGTACAGAAGAAGCTATGGCATCGAGAGTGTGATAGTAGCTTTCCTTCATCCATGGAGCCTCGTTTATAAGGGAAGTCTGAAGGAACGAAAGCAGGTCGTAGAACTCATAGCCCGTCCTGTCAGTAAAGGTAAGACGAGGAGAGTAGAGAGCTATCCTGCCGGAAGAGGTGATGAAAAAGACATTTTTCCTGGTGCTGTCATATGATATGAAGACAGAGTAGAGTTTCTGGATCGGGATGTGTGATACGTGTTCTTTTTTATCTTTTATGCAGATCGTGGATTCGGTGATCAGCACATTTTTTTCAAATGAAAGGGAAAGGGCGGAAGTGCTTTCTGTCGTACATACAAGCGGGGTCTCGTTTTCCGGCACATCAAAAACACCGGCCAATTTTCTGCTGGTGTCGGGATCATCCTGTAAAAAATACAGATTAGAATATTTACTTTCCGATGATCTGATGAGATGCTTAAAGTCTGCCATTTATGAGCTGACACCCCTGAACCCTGTCTGCAAATCACAATACCTTCCGCTAAACGGAGTTTATTTTACCATATATGGTGGAAGGACTCAATGATTTTTTGCTGTCAAGAAAAATACTTGACAGAGGCCAATAAAGGTAGTATATTATTACAGGTTATGGAAGAAAAGGTACATGACGGACTGCTCTTTGATTTCTATGGAGAGCTTCTTACAGAAAAGCAGCAGCAGATTTATAGGGACTATGCGTTTGAGGATTTATCCCTCTCGGAGATGGCTGATGAGTTCTCGATGTCGAGACAGGGGATCAGTGAGATGATCCACAGAGTCACTAAGCTGCTCAGAGGTTACGAAGAGAAGCTGGGACTTTTATCGGAGTACCAGAGGATTCAGTCACTGGCGAAAGAAATCGCCGCAAGTGATGACATAGATGTCTGCCACAGCAAGGCAGAAGAGATCATAAGGCAGTTATAGGAGATATATGGCATTTGACAGTCTGACAGAAAAACTGCAGAACGTTTTCAAAGGACTCAGGAGCAAAGGCAGGCTTACCGAAAAGGACGTAAAGGCAGCTCTTAAGGAAGTGAAGATGGCTCTCCTTGAAGCGGATGTAAACTTCAGGGTCGTAAAGGACTTCACGAACCGCATTACAGAGCGCTGCGTCGGAAGTGACGTACTAGGCGGATTAAATCCGGCTCAGACAGTCATCAAGATAGTAAACGAAGAGCTTACGACTCTGATGGGTTCAGAGATCACTGAGATACAGTATCAGCCGGGACAGGCGATCACAGTCATCATGATGTGCGGTCTCCAGGGTGCAGGTAAGACGACGACTGCCGCAAAGCTGGCTGGCAAGATGAAGCTTAAAGGCAAACGCCCACTTCTGGTGGCCTGTGATGTGTACAGACCTGCAGCCGTAGACCAGTTGAAGGTAAACGGGCAGAAGCAGGAAGTTCCGGTATTTTCGATGGGAACCGATAATTCACCGGTCGATATAGCAAAGGCCGCGATCTCTCACGCCCAGTCGAATAACCAGAACGTCGTCATCTTAGATACCGCGGGTCGTCTCCATGTAGACGATGACATGATGGCTGAGCTCGAGCAGATAAAGGCTACGGTCGATGTCCATCAGACCATCCTCGTAGTCGATGCTATGACAGGCCAGGATGCAGTGAATGTTGCATCTACCTTTAATGACCGGATAGGCATAGACGGAGTCATCCTGACGAAGCTAGACGGCGATACAAGAGGTGGTGCGGCATTGTCTATCAGGGCTGTTACCGGAAAGCCTATCCTGTACGTGGGTATGGGAGAGAAGCTTTCAGACCTCGAGCCTTTCCACCCTGACAGAATGGCAAGCAGGATCCTGGGAATGGGAGACATGCTCTCGCTTATCGAAAAGGCCCAGGACTCATTCGACCAGGAAGAAGCCAGGAAGTTGAATCAGAAGGTTTTTAAGAAAGGCTTCGATTTTAACGACTATCTGACTTCGATGTCCCAGATGAAAAAAATGGGCGGACTTGGCAGCATCCTCGGAATGCTTCCGGGAATGGGACTTTCAGCAGGACAGATGGATGAGCTGAAAGGACAGATAGACGAGAAGAAGCTGGCCAGGACTGAAGCCATTATCATGTCGATGACGCCTGAAGAACGCTCTGATCCGAAGCTCTTATCAGTATCGAGGAAGCAGAGGATAGCAAAGGGCGCAGGAATGGATATAGCAGAGGTGAACCGCTTCATAAAGCAGTTCAATGAATCTGCTAAGCTGATGAAGAAAATGCCGGGAATGCTCAAGGGCAGACGGCATGGAGGATTAGGAAAACTGCCTTTTAAGATCTAAGGCTTTTTCATATATTTTTTACACAATACGGAGGACAAAATGGTAAAGTTAAGACTCACAAGAATCGGTAAGAAGAAGACACCTTTCTACAGAATTATCGCTGCAGAATCATCATCACCTAGAGACGGACGTTTCATCGAGCAGATCGGAACTTATGATCCTAACCAGGAGCCGGCAGCTGTAAATATCGACGCTGACCTTGCTAAGAAGTGGTTAAAGAACGGTGCCGTTCCTACAGCTACTGTTGAGCGTCTCTTAAAGAACGCCGGAATCGAGAAATAATAATTCTCACACCCTTATAGGAAAACGGGTAGATCATTATGAAAGAATTAGTAGAAGTGATCGCACGTGCTCTGGTGGACCATCCTGAGGGAGTCGTAGTGACTGAATCAGAGGATGACAGGGCTATAAGGCTTGTGCTTTCCGTAGATCCTTCTGATATGGGAAAGGTCATCGGCAAGCAGGGACGTATAGCTAAAGCTATCCGCACTGTCGTAAAGGCTGCTGCGGTAAACACCGACAAAAAAGTGTACGTGGATATCGAAGACAAATGATGTAGACAGGCGGAGTCAGATGGCTTCGCCTGTTTTAGCAGGGAAACGAATGGACAGAGATTATTTGAAGGTCGGTGTCATCACCTCGACTCACGGAGTTCACGGTGAGGTAAAGGTCTATCCGACTACAGATGAACCGGACAGATTTAAAAGGCTTAAATCCGTGACGCTTTTCCAGAACGGAAAAGAGAGGCAGGCGACTATAAATTCAGTCAAATTTTTCAAAAAGCAGGTGATACTGGGGTTTGAAGAGTTCACTGATATGGATGCTGCCTATGCCTTGAGGAATGCTGAGATCAGGATCCCGCGGAGTGAAGGCATAGAGCTCTCTGAGAATGAATTCTATGTCGGAGACATAATAGGCCTTTCTGTAAAGGATGACACCGGAAGAGTCTTGGGCGAGGTATCTGATGTGATGACCACTGCGGCAAATGATGTATATGAGGTAAAAAAGCCTGACGGAAAAACTCTTCTGATACCGGCGATACACGACTGCATCCTGTCCATAGATCCTGACGGCGGTGAGATGACAGTTCACCTGCTGCCCGGACTGGAGGATCTCTGATGCGGGTCTATGTGATGACGCTCTTTCCGGAGATGGTCGAGAATACTCTCCATACCAGTATCACGGGAAGAGCCATGAATGACGGAAGACTCGAGCTTCACTGCGTAAATATCAGGGATTTTTCAAAGGATAAGCACAAGCGGGTGGACGACTATCCATTCGGCGGAGGAGCCGGGATGGTAATGGCTGCGCAGCCGGTATATGACTGCTATCAGCATATCCACTATGAGATAGGCCATGACTGTCCGGTCATTGCCATGTCGCCTAAGGGCAGGACCTTCAGCCAGGGTATCGCAAAGGAGCTTTCCTTAAATCAGGATATGATCCTTCTCTGTGGACACTATGAGGGAATAGATCAGAGAGTCCTGGACGAGATAGTGACTGACTATATCTCTATCGGAGATTTTGTCCTGACGGGAGGAGAGCTTGCAGCCTGCATAGTAGTAGACTGTGTTTCAAGGCTCATCCCTGGAGTGCTCGGGAACGACGAGTCTGCTGAGACAGAGAGCTTCGAAAATGATCTGCTCGAATATCCGCAGTACACGAGACCTGAAGAGTGGAACGGGAAGCAGGTTCCTGAGATCCTGATGTCAGGAAATCACAGGCTTGTCGATGAATGGAGACTTGAAAAGAGCATTGAGCGGACCCGTTCGCTTCGCCCGGACCTTTTTCAGAAGGCGCTTCCGGGACTCCGCAGCTCATTATCGAACAGACTTAAGAAAAAATTCTTGAAAAGGGAAGAGATTTATGATAATATGTCATAGTTGCTTTTAAACAGGACGGTCCGCTGGGGACGCAAGCCGAAGAAGAGTAGGCAGGCATTTTTTAAAGGTACAACCAATCCCTATGAACGTCACACTTGGGGCAGACCTTAGTTCACGAGTCTGTCAGCAGGAGGAATTCAGATGAACGCAAAAGAGATCATTGCACAGATCGAAGAAGGACAGAAGAAAGAGACAGTTCCAGAGTTCAATACAGGAGACACAGTCCGTGTATCAAACAAGATCAAAGAGGGAAACCGTGAGCGTATCCAGGTTTTCGAAGGAGTTGTCTTAAAGAAGCAGGGCGGTTCAAACCGTGAGACCTTCACTGTCAGAAAGATATCAAGCGGTGTAGGCGTTGAGAAGACATTCCCACTTCACAGCCCTAATGTAGTAGCTGTTGATGTGGTTAGAAAAGGTAAGGTTCGCAGAGCCAAGCTTAACTATCTTCGTAACCGCGTTGGTAAGAGCGCAAAGGTTAAGGAGTCTATCTGAGACTTTTAGTCTGCAATGCAAAGGATGGCCGCGCTGCGACCATCTTTTTTTCTTAAAAAGGCATTTACATGAGAGTTATCCCAAATAAGAGAGCCTACCTGCGGCCAGAGCCGACGAGCAGGTCTCTTGACTTCAGAAAAAGCAGAAAAAAACGAGATTACCGGAAGCTGTTAAGCTGGCTTCTGATGATAGTGGAGATACTGGCTGTAGCAGCGGTGGCATATCTTCTGGTCAGCTCATTTGCTACCCAGGTCACGATGACGGAAGAGTCGATGGAACCGCAGATAGGAGTATCGGATTCTTTACTCATAGACAAAGTAACCTACAGGCTGAAATCTCCTGAGGCAGGAGATGTCATAGCTTTTCTTCCATCGGGTGACCTGTCGGGAAGGTATTCGATAAAGCGGGTCGTAGCAGTTCCGGGACAGAAGGTCGTGATAAAGAGCGGCATAGTCTATGTGAATAACAAGGCCTACACTGCGCCGGTGGAGACTACGGCTGTAAATGACGCTGGTATAGCGTCTTCTACGATAACTCTTGGAAAAGACGAGTACTTTGTACTCGGAGATAACAGGGGAGTAAGTGAAGACTCGCGCTATCAGAGCGTTGGAAATGTACTTAAGAGCCAGATAAAGGGAAAGATCTGGTTCGATGTCACAGGCAAAAATTTCGGAGTGGTAGACTGATGAATATACAGTGGTATCCGGGGCATATGACAAAGGCCCTGCGCCAGATAAAAGAAGACATAAAGCTTATCGATATGGTGATCGAGCTGGCAGATGCCAGGATACTGAAGTCGAGCAGAAATCCTGAGATAAAGAGCCTGACGAACGGAAAGATACATATTCTCCTTCTGAATAAGGCCGATCTGGCTGAGGATAAGGTAACCGCCGAGTGGGTGGATTTCTATAAGAGTCAGGGGATCCTGGCGCTTCCGCTGGACAGCAGGGCAAAGTCCGGAAGCCGTGAAGTAAGCCGTCTTATAGATAAGGCTTCAGCTTTAAAAAGAGCCAGGGACTTAAAGCGTGGCATAAAGAACCGTCCGGTCAGAGCGCTTATAGCCGGGATACCGAATGTAGGGAAGTCCACATTGATCAATAACCTCGCCGGAAAAAAGAGCGCAAAGACGGGTGACAAGCCTGGTGTCACAAAGGGAAAACAGTGGATCCATGTGAACAAGACATTAGATCTCCTCGATTCCCCGGGAATCCTCTGGCCGAAGTTCGATGACGAAAAGACAGGAGAGGCTTTAGCCCTTTTCGGAGCCATTTCTGACAATGTATTCGAAAAGCAGGAGCTTGCCCTGATTCTCTATGACAGGATGACCTCGCTCTATCCTGGGAAGCTGGCTGAAGTCTACGGCATAAGCGAGGAGCTTGAGAAAAAGGATGTACTTCCGGCTATTGCAGCATCGAGAAGCCTTCTTATGGCAGGCGGCGAGTACGACATGAAACGAGCTGCCGATGTGTTTTTAGATGACCTGAGGTCTGGAAGACTCGGAAAGGTATCCTTTGAGAAGCCGGAATAAGTATTTAAAGTACACAGTCTATGTAGTCATTCTCTGCTTTGTCGGGTTTATCATCGCGCATTTTTTCGTGCAGAGGACGGTGGTACGGGGGAACTCGATGAGTCCTGTTCTCACGAGCGGAGATAACCTGATCGTGGACAGAATGGCTCCAAAGACACACGAGCTGAAGCGCTATGATATAGTCATGTTTACCTACCTGTATAAGGAACGGACTTATTTTATCAAGCGAATCATCGGGCTTCCGGGAGAGACTGTACAGATAGCTGATGACGGGACCATACTTATAAATGGAAAAGCACTTGATGATAAGTACGGCACCGAAAAAATAACCGATCCGGGACTAGCCGAGTATCCGGTGAAGCTTAAGGATAACGAGTATTTCGTCCTCGGAGATAACAGAAACCACAGTGAGGACAGCAGGTTTTCAGATGTCGGAGCAGTAAGAAAAGAGCAGATAGTGGGACGGGTGATATACAGGATCTTCCCGTTCAGAAAGGCAGGACGGGTCAGATGACAGAAAAGGAGACTCTCGAAAGAGAGAGGGTGAAGGAGCTTTACAGCAGGGAAGACGAACTGCATCAGAAGGGGATATTCTCTGTAGGAGGGACTGATGAGGCCGGAAGGGGTCCTCTGGCCGGTCCTGTAGTAGCCGCCTGCGTGATCTTAAAACCGGATGTATTTATCGACCATCTAAACGATTCAAAGAAACTGTCCGAAAAAAGAAGAGAAGAAGCATTTAAAGAGATAGTGGAAAATGCTGTAAGTATCGGGGTCGGACTTTCGGATGTGGCTGAGATAGACGAGATAAATATCCTTCAGGCCGACTACATGGCTATGAGGCGGGCGATAGAAGCCATGAAGACAAAGCCTGACTACCTGATAACAGACGCTGTAGAGATACCTGACCTTGATATAGAGCAGGAGCCTACGGTAAAGGGCGACGCAAAGGTGGCCTGCATAGCAGCGGCCTCTATCATAGCGAAGGTAACCAGGGACCACATCATGAAGGTATACGATGAAAAAGTCTCGGAGTACGGCTTTGCCAGACACAAAGCATACGGGACGAAAGCTCACTATGAGGCAATCGAAAAATACGGCATCCTTCCGATACACCGCAGGACTTTCCTGAAGAAGAGGATAGAAGCTGGAAGGCTCATAGCAAAGGAAAATCCTGTTACCTTCGATGATCCGGCACAGATAATGAATGATTTCCTTGGGAGGTACGGGCTTCCTGACTGAGAGGTGGCTTTATGGAAATAAGAAATCTCGTAAACCAGTATTATAATAACGGAGTAAGTTCTGACGCGAATCCTACGCAGACACAGGGTGTGGAGCAGCTGACACAGGCCTTAAATGCCTTAAAGGAGGGAGCTGTGTTCGAAGGAACTGTCAATAACATCCGCGGTTCTCAGGTGCTCCTTGGCCTCTCGAGCGGTCAGAACATCACTGCCCGCCTTTTAGGAGATATAATGCTTACCGAAGGGGAGTCGGTATTTTTTCAGGTAAAGAAAAATGACGGGAACGAGATAATGATAAGACCTGTCTCTGTAGGAGCGTCTTCCGGAAACCCTATCATAGAAAACGCCTTAAAAAGCGCTTCTCTTCCGGTTACCGACCAGACCATAGCCATGGTCGACGAGATGATAAAGAACAAAATGCCTATAGATTCAAAGAGCATCGCATCTATGGGGAGGGAGGTGCTCTTAAATCCGACGGCTGACCCGAAAATGGCTGTAGTATTAAAGAACCTGGGTATTCCGGTAGACTCTGAGACACTTACCCAGATCAATAATTACCGGGAGGGGAGTGACTTTGTATCATCCGATCTGAATGAGCTGTCGGAAGCCTTTTCAGACGCAGTGATAGCGGAACCGGAGAGCTTTGATGCAGTTTCCGATATCATAAACACAGTTTTTTCGGATGGTGATGACGCCATATCAGATGCGGCGTTTGTGACTGCACAGGCACAGCCAGAGGTCACTGATGAGATGCCTGGACAGGAGACTGTACAGGGCGATAAGACTGAGACCTCAGTACCGCTCTCACCAGATCAGGAGATAAACAGAGAAGACTATCCTAAGGGAGCTGTCGGGAATACTCTTGACAGAGAGGATTTCCAGAAGCTGTCGGACTTTATGAATAAAAGTCCTGCGTTAAAGGAGAATTTTCCTGGGCTTTTTAACGAAAAGGGACAGCTGAAGCCTGATGCTTCGACAAAGGATGTGTTCCTTTCGATGAAGGCACTCTTCGATACCAGGGGAAGCGAGTTTATCCAGAAGAATCTGAAGTCAAGCGGCTTTTCTGAACTGATGAAGTCGATGATCTCTGACAAGTATCTGCTGACCCCGGAGGAGGCCGTAAGCAAAGAAAAAATAAACGACTCCTATGACAGGCTCCAGCAGGACATGGAAAAAGTGGCGCAGCAGGCGGCAGAGAAGCTGCCTGAGCAGATCGCCGGAAAGCTCCAGAACCTAAGCCAGCAGGTATCTTCCAATGTGAACTTCATAAAAGAAGTAAACACGGTCTACAACTACGTGCAGATACCTCTTAAGCTGTCGAATCAGAATGCCACTGGTGAGCTCTACGTATACGCGGATAAAAAGAAAAAACACTGGGATCCTGATGAGCCGCTGACAGCCTTCATGCACTTTGACTTAGAGCACTTAGGTTCTACAGATATAGCTGTAAAGCTCGTAAAAAAGAAGCTCGATACGAAGTTCTCGCTCTCCGATGACGAGTCGTACATGCTTATCGAGAACAACATCCATTTTCTGCAGGAAAAACTGGAGTCTATGGGCTACGACTGCACGATGTCGGTGACAAATACTGATGTGAAGCGCAGCTTCGTCGATGATTTTTTAAAGCAGGATGTAAAGCAGCGGAAGTCTTCGGGTGGAAAGCAGATACTCAGGTATTCGTTTGATGTGAGGGCATAGCATGGATGATGAAGAAAAAAAGACGGCGGTCGCCCTCTCGTATGAGGCAGGGGATGAGGCGCCGAGGATCCTTGCGACGGGCAAGGGCGCAGTAGCTGAGAGGATCATAGAGGAGGCAAAGAAGTCGGATGTTCCTTTTTACAAGGATTCGGCGTTGGCTGATACGCTCTCAAAGCTCCAGATCGGAGATGCGATACCGCCTGAGCTCTATGAGGTCGTGGCGCAGATCCTCGTCTTTGTCGATAAGATGGACAAACTGAGATCAAAACTGGGGAAATAGTATGAATAAACGCCTGGTCGGGAAAGAAAAAGAAGATCTGGCCGTTGAATTCCTTGGAAGACACGGCATAGAGGTCATAGAGAGAAACTACAGCTGCCGGACAGGAGAGGTGGATATAATCGCCGTAGAAGGCGACACTCTCGTGTTCATAGAGGTAAAATACCGCAGCTCCTTAAAGTACGGTTATCCGGAGGAGAATGTAGACCTCCGCAAGCAGAAGAAGATCTGCAGTACAGCTATTTTTTATATAAGCTCACATCACTATGACGGCAAGATCCGTTTCGATGTGATAAGCATAGTACCCGACAGGATAAAACTGATAAGGAACGCTTTTTCATATATATGAGTAACGATACACACCAGATAGCATATGTGCGCCCGGGGTCGCTTGCGGACCAGGCAGGGATCGGAACGGGAGATACTATCCTTAAAGCCGGAGGAAAAGAGCTAAAGGATATTTTCGACTATTACTACTACGAAGAGAATACTTCTCTTGACCTTACGATAGGTCACCCGGACGGCAGTCAGCAGGAATATCATATAACAAAGTCAGACGACGACACTGATATAGGGATCACTTTCGAGAACGGGCTTTTAGACGATTACAGGTCATGCGCGAACCACTGTATGTTCTGCTTCATCGATCAGATGCCTCCTGGAATGAGGGAGACGCTCTACTTCAAAGACGATGACACGAGGCTTTCGTTCCTTCAGGGGAACTACGTGACTCTTACGAATATGTCGGACGAGGAGCTCCAGCGTGTCATAGACTACCGTCTTTCCCCGATAAATGTCTCTGTACACACGACTAATCCCGAGCTCCGTGTCAGGATGCTCGCGAATAAGAACGCTTCGCGCATCATGGAGCGCATTCAAAAAATAGCCGATGCCGGACTTACGATGAACACCCAGATAGTCCTCTGCAAAGGCATAAATGACGGAGCGGAGCTTGATCGGACGATCTCTGACCTGGTATCCTTCTACCCGCAGGTAATGTCGCTTTCGGTAGTTCCGGTCGGGCTTACGAAGTTCAGAAAAGGTCTCTGCCATCTGGATGCCTTTGAAAAATCAGACGCCTGCAGAGTCATCGACCAGATAGAGGGCTGGCAGAATAAAATCTACGAAAAATACGGCGAGCACTTTGTATTTGCTTCTGATGAGTGGTATCTGACGGCGGAAAGAGACCTGCCGGAAGAAGAAGTCTATGACGGATTCGGGCAGCTTGAGAACGGTGTCGGGATGCTGCGACTTCTTATTGATGAGTTTAAGGAAGCACTTGATAAAGAGGGAATGCACCCGTTTAAGCATAAGAGCGTGACTATAGCCACTGGAGTCCTGGCTGCTCCGTTTCTAAGGCAGCTTTCGGACATTTTTATGAAAAAATACCCGAGGATAAAAGTCGAAGTAGTGACCATCATAAATCACTATTTCGGAGAACAGATCACGGTCTCAGGACTTATCACCGGAAGCGATCTAAAAGCGCAGCTTTCAGAACACGGCGTCGGAGACAGGCTCCTGATACCAGTCAATATGCTCCGGTCAAATGAGCAGGTATTTTTAGATGATGTGACGGTCGACGAGCTTTCTGAAACTTTACAAGTTCCGATCACTGTTGTAAAATCAAGCGGGCAGGATCTACTCAACGCCCTGCTTGACATAAAAGAAAAGTGAGATTATTATATGGCTAAACCGATAGTAGCAGTCGTGGGCCGTCCGAATGTCGGAAAGTCCACCCTTTTTAATTCTCTCGTCGGCGAGAGGATATCTATAGTAAAAGACACTCCGGGAGTGACCCGTGACAGGATCTATGCGGATGCTTCATGGCTTGACCATGAGTTTACGCTGATCGATACAGGCGGCATAGAACCGGATTCAGACGATGTGATACTTTCACGGATGCTCGACCAGGCGCAGATAGCGATAGACACGGCAGATGTGATCATTTTTGTCGTGGATGGAAAGACAGGTCTTACCGACTCCGATGGAAAAGTAGCCGATATGCTCCGCCGTTCGCACAAGCCTGTAGTTCTCTGCGTGAACAAGATCGATGATTTCAAAAAGCAGGGAAATGATATCTACGAATTCTATAATCTGGGTATCGGCGATCCGTATCCGGTTTCAGCGGCATCTAACCTCGGCTTCGGAGACCTCTTAGACGCTGTGACCGCTGATTTCCCACAGGGAAAGAGTGATGAAGAGGATGATGATATCCCGCGCATCGCCATCATAGGAAAGCCGAATGTCGGAAAGTCATCTCTTGTAAACAGGCTGACAGGTCAGGAGAGAGCCATAGTATCTGATATAGCTGGAACTACCAGGGATACTCTCGACTCACTCGTAAAGTACAACGGACAGCAGTATATTTTTGTAGACACTGCAGGCCTCAGAAGAAAGAGCAAGATAAAAGAAGACCTCGAGAGATACTCGATAATCCGCGCTGTAGCAGCGGTAGAGAAGTCTGACGTCGTTATCATGATGATAGACGCGACCGAGGGCGTCACCGAACAGGATGCGAAGATTGCCGGTATAGCTCACGACAGAGGAAAGGGCATCATCATAGCTGTGAACAAGTGGGACGCCATAGCAAAGGATAACCACACTATAAAAGAGCACACCGATAAGATCCGCCAGATTCTCTCGTTCATCCCTTACGCAAAGATAGTCTATATCTCTGCAATGACCGGCCAGCGAGTAAATAAACTCTATGAGCTTATAGATCAGGTCATCCAGAACCAGAACCTGAGAATTCAGACCGGAGTATTAAATGAGATAATCACAGAGGCAGTAGCCATGCAGCAGCCGCCTACCGACAAAGGCCGGAGACTTAAGATATTCTACACGACTGAGGTCAGCGTTAAGCCGCCTACCTTCGTTATCTTCGTAAATGATAAGAACCTGATGCATTTTTCATATCTGAGATACTTAGAGAACAGGCTGAGAGACGCATTCGGTTTTGACGGAACAGCGCTTCACTTTATCGTAAGGCAGAGAAAAGAGGACGAGTAATGCTTAGACTTCTGGCATTTATAGTGGGCTATGCTTTTGGAAATGTGCCTTCGGGCTACATCATGGGAAAACTGCAGCACGTGGACATCACTAAGCAGGGCAGCGGAAATATCGGGACGACTAATACTTTAAGGGTATTAGGAAACCTGCAGGGTGCCCTGTGTCTGATATTCGACTGCCTGAAGGGTGTGATCCCGGCGCTTATCATCGGAGCTGTGGCAGGTCGTTATGTGCCTGATCAGAGGGCGCTGCTGATGTTCTACGCGGCTTTCGGAGCTGTTATAGGGCACGATTTTCCTGTCACGATGCACTTCAAGGGAGGAAAGGGGATAGCCACTTCACTCGGACTTTTTATCATAGCTTATCCTGTGATCATTCCGCCACAGATAGCGGTATTTCTTATCACTGTTATCATCACGCGCTACGTGTCTTTAGGCTCTATACTCTGTGCAGCTTCATTCCCGTTTATGGCGATGGCCGCGATCCTTACAGGACACACGGAATTTACGATGCAGCAGGCACCAGAGATCATAGTGCTCTCTTTTGTGGTAGGAGGCCTTGCAGTTTTTCGCCATAGGAGTAATATCCGGCGTCTGGCAGCAGGGAGCGAGAATAAGTTCTCATTTCATCATAAAAATAAGGAGGGAAAATAATGGCTCAGGTAACTGTACTTGGAGCTGGAAGCTGGGGGTCTGCCTTAGCCTGTGTCCTCGCGTGGAACGGACACAGCGTAAAGCTCTGGTCACACAATTCATTTGCCGTCGAAAAGATGTATTTCGACCATAAAATAGAAAAATTACCCGGTTTTTTTTACCCGGAGGGAATAGATTTCACTGAAGATATCGGAAAAGCAGTAAATGGCAGCGAGCTCGTGGTCTTTGCTGTTCCGTCGACTGCGACGAGGGAAACTGCGGAAAAACTCAGGCCATTTTTTGAAAAAGACTGCGGCTATGTATCTGTATCCAAGGGCATTGAAGAGGGAACCCTGATGACGCAGACAGAGCTTATCGAAGAGGAGATACCGGGAGCTGACGTCGGTGTCCTTTCGGGTCCTTCACACGCAGAGGAAGTCATAAGAAAGCTGCCTACGGTCCTGGTGGCAGGTTCAAAGGACCAGAACCTGGCAAAGCGGATGCAGGATATTTTTATGAACGAGAACCTGCGTGTCTACACGAGTTCTGATGTCCTGGGAATAGAGGTCGGAGCCTCGCTCAAGAACGTCATAGCCCTGGCGGCCGGAATGTCTGACGGACTTGGAAACGGAGATAATACCAGGGCAGCGCTTATCACGAGAGGCATCCGCGAGATAACTGCTATAGCTGTGGCTATGGGCGGAAGAAAGGAAACTCTTTTTGGCCTTGCCGGTATCGGAGATCTGATAGTGACCTGCTCGTCAAAGCATTCGAGAAACCATCAGGCAGGTGAACTTATCGGACAGGGCCTTCCGGTAAAGAAGGCTATGGAGCAGATACACATGGTAGTAGAAGGCGTCTACTCTGCCAGGGCTGCCTTTGAACTGGGAAAGAAATACAAGGTCTCTATGCCTATAATCACCGAGGTAAACCAGGTGCTCTTTAACGGCAAGAGCGCTAAAGACGCCGTGCACGATCTGATGTGCAGGGATAAAAAAAGCGAGATGAAGGAAGTCGGCTGGGAATGAAAGAGACTATACAGATAAAGTATCACACAGATAAAATAGAAAAACTTCGCTACATTGATGGAAAGAGCGACTGGATCGATCTTCGGGCAGCAAAGGACTATGACCTGAAGAAAGGAGACTTCTGTCTTATTGACCTGGGAATTTCTGTAAAGCTTCCTGAGGGTTATGAGATGATCACGGCTCCGCGCTCATCTACTTTCAAAAACTACGGACTTATCCAGTCGAACGGTATCGGAGTCGTAGACGAAAGCTACTGTGGAGACGACGATGTACTGATGATGCCGGTCTTTGCGACAAGGGACGTGCATATCTCAGTAAATGACAGGCTCTGTCAGTTCAGGCTTTTTAAGCATCAGCCGGAGATAGATTTCGAAGAAAAGGAGCATCTGGGGACAGAGTCCAGAGGCGGCTTCGGTTCTACGGGGAGGGCGTGATGGAAGAGGCACTTGACGTAAGTCTTCCGGCATTTTCAGGACCTTTGGAGCTTCTCTTACACCTGATCGAGAAGAACAAGGTAAGCATCTATGACATCCCGATAGCGGAGATAACTGACCAGTATCTGGCTTATATCGACAGGATGGAAGAAACTGATCTCGACACTATGAGTGCCTTTATCGTGATGGCATCGACACTTCTGTCCATCAAGGCAAAAATGCTCCTTCCAGAGAAAAAGTCAGACGATGAAGAGGAAGAGGAGACAGATCCGAGACAGGAACTCATCGATGCGCTCCTCGAGTACAAGATGTACCACGAGCTGGCAGGAGAATTAAAAGAACGGGAAGGCTCAGCCGGACTGGTTCTATACAAGGAGCCGACCATTCCTGCGGAAGTAAAAAATTACGAGGCGCCGATAGACCCGGCAGAGCTATTGGAAGGCGTTACGCTTAAGAAGCTTAACACTGTATTTAACGAGATACTCAAGCGCCAGAAGGAGAGAGTCGACCCGATCAGATCGAAGTTCGGATCCATAAAAAAAGAAAAAGTATCGCTTGAGGAGAAGACCGGCGAGCTGCTTACTTTTGCAAAGAGCCATCAGCATTTTTCTTTTAAGAATCTGTTCGATAAGGCAGTCTCAAAGACAGAGGTCATAGTGACTTTCCTGGCAGTTCTCGAGCTGATGAAGACCGGAAAGATAAAGGCCAGACAAGAAGAGATATTCGGGGATATAGAAATGGAATCACAGGTAGCATAATGGAAATATCTGAATTAAAAAAAGAACTGGAGGGCATCTATTTTGCTCTCGGAAGAAGCCTTCCGGCCGCCACGGCTGCGAAGGCCTTTGATGTAAGTGAGGAAGAAGTCATAAAGGCTTCAGAGGAGCTTGCAACGGAGTATGAGGAAAATGACCGGGGCATAAGGCTCGTCCGCCTGGAGGACAGCTTTCAGATGTGTACGGCAAGGGAAATCTACCCTTCCCTGATAAAGATCGCAAAGCAGCCTAAGAAGGCAGTCCTTACAAATACGCTTTTGGAGACCCTCTCTATCGTAGCGTACAGACAGCCGGTTACGAAGTCAGCGATAGCGAAGATCAGAGGAGTAAACTCAGACCACTCTGTAAATAAATTAGTAGAATACGACCTTATAGAGGAAGTCGGGAGGATGGATGCCCCGGGGCGCCCGATACTTTTCGGGACGACAGAGGAGTTCCTTCGGGTATTCGGTATAGAGTCGCTATCTTCACTGCCATCACTTTCTGATGAACAGATAGAAGAGTTCAAAAAAGAAGCCACAGAAGAGGCTGAAAAGGAAGAGGTCGGAGTGTAATAAAACTCTTGATTAAACCTTGAAATTGCGTTATCATAGAAGCAGTTGCGATTTTTTCGCGGAACTTATAAATAGACGTTGGAGGAAAAAACTATGAGTGAGGAAAAAGTATTTTCTGCAGTCTCAAGGATCCAGAGCCTTTTAGATGAGAACAGCTTTGTAGAGCTGGGTGCTCAGGTAACGGCCCGGAACACGGATTTTAACCAGGCAGCAGAAGACACCCCTTCCGATGGAGTAGTGACAGGACACGGTACGATCGATGGAAATCTCGTCTTCGTATTTGCCCAGGAGCCATCTGTTCAGGGTGGATCCATCGGAGAAATGCACGCTAAGAAGATCCTTCGCACATATGAGCAGGCTCTTGCAGTCGGAGCACCGATCATCGGTCTTTTAGACAGCACGGGCATCCGTCTTATGGAGTCATATGATGCGATAGAGTCACTTGGAAGCGTACTTTCAAAGGCAAGTGAGGCCAGTGGTGTGATTCCGCAGATCATGGCAGTTTTCGGAAACTGCGGCGGCGGACTCTCCGCACTTCTTTCTATTGCTGACTTTACTTACATGACAGATGATGCAAAGGTATTCTTTAATTCACCTCAGACCCTTACAGGGAATAAGGACACAGATACTTCTGCATACGCTTTCAGAAGCACTGTAGCCGGCGGTATCGACGGTACAGGTAAAGAGGCAGATGTCCTCACTTCTATCAGAGCACTTGTTCCTATCCTTCCGGAAAGCAACATCGAAGAGGGATGCGTAGACGAGTGTACAGATGACCTGAACAGAGCAGCAGATGTAGCTGGTGCTTCATATCAGGACGCAAAGGAAGTATTTACACAGATATCTGACGGAAAGCTCTTTATCGAGGTAAAGGGTGAGTTCGCAAAGGATATGACCTGCGGATTCATAAAGCTCGATGGTATGACAGTCGGAGCTTTCGGCAATACTACGAAGTCAGGCGACGAGGAGTTCGATGACAGACTTTCACCTAAGGCTTTAAACAAAGCTGCAGACTTCGTGAAGTTCTGTGACGCTTTCGATATCCCGGTACTTTCTCTGGTAAAGACCGAAGGATTCGAGACTACAGTACACGCAGAGGCAGCTTTAGCCTGTGCATCAGCTGAGTTTATCAACGCTTACTCAGGAGCTACAGTACCAAAGGTAGCCGTAGTAGCAAAGGCTTACACGACAGCACCTCTCCTTATGGGAAGCCATTCTACAGGCGCTGATATCGTATTCGCATTCTCAGATGCAGAGATCGGACCTATGGATTCAAAGCTCGCTTCGAAGATCACAGGAGTTTCAGCTTCTGATTTCGAGGCAAAGGTATCAGGCTCAGCAAATGCTGCAAGACGCGGTGTTATTGACAGATTCGTAAATGCAGCAGATGTCAGAAAGTATCTGATCGATGCATTTGAAGTGCTTTTCACAAAGAAAGTCGATGAGGCGTACAGAAAGCATGTCACAAAGTAAGCGAGGTAATCTGATGAAGAAAAAAATAAGTGTTATTTTTGCTCTGGTTGCCTGTCTCTGCCTCTTCGCTTCATGCGGTTCTACAAAGAATGAGACATACGGCGGAAAGACTTCAGAAGAACTCGAGGTTATTTCAGAAAATCTGGCAAGTCAGGTAGTTTCTCTTTCAAGCAGTGACTTAAAGCAGTACTATGAGAGCTATAAGAAGCAGGCTGAAGCAGATCCTGACAGCGATGATCTGAAGATGTACGAGACGATGTTCAAGAACTTCGTTGATAATACTCCGGAACTCGGATCATTTCAGGACTACAAAGGCTTCAAGGTCGACAAGGCCGGAAAGAATATCACGACTACACTTACTATGAAGTATGAGAAGCGTGATGCTCAGCTCGTTATGGTTTTCAAATCCTATAATATGAGCAAGCCTACTTCGATTAACTTCAATCCTGTATACTCGCTCGGCGAGACCATGGGTAAGGCAGCACTGAACGTAGTCATGGGTATGGTTACGGTATTCGCGGTTCTTATTCTTATCTGCCTCGTTATCTACTGCCTCAGGATCATCCCTTATATCCAGAAGAAGCTCGAAGCAAAGAATGCTCCGGCAGTTCCTGAGACACAGGCAGCTGAGGTTGTAAGTACATCAGCAGCAGAAGAGGAGAACACAGAAGAACTTATAGCAGTTATAAGTGCGGCAATCTCAGCCGCAACAGGCGCTTCTACGGATTCATTCGTGGTGCGTTCTATCAAGAGAAGATATTGATCAGGAGGAAAATATCATGAAAAATTATACCATTACAGTAAATGGCAAGTCATATGACGTATCCGTAGAGGAGAAAGGCGGTTCTGCATCAGCTCCTGTAGCAGCAGCACCGGCACCGGCAGCTCCAAAGGCAGCAGCACCTGCATCAAACGGAACACAGGGAAGCCTTCGTATTGAGGCCGGAGCACAGGGGAAGGTATTCAAGATCGCAGCTAGGCCTGGCACAAAGGTAAAGCCGGGCGATCCTGTCGTAGTCCTCGAAGTCATGAAGATGGAGACACCTGTAGTTGCTCCTAAGGCAGGTACAGTTGCTTCTATAGAGTGCAAAGAAGGAGATGCTGTAGATACAGGAGATCTTCTTGCTACGATGAACGAGGACTGATTCTAAGGAGGATTCAATAAATGGACTATATTGCACAGACGATGGGCAATCTGCTCCATCAGATGGCATTTGCGAATCTTACTGTAGGAAACTTCATAATGATACTCGTGGCCTGTGTTTTCCTTTATCTGGCCATCGCAAGGGATTTTGAGCCTCTGCTTCTGGTGCCTATCGCATTCGGAATGCTTCTGGTGAACATCTATCCTGATATCATTGCGAGTCCTCAGGAGACTAGCAATGGCACTGGCGGACTGCTCTGGTACTTCTTCCAGCTTGATGAGTGGTCGATACTTCCGTCACTTATCTTCATGGGAGTCGGAGCGATGACAGACTTCTCGCCTCTTATCGCAAACCCTATCTCATTCCTCTTGGGAGCTGCAGCCCAGTTCGGTATCTACATGGCTTATCTGCTCGCTATACTCTTCGGATTTTCAGATAAGGCAGCAGCAGCTATCGCTATCATCGGAGGAGCAGATGGACCTACATCTATCTTCCTTGCTGGAAAATTAGGGCAGTCGGCGCTGATGGGACCTATAGCAGTGGCGGCATATTCGTATATGTCACTCGTTCCTATCATCCAGCCGCCTATCATGAAGGCTCTGACTACAGAGGAAGAGCGAAAGATACACATGAAGACACTTCGTCCGGTAAGCAAACTCGAGAAGATCCTCTTCCCGATCATCGTTACCGTTATCGTATGTCTTATCCTTCCTACCACAGCTCCTCTCGTAGGTATGCTGATGCTCGGAAACCTCTTCAAGGAGTGTGGAGTAGTAAGACAGCTGAAAGAGACAGCAGAGAATGCCATGATGTATATCGTAGTTATCCTGCTCGGTACTTCAGTCGGAGCATCTACATCTGCAGAGGCATTCCTCAATGCATCTACTCTGAAGATCGTCGTACTCGGACTAGTAGCATTCGCAGTAGCTACAGCTTCAGGTATCCTTGTAGGAAAGATTATGTGTAAGGCTACACACGGAAAGATAAATCCTCTGATCGGTTCTGCGGGCGTTTCCGCGGTGCCTATGGCGGCTCGAGTTTCACAGAAGGTTGGTGCAGAGGCAGACCCTACGAACTTCCTTCTGATGCATGCTATGGGACCTAACGTAGCAGGTGTTATCGGAACAGCAGTCGCAGCCGGTGTATTCATGGCTATCTTTGGTGTATAAGGAGGAAATGTAAACTATGGCTAAGAAACCATTAAAGATAACAGAGACAGTGCTCCGTGATGCACACCAGTCTCTTATCGCTACAAGAATGACAACTGAGGAAATGCTTCCGATCGTTCCTGTGATGGATAAAGTCGGATACAACGCAGTAGAGTGCTGGGGCGGTGCTACATTCGATGCCTGCCTGCGTTTCCTTCATGAGGATCCGTGGGAGAGACTCAGAAAGCTTCGTGCCGGATTCAAGAACACTAAGCTTCAGATGCTATTCCGTGGACAGAATATCCTCGGATACAAGCCTTATGCTGATGATGTCGTAGAGTATTTCGTTCAGAAGTCTATCGCAAATGGAATCGACATCATCCGTATCTTCGACTGCTTAAACGATATGAGGAACCTCGAGACAGCAGTCAAGGCAGCAAAGAAAGAGGGCGGACATGCTCAGATCGCTCTCTCTTTTACCCTCGGTGATCCGTACACTACAGAGTACTGGGTAAAGAAGGCAAAGGAAGCTGAGTCACTCGGTGCTGATTCTATCTGCATCAAGGATATGTCAGGACTTTTAGTTCCAAAGCAGGCAGCAGAGCTTATCCCAGCTCTTAAGTCAGCTGTTTCTATCCCTATCGAGCTTCATAACCATTACACTTCAGGTGTCGCTTCAATGACATGCATGAAGGCAGTAGAGGCTGGAGTAGATATCATCGATACAGCTATCTCACCGTTCGCTCTTGGCACATCTCAGCCGGCTACAGAGGTTATGGTAGAGGCATTCAAGGATACTGACTATGATACAGGCCTTGATATGAACCTTCTTTCACAGATCTCTGACTACTTCGCACCGATCAGACAGAAGTACTTAGACAACGGCCGTATGAGCACTAAGGTCCTCGGAGTAAATATCAAGACTCTTCTGTACCAGGTTCCGGGCGGAATGCTTTCAAACCTTATCGGTCAGCTCAAAGACCAGCATAAGGAAGACAAGCTCCAGGAGGTTCTTGAGGAAGTACCTAGGGTTCGTAAGGACTTCGGAAATCCTCCTCTCGTTACACCTTCTTCACAGATCGTTGGCACACAGGCTGTATTCAACGTACTTATGGGTGAGAGATACAAGGTTGTGACACAGCAGTCAAAGGATCTCCTTCTTGGCAGGTACGGTAAGACCGAGGAGCCGTTCAATCCTGAAGTTGTAAAGAAGTGCTTAGGCGATGAGGCTAAGAATGCCATTACCTGCAGACCTGCAGACCTTATCAAGCCACAGCTTAAGGATATCGAGAGTCAGATGGCACAGTACAAGCAGCAGGATGAGGATGTCCTGACCTATGCACTGTTCCCACAGGTAGCTGAGGAGTTTTTCAAGTATCGTGAAGCCCAGCAGACAAAGGTAGACCCTGCAAAGGCTGATACAAAGAACAAAGCTTACCCGCTCTGATTTTTTAAAGAATTAAGAAACTAAAGAAAAGAGTTCTCTGAATGCGTCTCAGAGAGCTCTTTTTTCTTGTAAAAAATGCCAAAGACTGTTATTATAGACAGGTATGCGGAAAGGAGAAGTATGCCAGAACAGAAGAATCTCGAGGCTGGCGGCTTTATTTTTTCTGATGAAGTCGTAGCTGAAAAAGCAAAAAAAGAGATAAATGCTGTCTCATATCTTAAGAACCAGCTGTCTCATATGAATGCAAAGCAGATACTTGAGGCATATAAGGGACTTATAGATAAGCACGTGTTCGACACGGCTGTCGGCTATTCATTTTTAAAAGAGCTGCAGCGGATGCTGATAGCAGATGACACGGTAGATAACGCGGACATCCCGCTGATACCTGTGGCTGATGCGAAGGAAGTAAAGGACACTGAGAATGAGACCCAGAAGCTCAAGTGGCAGAGGAAGTTCCATGTACTGCTTCCTTTTACGATACTGCTTCTGGCGTGTGTGGTATTTATGTTCGTGCTCACGGCTACATCGAATAACCTGACTATCCTGGACTACAAGGAAAAGGTTGAGAACCAGTACGCAGACTGGGACGAGAGTCTCACGAAAAGGGAAGACGAAGTCAAAGAAAGAGAAGAAAAGTTACTTGAAGATGAACAGAAACTAAAGAACGGGGATTTTTCAAATGGCAGCAAAAAAGATACTGATAGCAGATGATGAAAGCAGAATGAGAAAACTGATCAAGGACTACCTGAGGAGGGACGGCTTCGAAGTCATAGAAGCTGCTGACGGACTGGAGGCTTTAGCCCAGTTCGACCTGAATCCTGATACAGACCTGATCATTATGGATGTGATGATGCCGAAGCTCGACGGCTACGGTGCTCTAAAGAAAATCCGTGAGAAGTCAAAGGTTCCGGTCATCATACTTACAGCAAAGTCCGAGGAAGAGGACGCGCTTGAGGGCTTTACGGCAGGCGCCGACGAATTCGTGACCAAACCATTCTCACCGAAGGTGCTCGTGGCCCGGGTAAAGGCGATCATAAACAGAGGTGAGGGCGGTACAGGTTCTCTCGGTGAGAACAACGGCAAGATGACCTGCGGAAAGATAACTCTCGACGAGAACGCCCACACAGTAACGGCAGACGGCAGGGATGTGACTCTTTCGGTCAAGGAATTCGACCTCCTGGCTTACTTTATGCGTAACAAAGGCATTGCCCTCTCCAGGGAGAAGATCCTGAACAGCGTCTGGGACTATGATTATTTCGGTGATGCCAGGACTATAGACACCCATGTAAAAAAGCTCCGCAGCAAGCTCGGAGACTGCGGCAATTACATCCATACCATCTGGGGTATGGGATATAAATTCGAAGTGGAGGATAAATAAATGTTCAGTAAGTTAAAAAAGGCTGTAACGCTTATTCTGGCGGGTGCAGTACTGCTTACCGTACCACAGGTCCCGGCATTTGCATACACAGATGCTCCGACCAGAGAAGTAAAAAGTGTAAAAGCATCGGCTGCATCCGGAAGCAGTATTGCGGCATCCGGTTCTGCTATAGCAGTGACAGGAGGCTCTATAGTCAGAGCTCATATATCCGCAAAGCAGGATAATAAGAGCGTAAGACTTACCGTAAGCCACACTGATGGAAAGACCGGAAACCACATAACCGGATACCAGATCTATAAAAAGACTGGCTCAGGCAAATGGCAGCTCTATAAAGAGAACACGAAGAGAGGCACTTTTACCGTTAAGGATACAAAGGTAAAGTATAAGAAGAGCTATTCTTACAGAGTACGTGCTTACTATAAGGACGAGTCAGGAAAGACCGTATCAGGTAAGTATTCATCTTCAGTCCATGTGAAGATAGGCCTTACAGTATCGAAGGCAGTTATCTCCGCAACGCCGGTAAAGGCTGATGTAAAGCTGACTATTTCCCACAAGAAAGCCGGAAAGATATCGGGTTACGCAGTCTATAAGAAGAATAAGTCCGGCAAGTGGGTTAGAAGAGCAACACTGAAGAAGACGGGCAAGACCTCTTATACCGACACTAATACGACGAGCAGGCGAAAGAACACCTACAGGGTAAGAACCTACTATATGGCTGATGGAAAGACCTACTACGGCGCCTACACTAAGTCGGTCAGTGTAAAAGTAGCAGTAAGCCCAGTCACAAAGAAGATCACAGACAAAAAATCCGCAGTGTACGGAAAGACTCTCGTTCTCTACCAGTATGCTGACGGTTCTATGGTAGAAGACCCGACGAAGTACGTCGATGAGGACAGCTTTCAAAAGTATGTCATGTATGTAAACAAGGCTAAACAGTATGTGACAGCATACGGCGTGCGTGACGGGAAACTCTATCCACTGAGAGCTTTTATCTGCTCTCCGGGCTATGCTACTCCGGTAGGCACTCATCATATCTTAGCACAGATGAGATGGCATGAGCTGATGGGACCATGCTGGGGACAGTGGTGCTCAAAGGTCGCAAGCAATGGGATTTACTTCCACTCTATTTTTTCAAGCCAGCATAACAGTAACAACACGATGTCTGTAAGAGGCTACAATAACCTTGGAACGACCTGTTCTCATGGCTGCATCAGGCTTCAGGCAGGTTCTGCAAAGTGGATCTATGATCATTGTAAAGTGGGGACTACAGTTGAGATAACGAATTCGACAGGATATGAGCCATTCAGTAAGCCGGTTATCGAAAAGCTTCCTTCATGGCATACCTGGGACCCTACAGACCCGACTGCGCAGAAATACTGCAAAGCACATAAATGTCACAAGTACGCGAAGTAACTAAAAAAAACAAAGAATACAAACTAAGCAGCCAGATCACAGGATATATGGTCCTTATAGCTTTTGGGGCCATTTTCCTCAGCTTTGTCTTAAACTGGCTGTTTATGATGAAGTTCGCTGTTATCAGAAGGGAAAATATCCTGGAAAAGGCTTACAAGACTTTTTCTGACGGTTCAGACAAAGGAACTCTCTACGATAACAGCTATAACGATCAGTTCGAGACACTGTGCTCGAATGAGAACCTACAGGTGCTTATCTGTACTCCGTCAGGAGAAGTAGTACGCTCTTCACAGGGCTCCAATGCCATGATGATCACGCAGCTGTACAGATCCATGCTATCGAGAGATCAGAACAGCCGGGAGCTGATAAAGACTTCGTCTGACTACTCGATCCTGAAGCTAAAGGATCCGCAGGTAAGCGCTGAGTTTTTAGCCCTCTGGGGAACCCTTCCAGATTCGAACCTGATCCTCATCAGGTCAGGACTCGGCTCACTCAGGCAGTCGGCCCAGTTTACGAGCAGAGTGCTTATTGTAGCCGGGATCATAGCAGTCTGTGGAGCCTGGTGCGCTTCTATTTTCTTCAGCCACAGGATCACAGAGCCTGTAGTAAAACTCACTAAGCTGAGTAAGAAGATGGCTGAGCTCGATTTCGAGGCAAAGTATGTGCCAGGCAAAAAACCGAATGAGATAGACGATCTCGGAATACACATGAATGAGCTTTCCGAAGCACTTGAAAAGACCATTCAGGAACTGCGGCAGGCAAATGCTGATCTGCAGAGAGACTTAGATCTCCGTGAAGAAAATGAAAAAATGCGCCGCGAATTTTCATCGAGTGTTTCACATGAGCTCAAGACTCCGCTCGCCCTTATCAGGGGCTACGCAGAGGGACTTTCGGATGCAGTAGCAGATGATAATGCTGAGGACAGGAAGTATTACTGTGACGTCATAATCGATGAAGCAGAGAAGATGAACCGTATAGTAAAAGAGCTTCTGGACTTAAGCCACCTCGAGTACGGGGAGAAGATAATGAACCTCGAGAGGTTCGATGTGACGGAAGTGATAAGCGGTGTCATCAGATCGAACAGTATCTTAACGAACAAAAACGGCATTACCGTATCGTTTATCCACAATGGTCCGGCTTATGTATGGTCTGATCCGTTTTTTACAGAGCAGGTCATCACGAACTATTTTTCAAATGCGATACATTACTGTGAGAACGAGAAGAAGATCGAGGTAAAGGTCACCGAGCGGGAAAAGGATTACCGGATCTCTGTATTTAATTCCGGAAATCCGATACCTGAAGAGTCAATCCCACATCTCTGGGAAAAATTCTACAAGGTCGACAAAGCGAGGACCCGCGAATACGGCGGAAGCGGCATAGGACTTTCGATAGTAAAGGCCATAATGGATGACCTTCACAAGGAGTGCGGTGTCGAAAATCATACGAATGGCGTGGAATTTTACTTTGACCTCGACAAATGATAATAAAATGTTTGAATTTTGTCTCTGTTAATGGTAGTATTATATGTGGTAGTTTGATTTGTGAAAGGCTAATGATATGCGAAAAGGGATTTATGTGACAGCGATGGCCTTGGGCATGTCAGTCATGCTTTCAGGATGCGCCTATCAGGTCACTGGATTAAAAGAGGATGAACAGGATCAGTTCGCAGCTTACTGCGCACAGATTGTATCGAAGTACGATGATTCTGCTTCAGCCGGACTTACTACAGTTTCTCAATCTCAGCAGGTTCCGGCAGCTGATACTTCTAAAGCGGCATCTGATGGCAGCACTTCAGCCGATACTGATGCTTCTGACACGAAGACAGCTGATACTGAAGCAAAGCAGCAGGAAGTCACGAAGACCTTTACCGAAGCCATCGGGATCAAAGGAGTATCATTTTTATACAGAGATGCTCAGACAGCAGGTGGCTATAATTCAAACGACGTCTATGATCTGACACCTGACAAAGGAAATGAGCTTCTCGTCGTAAGACTTAAGGCTAAGAACACTTCATCGAAGAAGAACAAAGTCGACATTCCTTCACAGAAGCTGACATTTCAGGCTTCTTACGGTAAGGAGTCTGTGAACGCGGACATGACACTTCTTCTGAATGATCTGACGACCTACCAGGGGACATTAAAGGGTAAGAAGAGTAAGAATCTGATAATGCTTTTTCAGTTCCCTAAAGGAACTATTAAGGATACATCAAAAGTGGTCTACACCGTGAAAAAGGGTGACACCACAGTCCGGATAAATACTGATCTGTCGAAACAGCGATAAAAGACCAGGGAGGTTAGAAGAGATGGATACAAATATCTTACTAGAGTCAGGAACAAACGAATTAGAGATCCTTGAGTTCAAGGTAGCTGATAACTACTACGGCATCAACGTAGCGAAGATCATAGAGATCCTGAATTATCAGCATGTTACGCCGGTACCGAATTCACATCCTTTTGTAGAAGGTATCTTCATGCCGAGGGATACGATCATTTCGGTGATCAACCTCAGGAAATGTCTCGGCTACCCGGATGACCCGGATAACGAAGGACTCTTCTTCATCACGAATTTCAATAATTTAAATACTGCCTTCCATGTAGACCAGGTTCTCGGAATCCACAGAGTATCCTGGGAAGACATAAACACCCCGGATTCCACGATCTCATCTGAGGCGAACGGAGTAGCTACAGGAGTCATAAAGCTCGATGATCATCTCGTAGTCATCCTGGACTTCGAGAAGATAGTCTCAAAGATAAACCCGGCTACAGCCCTTAACGTATCAGAGATGGACGAGAGACCTGAGGATAAGAACAGAGACAGATCGAAGTCTCCTATCATGATAGCTGAGGATTCGCCGCTTCTGTCAAAGCTCATTGTAGAATGCCTGAAGAAAGCCGGATATACGAACCTGAACGTAAACGCAAACGGACAGGAAGCCTGGGACAAGCTCCAGGATATGAAGGAGAAGGGAACCACCCTCGACGATGTTCACTGCATAGTAACAGATATCGAGATGCCAAAAATGGATGGTCACCGTCTCTGCAAGCTCGTAAAAGACGACGACAGCTTGAAACACATCCCTGTCATCATCTTCTCTTCACTGATAAATGACGACATCCGCCGCAAGGGTGAGAGCGTAGGAGCTGATGCACAGCTTACCAAACCGGAGATCGGGAAACTGGTCGATGCTATCGATGAGCTTGTAGATAAGTACGAGGCTGCCAGAAAAGCCAAAGAATTCTGATATAATAACGCATGCAGTTACAGGCCATATGAAGCGAAAGGTTCATGTGGCCTTATTATGTGTTTAGAGGGAGGTCCATTTTGCCAGACACAGAGGACATCTTAAACGGGCTTTTAGATTCGATAAACAAAGCTCAGGATGAAGTGGATTCATCTTATGAAAAAAATACAAAAAAAGCTCAGGACAGGGCAGCCAGAAGACGCGACATAGGACCGGATGATGACTTTGTAGAAAAGACAGGTCTTTCGGATGTCAGTGAATCGAACGGTTCGAGGAAGAACCTGAAGAGGGCTCTTTCAGAGGATGATTTCCTGGCAGAGTTCGAGCAGTCACTCGACGATTCGGAAGACAGTGACAGTAAACCGAAGAAGAAAAAGGCAGACTCTTCAGACCACACAGAAAGCAGCCTACCGGATGGCGATGACGTAAGCCCTTATTTTTCGAGCATTGGAGAGCCTGAGAAGGCTGATGATACGAGCCCGAAGGATGACCTGATGGACAGCATCGAATCCATTGTTTCAAACGCTAAGGAAAAGGCAGGAGAGAGTATTCTTCCGGAGGAAAAGCAGAAGGCTCCTATAGAGGATGACATAGATATCCAGGCTGAGAAGAAAAAGGCAGCAGAGAAAAAAAGTAAGCCAAAGCCTGAACCAGAGAAAAAGAAGAATCCTGCAGAAGACGATCCTTTCTTACAGCCGGAGTTTTCACTCGATGATTTCGACAGCAATGACTTCTCAGATACTAGCGCGAAGGACGTGAACCTGATGGATGAGTCAGGTGATGGTCATGACTTATCGGATATGCTGGCTGGAGACGGAGAACTTACAGACATAGGTGATATGCTCGATGCCGATGAGAATGGCACAGTTCTTCCAGAGAGCAGTGATGCGTTCGAGAGCTCTGCCGAGTCGGCAGTTCCTGACCTCGATGGCGGAGATCTGATGAGTGACGAAGCAGCCGACCAGAAGAAGGCTGAAGCCGATACTGAAGGCGCACCAGAGAACGGTACTAAGAAAAAAGGCTTCCTCGCAGGACTTATCGAGAAGCTCAAGGGCATTTTTGATAAAGAAGACGACGAAAAGGTAAACAGAAGCGATATCATCGGAGAGCACGACGACTCCGCCGGTGATCTGGCTGCTGAGGATGAAGGACTTCTCGCAGACATAGCTGAGGAGGAGAAGAAGCCGGAGAAGAAAAAGAAAGAGAAAAAGCCTAAAAAGGAAAAGGAGAAGAAGCCGCCTAAGGAGAAAAAGGTAAAGGAAAAGAAGCCTAAGAAACCGAAGCCGGTAGATAATTCTCCTGTTATCCCTGGAAAAGTCATCGGCGTATTTGCTTTCCTGGCTATCTCACTTTTTGCACTGATCTATGTAGGCGTGAGTGTTCTGCCGCAGTCACAGCAGAAGAAGGCGCTCCTCAGTCAGTATTCTCAGCAGAACTACATCGATGTCTACGGTCAGCTGGCCGGGCAGGACGAGGATAAGCTGTCAGCTCAGGAGAAGAAGATGCTCGAGAGCTCGAAGTTAGCCGGTGAGCTTTCTGTAAAGTACTCTGTTTATGAGGGCGCGATGAAGAGAAAGCAGTACGATTATGCGCTTGACGCTCTCGTAAGAGGAAACGCTATCTACGAGAAAAATGCTGACAGGGCTTCAAAGCTCGATATAAAGTCATACTACGAGGACTACGGTAAGAGGATAAAGGATGCTCTTTCGGAGCAGTTTGAGATGACAGATGCTGATGCACAGAAGCTGTCTCAGATAAAGGACAGAGAAGAATACACGAAGCAGATTGACGAAGTACTGAAGCAGAAAGGTTTTACACTCTCAGATGGTAGCAATAGTTGATTATGACGCGGGGAATATCAGAAGTGTAGAAAAGGCAGTAAAGTATCTCGGAAAGGACTGTATAGTCACAGATGACAGTCAGCAGATACTTAAGGCAGACCATGTGATACTCCCGGGAGTCGGAGCTTTCGGTGACTGCATGTCACACTTAAACGACAGGCACCTCGTGGATGTGCTTAGAGAAGTAAAGAAGAGGGACATTCCTTTCCTTGGCATCTGCCTAGGGCTTCAGCTTTTATTTGACGACAGCGAGGAATCAGAAGGTGTCAGGGGACTTGGACTTCTTTCTGGACACATCATCAGATTTCCGGATAGGGAGGATCTCAAGGTCCCGCATATGGGATGGAACAGCATCAGCTTCCCGAGACAGGGAAGGCTTTTTAAAGGGATACCGGAGGACAGCTTCGTGTATTTCGTTCACTCCTACTACCTGAAAGCGGATGATCCGTCCATAGTCACGGCGACCTGTGATTACGGTCTCACTTTTGACGCTTCAGTCGAGAGCGGAAATATCTTTGCGACACAGTTCCATCCGGAGAAGAGCGGAGTAACTGGACTTGCTATCCTTAAGAATTTTCTGGAGATTTAGAGATGCTTACCAAGAGAATTATTTCCTGCCTGGATGTAAAGGACGGCAGGGTAGTCAAAGGAATAAATTTCGTACATCTGACAGATGCCGGAGATCCGGTCGAAGCTGCGAAGGCCTATGACAAGGCTGGAGCAGATGAGCTGGTTTTCTTGGATATCACGGCGTCAAGCGACCACAGGGACACAGTGGTAGATATGGTCGAGAGAGTTGCCTCACAGGTTTTTATCCCGTTTACAGTCGGAGGAGGTATAAGGACTGTCGATGACTTCCGCGAGATCCTACGTGCAGGAGCTGACAAGGTATCGATCAACTCGTCAGCCATAGAGAATCCTTCTCTTATCAGCGAGGCAGCAGAGAAGTTCGGAAGACAGTGTGTTGTAGTTGCGATAGATGCCAAGGAAATGATCGATGGCACCTGGCACGCCTTTAAGTACGGCGGAAGAGAGGACACAGGCCTCAATGCAGTAAGCTGGGCAAGAAAAGCCTACGAGCTCGGAGCCGGAGAGATCCTTCTTACGAGCATGGACTGTGATGGGACAAAGGCAGGATACGACATTCCACTTACGAGAAAGATAGCCGATGAAGTCCCAATCCCTGTCATAGCTTCAGGCGGAGCAGGTTCAAAGCAGGACTTTAAGGCTGCTTTTGACATGGGACATGCATCAGCAGCTCTGGCAGCTTCACTTTTTCATTACCACGAGCTCGATATAATGGATCTGAAGAAGTATTTAAAGGACAACGATATCCCGGTGAGAATATAATGGCAGGACTTTATGGAGACTGGCTTGCGGCTCTCAGAGGAGAGTTCGGTAAGCCTTACTATAAAAAACTCTACGATACGATAAAGCAGGAGTATGCCACGCACGTGGTGTATCCGCCTTCAGATGAGATATTTAACGCTTTTCACCTGACTCCGCTGAATAAAGTAAAGGTCGTGATCATCGGACAGGATCCTTACCATGAGCCGGGACAGGCGCAGGGACTTGCTTTTTCGGTAAAGCCGGATGTAGATATCCCACCGTCTCTTCAGAATATCTATAAAGAGCTGCACGATGACCTTGGCTGCTACATTCCTGACAATGGCTGCCTTGTCAAATGGGCTGAGCAGGGAGTTCTGCTTCTGAACAATGTTCTCACGGTCAGGGCACATCAGGCGAACAGCCACAAGCTTATCGGTTGGCAGGAGTTTACGGATGCAGCGTTTGAAGCTGTAGAAGCCTGTGACAGACCTATGGTGTTCATGCTCTGGGGTTCAAATGCCCAGTCAAAGGCACCGCTTGTAAAGAACCCGAAGCATCTGGTGCTTGAGGCACCGCACCCTAGTCCGCTCTCGGCTTACCGTGGTTTCTTCGGATGCAGGCATTTCTCCAAATGTAACGAATTTTTAGAAAAAAATGGAATAGAGCCTATTGACTGGCAGATTCCTAACCGATATAATTAGTGAAGGAGTAGTTCTGGAGTAAGAAAGGAGCAGATTATGAGTTTTCAGACGAGCTTTTATTCTACGATCTTTGGTGGCGGCTCATCAAGTGCCGCATCCAGCATTTATTCCATGGCTTCTGAATGGAGTAACATAAAGAGCGGAAACTATGGCAGATTATTAAAGAAGTATTACAGTCAGTTTTCAAACGGAACCTCTGCAGCACCATCCACTTCTTCTGCTACGTCTGCGACGAAAACCAAAGGATACGATGTATTAGAGAATGTGTCCGGCCACGTACAGACGACTGATACGACATCTTCATCTACATCGAAGTCAGCATCTTCGATGACTTCCTATGAGAAGCAGTCTCTTCAGAATGCCGGGAATACCAGCTCTGCAGCGAAGAATGTCACTACGGCGCTTAACACTCTGATGAACCAGAAGTCATATACAGATGCTGTGTCTCAGACAGCTACTGACGGAGATGATACCACAGATACGAGCGGCAGCCAGGCCATAAATGATAAGGTTCAGGCAGCTGTACAGAATTATGTGAAGTCATATAACAGCCTTGTCGATGCTTCGAAGAAGACTATGGCAAGCGGTGTATCTGCAAATACTAAGAACCTGATGGATCTCACTGAGAGGTCGAAGGATGAACTGGCAGACATCGGTATCACTATAGACGACAAGGGTAAGCTGGCAGTGAATGCAGACACATTAAAGACTGCTACGAATGATACGGTAAAGGCAGTATTTTCAAATGGCGGAAGCTATGGCACAGGAGCTGCTACCTATACTTCACTCGTGAATTATTATGCTAATTCAGCAGCATCGAATGGCACATACACATCGAGCGGAAGCTATGCAGCTTCAGCAGCTTCGAGTTATAATACTTCAGTCTGATTTTTTGAATGAATACGGGCCGTTCCTTACGGAGCGGCCTCTTTTTAAGTTTTGGAGAAAAAATGTCACATAGCATTACGCACTGGGAAAAACTGGATAATTCAGCGATACTTTTCCCAGCCATAGCAAAGGACAGCATGACGAACACCTACAGGCTGGCAGTCGTGCTCAAGGAAAAGGTCATAGGGGATATCCTTCAGGAGGCTCTGGAGTTTGTGCTCGGAAGATTTCCGGGATTCAAACAGAGGCTCAGAAATGGTTTTTTCTGGTACTATCTCGAGGAGAATGATAAGCCTGTCCCGAAAGTAGAGGAGGAGAGCACCTATCCATGCCGTTCCACGAGGACAAATGAAAATAACAGCTATCTGTTCAGGGTCACCTACTTTGACAGAAGGATAAACCTCGAGGTCTTTCATGTGCTGGCAGACGGTACAGGAGGCTTCGAATTCCTGAAGGAGCTGACTTTTGCGTATCTTAGGCTTTCGCACGAGAAGCTGATGGAGAAAAGAAAGGGGATGCTTTCTGAGGGCACTTCTGTAAACCGTGATGACAGCTTTATCAGAAACTACAGGAAGCCCGAGAAGTTTACTTACGCTTACGCCGTAAAAAAGGCTTTCCTTATAAAGGGCGAGAAGCTCCCGTTCCACGGGTTCGGTGTCGTAAATGCGCATCTGTCTGTGGCAGCTGTTAAAAAAATCGCCCATTCCTATGGCGCTTCGATAAATGAGCTGATGGTGGCACTTTTTATGTACAGTACCTATAAGGCGTATAAGTCGGGAGTTTCTGAAAAGAGACCGGTCAGAGTCGCAGTGCCGGTGAACCTGCGCCCGTACTTTGATTCTATCACCACGAAGAATTTTTTCGTGATGGTGTCAGCGGAGTTTATCCCGACGAAGCCGGACTACGGCTTTGAGGAGATAGTCGGGATAGCGAAGGAGAGCCTACGGAAGCAGATCACTAAGGAGAATCTCGAGTCTATCTTTTCATTTAATGTGTCTGGACAGCAGATCCTTCTGGCGCGTACGGTGCCTCTCGTATTTAAGAATATCGGACTTCGAGCTATATACGGCAGGAGTGCTGTCGCAAACACCACTACCGTGACAAATATGGGACAGGTAAAGGTTCCTGATGATTATGCTATGTATATCGAGAGTTTCCAGTGCTTTCTGTCTTTTTCAAAGGGACAGGGCCTAAAGCTCGGGATCGCGTCATTTCAGGATGTGCTGACTCTGTCATTTTCGACAGCCTTCAGTGATACAACGCTTATCATGGAGTTCTTACGGAAATTATCAGAGCTTGGCGCCGAGGCGGCGATAGAAACGAACGGGGTGTTTTATGAGTAAAAAATGCGTTCACTGTCATATAAAAATACTAGACTCAAAGGCTGATGTCTGCCCGCTGTGTAACGGAGTCCTGTCAGAAGATGACACGGACACCATAGTAGAGCAGAACGGCTATCCGGATGTAGTCGCAAAGAGGAGGCGGATCACCTTTTTCCTTAGGCTTCTGCTTACGATATGCGTGTCAGGGAGTTTCCTCTGCGCCGCGATAAACGTGATAAACAAGGGCTTTCCGTGGTCTATCATAGCGGTGAGCTCGCTTATGTATATCTTTATAGAGTTCTATCTGTTCTTTAATCCGGATGTGCATATAGTCACAAAGATATCGGTCACTATACTTTTTGCTCTGCTTTTTGTCGTGATGCTCGATGTAGTTACGGGATTCGGGAAGTGGTCCTTAAACTACTGTCTTCCGGGAGCCCTTCTGCTCTTTAATGTGCTGATAGTCATCACTATGTTCATAAATCACCGGAGGTGGGAGAGCTACACCTGGCTTCCACTGCTTTCTATAGCGTTTGCTATTCTTCCACTCGTCTTTATGAAGTACGATCTGGTCACAGATCCGGTCGTCTCTGAGATAGCGTTTATCTCATCTGTTCTTCTTTTCCTTGTCGGGCTTATACTCGGTGGCACAAAGGCAAGACAGGAGCTTAAGAGGCGCTTTCACTTTTAGGTTTGACAATAAAAGTACAGTCTTTTATACTTAGAAAGGGACGGAGGTATTTATGAAGCATACTATTAGAAAAATCACCGGATTTCTGGCTGTTGCACTGACAGTATTCATGCTTTTGCCGCTGAGTGCATGGGCTGGAAATACAGTGCTTTCTGTTTCAAAGTCAGATATAAAAGCAGGCGATGAGTTCACCGTTACGGTTTCCGGAGCTTCTGCTTCAAATCTTTCACTTCACTATGACGGTACGATGGTCACGCTTAAAAGCCAGGGTCAGGCTTCACTGGATGGAAACACCCTGTCCATAAACGCGAAGAGCGCTACTTTTACTTTTACCGCAAAAAAGGCCGGAAGCGCAGGTTTTGTCGGATCATCTGACCAGTACGCGAGAAGCTCTGCGATGATAAGCATCGGAGAAGCTTCGGCTGCAAAACCGCAGACTGCAGAGACGAAGACAGAGGATTCCAATGAAAAGAAATCTTCTAAAACTACAGACGCTGATAAATCCACAGAAAAAAAATCAAAAGATACTGAAGACACTGACCAGGTAGTAAGCGTTTCTACAAATGATCCGGATGACGATACAGACGTCTCTGATGCTAAAACAGATGTTTCAGAGAACTCAGAACAGGAAGACAGCGCTGCACAGCAGGAGTACCCATTTTTTTCATCAGCAGATCTGTCACTTAAAGAGCTGGTGACTGACAGAAGGATCATAGCTATCATTGGTGTTCTGGTAGCCATTATCATCATCCTGGTGATAAGGCTTTTATGGATACATTTTTCTGAGTATGAGTACTACGATGACGAAGAATCAGAAGATGACGAAGAGGCTACGGAAGAGAGAGTAAGCGAGACTCAGAAGACTCCGGAGACGAAAAAGAGTAAGAATACCGAACCAGACGATACAGATGCCCTCTATGAGAAGCTCAAAGAAGAGGAGAAGCTTACGATGCCAAAGACTCCGGTCGTTCCGGAGAAGAAGCTGCATCTCGAGGATCTGAATAATCTCTGATTTTTAGAAAGAAAGGTTATGGAATACACAGAAAGCCTACAGAAAGCTATAGATTACGCGCTGAAAGCATCTAAAGAAAAAGGACAGTACACAGGCACCCAGCATCTGCTGCTGGGGCTTCTTCATACTGCGCCGAATCTGGCCAGTGAGATCTTAAACGAAGCAGGAGTCACCGAAGAACTGGTAAGTCAGGTCATCGAGCAGATGATGCTCTTTACAGACCATAATGCCGCTTCAGCAGGTGACACTGAGACTCCGAGGTACAAGCAGCTACTGGCAAATATCCAGGCTATAGCCGGAATGTGCGGAATGGATCAGGCCGGGACAGAACACGCTGTTCTGGCTATTCTTCGTATGCCGGATTCGAGCGCTGCGAGGATACTTTCATCTCTTAATGCAGATATAAATGCCATCTTTAATAATATCCTCAAAGCCATGGGAGAAGAGGGCGACGCCTACAGGCAGGTTCTCTACGCGAATCATGGTACTGTCTCGGAAGAAGAGTATCCGGCACTCGATGAGTTTACGACTGATCTGACTACCTTAGCTGAAGACGGAGAACTGGATCCTGTCATTGGTCGTGAGAAAGAGATTCAGAGAGTCATAGAGATACTCAGCCGCCGCACGAAGAATAACCCGTGTCTCATCGGTGAGCCGGGTGTAGGAAAGACAGCCATAGTAGAAGGCTTAGCAGAGCAGATAGTCTCCCAGAACGTGCCTTCTTCACTTATCGGAAAGCGGATCCTGACCCTTGATCTGTCGGGAATGGTGGCCGGAACCAAGTACAGAGGCGAGTTCGAGGAGAGGATAAAAAGCGTCATAGACGAATCCATAGCAGCCGGAAATGTCCTGCTTTTCATAGATGAGCTCCACATGATAATCGGAGCCGGCGGTTCTGAAGGTGCCATGGACGCGGCGAACATACTAAAGCCTGCTCTTGCGAGAGGTGAGCTTCAGATAATCGGAGCTACGACCATAAAGGAATACAGAAAGAAAATCGAAAAGGATGCTGCCCTGGAGCGCAGATTTTTATCTGTAATGGTAGAGGAGCCTTCAGAGGAGCAGACCATACAGATCCTCGAGGGCCTAAAGGACGTATATGAGAAGCACCATCATGTAAAAATAACCGAAGACGCCATAAAGGCCTGCGTTCATTTTTCAAAGAGATATATACATGACAGGTTCCTGCCGGATAAGGCTATCGATCTCTTAGACGAGTCCTGTGCCAGAAAGAGGCTCTACAATGCTGGTGGGAACAGTAAGTCTTATGAACTCAGACAGGAGAAAAATACCCTCTCGAAGGAGCTCGAGGAAGCTCTAAAAGCCGGTGATTTTTCAAAGGCGAATGAGACACATACGAAGCTCCTGGCCGATGAGGATGCTCTTAAGAAAGAGGAGAAAAAGTCGGAAAAGAAGTCAAAAGAGAAAATGCCGGTTCTTGAGGAAACTGACATAGCCGGAATAGTTTCTGACTGGACACATATACCGGTCGGAAGCCTGAACAGCTCTGAGTCAAAAAAGCTGTTAAAGCTCGAGGATACTCTGCATAAAAAAGTCATAGGCCAGGATGCGGCTGTTACTGCAGTTTCCAAGGCAATACGCCGTGGAAGGGCAGGTCTCAAGTCACCTGACAGGCCGATGGGAAGCTTCCTGTTTGTCGGACCTACAGGAGTAGGCAAGACTCTTGTGGCACAGACTCTGGCAAAGGAAGTCTTTGGGGACGAGAAGTCGCTTATCAGGGTCGATATGTCGGAGTACATGGAAAAGGATGCGGTCTCGAAGTTCATCGGATCGCCTCCGGGATATGTAGGATACGAAGAGGGCGGACAGCTCTCCGAGAAGATCAGGCAGAATCCGTACAGCGTCCTGCTTTTTGACGAGATAGAAAAGGCCCACCCGGATGTGTTCAATATCCTGCTTCAGGTACTTGACGAGGGACGGCTTACTGATTCCCAGGGACGGCTCATAGACTTTAAGAATACGATAATCATCATGACATCGAATGCCGGAGCCAGAGATATTTCAGACCACAAGAGTCTCGGTTTCGGAAGCGGCGATGACAAAAAAGACCAGTACGAGCTGATGAAGACGAAGGTCGATGAAGAGCTGAAGAGAACCTTCCGACCTGAATTTTTAAACAGGATAGATGAGATAATCTACTTCAGGTCACTCGAGAAGAAGGATATGACGAAGATAGTCACCCTTCTGATAAACGAAGTCTCAGACCGTCTGAAGGCAAATACAGGAATAACGCTGAAGGCTACTGGACAGTCTAAGCTGTGGATCGTGAACAAGGCATATGACCCGAAGTTCGGAGCCAGACCACTTCGCAGGAAGATACAGTCTGAGATCGAAGACCCGGTAGCCGATGACATCATTTCCGGAAAAATTAACTCCGGTGATGTAGTGACTATTTCTGTAAAAAATGATAAACTAATATTTAGTAAAGCTAACAGTTCACTGAAAAAAGTAGAAGGAGAAAAAAATGGCACAAAAAGATCTGATCATCAGTGAAAAAGACGGAACACTCAGCTTCGGGGACTATACCCTTGAAGAGAAGACGAAGGTCAAGGACTTCAAGTACAAGGGAGACCTTCTCTACGTAAAGAGCTACAAGACTACGACAAAGCTCGAGAAGAACGATCTGTTTGTCTATGAATCAGAGCCGGGGACAAGGGTATCACATATGAAGTATGATGACAGTTCCCTTAGCTTTCAGGTAGAGGGCAACGCGAATACAGACATCACTGTAGGCCTTTCACCTGAGACTGAGTATCAGGTTTCAGCAGCAGGCGAAGACTACGGGGTCATGAAGACCAACCTCGGCGGAAAGATCACCCTGAGTATTGATCTCTCCGATGGAAAGCCAAAGCCTGTATCTATCAGAAAGGACTGATATGCCAAAGAAGGAGACAAGTGTATTCTTCTGTTCGAACTGCGGTTACGAATCACCGAGGTGGGTGGGACAGTGTCCTGCCTGCCATGAGTGGAATACGATGACTGAGGTCCGTGCAGACAAAAATAATAAGGTCTCTGTCCGTGAAGTTTCCGAGGCGCGCCCTATGGCGCTCTCGGAAATTTCTGTTTCAGAAGAAAAAAGAATGACTACGCATATGTCCGAGCTGGACAGGGTTCTTGGCGGAGGCATAGTGCAGGGGTCTCTTGTGCTGATAGGTGGAGACCCCGGTATAGGGAAGTCCACCCTCCTGCTTCAGGTCATGAGGAATCTGTCACAGGATAAGGTAGACGTGCTCTATGTATCGGGTGAGGAGTCCTTAAGGCAGATACAGATGCGCGCTCAGAGAATGGGCGAGTTTACTGATTCCCTGAAGGTTCTTTCAGAGACTGATCTCTCTCTAATAGAGCAGGTCATAAAGACTGCGAAGCCGACAGTCGTAGTCATAGACTCTATCCAGACCATGTATTCAGAGGAAGCATCGGGCATAGCTGGAAGCATAGCTCAGGTGCGCTATGCTACCGGTACGCTGATGCAGCTTGCCAAAAAAGAGAATATCACTATATTCGTAGTAGGCCATGTGACAAAGGAAGGGACCGTAGCTGGTCCGAGGATCCTCGAGCATATGGTTGACACAGTTCTTTACTTCGAAGGAGACAGGCATGCTTCTTACCGTGTCCTCCGGGCTGTAAAGAACAGATTCGGCAGTACAGACGAGATAGGCGTGTTCGAAATGCGTTCTACCGGCCTTGACGAGGTAAAAAATCCTTCAGAGTTCCTTCTGGAGGGCAGGGCAGTAGGAAGCTCGGGCTCGGTCATTTCCTGCTCGATAGAGGGAAGCCGCCCTATACTGCTTGAGATCCAGGCCCTGACTACTCACTCGAACTTCGGCATGCCGAGACGGACTGCAGTCGGGATGGACTATAACAGGGTAAATCTGCTGATGGCTGTCATAGAGAAGAGAATGGGTCTTATGATGGGAGACCAGGATGCCTATATAAACATCGCCGGAGGAATGCGCATAAATGAACCCGCTATAGATCTGGGTATAGTCTTAGCCCTTGTATCGAGCTATAAGAACAGGCCGCTGCCTGACTCCCTTATAGTATTCGGTGAAGTAGGTCTTTCCGGAGAAGTCAGGGCAGTAAGCATGGCCCGCCAGAGGATAAATGAAGCACTGAAGATGGGGATAAAGACGGTGATCCTCCCCTATGCAAACCTGAAGGGGCTTGACGAGATACCTGAAGGAGTGGAGCTTATAGGGGTAAAAGGCATAAAAGAAGCAGTGGATAAAATTGTATAAAATGTCTGAAATTGATAAAAAATAGATACAATTTTACAACTTCGAAAAATTAACAAAATTCGCTTGACGACAAGGGGTTACCGTGATAGAATACTCATTGTCGTCGCGAGAGAGCGACAGACACGAAAGAGTTTCAAAAAGAAATTCAAAAAAGTTCTTGACAAGCTCAAATAAAAGTGATAACATATAGAAGTTGTCGCCGCAAGGCAAGAACAAAGGACATTGATAACTGAACAGTGAAACAACCTTGAAAGATTCTAAGAGAATTTTATTCGAGTGCAACTCGAAACCTTTTAAGAACAGTAAAGAAGAAAGCTAAGCTTTATCTTGTACGGTTCGAACTTGTGAAAGGGCGTAGGATATATGGTATAGGACGCGGTGATAAGCACTGTTGTCCCTGTTCCCTGGATCCTAACCCCTGGATCCTTATTTTAACATGAGAGTTCGATCCTGGCTCAGGATGAACGCTGGCGGCGTGCTTAACACATGCAAGTCGAACGAGCTTTATCGCTACGATCTCCTTCGGGAGTGACGGTCTTAAAGCGAGTGGCGGACGGGTGAGTAACGCGTGGATAACCCGCCATATACTGGGGGATAACAGCTGGAAACAGCTGCTAATACCGCATGATACTATAAGGTCACATGACCATATAGCCAAAGCTCCGGCGGTATATGATGGATCCGCGTCTGATTAGGCAGTTGGCGG
>Ga0310695_10001127_pt1 | contig 64866 bp, 47 predicted proteins | sample RumenRJG_04DNA_FD_203882 | JGI IMG/M metagenome (GOLD analysis project Ga0310695, IMG submission 203882) | Bovine rumen microbial communities from Lethbridge, Alberta, Canada - RJG_04 (v2) (version 2) | ecosystem: Host-associated > Mammals > Digestive system > Stomach > Rumen | place: Canada... | reverse complement strand
TTTTTATCTCACCTGTAACAGTTTCCCATCTTTTCTTGAATGTAAGCCCCACCTATTTTTCCCACCTAAGGAATTTTATCTTATTTGGAATTCTTTAAATAGTGGGGCTTAAGTTGATGATGTTAAGCAGGCTAGCCTGCGTTTTCGATAAGCCGTTTCACTTCTTCGCGCCGTTTTTTACCATATCCGACAAGTGCAAAACTCAACATTCGCCTATAAACAGATTGGGGCTGTCCAGTTCTTTTTGGACAGCCCCAATCTGTTTGCATCTTTCTAAATTGCTTTTTCGAGTGTATCGGCCTCTGCATTGATGACTTTCTTTAACGTCTCATCTTCAAGATTGCCGCTCAGCTCACGCAAATTGCCCAAAACCTCTCTGACAAGCTCAATTCCGTCTTTTTCGCTTGGTTTGTTCTCCGGGTTCTCATGAATCAATCCTGAGCGGAGAAGAGCTTTGGTGGTGGCGAACAAGCCTGGCTTGCCCGAAAGCTTGGAAATAACGTAATCCAGGAGCAGGCGGTTTCGGCTTGTCATGAACTCGTGCCTCTGCTCTGGCGGCAGATATTCAAGCATTTCACGCAAGGTCTTGAACATCGAAAGGAATGAGCGGAATCTGTAAATCACGCTCCTGTCTTCAATTGCGGCGATAATAGACGGAAGCATATCGATTGCACGACGCAATGCCAAATCATCGACTTTAGGCTTTTTAGTTTCTTCGGTAGTATCTTCCATTTGTTCCTCCGCGATTTCATCTTCTAGGAATTCTTCTGATTCTTCTGAATCAATTTCATCTGTACTACCATTTTCCTCTGTTTCTTCGGATTCTGCAAGTTTTTCTTGCTCATCTTCCTGCAAATAATCTGGAATATCGTCCAAAAAGTCATCGTCCTCAGTTTCGGCCTCGGCGATATCTTCCTCGCCCAAAAGCTCATCGGCTGCAAGGAGGTCTTCATCGGTAAGAGAATCATCAATGTCAGAAAGCTCTTCTTCTGGCAAATCCGAAATCTCTTCTTCTTCACTTCGAGGCTCCACGACGGCATCATCTTCAACAGGCTCGTCAATCGGCTCAGGTTCTTTTTGAATCTCGTACAGTTCAACAGGCATTTTTTTCGATTCTTCGACAGCCTGTGCCGCGTCTGCCGCCTGATTTGCAGCCTGCCATGCGCTTTCCGCCGCATAATTTGCTTTTTCGGCAAGCTCAGAGGCACGTTTTATCTGCTCTTCAAGCTGGTCAAGGGATTCTTCGGAAATCTCCCGCTTCTGGGCCTTTGGTGCCTCAACTTCAGCTCTTTCCGGGGTTTGTGAATAAGGGGTTGAGTCCTCCCCATATTCGCTTCCGTCCGGAATTGAAATGACTGCTGTCGCTCCGCCATCTTCCTCATCAAGAGGTGCACCGTCATCAATCAGCTCGTCAAAAGCGGGCCTGTTATCATCGAAAGCATTTTCGCTCGTTTCAAGAAGATTTGCGACCGATTCAATGTCATCAGACGCTGCAGAAGATGCGCTCGCAAGTTTTTCTGAACCAAACTGCTCGAAATTGAAATCATCATCAGATTCGCTGACAGGAAGAGCAATATCACTCTCAGAAACTTCCTCGTTGAACCGAGAATCATTTTCTGCAAGTGAAATTTCACCAGTCTCAGAAAGGAGACCGTCTGGAACAACCGAGCTAAGGACATCCTTTCTTGGCTCTTCATCGAAATCTACAGGATTTTCAGTATTTTCTGCCGTCTTTGCATCATCAACATTCTCTGTTTCAGCAGAGACTTTTCCGCCGGAGAAAAGCGCGTCGAAATCAATCGGAGTCGTAGAAAAGAGACCTTCCGCATCAAGCCGTGCAAGACTCTCGTTGTTTTCCAAAATTCGGTCGGAAGCAACCTTTGAAAGATGGTTGAAAGAATCCGCCGCTGTCGCCTTTTTGAAAAACTGCAAGGCTTTTCCGACCTGGCTCTGACGCTCGTAAATCTTTCCGAGATGAACCATTGCCGTTGAGTCTTTCGGATTTTTCTGGATTGCGGCATGGAGATACGGCTCGGCCCTTTTGTCATCTCCCTGCTGAATAAGCCTCTCTGCCCAATCACGGTAAATTTCATTGTAATCAGGATTTATCTTCTTGATGTTGGCAAAACATTCCTCCGCTTTAACGGCATCGTTCTTGCGGATGTAATACTGGCCAAGAAGGTTGATTGTCTGCACGTCATTTTTGATAAGGTTCTGCAATTTAACGATTTTTTCATAAGCAGCCTCAAGCTTGTTCGCAGAAATGTGGATGTGAGCAGCCTGCTTCATGATTCGCTCGTCAGTTGGATTAAGGCTTTCGGCTTTTGAAATCGTCTCGATTGCCTCATCGTATTTTTCCTGCTTTTCAAGAGACATTGCCAAGCCTGTGAGCGCGTTCTTGTAATTCTCATCGACTTCAAGGGCTTTTTTGTACTCGTTCTCTGCCTCAACGAAAATGCTCTGGCGATTGTAGACGTTTCCTTTTGCCGTGTGCATTCTAACGTCATCAGGATAAAGCTCCAACGCCTGTGTTACGGCTGTATCAGCCTCCGCGACTTTGTTCTCATCCAAGAGTAAGTCCGCGTAAGCTTCGATTGCCTCTGTCCAGCCCGGTTTTGCCCTAAGCGCGCCCTCGTAAAAGCTCTGTGCCTTTGAGATTTCACCGATTTCTGCATAACTTTTCGCAATGTTGAACTGAAGAATCGGATGGTTCGCGTCATATTTCAAGCCACGGTTGTAAGCTTCGATTGCCTTTGTGTGATTTCCTTTGAAAGCATAAATCGCGCCCAAGTGATTGTTTGCCAAAACATCAGAAGGATTATCCTCAACGACTTCCTCAAAGCACTTAATTGCTTCGTCATAATTTCCCATCTGACGGTAAGTGAAGCCGAGATTATAAGATATTTTTGCCCTCGTTCTTGGATTTTCCTCGCAAATTACAAGTGCCTGCTCCAAGAATGCTACAGATTCCTCGAATTTCTTCTGGCGGCGATAAATTCCTGAGATAGCAATCAGTGCGTCAAGATTCTCGTTATCAACTTTTTCGACCTGTTTAAAAAGAGTCAAAGCCTGGTCATCTTTGCCCGCCTTGACGTAAAGATTTCCAAGCTGCATTTTATAATCAACATTTTCAGGTTCTTCAAGAATCAAATTCTTGTAAATTTTTGCCGCAAGACTGTAATCGCGCGCAATCAAAGCCGCCTTTGCGCGCTCCAACATTGTGTTTGAATCTGACATAATTTATCTCCCTTCCATTTATTTCTTGGATAATTTTTGAGCAAGCTCCGATGAAAGTCTTGAAGATGGACGAGCAAAAACTTCCTTCGAAAGCATTCCGTTGATTCTTCCGTCCACTTTGGAATATGCACTTACCGCGAAATAGTAAATTCTTCCATTATCAAGCCCCGTAAGCGTGGCAGAAGTGACGTTTCCGACATTCACAGGAGAACTTCCCTGAACGGCCACTCTTCCCAGATATTCGCCCGGTCTGTTTCCATAATAAACGTAATATCCGCCAGCATTGTCATCGACTGAATGACTCCAGTGAAGCGTAACTGAGCCGTCGCCCGGCAAAGCCGTAACCGCAAAAGGCGGCAAAGGCTCGTTCTGTTCTTCGTATCGAACAGTAATTTCTGAAAGCCGAGGACTCTGACTTCCCGCCCCGTCCGGCAAAAGCTCTGCCGAAAGCTGGAAATACAAGCCTTTTACGCCAGTGATTTTTTCACCCGGAACAATTTCCTTCCATGCTGGCTCAGTTTCTGTCCAGCCAAAACAATTGTCGCCAGAGCGAATGTAGAATCGAATGTCAGTTTGTGAAGGCACGTTCATCAAGGTGTCAATTTCATTGATAACCGCAGCCTGAGAAATCAAAAGCGGTTTCGTAACGAATTTTCCGCCGTTAATACGATATTTTTCGTTTCCGCACATAAAAAGCTCTGAATTCTCACGTCCAACATAAGCGCGTGAGATTCGGAAATTGTCGATTTTGCCGACATAATCCGAGCAGAGCACGATTCCGGCCTTTTCACCAAGAATCGGATAGCAGATAGTTCCATATTCATGACCGTTCGTCGTGATAAACCTGATAGCCTCGGTTCTTCCGTCAACCAAATATTCCAAAACCCCGCTTTCCTGATCAAAGCTGAGTGTGTGCCGAGTCCACTTGTTCGGAACAACCGTGCTGACTCCAGAAAGATGAATCTCATGCACAGGATAAGGAACGAAAATATTGTTGAAAACCCATTCAAGGTGATTGTTAAAGAAAGCTGCCGAAATCATCTGATATTCAGAATGAACGTCATCGTTCAGCGAAGACCGCCAAGAAAAGACCATCTCGCCGTTCTCGGCAAGTGAAGGACAAAGCCAGAACTCAATCGTGAAAGAACCAGCCAAGCCGTCATGACCAAAGAGAGAATTTTTATTTCCGTTGAGAATTATGCCCTTTTTGCTTCCACGGCTCACAGCGGCTCCAGTTCCTTTGACAGAATCGTGTGTCGGAACAAGATTGTTCGACATCACCGTATAATTTCCCATCATGTCACAGAATTTGTCGTCGTCAAAAGTAAGAAGCAAGTCCGTGTTGCAATCGGCATTTGTAGTTTGAGTAGAAAGTTCCACCGCATCGTAGCCGAACTGACCGTTCTGATTGCCGACAATTACACCGTTCATCGAAGCAATCTCGCTCCAGCCGCAATCTCCGCCAATCACTAGAGTTTTTGGCGTGGCGAAAAGTGCTAACGCAGTGAATAGTGAATAGTGAGCAGCGAGCAGTAATTTTTTTGACACTGTGAAGCCGTTCAGCCTTTCACTGACACTTTTTGAAAAATCCGATAAAATAGATACAACTTTCATTATGCTTACGACTAATAACCCAGAATACGAGAAACTTCACGAAACTGCGTTAAAAGCGCCCTCCTCAAGCGGTGTATATCTTTGGCGGAATCGCGAGGAAACCGTCATTTATGTTGGCAAAGCAAAGAACCTCAAAAACAGGCTCTCCTCTTATTTTTCAGGCGAGAGAGCTATCAAGACACAGCTTCTCGTCTCCAATGCGGCATCAATCGAGTACATTACGACAGCAAATGAGTACGAGGCATTTCTTCTTGAAAACAATTTAATCAAGAAATATTCGCCGCGTTACAACATTCAGCTCAAAGACGGAAAATCTTACCCCGTTCTCAAAATCACGAACGAGGAATTTCCGCGCTTTTACAAGACACGCCAGGTTCATCGTACTGACGGTGCCGCATATTTTGGTCCCTACCCGGATTCAGGTGCTCTCGACACTTTCATCGACAGTCTCTACAAGGTTTACCCAGTAAGACATTGCCGAACTTTCAAAAAGCGCGAAGCCCCTTGCATGTATTATCACATCGGGCGTTGTAAAGCTCCGTGCTGCAATAAAATCGATAAAGAGACCTATAATCTATATATCGATGAAATTCGCTCCCTACTTGAAGGAAAAGGAACAGAAACACAGGAAAAAATCACGATCCAGATGAAGGAAGCAGCCGCAAGCCTCAATTTTGAAAAAGCAGCCCGACTGCGTGACGGTCTCCGCGCGCTCACAATCATGCAGAACCAGAACATAGTCGAAGATTTTGCTGCCGAGGACAGAGATTACATCGGCTACTGGCGGGAAGGTGAACTTGTAAGCTTTACAGTTCTCAAAATCCGCGACGGAAAACTTTTGGGCCGTGACAATTACCGGGTCGAAAGCCTCAACGAAGACGACGAGCTTCTGGAAGAGTTCGCAAGAGCCTATTACACGGACAAAGATTCCCTGCCGCCAAAGATTTTTATTTCCGAAGAAGACAAAACCGAGTTTCTGGAACAGTGGCTGAAGCAAGTTGAAAACGGAAAACGGAAAACGGAAAGTGAAAAAAGCTCCCAGCTTTCCACTTCCTCTATTCTGGAGAAAGTTAGCACCTCTTCCAGCCGCCGTGACATCGCAGCCTTGAACATGGCCCGCGAGAATGCTAAGGAAGACATTATCCGGCGGGTGCGCGAGCGTGGCGACATGCCGGCTTTGAACGAACTGAAGGATTTGCTTCATTTGCCGCGATTACCTGAGCGTATCGAAGGCTTTGATATTGCCCACATCGGCGGAAAATTCCCTGTGGCTTCGCTTATTTCCTTCTGGAAGGGAAATCCTGACAAAAAGAATTACCGCTATTTCCGGCTCAAAACGACAAACGGCGTAATCGATGACTTTGCCTCAATGCGCGAGGCCGCCACCCGAAGATATTCCCGGCTCTCAAACGAAAATGCCGAATTGCCAGACCTTATCCTCATCGACGGTGGTATCGGCCAGGTCAATGCCGTTGACGGAATCCTTAATATGCTGGGCTTAGACATTCCGATTGCGGGACTGGCCAAGCGAGACGAAGAAATCTGGCGGCCACATGCAAGCCATCCGATTTGCCTTCCACGCCGTAGCGATGCCCTTCGACTTTTGCAGCGTGTACGAGACGAAACCCACCGATTCGCCACAAGCCGGAACCAGAATCTCCGCACAAAAGAAAACACGGTCTCGGTTTTCGCAAGTCTGCCTCATATCGGCGAAAAGCGCGAGAAGATTCTTATCAAAACCTTCACCACGCTCGAAAATCTGGCGGCATCCCAGGAAGCTCAGATCGCGCAGGCTTTGCACGTGCGTGCCCCCGAAGCAAGCGAAATCCTGCTTGCGGCACGAGCCGAGCTTGAAAAACGAAACGAAACAAAGAATGCCAAAAAAACGATGTTTCAGGCTGTTCTTGGCAGTCTCTCAACCGAGTCAGAACAAAAAGATGAATCTTATGCCTCAACTCTGGCGGATGCGGCCCTGGAATAAAAAAAAATCCTTGTTGTTTTATTCAAAACCGTGTTATACTGCTCTCTAGTTAGATATGTTTTTTTCATGTCCGCGTGAGGCAATTGCTTTCTTTTATGTACTAGCCGATTTATTTTGTGCCGGCATAATGGGAATTTTGCTTTATACAACACTCTCAGATGTTGAGCGCAATAACAAAAGGCTTCATCTTCTCGCTGTACTGGTCACGGTAATCATTTATTGCTTCGCAGACGTAATCTGGGTGCTGGCATTCAGCAATGTGGTCATTCCATGCACTCAACTTTCGCGCTACCTCACCAACATTTTCACTTACACAGTCATGACATTTTGCTCCTACACAATCTGTCGTTTTTTCCTCTCAATCTGGGAGTCGGTCACAAGCGGAGTTTTGCCCAAAAAGCTCCAGCTTATTTTCATTCCTTTTGTATTTTTCATCATTCTCACATTCACAACCCCTTTGACAGGCCTTTTTTTCAGCATCAATTCAATCGGCGTGCTGCTCAAAGGGCCTCTGTACAGCCTCTACATGACCTTCATGTTCGGCTACATAATTATCTTCGCGATAATTTCACTTGCTTTCTATTTTAAAACCCAGAATGATTTCGCAAAGGAACAATACAGTTTTGCGGCAATTTACGCAGTTCCGGTTTTAATCGGAGCTTATTTGCACACCAAATACTGGACTTTGCCATCGTTTGCCATGGGCTTCACTTTTGCCACGCTCATAATCTACATTTTCCAGATGCGCGACCTTGTGACAATCGACTCACTCACAGGAATCAACAACCGCAGGCAGGGCGAGCGGTTTTTCCAGGAGCAGATTCGCCGCATAAACGAAGAACCACATTCCACAATCGAGTGCCTCTATCTTTTCATGATGGATCTAAACAAGTTCAAGTCAATCAACGACACTTACGGCCACAACGAGGGCGACAAGGCCTTGATTGCAACCGCCGACGTGCTCAAACAGGCCTGCTCGCACATTTACCGCAAGTGCATCATGAGCCGCTTCGGTGGCGACGAATTCGTAATTGGAGTTGTTTTCACACCCGAAGAAGCAAATCTTCTCAACGAAAAAATCCACGACCTCATCCAAAAAAAGAACGAAGAGCTTAACGCACCATACAAAATCTCAATCAGCGTAGGCTACACATACTACAAAAAAGAATTCAAAGATTTCCGCACATTCCTCACACACGCGGACAAGCTCATGTACGAGATGAAGGAAATAGCGCATCGTGAAGCAGGGCTTGAAAAAAAAGACGAAGAGTGATTTTTTAAGAATTACTGGATAATATAAAAACAAGCTCCCGGTGGGAACGTGGCATTAGAATCCACCTTCGCAGCACAGCTGCTACGGAGATTCGCTAAAAACTTGCCTCGCAAGTTTTCTTGACGCTCACTAGGTTGCGCGTACAAGGTATCTGACTCGCTTCGCTCGCACGCGCAAAGTGGATTCATGCCACAACCCCACCTACGCTTGTTTTTGATTTTTTCGGCTTTTTATAAAATTTTCGCTTTGTTTTTCAAAGTTCTAACTTCACTTTCATAAAGGGGGCGCGACTCGCCTGGTTTTAAATTTTCGTCCAAGTTAAGGCCGGCGAAGCGGATTCTTTTTAGGTAAATCACTTCGTTGCCTAGTGCGCGGAAGATTCTTTTTACTTCGTGGAATTTGCCTTCGGTCAGGGTGATTTGGCATTCGCTGGGTGAGAGCCAGGTGATTTTTGCACCGTTCGACTTCTGTTCGGGTGATTTTTTATCCGCTGGGAGCGTCACGCCAAGCTCAGCCAGCTCAACGTATTCTTTTTGTTGAATTTCTGTGACCAAATTTTCTAGCCGCACGAAATATGTTTTTTCGATTTTGTTTTCTGGGCGTGTCAGAAAATCCGAAAGTTTTCCGTCGTTCGTAAAAAGCAAGAGGCCTTCCGTGTCACAATCAAGCCGCCCCACGCTGTGGAGCTTCGCCCCATTGGAAGAAAGCACTTCCGGCTCAAAATGCTCGTAAACAGTACGATGACTGTCGCTAACAGTGGAGCAAACTTCGCCCGCAGCCTTGTTCATGAGGAAATAATAGTATTGCGAAGGAACTTTTTTGTGCCGCATTGACAAATTTTACATATACTTTTGAATAATTTCCAGCACAGTTTGTTTTGCTTTAAAAACATTTTTATTCGCTCGCCGAAGCGTTTTCGGCCTTTAAAAAGCTTTTTATTCGCCCGCCGAAGCGTTTTCGGCCTTTAAAAACATTTTTATTTGCCCGCCGAAGCGTTTTCGGCCTTTAAAAAGCTTTTTATTCGCTCCCCGAAGCATTTTTGGCCTTTAAAAAGCTTTTTATTCGCTCCCCGAAGCGTTTTCGGGCTTTAAAAATATTTTTATTCGCCACGAAGTGTTTCGGGCTTTAAAAAGCTTTTTATTCCTCTGCTTTCACAAGGAAGAGCTTAATTCCCTCGCCGGTGAATTTTTCTTTTACGGCTTTGATTATTGCTTTCATCATGTCGATATGCTCATCCTCGATATAGCTCACAAGGATAAAATTTGTCTCTGGCCAGGTGCCGTTTCCCATTTTGTAGGAGTTTTTGCCACGCCCCACGACGGTGGGAATAATCGTGTAAAGCACGCCGGGAATGTGTTCTTCCATGAGCGAGACGATTTCGTCCTGTACGGATTGGTTGGCGATTATTTCACATCTAGTCATTTTTATCCTCCGCCAGAAGCACCTTGATTCTGCTTTTATGCACATTTTTTTCTTTCATCACGAGCGAGTACAAAACCGGGATGAAGAAGAGCGTGATGAATGTGGAGCTTGTGAGGCCGCCTACTACTGCGACTCCGATTGGCTGAACCATGCCTGCGCTGCCTGTCGTGGCAAAACACATCGGGACCATGCCCAAAATCGTGGTGAGAGTAGTCATCAGAACAGGTCGCAAACGACTTGCACCGGCTTCTAGGCAGGCTTCTTTCATTTTGTAGCCACGGTCAATCAAAAGATTCGTGTAGTCAACGAGGATGATACCGTTGTTTACGACGATTCCAACGAGCATAATCAGACCGACCGCACTCATCATGCTGAATGCCTGGCCGGTCAGTTTGTAAACGAACACAACGCCGATAATCAGGAACGGAATTGTCATCAGGTTGATGAACGGTGCCTTGAAGCTTTCGTAAGTTCCGGCCATTACGCCGAACACGAGCAAAATTGCCATCAAAATGATAAGTCCGTAAACCTGGCCCTGCTCCTGTGTGTCCTTCCAGTTGCCTTCATAAGAAATTGTTACGCCGTCCGGGACGATGAATGTGCTTGCGATGCCAGCCTTGATGTCATCTTCAACCTCGTAGTCATTTCGCTTGCCATTGTTGTCCGCACTCACGGTGACAACGCGGGTCTGATTTGCACGGCGGATTGAAACCGGCCCCAAGCCTTTTACGACTTTCGCAAAGTTGGCCACGCTGACCTTGCCTTTGCTTCCGTTCACATAAATCTGTTCCAAATCTGAGACGCTCTTTCTGTCTCCCGGCTGATAAAGGAGCACCATGCTGTATTCTTTTCCGTCCTGGCGGTAAGTCGTTGCCGTAACGCCGTTAATCGCATAGTTGATTTCTTTTGCGACTGTGGTAACGTCAACACCGAACGAATATGCTCGCTGGCGGTCAATTTCAATTTCAACTTCCGGCAAACCTTCCTCTGTATCAATCGAAACTTCCCCGATATCAGGAATTGTCTCCATAACACCGCGAACCTGAGAAGCAACTTTGAGCGCGGCATCCAGGTCGTCCGAGCGGATTTTAAGTTTGAAAGAAGCACCTGTCATCTGCCGCATAAATCCCTGAGAGAAAGAGAATCGGGCATCAGTAAAATCACCAAAATGTGCGCGGAGTTTCTGCTGAATCGTCTCGCTCGTATCAATCTGCTCTTCGGTTGAAGGCAGGTTTATCTGAATCGAAGCCTTGTAGGATGAACTTGAGCCCCAACCTGTACCAATCGAAGTAATCAACGTGGTGTAGCCCTTGATTTCTTCCTCACAGATTTTTTCAAATGACTTGATTACGGCCGTAGTCTCGCTCAGAGTCGTTCCAATCGGCATCGTAAGATTCAAAGTAACGCTGTCATCGCTGCCGCCGGTCATCATCTGGATTCGCAGAGTCGGAATAAAGACAAATGCCATCAAAAGAACGCTGACGCAGACGATACAGGTAACAAGCCTGTGTGAAAGTGCGGAATTAAGTGCCTTTCGGTAAACTCCTGTCAGCTTAACGAGCGGGATTTCGAGCAATTCATAGAATTTTTTGAGGGGCTTGAAAGTCACCGGCTTTTCCTTTCGGTTTGTGAGCGGAAAGAATTTGCCCGCAAGAACAGGAACAAGGAAAATCGCAACGAAAAGCGAAGAAACCAGTGCGATTACGACCGTAAAAATGATTCCCTTGAACATCTGTCCCATCATTCCCAGATTTTTCATAAAGAAAAGGAAAGGAATGAATACGCAGATTGTGGTGAGGTTGCCCGAAACGACCGACATGACCATTTCCTGAGAGCCGAGAACCGCCGCAACCTTTGGCTGTGCGCCACGAGTCCTGTAAACGTAGATATTCTCAATCATAACGATTGAGGCATCGACAATCATACCGACACCCAGAATAAGACCTGTCAAAGTCATCATGTTGAGCGTGATTCCCGCAAAATTCATGCACAAAAGTGTAATTACGATCGAAAGCGGAATCGAAATTGCGATAATCATCGTTGACTTGCCCGACTTTAAGAACAGAAACAAAATTATGACCGCAAGAATAAGACCTGTGTAAGCCGACTCAATCAATGTGTTAATAGTGTCGTTGATTGAAGTTGAAGAATCGCGGATTATTTCAAGCCGGATATCGCTCGGCAAGATTTCCTGGATTTCAGCAAGCTTTTCGCGAGCCGCTTTTGCAACGGTTACGGTATTTTTGCCCGACTGCTTTGTGATGCTCACGTAAACGCCCTGCTGACCGTTGATGTAAACTTCGCTCGACTTGTCTTTGTAGCCCATGTAAGCCGTGCCGATGTCACTGAGCTTGACTCCGTAGCCGTTCAAAGTCGTGATAATCGTGTTGTTTACTTCATCGATGCTGGCAAATTCACCGGTCGTTCGGATTGTGTAATCGTGAGTTCCCTCGGTGATTTTACCGCCGCCAAGCTCCAGATTCTGCTTTCCGAGAGCCGAATAAACATTGGCCATCGTGAGACCGTAAGCCGCGAGCCTGTTCTGAGAAATGTCCACGCGAACGATTTTCTGCCGTCCGCCAGAAACACTTGCTTCTGCAATGCCGTCAACCTGCTCAAACAAATCGACAATCTGGTCTTCGGCAATCTGCTTCAAGTCGTCATTGGAACGGTTTCCGCGCACCGCAATTCGCATAATCGGCATGGAATCCGAGTCCATCTTAAAAATTGTCGGTGTGCCCGCCTCGTCCGGCAAATTTCTTGTTACGCGGCTGATTTTGTCTCGCACATCGTTGGTCGCAGAGTCCAAATCAGTACCGTAATTGAATTCAAGAGAAATCGAAGAAGAGCCGGCTGATGATGTCGAAGTAAGATTTTTAAGTCCGCTCACCGAAACAAGCTGACCTTCAAGTACCTTCGTAACAGCTTTTTCAACCGATTCCGGCCCCGCGTTAGTATAAGAAGTTCTTACCGTGATGTAAGGATTCTCAACATCCGGCATCAAACTGATTGCAACATTTTTTAGCGTGAATAATCCCATAATCAGCAGGAGGACAAAGACAATCAGAGTGAGTACGGGATGATCAAGCGTTTTTTTAGATATGCTCATAAACTATTCCTTTTTCTCTGGCTTCGCACTTTCAGCCTTGTTGCCAACACCATTTGTAATGTCCTGAATCTTGGAACCGTCGCCGAGAGAAGTCTGTCCCTGAACGACAACTTTTTCACCTGCCTTTACGCCGCTCAAAATCTGGACGATTCCATCAACCGTGTTTCCAAGCGTAACTTCCCGTTTTGAAACTGTTGAATTCTCGTTCACAACGTAAGCAAAATAGCTGTCACCGTTCTGAACAAGCGAATCTTTTGGCATAGCGACAGCCCCAGTGTAATCTTCCGTAAAAAGTTTGACTTTGCCAAACATACCCGCATTAACGCGCTCGTCCTTAGAATCAAAATGGAGGATAACTTCCTTTGTACGGCTCACAGTGTCAACGACCGGGCTTACCCTCGTAACAGTCGCCTTGAAAATCACGCCAGGATAAGCCTCAACAGAAATATCAGCTTTGAGCCCAGTTTTTAACACAGCAACGAAGCGTTCAGGAATATTTGCGCTAATCTGCAAGTTCGCGATGTCACCGATAATCGCAATCGTCGTGTTCGTCGAGACCGTAGTTCCGTTTTTGAGCGGTGTTGAAATGATACTGCCGGAAATCGGAGCATAAACCGGGCTTTTTTTGTAATACTGACCAGGCGCGCTCGGATCGATATAGGCAATAATGTCGCCCCGCTGGACAGGAGAGCCAAGCATTACATTCGTTTCCATAACCTTGCCCGAAACATCCGGGAAAACATTTACCGAGTTCTGACTTTCAATCTCGCCGTTCGTTGAAATATAGCCGTGCAGAACAGTTTCTTCAAGAATCTGGGTTTTTACCGAGACGACAGAATTTCCGCCTCGTCCCCGCCTCATTGCTCCCGGCCCCTGATTTGCAGCAGCCTGTTTTTTAGCAACAACAACACAAATTGCCAGCAAAGCCAGCACCGCAATCACAACAATCTGAGGTTTAGTGATTTTAATTTTCATAATCGTCTCCCCTTATTTTCCCAAAGTACCGAAATCCACGCCAATCGTGTTTTCAAGGTTCAAAATCGTTTTAATCAGCGTCAAGGTCTCGCTCTTCAACGAAACCTGCGCGTTCAGCAAAGAAGTGTTCGCATTCTGCAAGGTAAGCAAATCTTTTGTTCCGCGATTGTAAGCCTCTGCCGTCATGTCGTAAGTCTTCTGAGCCAGAGTGACGTTGGCCTGCTTGTATTTGATTGATTCCTGACTCTGCTTAATCGACCGCAAGCTCGACATCACCGTTCGGGTAAGATTTTTCTTTTCATTATCAAGCTGAAGTTCCAGATCTTTGACCGTATCCTGTGCAGAATCAACCGCATCGTTACGAGCCGACCACGGAAGCACGCCATCAAGCGGAATCGTAGCCGAAAGCCTGAGCGAAGCTGATTTTTGTGCATCAGGGGCACTTCCGTCATAGCCGACATACCATTTTTCATCGCTCCAGTTGAATGAAGCGTTCAAATTCGGAGCAAAGGCCGAAAACCTCTTGTCCAGCACGGAATTCTTCGCAGATTCAAGCTTATATTCAAGCAATTTAATAGAAGAAGACTGCACATTTTTTACATCAACAGAAATTTCGTTCAGATTTATCAAATCATCAAGCGTTCCTGCAAGCTCAATTTTCTCGTCAAGTTTAAGGCCAAGCGTCTGCTTAAAGCTGGCCAGATCGTTCAAAAAAGTCGTCCGCGCACTTTCAACAGTCGGAATCTTGCTCTTGTAATTTACTTCGGCCGAAAGAACATCGATTTCGCTCAAACGCCCCTGATTGTATTTTGCAAGGTTGTTGTTGTACTGGGTTTTAGCAATTTCAAGGTTGCGTTCCTGCAAGACAATGTTCTCACGCTCGTACAAAAGGCCGTAAAAAGCCTCACGCACGCCAAGTTCCACTGATTTAACCGCGTCATCAAAAGTCAGCTTGCCAGATTCATAAGCAATTTTCGCCGCATTCATAGATGTAAAAAGATTTGCGCTCAAAGAAACAGAAACGGTCGCCGAAACACCAAAACTAGCCGTATAATTTGAATCCGAATCACTCAAAGCATCAATTGGAACCGTAGAAGAAGCAGAAACGCTTGCCGTAGGACTCATGCTGTTCCATGAATGAGCTTTTGCCCTCGCAGCCGCATCAAGAGTAATCTGAGAACGTGCAACCGAAACATTGTTCTTTTTTGCAAGCTCCACAGCCTCATCAACAGTCAACGAACGGACAGCCTCATTTTCTGATTGTCCAAAACTCATCGATGAAGCCAAAAGCAGCATCACCGACACCAATATTTTACTTTTCATACCCTTATAACATCGGCAAAAAAATTTAGTTTCAACAAAATAGCTGAGTTATAGATAAGAAATATCTTATAGAAAATTTTTCTTGCCGATTCTCAAAAAATTCTATATTTTTAAAGTATCAAAATGATTTAATATTTGGAGGAAATATATGAAACTTAAACCATTAGCTGACCGCGTACTTCTCAAACAGGAAAAGGCCGAGACAAAAACTGCCTCAGGAATCATTATTCCAGAGACAGCTCAGGAAAAAACTCAGACAGCCACAGTAGAAGCCGTAGGTCCAGGAACAGAAAAAGACCCAATCACAGTAAAAGTTGGCGACCGAGTAATGTACGACAAATACGCCGGAGTCCAGGTAAAAATGGACGGTGAAGAGTATCTCATCGTAAAAAATTCCGACATTATTGCCGTAGTAGAGTAAAAGAAGAAAATAAAATATTTTTTATAAATGCTAGAAAAGCAAAAAAAAACGGTCGGAATCGGAGTTCTGGCACGAACTCGCCTGAGCTTTGCTCACTGCGATGTTCGGGACAGGTTTCCGATGGGAGACCGTTTTTTTTTATCCAACAAATTGTAAAAAACTATTTATTTTCTATCTGACGTTTAAGTAATCGTGCATCCGCGTTGCTCATATCCAAACTGAGGCTGTAGCGGAGCGAAGTTTTTGCCGCATTCAAATCACCCATATCCACTTGAATCTTTGCATTTCTATAAAGCAATTTAGACTTGATTTCTGGAGATTTTGATTTTCCCGCAGCCAAAGTATATAACGAAAGAGCCCTTCTTCGGTCGCCAGAGCTTGAATAAATCATTGCAAGATTTGCCGCACTAGAAGAAGCTGCCAGCGGAGAAATTGAGCTTATATTTCCTTTGGCATTTGAGTTCTTTACACCGCCAGTTTCAAAAAGAACATACTCGTACAAACGTTTTGACGCAGAAATATTTTTTTCAAGCAAAGAGAAATAAGCCGCAAATTCAATTTCCCAGATTTCCATTCGGTCAGATTTGTCTGCCGCCCGGTCACCAAACGCAAGCCGTGCAACACTCTCCGGAATAACAGGAACGGTTTCAATCTTTTCACCGCCGAAAATATCAGTTTTGACATTTTCGGTTGTTCCGGCTTCATCCGCCTGTCTGCGATAATTCAAATCAAATTTTGCATCAATATAATTCATGAAAAGAACCCGAGCTTGCTCAATTAATCCCCATGAAAGGAATTTTTGAACCGCAAACTGAACCAAGTGCGAAGGATAAAGATTCGTACCAAGCTCGTTCTGTTCAAGTTCTTCCCAAATTGCGGCAGTTTTTTGCGTGAGGTTAAGTTCTGGGTTATCTTTGAGATAAAGTGAAAGCCGCTCGACAATCAAATCATCGTTGTGCCTTAGACCAGCCTTGCTTTCACGTTCAAGAGTGTCCTGCATTCGGTAAAGAGCATCGGCAATCGTGAATTTTGGACGCTCATCATATTCACGCATTTTGTTTGTGCGAAGAGTTGTTTTTCGCAAAGCCTTTTCAAGTTCGGACATCTGAAGCGGCTGAGAATCCTTCCAAGAAAGCTTGCCATAAGTAATCAAAGCAGGAATATAATCAGGCTCAGCGATAAGAGCATCAATCAGATATTCATAAGATTTTCGGTATTGCTCGTGACGGAAAGAATAAAGTGAAGAATTGACGAAAATTGACGGTTGAATCTTTGCACCAGTCTTTTGAGCCTCGGAGATGTATGCCTCTCGATTAGCCTCAGCGTTTTCTTCATCATCAAGCATCATGTAGGCATCAGAAGCAAGTAAAGTCGCACTGCCCCGGAGCATTGGCGAATGAACCTGCTCCAGATTGCGAACTGCTATATCATAATTGCCAGAATCATACTGAACGTAAGCCCAAAAAAGTGCGTCCTGCGAATCTTCAAGCTCGTGCTGTAAAGAAGAAACCAAACCGTAATCGCCCCGAAGAAGATAAATTAACGCGCAGTTTCGGAGCCAGCGGCTGTCATTAGTGCCAACGTAAGTGTCATAATAAGCCGAAGAAATTTCGCGTGAAAGAAGTTGCTTTGAAAGTTCTTGAAGATTTTCGTTCTGCAACAGCTTTTTCATAAGAGCTTCGGAACGGATAGAGCCGTATTTTGTGCCTTCTAGGATTTTTGTAATATCGATTGCTTTTAAAAGTTGGCCGTGTCTGAGCAAAAAATGACCATAAACAGCCGTAAGTTCTGGATTTTCTGGAAGTTTTTTGAGGCCTTTGACAAGAACCTTTTCAGCACGTTTTTCTTCGCCAAGAGTCATGTAACGGCGGTAAATTCCGAGCCGTGCAAAAGAACTGTATGCTTTTTTTTCGTATTTTTTAAGAAGCCGCATTGCTTCGGAAGCATCACCGTTTTTAATAAAAATATCGATGCTTTCCATTCCGCTCATGAAAGATGAATCTTCCGTTTTTGAGCAGGAAGCAAAAAAAATTCCTGCCAGAAAAAGAATTGAGCAAAACACAAATATTTTTCTTACAGCAGGACATTTTTTCATCTGGAACTCCAATTTTTAATCTTCATTCCATTTTATAGCGTTTTTTTTATATTGTCGAGAATGGCATTCACAAACTTGTATGAATCGTCCGGGCCATAGTTCTTTGCGATGTCAATTGCCTCATCGATTACGATAGAAGGCTCAACATCTTTTGTAAACATAAGGGAATAGACGCTCATTCGCAAAATTGCGATTGTAACTTTGTTGACGCGATTAAAATCCCAATTTGTGAGATGGGCTTTAATTGTTTCGTCAATTTTTTCGATATTCTCGATTGTGCCCGCAATCAACATGCGTGTAAAAGCAGCACTTTCATCATCAAGAGGAGCTTTTTCTGCCTCTGATTCATCTGGAGAAGGCGAATTTACCCAATCAAGTTCGAGAATATCTTTTTCGGTCATTCCGCCGACATCCCAAGAATAAAGCCCCTGGAATGCAGTAATTCTAGATTTTCTTCGTGACATTATTTTTCCCAATTAAGCAATTTTTTAAGTTTCTCTTCCTTCTGCTTGTATTCAAAATTGCTAGGTGTGCGCAAAGTTTTTGTAATGTCTTGAACGGCAGAAATGAGAGCCTGACTCTGCATCTGATTTGTAAGATTCTGTTTGATATAGTCGTAAACAGTAATTGTTGTTTCCGGCTGAACCAAATCAGAGATAGAAAGCATTTTTGCAGCGTACTTCTGGCGAACTACGTAGAACTGGAAATCAGTCTCAGTTTCGTTGAGTTTTGACATGTAGCCAATATCGCGTGTGAAAAGCTCTAGCAAATCATTATAAGAAATGCCAAGCTGCTGTGCATGCTGAGCTGTTTTACCAATCAACAAATCTCCGCCCTGATAATCTTTGCCACTGTCAGCTTTGATTTTATCATAAGAAAGAGTTTTATCTTTTGCACCTTTGAGAAGTGCCTCTGCTTTGATTTTTGCACCAGCTGCGTTGTCTCCTTTTGGAACAACAACCAAAAAGAGTTTGACCATATCGTTCTGAACAAAAGAAGCCTTGTTCAAATCGTAGAATTTGCGAATCTCTTCATCTTTTGGAGAAAGTTTGGCAATTTCGTCCTTTTTGCTCTGAAGAACATACTGCTGAGCAATCAACTGATTTTTGAGATATGCCTTATAATCAGCAACGCTCATTCCAACCTGAACTTTCATGAAATCATCAAGTGACTGACCTGTTTGCTTTTTGACAATTTCTGAAAACTCCGACTCTGTTACCGGGCGACCAACCTGCTGGCTGACATTCTGCAAGAAATACTGATTAACTTGTGTATCAGTGATGTTCATGCCAGCCTTTTGAGCAGCCTGAACAACCAATTTCTCATCAATCATTGCGTCCAAAATTTCTTTTTTCTGTTCAACTGTGAAATTTGCAGTATTGTTCTGCTTCTGATAAATTTCAACACGATTTTTGAGCTGCTTAAGCGTGATTGTCTCAGATTTATTGAGCTTTATGACAGCCAACGGCTGTAAATCCGACTGAGCGAACGCACCGAACGCCATCGAAAGAGCAAGTGTTGCAGCAAGTACAAGTTTTTTCATTTAAATTTTCCTCTGGGAATAAGAACACTCCTATTCCCAATTAGTTACATTAAAATTATTGTGGGTCGAGCGGAAGTCCACCGCTGATTACAGCACGGATTCGACGAACACCAGCAGAAGATGACTGCTCTTTCTGGATTTTGAATTCGCCAATCTGGGCTGTGTGCTGAACGTGCGGGCCGCCACAAACTTCTTTTGAGAACCAGTCCGTTTTAGCATCTTTACCGATTGTGTAGACTTTAACGTCCTCGCCGTATTTATTTGTGAACAATGCGCGTGCACCTTCTTTCTGAGCTGCCTCAAGCGACATGATTTCCATTGTTACTGGCAAATCTTCTTTAATCTTGGCATTTACGATGTCCTCAACCTGCTGAATTTCTTCTTTTGTCATTGGACGCTCGAAAGTGAAGTCGAAACGCATACGCTCGTTGTTGATGTTTGAGCCTTTCTGAGCAACCTGATCGCCGAGAACATTGACCAAAGCCTGCTGCAAAAGGTGTGTTGCTGTGTGATATTTTGTTGTTGTATCACTCTGCTCTGCCAAACCGCCCTTTGCTTTTCCTGCATCGAGTGATTTTGAAGCTTCCTGATGTTTGCGCTCAGCCTCTTTGAAGCCTTCAACGTCAACTGTGAATCCGTTTTCTGCACCCAATTCCTGAGTAAGCTCAAGCGGGAAGCCGAATGTATCGTAGAGACGGAAAGCAACTTTGCCGGAAATCTCTTTTTTAGGATTCTTCATGAGATTTGGAAGAAGCTTCTGGAATTCTGCCTCACCCTTTGAAAGTGTAACGCGGAACTTTTCTTCCTCGGCAGTGAGTTCTTTGCGAACTTTGTCGCCGTTTGTCTCAAGCTCTGGATATGCGCATTTGAAGTTCTCGATGATAACATTTGCAACTTCGGCAAGGAATGCCTTTTCGATACCGAGTTTCATTCCGTGTCGGACAGCACGACGGATCAATCGGCGGAGAACATAACCAGCACCAACGCGGTCTGGGCTTACGCCACGAACGTCACCAATGATGAATACTGATGCGCGGGCATGGTCAGCGATGATTCGAACAGACTTGTCCTTTTCTTCGTCGCTTCCGTATTTATAAGAAGAAAGCTCTTCGATTTTTGCGATGATTGGCTGGAAAACTTCTGTGAGATAAACAGATTTTTTACCCTGAAGAATACAGTTTGTGCGCTCCAAGCCCATACCTGTATCAACATTCTTTTTTTCGAGCGGAACGAGAGTCTTTTCATCGATGCGGTTGTACTGCATGAAGACGTTGTTCCAGATTTCCATCCAGTTTGCAGAATCTGTGCCCTTGTTTGAGCCGACTGGAGGCAAACCTTCGCCAACCCAGTAGAAAATCTCTGTATCAGGACCACAAGGACCTGTAGGGCCTGCTGCCCACCAGTTGTCGCTTGCAGGAAGATAAGCGATTTTATCTTCTGGCATGCCGTTTTCCTTCCAGTAACCAGCGGCTTCTTCATCACGAGGAGCGTTCTCGTCGCCAGCAAAAACAGTTACTGAAATCTTTTTTGGATCAAGGCCGAGCCAGTCTTTGCTTGTAAGGAATTCGTAAGAAAAAGCGATTGATTCTTTTTTGAAATAGTCGCCCAAAGACCAGTTTCCCAGCATTTCAAAACAGGTGAGGTGGCTTGGGTCGCCAACTTCTTCGATGTCGCCTGTGCGGATACACTTCTGATAGTCGGTCAATCTGGTTCCCGCAGGGTGCTTTTCGCCGAGCAAATACGGAACGAGCGGGTGCATACCAGCCATTGTAAACAAAACCGAAGGGTCATTTTCTGGAATCAAGCTCTGTCCAGAAATCTCAACGTGATTCTTAGATTTAAAAAACTCAATGTACTTTGAGCGTAATTCATTAGCAGTCATAGTTCATTACCTTACTACTTTTTCAAAATAAATTCTACTCGCCTGTTTTTCCAGCGGTCTTCTAGAGCCGTTGAATTCGTTGCAGGATTTTTGCTTCCGTTGCCGACAGCCTTCAGGTTTGCGGCAGAAACTCCATCTTTTACAAGCCAGTCCCGTACATATTGGGCACGCTGTTCGGAAAGCAGCTTTACTTCGTCCTCTTCGGCCTGTGTGCCAGAAAGGTTGTTTGCGTTACCTTCAATCTGGACATTGTAATCACGGAATTTTTTTAGGATTTCTGAGATTCGACCCAAGACTTTGACGTTGTTTTCAAGTGTCTTCTGATCAAGGCCTCTTGTCTTTCCATCATAGTCAGGATTCTGCATAAGTTCTTCGGTTGTCTTAAAATCGGCCGCATCGCTTCGGAATGTAATAGAAGGAACTTGGATTTTTACACGCTCGCCATCTCGAACGACAAGAACATCGACTTTCACAAAACCTTTGACCGTGCTGGAAAGATTGTTTGAATCAGTGACCGTAAATTCGTAAGGATAATCCGTGGCTGACTGAACCACCTCACCCCGTGCACTTTTTCCGTTCCAAATAATTTTTTCCTGCAATTTGTCCGTGCCTTTTGCAGTCCAGAAAGGTTTGAGAGTCGCAGGGTCTTCAACAACGAAACTCCAGCTTGCCATCGGAGAATCGCACTCCGCTTTTACCATAATCGTGAGATCGTCATATTCGCCATCGCCATCTGGAGAGAAATATTGCGGAGAAATTCCAACAGAAAGTTTTGGTTCTTTTGAATTCTGAGGTGCTTCTGACTGAACAAAAGACTGAATTTCCTCAACTTTTGCAGCTTCGTCTTCTTTGGGCGGTGTGTATTTTTTTAGAACCAAAGGAGACTTCTGCTCCTTGTAGAATCCTTCCGGACTAATCACAACCGAACTGAGAAGAATTGTGTCCCTGTCCTTGTCTGATTGAAACGAAGGAAGATAATTTTCTTTGAAGAAAGGAACTTCATGCGCAGAACGAAACTGAATCAATGTGCTGCCGGTAATTTCATTTGTGGTAAATCGCCCTGAATCATAAGAAGTTTTGCTGTTAGCGACATAATTCGTTTCGCTGAATTTCAGGATTGTATGATCGTTTGATTCCCAGTCTTCCTGCTCGATAAGGCGGGCAATACATTCTGACTGCGGAGTTGCTGAAGCTCGCTCAGGTTCCTTTGCAGTAAATTTTTTGTAATTTCCATCCCATTGTGTGCTTTCATTGATTAACATGCGCACGTCGTCCTGCAATTTGATTTTGATTTCATCGATGCTGACCAAAGAAATATCAAAACGACGCTGAAGATTTTCGATTGACTTGTTTACAGCAGAAAAATAAATTCCGTTGCGACGAAGAGTACTTTTGAGCCAGGAATAAACTTCCTCACTGTCCTCGTATTCAAAAATAATCTCGGCATTTGAATAATCAAAAGAAATGTAGCGGATTTTTGAACCTGTGTTCTCTGTTTTGTACCATAATCCGTCAAGGAATTTACCAAAAGTGGCAACAGTTCCATCCTGAATTCGGGCAAGTTCTTTTGCAGCGACCCGATTTCCAGAAACTCTAAGAGTTTTTGCAGCAATATAAGCATGCTCATCTTCGTTCCATTCGTACATTGTCTGGATTTGATCAAGCTGCGAAGAATCAGAACCTAGATTTTTTGTATCAGACGTATAAACCCAGACAGGAAAACTCTCCCCTTTCGCATGTGAAAGCTCATAACTTTCCGGGCGCGGAGTCTGCTGAATGAAAATCGTGCCGTCAGCTTCAAAATCACCGATTGGCCTTAGAAGAAATTCTCCATTTTTGTTGCGGCCACCTTCGTAAATTTTGAGAACGACATTACCAGAATCAGTAACTCCTTGATACACCAGCGAATTTTTGTGATTTCCGATTACATCCATGCTCGTGCAGGCGAAAGTTTTCATCTGCGTGATTTGAGTAGCAAGATAATTTGAGCGTGTGTAAGTGCCTGTTTTTGAATCGTAAAGACCGACAATAAGAACGATATACGGACTTGAAGTGGTTTTTACCATATTGATTTGATCGTCCGCACCGTCACCGTCAATGTCCATTTCCAGAGTGCCGACTAATGTTTCACCGTTTGAAAGCTGAATGAATGAAGTATGCTCCAATCCGTCTGAATAATCGTTTGATTTTTGCTCGGATCCAGGATTGCCAACGATTGGAACAACGACTTTTGCACGAGAAATTGATTTATCGACTACGAAAAGATTGCGGCTGAAAAACAAAAAAGCAAGAGCCGCCGCCGCCAACACGAAGATGACGGGGATTAATCGCTTCATGGGGGAATATTTTAGCAAAAAAATAAGCTAAAGTACACTATGACGGAAACAAAAAAATAGTTAGGCAATATAAAAAATTGGGCTGCAGGTCCCAGCGACGAGAAAAATCAAGGTATCTCCCCTAATGGGGGCCCCCTTAATTTTTCTCTGCGTCCCACAGCCCAATTTTTTGAGCTTTCTTGCTTATTTTTAATTCTGCTGTATATCTTTAGCTTACTTGTTGCCTAAACTCTTAAACTCTTTATTCATGAACATGAACATTATGAGGGCTATGAAGATTGAGACTATGTCGGCGATTGGCTGCGAGAGGATAAGACCTTCGAGTCCAATCAATTTGTTCATTATGATTGTACACGGAACGAATACGAAGCCCTGACGGCTGATTGCGAGAGCAAGTGATTCTTTTGCCTTGCCCATAGCCTGAAATGAGAAGTTAAGGACAAAGAGAATCCCCAGGAATGAACTGGAGAACATGAGGGCACGAAGCATTTTCATGCCCATTTCAATTACGGCTTCGTCACCAATAAACACGCTTACAATCTGACGTGTGAATACGAAATAAGTTGCTGTCAAAGCAAGGCCTGCGATTGTATTGCACAAAACGGCAAATTTCATTGTATCCTTCATGCGGCGGAAGTTTCTTGCCCCGAAGTTATATCCGACAAGCGGCTGTACACCCGCGCCCAAACCGAGCTGCACGAAAACTACAAGCATGTTTGCCTTCATAGCAATTCCCATGCCAGCGACTGCGACATCACCGTAAGTGACAAGGAATGTGTTCATGAGGATGTTGCTCAAACTCATGAGAATGTTCGTGATTGATGCCGGCAAACCAATTAAAAGAACGCCTTTTAAAATTCCATTTCTGATTGTGAAGTATTTTGGATTTAAAGTAAGAACCGAACCAGACTTACAAACATGGATAAAATAGAAAAGAATTGAAACAAGGTTGCCAATTACAGTTGCGATAGCCGCTCCCGCGACACCAAGACCAAGACATGGGATTCCAAGAAAAGAATGAAGAATAAAAATCGGATCAAGGATGATGTTTGCGACTGTTCCTGCCATCATTCCTTTCATTGAGCTTTGAGCCGCACCTTCACCACGAATCAAGTTTGTAAAAGCCGTTGAAATTACGATTGCAGGGCCGCCATAAGCAATCCATGAGAGGTAAGATTTTGCAAAGCCGAAAGTGTTTTCACTTGTGCCGACAGCGTTGAGGATCTGCGTCATAAAATTAAGCATCAAAATCGCACCGATTACGCCTGTAGCCAATCCCGCGTACAAGCAGAACGAGCTGATTTTCATTGCTTTGTCGTATTGCTTTTCGCCGAGAGCACGACTGAGAAATGATGAGCCGCCCATACCGAAAATATTACCAGCAGCCATAAAAAACAAAAACACTGGAGTCGCCACACTCACCGCAGCAACCTGATTAGGGTCGCCTGTTCTTCCTACGAAAAAAGTGTCTACCATATTATAAAAAACAGCAACTATCATGCTTAAAACGGTAGGAAGAGCCAACTTAAAGACCGCTTTTGGAATCGGGTCTTTCTCAAAAACATCGATATTCTTTAACATAGTAAAAATTTAGCAGAAAATCGCAAAAAATGTCAACAAACGTTAACGAATTATTATATTCAGAAAAAACACAGCTAAAGTTAATTTTAAAAAATCTAAAATCTTAATTTTTTTCTATGAAAAAATAATAAACTGTATTATAATGTTTTTGGATAATTTAAGAGAGGTTTTCTCATGGAACGAAGTATTTTATTTGTAAGTGAAGCACAGAATTTTTTAGTTACTGCAATGATTAAAGCTTTAAAAGAATCGCGCTTCGATGTTTCTACAGCAGAACCTGACATGGTTGAAATTTCGCTCATCCAAAATATTCCCGATATTTACATAGTTTACCTTGAAGGCGACCTAAACAAATTCAACGGAACACTCAAATATCTTAAAAAACTCGTCACCGAGGAGGGGCACGATAGAATTCTTTACCTCATCGGCAACCCCATGGAAATAGAAGCTGCCTACGAAGTCTATCCAAAATCGCTTGTTTCTGCATCATTCACACGCCCAGTCAACACTCAGGACGTAATCAAAAAGCTTAATATGCTTATCACAAGCGAAGAAGGTGGCACTCCTGGTCGCAAAAAAATTCTCGTTGTTGACGATGACAGCGTTATGCTCCGTACCATGAAAATTTGGCTTTCAAAAAAATACGAAGTCTACATGGCAAATTCTGGCTTGAACGCACTCCAGTTCCTTTCAACAAATCACGTTGACCTTATTCTTCTTGATTATGAAATGCCTGTTGCTTCAGGCCTACAAATTTTTGAAATGCTCAAGCACGATGTTAACCTTTCAAACATTCCTGTCATCTTCCTCACTTCAAAAGATGACAAAGAGACTGTCATGAAGGTTCTCGCAGCTGGCCCAGAAAAATATCTTCTCAAATCTTCCGAGCCAGACATGCTTCTTAAAACTGTAGACGATTTCTTTAAAGGCAAATAAAGGAGTTCTCATTTCCAACAATGGGGGATTCATGCCAAAGAAAGATTTTAATTCTTACTTCTTTTTAAATAACAGGAATTATCAGATTACAATTCCTCTTTCGACATTAATTTGTCTTGTTCTTTTATTGATACTTGAACAGTTCGGGAAGATAGCGAGCTTCTCTTGTAATTTTGCAGGCTGCACCCCGCAGAATATTCAAGTTTACCTGCAAATTGTTCCTGTCATGCTGCTCACCACTCTTTCGGGCTATGCGGTCGGCTCTCTAGTGGTGCTCTTTTTCTTTTGTATTGAACTTTTTGCCAATCAGTTTTTTCCTTATCATGCCTTTATTCTGCTTCTTTCATCACTTCTTGCAAACATTCCGATTTTTCACAAATGGTACAAAAAAATCTGGTCAACTATTCTCACGCACTTCATGTTTTCAATTCTGCTTGGCAGCGGCTGTCAGATTCTTTTTTCTATTCTTGAAGACCAAAAAATTCTTTTTAAAGCAGGGATTTTTCATTATTTATTGGCTGCAATTCCAACTTTATTTGTTTGCGCATTTTGTTTTCTTTATTGCAACTACATTCCAGAAAGAATCAAAAAATTATTCTTTGCGAGTGTTTATGAATCAGAAGAACTTCGGCTTTTAAAATCAGTCCTTTCACGCAAAAAAAGCCGACACATCCGAGAAAAGCTCTCAAATCTTATCTTTTGGGAAGCGTTGATTTTTATTGTCGCATGCTTCGGCTTCGCAAATTCACTTCTTGAACAATTCCGAAACATCACGAGCTGGCAGCAAATCGTATTTGCCACGCGATTAGTCATTCTCATAATGATTGTCGCCACGCCGCTGATTCTTTTTGTATTCTCTTACACGAACATTTCAATCACTTACCCGCTCCAGCTCATGGCAAAGGCTGTAGAAGATTCAAATCTCAGCAACATTACAGAGCACACTCGAAACGTTTCTAGACTCGATATCAAGTCGCTCAACATCAAGTCAAAAGACGAAATCGGTATTCTCTATGAAACGCTCGTGGATATGCTTTCAACAACCGAAAGCTACATCAAAAATCTCGAACGCTCCCAGCTTCTCGAAACCCAGCTGGCAACGGCAAAAGCGGCAAGCAAGGCAAAATCAGAATTCGTTTCGAATATGTCCCATGAAATCCGCACCCCAATCAATGCAGTTTTAGGCTTAAACGAAATGATTCTCCGCGAAAGTAAAGATGATGAAATCACCAGATATTCGCGCGACATCGAAAATGCAGGCAAGAGTCTTCTCAGCATCGTAAACGATATCCTGGACTTTTCAAAAATTGAGGCGGGCAAGCTTGAAATTATCCCGACAAACTACGATTTAAGCACTTCCATCAACGATTTGATCAACATGATTTCAAAACGGGCCGAAGACAAACACCTGTCACTTAATGTCAATATCGACCAGAACATTCCGCATCTTCTCTATGGTGACGACGTTCGAATCAAGCAGTGCTGTCTCAATCTTCTTACAAACGCAATCAAATATACAAATGAAGGTTCGGTTACGTTCTCTATCACAAGCAAAAAAGTAGATTATTCTCACGTACAGATTACAGTTCATGTCGTGGATACTGGAATCGGCATCAAAGACAAAGATATTCCAAAACTTTTTACGGCTTTCCAGCGAATCGAAGAAGAACGCAACAAAACTATCGAAGGAACAGGCTTGGGCTTGAACATCGTGCAGAGTTTGCTCACGCTCATGGATTCCCGGCTTGAAGTCGTAAGTATGTATGGCGAAGGTTCAGATTTTTACTTCTCTGTTTTGCAAGGAGTTATTGACTGGGAACCAATCGGAGACTTCAAAGAGACCTACAAAAAGGTTGTTGAGAATACGGCGAGCTATCACGAGCTTTTCACAGCTCCAAAGGCAAAAATTCTTGTTGTCGATGACACGGAACTCAATCTTACCGTCGTTAAAGGCCTGTTGAAGCAAACAAAAATCCAGGTCGATACGGTTATCAGTGGTTATGATGCGCTTGAAGCACTCAAAAAAGAACATTACGACATTGTTTTCCTTGATCACCGAATGCCCGGAATGGACGGCATTCAAACTTTTGAGAACATGCTTCGTCTCGAAGAAAACAAAAGCAAAGGCGTTCCGATAATTGCACTCACGGCAAATGCAATTTCTGGCGCAAAGGAAATGTATCTTTCAAAAGGCTTCTCAGATTACATGACCAAGCCGATTGAGGGCAAAAACCTTGAAGAAATGATTTTAAAATATCTTCCACAAGATTTGATTGAAAATGTTGAAATCAAAATGGAAGATGAAATTATGACCCTCGACGAAAACGGTGAGATTGAAGCAAACAAAGCCAAAGCCGAAAAAGAAAAATTCGCCGCTCTCAAAGGCATTAACGTCGATGACGCACTCAAATACACTGGCGGGGCAGATGTTCTTGAAGCTACGCTCCAAGAATTTTACAAAAATATCGAAAAAAACTCTGACAGGATTCAAGAATTCGTTGTGGAAGAAGACTGGCGCAACTACACGATTTTGGTTCACGCACTCAAATCTTCTGCCCGCCTGATTGGAGCCGACAAACTTTCTGACGATGCAAAATATCTCGAAAAATGCGGAGATGACGAAAACGTGTCGGAAATCATCAAAAAAACGCCGCCCCTTTTGGAACTCTACCGCTCTTACAAAGAAAATCTCGCGCCGCTCTGCGCTCAATCCGAAGACGATTCTAATAAGGAAGAAATGCCGTTGGAACAGTACGCAGAAGCTGTCTCAAACATCAAGGAATGTATTGAAGCATTCGATTTTGACACAGCCGACCAGATTATAGCAATGATGAAGGATTACAAAATCCCAGAAGAAAAGAAAGCCCATTTCGCAGAGCTGGCAGAAGCAATTTCCGAAGTTGACAGAGACAAAATTCTGAAAATCGTGCTACAATAATCTCCTATGGCAGACTATGTCGTTCGTGTGCCCTCCTAGCACACGAACTTACAAGTTTTTTCAAAAACTTGCAGATTAACTCTCTTTTGGAGGACGCGACATCCCTGTCGCTATTTTTTATGGCAGATTACCATGTCTTCGATAGTGCCCCGGAAGGAACTCCGGTCAGTAATTTTGTTCATCTTCATGTTCATTCTGATTATTCTTTGCTTGATTCTTGTGCAAAGCTCGATGATTTAGTTGCTAAGGCCAAACGGCTTAATATGCCGGCGCTTGCACTCACTGACCACGGAAATATGTTCGGCGCGCTCAACTTTGAGCATCTCTGCCATGTAAACGGAATCAACCCAATCGTAGGCGAAGAGTTTTATGTCGCTTACGGCTCACATCTAGAGAAAAATTCCGTTCCTTATTCTCACAAGGGCGAGGACGGAGACCGACAGGCACGCTACTTCCACTTGATTCTGCTCTGCGAAAACGAAACTGGCTACAAAAACATGAGCTGGCTTTCTTCAATTGCCTACACCGAAGGAACCTGGTACAAGCCGCGAATCGATTTTGAGCTTCTCGAAAAATATCACGAAGGCCTCATTTGCTGCTCGGCTTGTATCGCGGGTGAACTCCCTCAGCTTTTACTCGCTGGCAAAGACGAAGAGGCAAAAGAATTTGCATTAAAGTACAAAAATCTCTTTGGCCCTGACCACTACTACATCGAATTGCAAGACCACGGCCTTGAAGACCAGAAAATCGTCAACAAAAAGCTGATTGCGCTTGCACACGAGCTTGATATTCCGCTAGTCGTTACAAACGATATCCACTATGTCGAAAAAGAAGACTGGGAAGCCCAGGACTGTCTTCGCTGTATCGGCTTCAAAAAGAACATGAATGAGCCGCATCAGACAATGGGCGAAGGTCGCGCCGAATGGTATTTCAAAACCGAGGAAGAAATGCGCCTTTTGTTCCCGGACTGCCCCGAAGCTTACGACAACACAATCAAAATCGCAAACATGTGCAACCTTACGATTCATCAGTACAAGACGATGGAACTCAAAGGCACTTTGCCGCGATTTGCCCTGCCAGAAGAATTCCAGACCCACGGCGAAGATTATGCGAAAAACCAGGACGACTACATGCGCCACCTTGTCGAAAAGGGCTTGCGTATGCGCTACAAGGAAATCACGCCGCAAATCCGCCAGCGATGCGAATACGAAATGGCTATCATCCTCAAGATGGGCTTTTCGGGCTACTTCCTTATCGTCTGGGAATTCATCAACTGGTCAAAATCAACTTATGACAATGTGAACAATCGGCCCAAGCCTTACATGCCGATAGGTCCGGGGCGAGGTTCAGGTGCGGGGTCGCTCGTTGCCTACTGTCTTACGATTACGGACATCGATCCGTTCCGCTACAAACTGATTTTCGAACGATTTTTGAATCCTGAGCGAGTCTCAATGCCGGACTTCGACGTTGATATGGATTTCGACTATCGCCAGGACATCATTCAGCATACGCGAGATTTGTACGGAGACAAAAAAGTTGGTCACATCGTCACATTCGGTACTTTAAAGCCAAAGAACGTTATCGCCGACGTAGGCCGCACTTTGGGCATTCCGCTTTCCGAAGTCAACATGCTCAAATCAAAAGTCTCTGAGAACTTAAAGACCAAGCTCAAAAACTGCTTTGAGCCGCCGACCGAAAAATTCCCTGATGGCGGTCAGCTTGCGGAATTCAGGCACGATCCGCGATACGAAAAACTTTTTGACCTTGCCTTTAAACTTGAAGGCTGCAAGCGAAACACAGGTCTCCACGCTTCGGGAATGGTTATCGGTCTCACGGAACTTCCGAACTGGGCTCCGGTTTTCATGGATTCTAAAACAGGAAAAGTCGGCGTTCAGTACACGATGGACATCATCGAGCCGTGCGGTCTTGTAAAATTCGACTACCTCGGACTCAAAACACTTTCTCTGATTCGATATGCCGAAAATATCATCAACAAGCACAAAAAGCCCGGAGAGCCGGATTTTGTCTGCGCAAAAGTAAGCGAAACTGACCCAAAGACCTTCGAGCTCTTTAAGCGCGGTGACTCAGCGGCGGTCTTCCAGTTTGAATCTCCTGGTATGCAGAAGATTTTGCGCCAGTTCCAGCCGGAAAAGCTTGAGGACCTGGTTGCTTTGAACGCCCTTTACCGACCGGGCCCTATGGACTGTATCCCGGACTACATCGACGGTAAATGGAAGCCTGAGACTATTCACTATCCTGACCCTTGTTTGGAGCCGATTTTGAAAGAAACTTACGGCGTTATGGTCTATCAGGAACAGATTATGCAGGTCTCGCAGAAAATTGCGGGATTCTCTCTTGGTGGAGCTGACATGCTCCGTCGTGCTATGGGTAAAAAGAAGCCAGAAGTCATGATGGGCAAAAAAAAGGAATTCGTTGAGGGGGCTGTGGCCCAGGGATTTGAGGCAAAGCACGCTGAGGACATCTTTGAAATCATGATTCCGTTCGCGGGTTACGGTTTCAACAAGTCTCACGCGGCGGCATATTCAGTCCTCGCATATCGCACGGGCTGGCTAAAAGCAAACAAGCCTGCTGAATTCATGGCGGCCAACCTTACGAACGAAATCACTTCCACGGACGGTCTTCCGGCCTATATCGCCGAGGCCCGCCGAATCGGAGTTCCTGTAGATCCGCCAGACGTTAACCGCTCGGACGCAATTTTCGACGTTGTTGACGGCCACATTGTATTTGGTTTCAAGGGAATCAAGGGAATGGGCGACAGGGCTGCGCGGGCAATCGTTTATGAGCGCGAGCAGAACGGCCCTTACAAAGATTTCATGGATTTTTTGATTCGTGTCATCAAAGTAAAGGAAATTCCAGGCGAGGAGCATGGCGAAGAAGAAGGAAAAGCTGGCCGTGCGACCGCAATCAACAAAAAAGCGGTTGAAGTTCTCATAAAATGCGGCGGATTTGACAATCTTGACCAGAACCGCCCCACTCTGATTATGAATCTTGACCGAGCCTATGCCTATGCAGAAAAAATCGCGTTCGGAGCAGATGACGGACAGCTTTCGCTCTTTGGCGATACTGACGAAAAAGAATACGCCGATTTCATTTTTGAAAAGGTCGAAGACTGCTCAATGCTCGAAAAGCTCAACATGGAAAAAGAGCTGATTGGCTGCTATGTTTCGGGGCATCCGCTTGATGAATACAAAAAGGCTTATGAAAAGGCAACAGTTAATTCGTTGAATATTGCACGAGTCGCAAAGGACGACAAGGCCGAAAAAGATGCGATGGCTCAAAGCGGTCGCAATCCGTGGCAGATGCGAAATGCAGGTAGGGTTCAGACAGCCGTGGGAATGGTAACAGAACTCCGCTCAATCGTGACCAAGAAAGGTGTTCCGATGGCATTCGCAAAATTGCAGGATTACAATGGCTCATTCGACCTCACCTTCTTCCCAAAAACATGGGAAGTGCTTAAAGACAAAATCGAAAACGACAAGATTTATGCATTCAAAGGCAAAATCGATTCCAGCCGTGAGCAGCCGAGCATGTTAGTTGACTCAATCGAAGATCCAATGACCTTGCAAGAAAAGGCAATCGAAGAAGTGCATATTCAACTTGATTCGAATTTCGCCAATGAAAGGCAGATTTTCAATCTCAAAGAATATCTTTTCGGAGTGAACGGAACTTGTTCAGTCTACTTTCACATCGATACGACTACGGACAATTACATCGTAAAGGCATCAAACCAGCTCCAAGCCCCAGCCACAAAGGAATTCTTGGACGATTTGAAGTCTATTCCGCTTGTAAAAGATGTCTGGACAATCTAAGGAAAAGCCGCATTCAAACGAGTGCGGCGGCGTTTTTCTCCGCTGAGCAAATTTTAAGCACCTTACAAATGTTTTTTTTTGCTCCCCAAGCAAATTTCAAGCACATTACAAATGTTTTTTGCTTCCCTGGGAAAATTCCGACCACATTACAAATGTTTTTTTGCTCCCCAAGTAAAATTCCGACCACATTACAAATGTTTTTTACTTCCCCAAGTAAAATTCCGACCACATTACAAATGTTTTTTACTTCCCCAAGTAAAATTCCGACCATCTTACAAATGTTTTTTCCTTTGTCTTTTTGCAAAGAAAGCATTATATTTCTTATATGAACATTTTTTCTATTTTGGCTTCGGTCGTTTCAATTTATACACTTCTCTGCTTTGTGCGGGTTATGCTTTCATGGTTTCCGGGCGCGGAATATTCTAAGTTCGGGCGAGTTTTGTGCCAGATGTGCGACCCGTATCTTGATATTTTCCGCAGGTTCAGATTCTTGCGCTTTTCTTCCTTTGATTTTACCCCGGCAATCGCGCTTTGTATTCTCATGGCGGCACAGGCTTTTTTCACAAGCCTTGCAACAGGAGCAGGATTCCGGCTCTCAACGATTCTTGCAATGCTCGTAATGCTCGTCGGAAACATTTTCACATCAGTTTTGGGCTTCCTCGCGGTAATCATTCTTGTCCGCCTCGTTGTTTATCTCGTAATCGGCGACGGTCAGGGAAGCTACTCAATCTGGACAGCAATGGACAGGGCACTTTCACCGATAATTTTCCGAATCGCAGGTCTGTTCTTTAAAAATCAGTCAATTTCGTTCGTTAAGGCACTCATTGTCTCATTCATCACGCTGGTAGTATTCTCAGCAGTAATTTCCTACGCAATCCGAGTGCTCGGCACGTTAATAAGCATGATCCCGTTTTAAACGCCTATGCATTTATCAGAACTGAACAATTCAATTTCGACTCTCCCCGGCATCGGTGCGGCTAAGCAGGCACTTTTTGCCCGCCTCAATATCTTTACGATTTCGGATTTGCTTCAGTTTTATCCGCGCGATTACGAAGACCGCACGCAAAAATCCACGATTGCACAGTCCATGCAGAATCAGACCGGCAAAGTCCACACAATTGCTCAGATTGTCGGCCATGAATGGTTCGGCTACGGCAAAATGAAAACTTTGAAGATGATTGCAAGCGACGGAACAGGACTGGTGGAGCTTGTGGCATTCAACCGCCCTTTCATGGAAAAAACTCACCCAGTCGGTCAGATTGCAGCCCTCACCGCAAAATGCGAAATCAAATACGGAAAATACCAGTCAACTTCCTTTGAGCTGGAAAAACTCAGCGACGGCGGCGAACTTTCTGCTTTTTCTGGAATCGAAGTGCCGAACAGCAAGGTCTTTCCGATTTATCCGCTCACAGAAGGACTCACGAACAAAATCCTGACCAAAACGATTCAGGCGGCTTTCAAGCAGTTTTCGCTCGGCCTAGAAAACGATTTGCCGTCCGAAATCATCGAAAAACGCCATTTGCTTTCAAAAAAAGACGCAATCCGCCAGATTCACTTTCCAAAAACACTTTCTGAGGCAATCGGAGCAAGAAATACGCTCGTTTTTGAAGAACTTTTTTTATTCCAGAAAACTCTGGCAGAGCGGGCAATCGCACACCGCGGAAAATTGCCAAGAATCGAAGTTGATACCGCAGAAAGCAGCCAGAAGCAGGTTTCAGAAGAAGAATTTGCCGCAAATCTTTCGACAAGGCAAAAAAATCTTCTCGCGCGTCTCCCATACAAGCTCACTCCCGACCAGATGAGCGTAATTGCCCTTATGAACGAGGACATTGACAGGAACTATGGGTTTGGGGATTTTAAGGGGCACGGCCCCTTAGGAGAAGGGGTAGCGGAAAACGCCGCAGGCGGTTGTAGCGAGGGGGAGACTTCCCCCTTTCCACACTTCTCCATGCGAACACTTCTTCAGGGCGATGTCGGTTCTGGAAAAACTCTCGTTTCATTTTTTGCGGCTCTGCGCGTGATTGACTACGGCGGCCAGGTCGCACTCATGGCTCCAACGGAACTTCTTGCCCGCCAGCACGCCGAAAATGCCGCCAAACAGCTTGAAGCGGTGAGCGTGAGCGTGGCATATCTCACAGGAAACATAAAAACAAAAGGCCGCGACAATCTTCTTTCGGCTCTCAAAAAAGGTGACATCAATCTCGTAATCGGAACTCACGCACTCTTCTCAAAAAACGTGCAGTATCACGACCTCGCGCTCGCAATCATCGACGAGCAGCATCGTTTTGGCGTAATGCAGCGTTCGGCAATCCTCGACAAAGGCCGCACTTCTGTCGTCGCAACTGACAAATATGCCCAGCCGCCTTTCCGAGAGCCAAATCTTCTGATGATGAGCGCAACCCCGATTCCGCAGACGCTGGCTCTCACAGTCTTTGGCGACCTCGACGTACGCACGATTCACACAATGCCGCAGGGAAGAAAGCCAGTCACGACCTATCTTTCAAAAGCCGGGAACGAGCGCAACGCTTACGAAGCCGTGCGAAAAGAACTTGTGGCCGGTCATCAGGCATATTTTGTTTATCCCGCAATCGAAGGAAACATGGATTCGGGGGATTTTGGCACGGATTCTTTTGGAAAACAAAATCTCAAATCTGCAGAAGAAAGCTTCAACTTCCTGCAAACACAAGTCTACCCGAATTACAAATGCGCGCTGATTCATTCAAAAATCGACGAAGAGACTCAAAATCAGATTTTACAGGATTTCCGCGAGAACAAAATTCAGGTGCTCGTGGCAACGACAGTCGTAGAAGTGGGCGTTGATGTGCCGAATGCCACCTGCATGGTAATCGAACAGGCAGACAGATTCGGCTTAGCCGCCCTTCACCAGTTACGCGGACGAGTTGGCAGAGGAAGCGCACAGTCATTCTGCTTCTTAATTTACCGCGCAAACATCACCGAAAACGGAATAGCCCGAATGAAAGCCCTCCACGAAACCACCGACGGCTTCAAAATCGCCGAAGAAGATTTACGGTTGAGAGGCCCCGGCGAAATCACCGGCACCGCCCAAAGCGGCGACCTGGAGTTCAAAATCGCCAATCTGGCAAGAGATGAAAAAATCATGAAAGAAGCTAGGGTTGAAGCGTTTGAATCTTTAAGCTAAAACAAAACTGCCGCATGGACGCGGCATAAAGCAAATTGACCGCAAGAATTTTCTGAAAGAAAATTCTTGTCGCGACATGGATGTCGAATTATGCTACGTAAGCTTCCAATCGTCTTCGGCGTGATGGGCTTTGAAGTGTCTGAACCGCGCCCTTTTCAATCTGACGGATTCGCTCTTTTGTAAGACCACATTCATCGCCAATTTCTTTGAGAGACATTGCCTTGTAACCGCCCAAACCGTATCGCATACGAAGAACACGCTCTGCCTTTGGTTTGAGAGTTTTGAGCGCGCCCTCGACATCGTTTTTGAGGGCATCTTCCATTGCGGCCTGCTCTGGAGTCGGGTTGATTTCATCTTTGTAAATGTCGCCCATAACGGCATCGCTCTTTGTTGAATCAATCGGAGCGTCAAGGCTAAGCATGTCGCGGTTAAAGTTAAGAAGATTTCGGACATAGCTTGCTTCCATACCGAGGATTTTTGCGATTTCTGTAATCTGCTCGTCCTCTGCCATGTCAGCCTCAACCATCGTGCGAGCCTTTTCAATCTGGTAAAGCTCGTTGACCTTATTCATCGGCAAGCGGATTGCACGGCTTCGGTCATAAATTGCCTTCTGGATGCTCTGACGAATCCACCAGACAGCATAAGAAATGAATTTGTATCCTTTTGACACATCAAAGTGGTCTACGGCAGTCATAAGACCTAGGTTGCCCTCGCTGATTAAGTCCATCAGTTCAAAGCCTCGGCCCTGATATGTCTTTGCGATAGCCACAACGAAGCGGAGATTTGCGTTCACAAGCTTATTTTTTGCAGATTTTGAGCCATTTCGGGCCTCAACAGCCAGTTTTTTCTCTTCTTCCGCAGTCAAAAGCGGGATTCGGTTGATATCTTTAAGGTAAAGGTCCATCATCTCGTCATCAAATTTCATAGCAAATCTCCTAAAAAAATCTTTTTTTTACACCTAAAACAAAGCAACTTTCGTGCCAAGAATTTAAAAACGAGAAACGGAAAGTGGAAAACTGAAAGTTTTTGGGCGCAATTCTCTTCCTACGGGTGTTCCGCGCTTCGCTAACGCTCATAGCCTTCGGCTACTCCGGCGCTCCATACCCGCGCGCAGCATTCTGTGAGTCAAAATAACACACTGCCTCGGTTTACACATTCTTCTGTATCATTTTGACCCAAATCATAAAATTAGCTTTAGATATATTTGTATAACTAGGATTTTGTGTTATAATATTGCAATATGATTAAACTTGTTGCGTTTTTAGGAAACTACGGCGAAGAATACAAAAACTCTCGGCACAATGTTGCATGGCAATTTGCAAGTCAGCTTCCTTTCTATAATAAATTCTATTTCCAAAACAAATTCAAAGGCGATTATGCCGTTGTCGAAACAAGAGTCCTTGCCGAATGGATGGGCGAAACAGGCGTTTACACCACTAAAGATGGTGGCACCCCACGAGTTCCAGAAGAAGCACCAGAAAAGATTTACTTTCTCAAACCGCTCACATACATGAACCTCAGCGGTGAATCAATCGGCGAGCTGGCAAGATTTTTCAAAATAAACAACGATGAAATTCTTATCGTTCATGACGAGCTGGAACTTCCAATCGGAACAGTGAGCCTCAAATGGAGCGGTGGGCTTGGCGGTCACAACGGTCTTCGCTCTGCAAAAGCCGTTCTCGGCACAGCTGATTTCTGGCGACTTAGGTTCGGCATTTCAAAGCCTGCGAACACAAATATCGCTGATTACGTACTTTCAAATTTCACCGCTGATGAACGAATCATTCTGGCCCAAGAATTTGTTTCAACAAATGAAATGTTCTGCAAACTTCTGCTTTCAACAGACCCCAACCGCATTCTGCAAGGCTGGAGCAAAAAGAAAATCGTGGAGAAGTCACTATGAGAGAAAGAAACAACATATTCGCACGCTTCTTTGACATTGTAAAAGCTGTCCGAAAAGGCTGTCCGTGGGACAAGGAACAAACGCCTCTTTCACTCCGCACAACTTTCTTTGAGGAAACCTGCGAAGCAATTGACGCAATCACACAAGAAGATTCAGCTCATGTAAAAGAAGAGCTGGGTGATGTGCTCCTCAACGTGATTCTAATTTCATATATTTTTGAAGAAAAAGGCTTGTTCACAGTCGATGAAATGATAAATGCAATCAGCGAAAAGCTTATCCGCCGTCATCCGCACGTTTTTGCACAAAGCGAGGGCAGGTCTCAGGTCACGGACAATAGCGTTGACAGCCCAGAAAAAGTAAAAAATCAATGGGAACGTATCAAAGAAAACGTCGAAGGGCGCAAATCAGAATCTGTGCTAGATTCAATTCCAGAGAATTTTCCGCCTCTTTTGAGGGCATTCAAAATGGCAAAAAAAGCCGCAAAAGCGGGATTCGATTGGAATTCAATATCCGAAGTCAAATTAAAATTCTGCGAAGAGCTTTCTGAAATGCACGATGCCTTTGTCGATGTCGAACAACTTAATCATTATGAAGGGTTCAAACCTTTCTCCGGAATTGCCGTAACAGAAGAGCAAAAAAAGGCACAGCTTCATCTTGAAGAAGAGTTTGGGGACGCGCTGATGTGCTTCATAAATTACGGACGCTGGCTTGGAATAGATCCGAGTCTTGCACTCCAAAAAGGTATGAAAAAATTCGAGTCACGTTTCCGCTATGTCGAAGAAAACATGAAAAGCAAAAATATTGACATGGATCATAAAAATCACATGGACATGATGGAATTTTGGAATCAAGCAAAAAAAATGCAATAAATATAAAACCACAGGAGAGAGCTATGGCAAAGGTACTTATTGTTGACGATGAACCAGTTATTTTATCACTCACGGCCCAGATTCTAGCTCAAAAATTTGATGTCGTAACGGCAACTTCCGGCGAAGACGCGCTTAAACTTTATGGCCGAGAAAAGCCTGATTTGATTCTGACAGATTTGCTCATGCCGGAAATGTCAGGATTCGAACTTTACGAAATATTAAAGCAAAATTATGCAATATCAATTCCAGTTGTTTTTATGACAGGAAAAGACGGTGATGATATCGAGGCAAAAGGATTTGCATCTGGAGCCGCAGATTTTATCAGAAAACCTTTTCTTCCAGAAGTTCTTTTGCAGCGCATCGAAAATATTCTTAACACGGTCGATAAAATCAAAGACTTAACCGAAGAAGCTTGTACTGACAGGCTCACAGGATTTTTGAACAAGGGTGCGGTCACGGACAAACTCAGCGACATCTGTAAAATGAATGTCGGCATTCTGATGGTAATTGACCTGGATAGTTTCAAGCTTGTGAACGACCTTTATGGGCACGAGGCAGGAGATTCAATTCTAAAAGCTTTTGCCGATATTCTTCGCTCCACAACACGAAGTTCCGACATCTTGGGGAGGATTGGTGGCGATGAATTTGTTTTGTTCTGCATGTCTGCCACAGAGATTTCAATCATTTCATCAATTTCCAAACGACTTAACGCTCAAATCTCTAAACGGGCAAAAGAAATTCTGGGCGATGACATGAATATTCCGCTTGGAGCCTCAATAGGTGCGGTCGTAGTTTCCAATCCGGGCACAGATTTTCATGATTGGTTCAACAATGCCGACCATGCCCTTTACACGGTCAAACAAAATGGCAAGCACGGATACGCAGTCCATGAAAAACGAGAAAATTTCGTCCGATCAGAAGTATCTTTGGCAGATTTACATGCACTCAACATGATTTTTGAAGAGCGAAATCTTGGCACAGGAGCTTATTTTATTGGACAGGAAGCTTTTACACAGGTTTACCGATTTTTCCTGCGCTATATCAAAACTTACAAAGAATCCGCCTATATGCTCCTTCTTACGCTTTCACCAGTCAAGAATATTCCTTTTTTTCCAATGACCGCAGATCTTTTTGGCGACAAGCTTTCCCAGTCACTCCGAAAAAGCGACATAATGGTAAGAATCAGGCAAAATCAATATCTTTTCCTTCTTCCTCATGTTTCGCCAGAGACTTTTCCGGGGCTTGTCGATCGAATGTTATCAAACTGGAACAAACTGCAAGAAGCAAAAGATGTCGAAGTTACACAGGAGTCAGAGTTTATCACTCACGAAACGGAGGAGACACCAGCACGCCGCTTAGACGACTAACTTTAAGTAAATCAATGAGTTCGGCGATTTTAGCCTAATGGATATAAAAAAATTCAGATTTACTTTTTGATATTATTTGGGTATATTAATAATATGAGAATTTTTAACGACAAAGAAGAAGAAAAAAAATCAGAACAGAAGGAAGATTCACTTTCTGAAAAGTTTTTGAAAACACGCCAGATTATTTTGAGCGGTGAAATTAACGAAGAAAACACAGCAAAAGTTATCAAGCAGCTTCTTTTGCTTGAGGCTGATAGCGACAAACCAATTTACATTTATATCGATTCACCAGGAGGTTCAATCGATTCTGGTTTCGGTCTTTACGACATCATTCGCTTTATCAATGCACCAGTTTACACAATCGGCACAGGTCTTATCGCAAGCATGGGATCTATCATCCTGCTTTCAGTGCCAAAAGAACGCCGTTTTGCGCTCCCGAATAGCCACTATCTCATTCATCAGCCTTTGATTGGCGGTGTTGCTCGCGGTGTTGCCACAGATTTGGAAATTCAGGCCGAAGAAATCGCAAAATCAAAAAAGAAGTTGATTAAATTGATTGCCACCGAGACAGACAAAAGCGAAGAGCAGGTCGAAAAGGATTGTGACCGCGACCATTGGCTCACAGCTGACGAGGCTCTGGAATACGGTTTGGTAAGTAAAGTGATTTCTAAGCGCGAAGAGCTAAAATAGCCGCTTATGGCATTTGAACTTACGAAATCTATCATTGACGATATTATTTTCTCGATGGAAGACCAAAATGCAGATTTCATGTTCGATGCCAAAAATCTTTGTGTCATACCTTTAGATTCTTTAGATGAAGCTGAAATTGACGCACAAGAAGAAAATGAAAACCTTTATCCGTTGCCCGATTGGAATTCAGACGATGGATTTGAAATTATGGAAAAATTTGTCGAAAGCGTGCGCATTCCCAAAGTTCGCGAGGAATTGCAGCAAGTTCTCGCAAATGGAAGGGGGGTGTTCAGAAATTTTAAAAATGTGTTAAAACAGTACCCGCACATCGAAAAACGATTTCATGCTTTTAAAGAATCAGAAATGCGTTCCGTTGTTGTCGAATGGTACAATTCGCTCCGTGAATCTTGGGGTCTGGAAAAGCTGAGTCAGGATTTTGAGGAATATAACGAGCTGATTCAGGAAGATTTTGAATTCCAGACATACAATCATCAAAAGAACAATGATTGTGTCATTGCCGAAGCGAATAAAGTCGCAGAAGAAATAAAAGCAGAATTTAGTGGCAGCACAGGCTTGGCGATTGCTCATTTTTGGCTTCGCAAGTTTAATTATGAAAAGCCATATGACACAGACGGAATTGTTTGCCGTACATTGTCAGAAGAATTTGCCGGTTGTCTTTTATTTACAAAATGCGAGTCCTTCGCAAAAAAAGTGGTGGCTCTCACCGCGATTTTTGTGAATCAGAATTACCGAGGCTTAGGAATTACCAGAGAGCTTTTTTCACGCGGTATTTCCTATTTAAAAGAGCAAGGAATTCAGAGTTTTATTATTGTTGATTCTGTAATACCAGATTATTTAGAGCCGTTACTAACCCGTTGTGGATTTGAACGAAAAGGCTCTGCTTATGTGCTAGAATTGACAGACAAGAAATAGCCAATTTAAAAAGGAGATTTATTATTATGGCTTTTAGACGCAATTTCAGAAGAAATTTCAGACAGAACAGAGAGATTGATCTCGATCAGGCAGCAAACTACATTAAGGATGTTGTTTCAAAAGTAAAAGCTAATCCTGATGAACTTGAAGCACTCAAGAAAGTCTTCAAAAAAAATGTTCCGTTCACACTCCGTTCTTATGTAGCCGCATATCTTTTGAGAAATGCTGGCGGAGCAATCTTCCGCTTTAACAATTTCAAGGAACGCGAAGATTTCCATGCAAACCGCGAAGAACGTTTTAATCGCTATGAGCGCAACGAAAACCAGACAGAAGAAACAGGAACAGAAGTTCGCGAACCACGTGAGAGATTCACACGAGTTCAGATTCCAGAAGAAAACGCAGAGGTTGTATTTGTAAGCATCGGCCGAAACCGCCGAGTATATCCACGTGATCTCGTAGGTCTTTTTATCAGCGTTGCAGGCATCGAAAAAGAGAGAATCGGTGACATCCGAGTTCTCGCAAATTATTCATTCGTACAGCTCTTCAAAGAAGATGCAGAAAAGGCAATCGCAGCTTTGAACGGTCATGTTTACCGAGGCCGACCTTTGAGCGTAAGCTATTCAAAACAGCGACCAGAAAACGCAGAAGCAGAAGAAGATTCATCTGAATCTTATGAGAATAACGAGCCAGTTCCAAATGTATCAAACGAATCTGCACCAATCGTTGACAGCTTCACATCAAGCAACAACGATACAATGGCACAGCAGGCAGCATTTGCGGCAGCTCAGGCACAGATGACAGACGAAGAGATTTTGGCAGCACGCGCTCCACGCTCTTCTTCATCAGAGGATATCCAGTAAAGCCTATGAACCTTCATCTCATGCATACAGGTCCGCTTGCGGTCAACACATACATCGTTCCTCTTTATGAGAATAAAGTTTTTATTGTTGACCCTGCTGACTGTAACTTCTCTAGGGATGAAGGTTCTATCGTCTCTCATTTACAATTAAAAAAGCTTGAGCCAGTTGCCGTTGTTTTAACACATGGGCATTTCGACCATGTTTCTGGTCTTCCCGCACTCAAAAAAGCTTTCCCAAATCTTCCTGTTGTCATCCACAAGAATGATGCAAATATGATTGGCTCAAATTCAGCAGCTCTTCAAGGACAGTCGCTGGCACAAATAGGTTTCGATGAATTTTTACTATCCGTAAGCGATTTACCAGAAGCAACTGCTTTTTTGGAAGATAACAAGTCACTGACAGAGATTCTTTCAGACACAGAAGTATTCAAAAACTATTCCGAAGTAATAAAAAATTCGCTCGCAAACTGGCGAATTCTTCACACACCAGGTCATACAAAAGGCTCTTGTTGCCTTTACAACCAAGCAGAGCAAACACTGATTTCAGGAGACACGCTTTTCTACCGCTCATGGGGGCGCACAGATCTAATCGGCGGGGATGAACGCACAATTCATCAAAGCCTTGCAAAAATTATGGAAGAATGTGAAGAAGAAGCTAAAGTTTATCCGGGCCATGACCACACCGGCTTTCCTTTAGCAGAATGTTATTAAAAAAGATGTATTTCGCCATGAGGAGCAGGAATCTCAGCAAAAACTGATTCCCCATATCTATCCCAAGAAATTTCGTAATACCGCTCTCTGATTTTATCATCATCTTTGTTCAAATAAATTATCGCAAATGTATTTGCCATTCCGCCCCTACCCTGAGAACAACTGCCAGGATTCAGTATTTCCAAAGTCTTTTTTCTGCCGTCTTTTGAAACCTGGCTCTGCTGAGCATTTGGCACATGGGTGTGACCGTACAACACGACATCACAATCTCTGGAGATTGCCTCTGCGCGCAACTCTTTTATTCCGTAATACACACCATAGCGATGGCCATGCGTAAGGAAAATCTTTTTACCTGCAATCGTAATTTCCTGAAATTCAGGGATTGTGAATGAAATCCTCTGATCTGTAAAAACCGTTGCAGTCGAATTGTCACCGTTTCCACGAACAAAATAAAGAACAGGCGGAATTTTATTACCAAAATCTTTATCGAAAAATCCCATTTCAAGCACTTCAACAAAATCAAAGATGCCATCGCCACAAAAACAAATTGCATCGCAGCCAGTACCGAATATCGATATAATTGACTGAATAATATGCGGATTTCCATGTGAATCCGAAAGCACCAATATCTTTGCGGTTTCTATCTTTGAAAGAGATTCTATGGCCTCAGTAGAGCCAACTACAAAATTATCCTGTTGAAGAATTTCTATCATGAAACTAATTATTCAAAAATAAAATGATTTATAGATTGCAAGCCTGTTTCACCATCAACGTAATGAACCACAGTACGATTTTTATCCAAAAGCTTTTGAACAAAATTTTTAAGTGAAGAATCTGACTTTAGAGGCTCCCTAAGCTCAATCATTGAAGAAATCGCATTGGTAAGAATTGAGACAACATCAAAATCTGGAATAAAATCTGTTACCTCACCATCAATTGAGTTTGTTTTATGGGCATAATCAAGGACAAAATCGGAAGTTGATTCTGTACCAAGAACATCATCCTGCGAAAAGAATGTGAAAACTGGATACGGAATTTTGCCATCTTCGGTTTTATCTTGAATTTTTGAAAGAGCAATATGCAATCCCTCTGGAGCACCGAGAATCACCATGCCGGCGAGATTCTTATCTTCGATTCGGTCAGCAATAGAACTGATTCGCTCTTTGCCAGCCACCATAAAATCCGCAGGATATACAAATATAGAAATCAAAGCTTGCTCATCTTCTGATTCGACACCAAAATTCTCGTTTAAAGACTGTGTGATTTTTGTAACGTTAGACACATCGTTGTAACCATAACCCAAAATCACAACGATATTCTTGCCTTCAAGATAAGCCTTTGTTTCTGTAGAAAGCTTCTTTAGTTTTGCAGGCACATTTTCACTTGGAACTTCCGCAGATACAATTGTCTCTGCAATAGGAGCTTTGTTTTCTTTTTTACAAGAAATAATTGAAGCTACAGAACACAATGAAATAAACAAAAGCAGGGCTTTTAAAATCTTTAAGTTCAAATCTTTTTTAAACATATTCTTATATTATCAAATATCTAAAACAAACAAAAGCAATAATAATAAAAAACGACCACGGAACGAATCTCCGTGGCCGTTTTTTGTATTTTAGTCACCAAGACCAATGTTTATAGTAAGGCTTCCTTTAGCAGAACTAGAACCGCTTGAACCACTATTAGAAGGACCTTCAGGGCCGCTTGCTGGACCTGCCATAGGTGCAACAGGTTTTTCAACAGCAGAAGCAGGAGCTGTTCCGCCTCCAATTGAAACAGCATTTGCCCTAGCCGTATTGGCAGGAGCCGACATGCCGCCTCTAGCCGAAACTGAAGCACCCTCGCCCTTTGAAACGACAATCGCTCTTACAGGAGCAACTTCTGAAATATCTGCAGGCTCATTTCCCGCAGGAGCTTCACCAACAGGACCTTCTGCCGAATTGTTAAGAACATTTTCGCTGCTTGCCGTATTCTTCCAGAAAGCGACCTTTCCGTTAGTTGTTGCAAGCGCAACTGTCTTGTATTTCTTTGTCATTGCAAAAACTGTACCACGAACAGAAGCCGTAGCAACTGGAGAACGAACCGTAAAACCAACTCGTCGGTCAGCAGATTTCTGTACATTTGATTTGAGCGAGCCTGTATCAAGGAAAATAGTTGTTTCATCCTTGCCAGAAGCACCATTCAAGCCTTCCCGCTCGACCAAAGTCTGCAATGTAATTCGAGAAAGAGGCGCAACAGTTACAGTTGATTCTTTGATTTTAAGAACAACTTCCGATTTGAAACCTGTCTGAATAACAGAGCCTTGGTCCAATGAATCACCTGTCTTTAAGGCAATCCATGTACCAGCGTTTTGAACCTCTGCTTTTCCTTTTGTTGAGACAACAACTGCCTGCATTGCGAATGAAGAGAATGCAAACGCAGACAAAACAAGTGAAAGAATCAGTTTTTTCATAAAACCTCCTTATATTGTTCGAAATTAGAATGCAATAGCTGCATTAATTCTTAACTGAGTTTTTTTAGCACCAATTGTGCCCTCATACTCTTCCTTGCCAGTATATTGTGTAAAGCCTACTCCAAGCGAAACATCACTCATGACTTGGTAGTTAAAACCTACACCATACTGAAAACCGGCTTGCTTGATTTCCTCTTTCTCCGTGCCAGCCTGTGCGTCAAAAACAACATCTCCATTAGCATACAAGAGAAGGTTTGAAACAGGCTTTATAGTAGTAGAAAGGCCTGTTGTCAAAAGTGCTGAATATCCCGGTTCAAGCAGAGAATTAACAGCCGTTCCTTTTGTGAATCCCTGGAATGCCTTGAATGGGCCTTGCTTGCCCGAAGCATACAAACCATTCAAAGAAATGGACATTGATTTGAAATCAGGATAAACGGAAATAGAAGCTCTTGTAAGGTTGCCCTTTGTCATGTCTTCATTGTCATACTTGAAGAATCCAATAGTTGAAGACACATTGTAAAAAACCGGAGAAACAATCGGGCCATTCAAAGCAAAAGTACCGTAGAAACGATTAAGTTTTTTTGATTCAAGAGAGAAAGTGCCGAATCCCTCTACAGAGATTGTTTGGCTTGCAAAAATATATGGAAGGGAAATCGTTAATCCACCGACCATGAATTTATTTGCCACAACATAGACCTTTTTTTCTTTGTCGTTAAGATCTGTGGTATCACCAATAATCGTAATATTCTTTGCGTTGAGAAGACCTGTGTATGCTCCATAAAGAGAAATTTCAAACCTTGATAAAGAAGCATCAAGCTTGAGACCATCAGCATTCTGAGTAAATACGAGGCCGCTCAAATCTGAATTATAGAAACGACCAGCCGCAAACGTAATATCACCCGACTCCAGTTCCTTTTTGACGTTCAGCTTTAAAAGATTCAAATCGGCATAGAGTTTAAACTTTTTGTCTGAATCGGCAACAGTAGCATCATATTCAGTCTGGAAAGCACCCTCACCAGCAATATAACAGTTGCCGTCTTTTGAAACTGGGTTTCGGAACCAAAGATTCACGCCATTTTTCTGATCAAGTTTGAGCGAGCCATTTTTTTCGGCATTTGCAAATTTTGAGTCATTTGTAAGCAATCCGCCAGTTTCAAGCGCAAAAACAGCCTGAGAAAGAAGAGTGGCGGCAGCAAAAGAAAGGATTGCTTTGATTCTTAGTTTCATTATTCGTTACCCCCCACCATCTCCAAGCATTGATTAAAAATATCTATGACATCATGTCCAGAAACAGGCATTGCCGGGTCAGCCTCTGGAGGCAAAACTCCCTGTGCTTTAAGCTCTTTGAACGCATAGCGGGGAGATTTAAACATTCTGCAAAACAATCCACCCTTTATTTTAAAAGCCTTAATATATATGTAAGAAAGCTGTGAAAGGCTCAAAGAATCCTGAGGATTTGCATTTCCTTTGAAATAACCGTTGTCGTACAAAGCCTTAAAAGCCTCTTCCTGTGAAGCCTCATCAGAAACGAGGTTCGCATAAATTGCAGGCAGGTAAGCCGCCTGAGCATAGCTGGCCTTTTCCGTTCCGATTATTTCTGACATGACAGCAGAACTCTGCGAGAAGACAGAAATTGACGTAACTAACGAAATAACAAGGCAAGCAAAAATTTTTTTCATATTAGTGCTCCTTTTTACATAAAAAAAATCATGTTTTTGCAGATTTTTTTAAGAATCCTTCTTCTATTTATTGTATCCTATGTTATAATATTTGTCATGGGAAAACAGAAAAAAAGTTTAAAATCGCCTAAAAAAAAGTTAAGCAGACGAAGTGTTGCAACAATTATTGTGCTGTCAGCAATTCTCTTTTGGTCTCTAATTTGTGCAATTGGTGCATTAGAGAAATTCGACTATCGAATCTACGACTTGCTGCTCAGTTTCAAGAAAAGCCCGGAAGTCCGCAAGGAAATTCTTCTGGTTGAAGCAGACAATGCCTCAATGAGCAACGATTCTTTTGAGGAAATGAAAGCATGGCCGTGGCCACGAAATGTTTTCGCAAACGCACTCATGCGAATGAAAGAATTCGATGCATCAACAGCATTATTCGATATTGAATATCTTTCACCATCAAGTCTTGCAGTCAATGAAGACGCAATCATCGAAGCAGCTTCAAACTTTGACGGAACCCGCCCAAATTTCGAAAATTTCATCAAAGACAACGACGATTATTTTTCACGAGCAATTCAATTTTTTGGAAACACATGGCTCACAATCAATACACTCGACATCAACATGAAGTATACAGACGAAGAAATCGATTATGTCAAAAAAAGATTCCTTTACAATGTCGAAGACAAAAACGACCTGATTCTTAAAGATTTTAGGCAAGGTCGCCTGGATAGTATCAAAACTTCATTCATTGACAACTTCACAGAAGACAAACCAGACTGGGATAATCCCGACTTTCTCAAAAAATATATGGTTGGCTTTTCTCCAGCAATGAACAAATTCATGAGTCATGCGGCAGGAGCAGGATTCACAAACGTCATCATCGATATGGACGGAACCCGCCGAAGAATCGAACTTCTTAATAAAAAGGATGATGTTTACTCAGGCCAGCTGTCATTTGCCCCGATTTTGCGAATGTTAAATCCTGAACAAATCGTCCGTGAAAAAAGAACTCTCAAGCTCGAAAACTGTCGGGGTGCAGGTGGCAAAAGTATCAATATTCCGTTGGATTCAAAAGGCAAAATCATCATCAACTGGCTTCATTCCCTATTTGTTGATTCATTTCGTCATGAGAGCATGTACTTTCTCGCTCAACTTGACGCGCTAGAAAAAAATATCATCACCGAGTTAAAAGCTTTGCAAGGATTTTTGGATTCCCTAGATGCGGTGCAAATTCCTTCTGTAGAGCTTACCCCGCTTGAATCAGCCCGAACTGTAAGAACGCTTGTCTCTGATTACAAAGACATCACTGATTTCAAAGAATTCCTTCTTTCAAAATGCGAAGGCTATGATATAGAAGGAAACGCAATTGGTGGCGGAGTCGGAAATGATGATTACGATCAATACTTTCATGCACGCAAAGATTTTTTTGAGGGAGTCACAAATTTCTGTAATGAGAACGCAATGAATGAAATCGGCGAGCGGCTTATCGCTTTAAATGAATTTATTCCACCAGATGAATTCCAATCGATTCAAGCGGAGCTTTCAGACATTTTTGATACACTCTCGAACGAAAACAGTCTTTACAATTCGATTTTTACAGAGAAAAAGGCAATTTATGCAAATTCATTCTGTATTATCGGTCATACCGCAAGTTCAACAACGGACTTAGGTACAACACCTTTTGAACGCGCATATATGAATGTCGGAACCCATGCAAACGTTTACAACACAATTATGAATGAAGATTTCATTTATCCTGTAAGATGGGGCTGGGGCGTGCTTATTGTGACAATTTTTGCATTTCTTCTTATTGTTCTCCCTGCCGAAAAAAGGGCAAGGGTTCAGAATGTCACAGGTGTAGGCTTGTTCATTCTCAGCCTTATTATTCCAGTCCTTTTGATTGTACTATTCAGTATTTACATTCCGGCTCTCGCTTCAATTCTTATAGCATTCACGTCTTATCTGGCAATGACAATTTATCGATTCGCGACAAGCGAAAAAGACAAAAAATTCTTGCAGACTACGTTCGGTGCTTATGTTGCGCCAGCAGTCGTTGACCAAATCGTAAAGAATCCTGCCCTCGCAAGATTGGGCGGCAAGAGCGACAATCTCACGGCTCTTTTCTCCGATGTAAAGACATTCTCAGGATTTACGGAAGTTATCAACAACGAGGAAGGAGAAGATAAGGGTGCTGAACGTCTCGTTGCAATTCTGAATGACTATCTTGGAGTTTTAAGTGACGCGATCATGGATAACAAAGGCACAATCGATAAATACGTCGGCGATGAGATTGTATCGTTCTTTGGTGCGCCAGTTCACGATGACAACAACGCTTTTGATGCTTGTGTCGCCGGAATCCGAATGTTACAGGCAGAACATCGTTTTAATGAAGAAAATAAACATCGACTTCCTATAAACCCTGCCACTGGTGAGCCTTTCTTCCTTCATTCGCGAGTCGGTTTGAACACAGGAAATATGGTTGTCGGCAACATGGGAACCGTAAAGAAATTGAACTACACAATCATGGGCAACAATGTAAACCTTGCCAGCCGTCTTGAAGGAACCAACAAAGTTTACGGCTCATGGATTATGTGTTCAGAAAGCACTTGGGAAGCGGCAAACCGCGGAGAAAATGCAGGCAAAATCGTTGCACGAAAGCTAGACTGTGTTCGAGTTGTCAACGTTAAAAAGCCAGTTGGTATCTACTCCATCATCGGCTTGCGCAACGAACTCAGCGAAAAGCGAATAAAAGCAACGGATTTGTTCAATGAGGGCATGAAATGGTATCTCAAAGGCATGGACACTCCGGACGTACCAAAAGATCCAGAAGACTTAAAGAAAGCCTACGCATTATACAAGCAGGCAGACGAGCTTTACCCAATGGATGAAAGTTCAAAAGTCTTCATGGAACGCTGCACAAACTTTATAAAAGAAGGTCTTCCAAAAGTTTGGGACGGCGTTTACACAATGAAATCAAAATAATGGTAACAAAAAAATACCCCGCACGGATGCGGGGAAAAAGCAAAGAGAGAAAATTCTATTTGCCTTTAGGTGAAGAGAATTTTCTCGTTGGTTTGAAAATTACAGGATGTAATTTTCAAACCTTAAACTTATCAACCTGCTCACCGATTTTGCCGATTGAGCCGTTGATTTGGCTTGATACTTCGCTCAAGGCAGCTCCTGTCTCGTTGATTTTTCGTGCACCGATTGACATTTCTTCCATGCTCTGGCTCATTGCCATTGCCGCATTCTGAAGCTGCTGAACTTCCTTAAGAATCATCTTGTTTCCTTCGGACATTTCATTTGAAGCATTTCGGACTTCAACCGTGCTGTCATTCATTGAATGGAGGGCTTCGGTAATCTGATGAGAACCTTCGTTTTGCTCTTCCATTGCCGCCTTAATCTGCATGACGAGCGCATCAGTTTCTTCAAGCTTGCGAGAAACAGCCTCAAATGCGATTGCCGACTCGCCCGAAGCCGATACAACCAAATTGATAGAATCCTTAATGTTAGAAAGCTGATCGCCGATTGTCTTTGACTGAGCCGTAGAAGTCTCAGAAAGCTTACGGATTTCGTCAGCAACGACCGCGAATCCTTTGCCCGCCTCGCCCGCATGGGCAGCCTCAATTGCCGCGTTCATAGCAAGCAAGTTTGTCTGGCTTGCGATTGCCGCAATTGCAACGTTTGCTTCCTGAAGCATCTGGGACTGGCTTTCAATCTCTGTAATCCGGTCATTAACGGCCTTCTGTTTTGAAATACCTGCCTGAGAATTAGAACGAAGCTCATTAAATGAATGCGCCATCTTTTCCATGGAGCCGTTTACAGAAGAAATATTACCAATCATCTGCTCAACAGCCGCACTTGCCTGTGTGACACCGCTTGATTGGCTCTCAATCATGCGTTCCAAAGACTCGATGTTTGAGGCAATCTCGTTTACAGCACCAGCAGTCTGATTGACCGACTGATTCTGAGAATCAATCTGACTCTTCATGCTCTCAATGTTTGCAATAATCTCTGTGATAGAACTTGAAGTGTCCTGTGTTGCCCCGGAAAGGTTCTCGCCCGCAACCATAAGCTCATCTTTTGATGTTTTGACATCACCAATAATGTTCTGCAATTTGGAAGCGAACGCATTGAATCCCTTGACGACATAACCAATTTCATTGTTAGAATTGATTTCGATTCGTTTGGTAAGGTCAGCATCGCCCGAAGCAATGCCAGAGATTGCGCCCTCAACAATCGCAAGAGGTTTGAGAGAAGAAAGCAAAAGGAAGCCGGAAATAACAGACAATGCGATTACGCTGATAATAGCGAACATAATCATGAGATTTCGGATTGTATTAACTAATTCATAAATCTGCGAATCTGGGATACTAAGGGCAAAAGACCACGGAGTGCCAGCAATTGGACGATAAACAATCAAATCTTTACCAGCAACATCATTGCCATTAACCCATGCATCACCAGACTGACCGGAAGCCATAGATTTTGCCACGGGGATCAAGTCAGCGTTTCTGCTCTGAGGATCAATATCCGTGATAAAATTCTTCTTCATGATGAAATCAGACACTGGATGCGCTATGACAGATCCTGTGCTTGCAAGCAAAAATCCGTAGCCAGCTTTTCCAACTTTAATCTGCGCAATTTCAGAAGTAAGCGAATCAAGATTTACAATACCTGTAACCATGGCGAATTTTCTACCATTTGCATCACGCAAGGGAACAGAAACATGGATTACAGGTTTGCCAGTTGTCTTGCCGATTACAGGATTATCAATATAGTTCTCTTTGCCATCCTGCATGATCGCCTTAAAATAATCACGCTCACGAATGTCTGTGACTCCGCCCAAATCAGTGCGGGCAAAGCCGTCTGGACCAGTAATCATTACATAGTCGAAATCACCATGCAACTCCTTGCGGCCAGGTTCTTGAAGCCAATTGAAACAAGCTTCCAAATCACCTTCTTTTACAACATCGGCATGGATATAGGCGTTAAGCTCGCGATAATATCCATTAATATCATTCTGTAAGGCAGAAGAATATCCATCCATCATGTTCTCGTACATTCGAATGTCTTCTTCAACAATATCTCTCCTGGCATTTGCAGTTACAAAGAAAAGTTGAACACCATTTACAGCAACAATGACAAGACCAATCAAAATCAGCAGCCTTTTGATAAGGCTCGTGCGCTTTTCTTTGATTGAAGCAGAATCTGTTTTCTTTGACATAAAACCAAGTACTCCTTTTATCTATAATTTAGTCAAAATTAAACCTTGAACTGGTCAACTTGCTCGCCAATCTTATTGATTGACGTATTGATTTGAGAAGCAACATCTGTAAGAGCAGCTCCAGTCTCGTTGATTTTGCGTGCTCCCACTGCCATTTCATCCATACTCTGGGTCATGGTCATGGTTGCATTTTGAAGCTGCTGGACTTCCTTAAGGATCATCTTGTTTCCTTCGGACATTTCATTTGAAGCATTTCGGACTTCAACAGTGCTGTCATTCATGTTGTGGAGGGCTTCTGTAATCTGCTGAGAACCTTCGTTCTGCTCTTCCATCGCCGCCTTAATCTGCATGACAAGCGCATCTGTTTCTTCGAGTTTGTGAGAAACAGCCTCAAAAGCAACGCTTGATTCACTTGAAGCGGCAACAACCTGATTGATTGATTCCTTGATGTTATTAAGCTGATCGCCGATTGTCTTTGACTGTGCAGTAGAAGTCTCAGAAAGCTTACGGATTTCGTCAGCAACGACCGCGAATCCTTTGCCCGCCTCGCCCGCATGGGCAGCCTCAATTGCCGCGTTCATAGCAAGCAAGTTCGTTTGACTTGCAATAGATGCAATCGCAACGTTTGCTTCTTGGAGCATTTCTGACTGAGATTCAATCTCATCGATTCGGTCATTTACAGCCTTTTGTTTTGAAATACCAGTCTGAGAATTTGCGCGCAGCTCGTTGAATGAGCCAGCCATCTTCTCCATAGAGGCATTTACGGAAGAAATGTTACCAATCATCTGCTCAACGGCAGCACTAGCCTGAGTAACACCGCTTGACTGAGATTCAATCATACGCTCCAAAGACTCAATATTTGAAGCAATCTCGTTTACAGCTCCGGCCGTCTGGCTTACAGACTGGTTCTGAGAGTCAATCTGATGCTTCATGCTCTCGATATTTGCAATAATCTCAGTGATTGAGCTTGCCGTGTCCTGAGTGGCCCCAGAAAGATTCTCACCGGCAACCATAAGCTCATCCTTTGATGTTTTGACATCACCGATGATATTTTGCAACTTGCCAGCGAAAGTATTAAATCCGTTAACAACGTCACCAATTTCATCTTTTGATTTAAGCTCAATTCGCTTGGTCAAATCAGCATCACCAGAAGAAATGTCATTCAATGTAGATTTTACGCCATTGAGAGGCTTGAGCATCGTTCTAACGAATAACATGGCAACAATTACCAGAATAAGCGCAAGAGCTATAAGAATAGGAACTACGATTCTAACGACTTTGGCATTTGCCCGCTCAACAATTTCTGTACTTTTTGCAACAAAAATCATGCCCGAAATCGAACCGCTTGAATCACGAATCGGAGCATAAACCGCCATGTATTTTTTGCCAGAAATCGTATTGAAACCATCATAACGCTCGCCTTTCGTAAGCACCTGGTCAACAATCGCATCATTATCAAGGGTTGTTCCGACAAGATTTGCGCCAAGTGTTGTTGCGGCACGAGTTTTGCCCTCAAACATCGTACACTCAACTTTATAATTAGTTTTGATTGCCTCAACGAATTCGGAATCAGTCATGCTGAAAGTTCCAACTACAGTTCCGACTATGCGGCCGTCTTTTTTGACAGGATAAGCCACTACAAGACTGTAATTATAGATAGAAGTAGACTCATAAGCATATTCTACAAAACCACTCAGAGCATGCTTTACGGCATGGGAGTTGCTGAGATTTGCACCTTTTTGACCGTTTCCACCAACGACAATACCGCTGTCATCAGTTACCAAAAGATAATCGATGTCAAGGACTTTCTTTTGCTCAATGGTAAGATTGTCAGCAGTCTCATAATCACCGTTATCCAATGCCGTGGCAAGGCGGGTTTTGTCTGCAAGAACAAGAGCCGACAACTGAAGCTGCTGTCGCCAGTTATCAAGAGTGTCCATAACGCCAAGCTCGGTAGTCTCAAGATTTTCAAGCGTTAAATCTGTTATTTCAGAGCTGGAAACTCTGGTTGAAATAATGCCTACTGCAGCCGAAGAAATTATAATTGCAGTAGCCGCAAGAATACTGATTTTAGTAGAGAGTTTTAAACTTATCATTAGTGCTCCTTTAAAGTTATTTCCCACCTATTTAAACTTTAAATTTATCCTAAATATTATCGATAGTTTTTTGCAATATGTCAATTTTTTTTGTAAATTAAAGGTAAGAATTTCAAAAAGAATAGTGGTGAAAACAAACAATCATTTTCCATAATATTTGGACAAAAATCTTGAATTCTTATTGCAATCTTTATAGATAAAAACTATTTTATATGAAAGAAAATAATTTTGATTGAATTCTCAAGAATTCAAGGCGTGAGGCACGAAAAGATTGAAAGGAAGTCAAGTTTCGATTCAAAATGTCAATAAAACATTTGGTGATTTTGTCGCTTTAGACAACATAGATTTTACTATTAAGCAAGGCGAATTCTTCACGCTCTTGGGTCCAAGTGGCTGCGGTAAAACGACTCTTTTGCGTATTCTTGCGGGGTTTGAGTTTCCAGATGAAGGTGCGGTTCTTTTTGATGATATTGATGTCACAGAGCTTCCCCCGAACAAACGTCATTCAAACACAGTCTTCCAGAATTACGCGCTATTTCCGCATCTGAGTGTTTATGAAAACGTTGCGTTCCCATTACGTCTCAAAAAGCTCCCAAAAAACGAAATCGACATGCAAGTTCGCAAGTACATTCACCTTGTTGAGCTTGACGAGCACATCTTTAAAAAGCCCAACCAGCTTTCGGGCGGTCAGAGGCAGCGTGTCGCAATCGCCCGGGCATTGATTAACGAGCCAAAAGTCCTTTTGCTGGACGAGCCGCTTTCTGCTTTGGATGCAAAGTTGCGCTCAAACCTTTTGGTAGAGCTTGATCATCTCCATGACAAAATCGGAATCACGTTCATTTTCGTCACACACGACCAGAGCGAAGCCCTTGCCGTTTCAGACCGAATCGCAGTAATGAATCATGGCCACGTTCTGCAGGTTGGCTCTCCGTTCGAAATTTATGAAAGCCCTGCAACACAGTTCGTAGCCCAGTTCATCGGCGAGACAAATCTTTTTGAAGCAAAAGTCGTGAAATGCGAAAGCTACAAGGTTGAGGGCAAAGCCGACATCGAGCACATGGTCACACTCAACGTTCCTGCACTCGGAATGCAGGCACAGCTCACAGGCGACACTCAGGCCACCAAAGAAGAAGACAAAAACATTCTCGTCACGGATTACGAGCACACCGATGAAGGCCAGCAGGTCGCATTCACAGTGCGCCCAGAGAAAATCCGAATCACCCTCGAAGAGCCGAATGTAAACGGCCGCAAAGACATCAACGTTTTCAAAGGAATCGTCGAAGAGCCAGTCTACACAGGCTTCCAGTCAAAATTCTATGTAAAGCTTGAAAAGACAGGCACAATCGTCAAAGTCTTTAAGCAACACCAGAATTATCTGGACGAAGGCCCGGAGATTCAATGGAAGGACACAGTTTATATCTCATGGTCAGCCGAAGACGGTTATATCGTTGAAGATATTGAGAAATAAGGAGGGAGGGGAGTCTCCCCCTCGCTTCGGCCCTACGGGCTTACGCTACCCCCTCTGCGGGCTCAAACACCACTCGTAACGCTAGCTTGTTTTAATTTTAAAAATATATTAAAAATATCTTTAAAAATCTCTGTTTGTGGATTATAATTTTCTTTATTGTTCTATTTCTTTAACATTAGATAACCACAAGGAGGTTTTAGTATGAAGAACAGAATTTTTGCCTTAATCACTCTCGTAGTGTTTTTGACAGTTTCGTGCTCTGGAATATATGTTTCGGAAGAAACGTACGAAACTCCAAAGAATGCAAGTGGAGTATTTCTAGACAATCTTGGAATTGAATTCACCGGGAACCCAGCTTATGACATTGGTCTTTTGAACGCTTATTGGGACAGCCAAAAGAATACCGAGTCAAAATCGCTTAGTGCAAGTCGGGATGCCGCTCCAGCAATCAACGGTTTCGGCGATTTGGTCAACAATTTTTCTGGAAAGGCTCTTGCAACATGGGCAGGCGGTGTTGCTGCTTCTGGGGCAATTTCGACTGTTGTCGGCGGTCTTGTTGGTTTTGGGTTCAATGCATTGCTTGAAGGTCTGGGAATTGTAAAGTCAACTTCAACATATCTAGCAGAAATTTCGGGCAAGCTTGATTCGATTCAGAAGCAGCTCAATACAATGCAGACCATGCTTGAGGAACTAAACACTGCAGTTGCCAAAGAAAGCTCACTTACCCGCTACTACACTGAGATGCAGAAGCGAAACGAAAAATACATCGCTATGTACCAAAGCACGATGACTTGTTGGAATAATATTAACGATTTTCTCTTCTTGGCAGCCCTCAAATCTCAGTACCCTAATTATCAGACAACAGAAAAAGATGCCTACAATCAACAAATCGCTACATTTGATACAAATGCAAAACGACTCACTTACCTTCAAAGCTTTGTCGATAGAGAAAGCTGGTTAAACAATACAGATGCAACTAAAATCAATCTTGTAAGCACATTGGCAGGAACTTCTTTTAATCAATATTTCACAGAACACGCAGAAGAAATCAGTCTAGGACTTGCTAAAATCGTAGACGAATGGGGAAAAAATCCAAACACAGGAGCAGATGCTGTTAAAAGTCTCTGTGAATATCTTACCTCAGACAATCATGGACTCGCAGGTCAGCCCCTAACTATGTTCGAGCTTTACGACGCTTATGCAGATGCCTGCTTCGTCTGGGAGCGTGAAGGCTATAACTGGCGCCAGCAGATACGAGATCAGGATGCCACTCTCATAAGCATGTCAGGTATTCTTGCTTCCATGTATTATGCTATCCACAGTGAGCTTGGTTTGGCAAGTTCAAACGCTCAGGACATTAAAAAATACGAAGATGCCGTTGTTAATATGTACAATACAAATAAAATCATTCGGCACTCAACCCCTGTTTACACGAAATGGGGCAAATGGCGAGGTCGGGCATTCGCTAAAAATCTTGAGACAAAAGACTATCAGACCGCTTGCAATGTAACATGGTGCTGCTGGGATTTTTCTACTTGGGAGGCTTGGTTTAAAAGTGAATGGTGCAAATACACCTTCAATGATACCGGTGATTATCATATTAATAATGCGTCACGTATTTATGGAGTTTATCCTCCCCCGACATATGATGAATGGAAGAACTTAAAAGGGCTGTGCAAAGAAGCAGTAGGATTTGCGATGCCAGAAGAATGGTACAAGGAAATGTATGAGGCCTATAAATACACCGACAAAAAAACAGGAGTCGTAAAACACAAGAGTCTTATCGAAATATTTAGGGATGCAGGCTTTTATTCAGTGGATGGAAAATCAATTGCAGTCAATATACCAACTGTCTTTAACGAACATTCTTTCCAGCAACTGTTTATCACAAACAAATTCGAAAACGCAAGAATTCACGAATCAAATGATAGCGATAACTATTATCTTACTATTCCTGCGGTATGGGCAAACAGAGAAGAAAGTCTTTTCGGCTTCAGCTTCGATACAGGAATCTCAGACGATCATACAATTCCTATCGCATTATTCTATGGAAAGAAGTATTATCAAGCTGAACGCAAAACCCAATCTGGCTTTTTAATGAGAAAGGTAATAGATCCTTTCAAAAATCGTCATTTTTATTATCCAAAAATGCTAACTGAAGCTGTGGAGGAGTAAGATTATGAGAGGAAACAAATTGAAAAAGCCAATATTCATACTTTTCGCACTTTTAGGTCTCCTTGCATTTTTTGCAGGCTGTTCACACAACGATGACGATGACGATAACAATAAAATCAACTTGCCAATTTACATAAGCCTTGAAGGAACTGCCCTCACTTCCAGCGGATTTAATATCCGCTTTGTAGGTGCAAAAACCGCTTATGTTACAATGAAGAATTCCCGCATCAGTGATACCGAGAATCTCTATTCTTATACGGCAACTGCCGATACAATCACTCTCCAGCTGCAGCAAATCGCCTCACCTGTTGAAAAAGGAGTATTTCTTAGCAAAGATGGATTCAAATCTCTGTGGAAGTCTGAAGAGTGGAAAGCTTATTACATCCTCAAAGACATCAAAACTCTGTATCAGGAAAATAAGCGCACAATTACGGACAGCGAAGGAACGGTCTACACCTATACGAACAAAATTACTTACAACATAAGCAGCGATGATGTGACAGAAACAAAGACTACAAGTGGCACAAAAAAGGCTGCGGCGGGAGAAACGACAACTCTTTTTACAGGCGTTGCGGGCTACACTGAGATTTCAAGCACCTATGATGGAAGTGCTTTCGCCTATGTAGCAAGTGTCAATGTCTATTCAGATACTGGAGACAAATATACTGATTACACAACAACCATCACAGATGCTACAGTTTCTGAATGGGAAAGTTCTTACGGCTCGGATGAGGAAAAAGCACAGGCAAATATCGATTTAAAGAAAAAGATGTTTGAGCAAACATACTCAGATCTTTCTAATAACAACTGGAATCTTCTTGATGCAATGTTCAAACCGATTACTTTCACCTATCAAAAAAATTACACGGCTTTCGAGAAAGATAGTAATGGGGCAACAACAGAAAAGAAATATGATTTCTATCTTACGCAGCGCTACACAGATTTCGAAACCGCTTTCTTCGCAGATGAAACAGAAAACTATACAGCACTTTTGTGTTACTCTATGTTTGGTCTTGCTGCTACAGTTTCCACCTCTGAATCATCACCAGCTATAACTTTAGCCTATCTTTCTTCGGCAGATACCGTAAACAAAAGCTTGACATTCTATTCGACTACAAACGGTGGAGATGATAATCCGGATCCAGAAAATGTGTCTTTAATCAAAGCCAGCTACACAGTCAACGGAATCGGTGAAGGTACCACGATAAATCTTGTGTTTGATGAAAACGAAGGTTCTACCCTGAGCAAAGTAAGCATGACATTGAAATATAACCCGATTTCTTACGGAATGACACTTTCAGACAAGTGCTATTAAACACAAAACAGCCGCTCCGCAACAGGGGCGGTTTTCTTTTATCCGCACTTTTTTCACTATCATTCTTTCTAACAATGTAGTATGATAGGTGGAAATGAAAAAATACAATCCTGGTCCATTTTATTCTTACCCTATGGGGCTTTGGTTTTCGCTGTTTTTTGTCGTGCCGCTGGCTATTATCGTGGCTTATTCTTTCATGAAGCGCGATATGTTTGGCGGTGTAATCCACGAATTCACGCTGGACGCTTACAAGCAGATGTTTTCTGCCGCCTATGCCAAGATTTTCTTCCGCACGCTCTGGATGACGGTTTTGGCAACATTCATTTCGATTCTGATTGCCCTTCCATGCGGCTATGCGATTGCCCGGAGCCGGCATCAGACAATGCTGCTCATTCTTGTAATCGTTCCGTTCCTCACAAACTCCCTTATCCGAATCTTCGCATGGATGACAATTCTGGGCGAAAACGGCACGCTCAACGGAATCTGTGAGATTTTCGCAAAGTTCTGCTTCTTCGTGACACGCAACAGCGACGGCGTTTTTGTGCCGCACAAGTTCATGTTCACAAAGTTTGCAGTCGTTCTGGTCAGCATTTACATGTACCTTCCTTACGCAATCCTGCCGATTTTCACATCTGTTGACCGCTTTGATTTTTCACTCCTTGAGGCTGCACGCGATTTGGGAGCAACAAAAGCCGAAGCAATAATTCGGATCATGATTCCAGGAATCAAATCGGGCATCATAAGCGCGCTTATCTTCACATTCATTCCGATTTTCGGAAACTACACCGTTCCGCAGATTATCGGCTCCACCGAAAGCTACATGCTCGGAAACATCATCATGGATCAGATTCAGAAAGCACGAAACTTGCCGCTTGCATCTGCATTCAGCGTCGTACTTACTGTCGTGAGTATGGCAGCAATTCTCTTCATGATTTCTTCTGACAAAAAAGAAGCAAGTCTTAAAAAGATGAAGAAGGAGTAGGACATGGACTTTTTGATTTCTGTAATTATCGCGCTTCTAAAACGAAATCCACTCACAAAAAACGAGTCAAACAAACATGCTAAACGACTTTGGAAAAAACACGGCAGGGCATTTTCCGTATCAAACACGATTCTAGTTATTGCCCTTCTGTTTCTTTTTCTTCCGCTTTTCGTAATCATCTTCTACTCGTTCAACGCTTCCAAAGGCTCTCATTTCACAGGCGTTTCTTTCGTCTGGTACGAAGAGCTTTTCCTTAATTCAGGACGACTCTGGATGTCGCTGTTCTACAGTGCAATAGTTGCTCTCGTTTCGGCTTTTCTCTCAACAGTTTTGGGAAGTCTCGCCGCAATCGGAAACAACTGGTACAAATTCTTCGGACGCAATTACATCCAATCAGTCAGCTTTTTGCCAATGGTTTTGCCTGAAGTCATCATGGGCGTTTCCCTGCTTATTTTCCTGAGCGGAATCCACATGAACCTCGGACTCGGCACAATCATTATCGCGCACACAACTTTCTGTCTTCCTTTCGTATACCTCATGGTTTCAGCCCGCGTTGATGAATTCGACTATTCAATCATCGAAGCAAGCCATGACCTCGGCGCAAACGAAAAACAGACTCTTTTCAAAGTAATCATTCCTGCAATCATGCCTGGAATCATGTCAGGATTCATGATGAGCGTCACCATGTCCATAGAAGATTTCGTAATCACATCTTTGGTTAATGGCAATGTTGAGACTTTACCAATTTATGTTTATAATATGATAAGACACGGAGTTAGCCCGGTTATCAACGCGCTTTCCTTCGTTCTTATTTTGTTAATCGGCGGATTGGCAGTCCTGCTCCGAAAGAGCATCAAGGGATTCGCAGCCGCACATTAAATCTTTTTGGAGAAAAAGCATGAAACTTTCTTCTAAAATCGCTTTGGCGGCTCTTGGTTGTGCCGCCGTATTGGGTCTTTCTTCTTGCAATCAGAAAAAGACATTGAAACTTTTCACCTGGACGTATTACACTCCAACAAGCGTCGTAGAAGCTTTCGAAAAAGAATTCAACTGTAAAGTCATTGTCACAGAATACGATTCAAACGAAACAATGTTCAACAAACTTATAAACGGTGGCGCAAAGAGCTTTGATATTGTAGTTCCGTCACAGGATTATGTTTCAATCATGATGAAGCGTGGAATGTTCCAGCCTATCATTCAGGAGAAGTTCACAAACCGCAACAAAATCAATCCAAAAGTGCTCGAAAAAGTCACTTATGACCCGGACATGGTTTATGCAGTTCCATATTATTTCGGTGCAGCTGGCATCGGCGTAAACAAAAAGAAGGTTCCTGGCGGTGATTACGAGCGCAACTGGAACATTTTTGCCGACGAACGCTTTAAGGGGCACGCCTCAATGATGGACGACTACCGCGAAGTAATTGGCGACGCACTCAAATACAAAGGATATGCCGTAAGCTCAACAAGCGAAAGCGAAATCTCAGAAGCTGTTGATTTGATTAAAGACAAGTGGCTTCCTAATATCGTCAAATTCGACGCAGAAGGTTTTGGCAAGGACTTTGCGGCAGGCAATTTGTGGCTCTGTCACGGCTATGCCGAAGTAATTTACGGTGAAGTTCCAGAGAATGAATGGGACAGCACGATTGACTTCTTTATTCCAGAGCAGGGAGGTGCATCCTATCTTGACAGCATGTGTATTCTCAAAGACTCAAAAGAAGCCGAACTTGCCACAGAATTCATCAATTTCATCCATCGTCCAGAAAATTACGCACAGTTCCTCGACTTCTTCTGCTTCCCATGTTTCGTAAACCTCGAAGCAGAGCAGTTCATGAAGACCAAGCCTCTCTACCCAGCAAGCGCAATGGACAAATGCGAGCTTAAAGACGATTTGGGCGAGCACCTAGACATTTACTACCGCAAATGGGAAGCTTTGCGATTGCAGGTTAACTAGAACAAGACGCATAAAGATTTTGCTCCGCATCACGCGGAGCATTTTTTTTTGGATTATTCTGACAACTTTATATTTGCATTGCCGAAAATCGATTTTTTTTTGAAATAACTATATGTAAGAAAAAGAAACTTACATATCACATTTTCAAAAAAGGAGCTTTTATGGCAGAAAGCATTTTTTACCCAAAACCTGTTGACGAACTCACCTTCATCGATGACGGCATGTTCCAGGAAGTCTTGCGGAATCCGGATATTTGCGCGGAGCTTGTGGAGAGGCTCTTGCATGTCCGAGTGAACCACATCGAATACCCGGAGCTGGAAAAGACAATCGCACCTTACTACACGACCAAAGGTGTTCGACTTGATGTGTATCTGAAGGACACTGACAAAATCATAGACATTGAGATGCAGTCTTACCCACAGGACGCACTTGGAAAACGAACCCGCTATTACCAGAGCATTATAGACATGGACAGCCTCATGAAGGGCCAGGACTACTCAGAATTGAAGGACAGCTATATCCTCTTTATCTGTAAACGCGACCCTTTCAAGGACGAGCAGAAAAAACATTACGGCCTTCCATGTTACACGTTCAAAAACACTTGTTCGGAAAATCCAGCCGTGAATTTGAATGACAAATCGTTGAAGGTCATCTATAATGCAAGTGCATACAATGAAGAAAAGGATGATAAAGTGAGAGCATTCCTTCACTTCATCCACACGAACGAGCCGGGCGAGGACGACTTTACAAACCGCCTTTCCTCGCTGGTTGAGCAGATAAAAGACAACGAAAAGTTCAGGAGGGACTACGCCGCTATGAATTTACACGACAGGGATATAACACGTGCCGCAAAACGGGAAGGCCTTCGCCAGGGACTTGCACAAGGTGCGAGCAAAGCAAAAATTGAAGCGGCTGTAATAGCTGTTAAAGATTTCAATATTACTCCCCAGATTGCTGCTGAAAAAATGAATGCACCGTTAGATAAAGTATTAGAAGGTCTTGCTAATACTCATCTATAATGCAAGTGCATACACGGAAGAGAAGGATGAGAAAGTGAGAGCATTCCTTCACTTCATCCACACGAACGAGCCGGGCGAGGACGACTTTACAAACCGCTTGTCCTCGCTGGTTGAGCAGATAAAAGACAACGAAAGATTCAGGAGGGACTACGCCGCTATGAATTTACACGACAGGGATATAACACGTGCCGCAAAACGGGAAGGCCTTGCGCAAGGACTTCGACAGGGACTGTCTCAAGGACTTGCTCAGGATGCGAGTGCAGCAAAAATTGAAGCGGCTAAGAATCTCTTGAAAATGAAGCTTGGCTCTACAGAGCAGATTGCACAGGCGGAGGGGCTTCCGCTTGAAACCGTGCTAGAGTTGCAGCAACAGCTTAACTGAGCTGTTTTCCTGTTGAATCCATAAGCTTTTCAATCTTTTCGACGAAGCCCGCGCCCCAGTAATCGCACAGCATGGCGCGGGCTTTTTCTTGCAGTTCGGGGATGACAGAATTTCGGAGCTGTCTGACATTATCTATAAGGTACTTGGTGGACATGCGGCGTATAGAATCCAGTTCTTTTTCGTCCAGGGATTTTAATTCTTCTGACTCGGAAATGACGGCAAAAACACTTGCCGTGGAATAGACCATCCGCATTTTTTTCTCAGAATCAATTTTTCTGGCACTGCTCATGCCACTTGCGGCACGATAATAGTAGACGAGATTATCGATGCCGACGTATTTTTGGGCATAAACGGTGCTCAATAAAAGTCACAGGCACAAGGGGTAGATTTTTTTTCCGACGGACTTTCTCGCAGTCTTTATGCACTTGCTTAACAATTTTTTTTTGGATTTTTCTGACTTTTTTTCATTTGCGTTGCCGAAAATCGAAGTTTTTCGCCAATTAATATATATGAGAATTTAAAGAACATTTGTGACGGCCGCACAAACAAACTTTCTTTCTCAAATACAATTTTTTGGAGACATTTATGGCAGAAAGCATTTTTCACCCAAAACCTGTTGACGAACTCACCTTCACCGATGACGGCATGTTTCAGGAAGTCTTGCGGAATCCGGATATTTGCGCGGAGCTTGTTGAGCGGCTTTTGCATGTCCGCGTGAATCGCATCGAATACCCGGAACTGGAAAAGACAATCGCACCGTACTACACGACGAGGGGCGTTCGGCTCGACGTGTATCTGAAGGACACGGACAAAATCATAGACGTTGAGATGCAAAGTTACCCACAGGACGCTCTTGGAAAACGCACCCGATATTACCAGAGCATGATCGACATGGACAGCCTCATGAAGGGCCAGGACTATTCCGAGCTGAAAGACAGTTATATCCTCTTCATCTGCAAACGCGACCCGTTCAAGGACGTGCAGAAAAACCATTACGGACTCCCCTGCTACACGTTCAAAAATATCTGTGAAGAAAATCCAGCCGTAAATTTGAATGACAAATCGTTGAAGGTAATTTATAATGCAAGTGCATACAATGAAGAAAAGGACGATAAAGTGAGAGCATTTCTTCACTTCATCC